>Ga0213839_1002366_pt1 | contig 10612 bp, 8 predicted proteins | sample SWPATP21_FD_160075 | JGI IMG/M metagenome (GOLD analysis project Ga0213839, IMG submission 160075) | Coastal seawater microbial communities from Marineland, Florida, United States - SWPA TP2 #1 | ecosystem: Environmental > Aquatic > Marine > Coastal | place: USA: Florida | collected 2016-08-14 | reverse complement strand
GCGCTGCTGGCCGCGCAGGCCATGCCGGAGAAGGTCTCCCGGCTGGTGCTGGTCTCTCCGTCGCCGTGTTTCATGGACGATGCGGGGGAGGGCTATCGGGGCGGGTTCTCCCGTGAGGACCTCGAAGGGCTGATCGCGTTTCTGGATGAAAACCACATGGGGTGGTCGGCGCAGATGGCACCCACCATCGCGGGGCAGTCCGAGGGCGCGGAGGCCACGGACAAGCTGACGCAGAGCTTTTGCCGCACCGATCCCAAGATCGCCCGCCATTTCGCCCGCGTGACCTTCCTCTCGGATGAGAGACAGGCCTTCGCGGACAATCTGCGTCCGGCGCTGATCCTGCATTGTCGGCATGATGCGTTGGTGCCGATGGAGGTGGCGGAATGGATGGAGGGCCGTACCCCGGAGGCGACGCTCAGGGTTCTCGACGCCACCGGGCATTGCCCCCATATGACCGTTCCGACCGAGGTCGTCGCGGAAATGCGCGCCTACCTCTCGCAGGGCTGAGAGATGGACGGCAGCCGCAAAGTCGACTCTGCCCTGACGGAACTGGTCGAGGATGCGCCCTGCGGGATCGTCATGACCGATGCGGACGGTCGCCTTCTGTTCGTGAACGACACGTTGAAACGGTGGCTGAACCTCGCCGCCGCGGGCGGGGTCTGCGGGCAGAGGCTGCCCGACCTCATGGTCGGCCCGGGCCGCATCTTCTACGAGACGCATGTGGCCCCGATGATGCACCTTCAGGGGTTCGCGCGGGAAATTTCGTGTTTTCTCAAGGTCACTGGGGGCGACGCCTTGCCCGTCCTGCTGAGCGGCGTGGCGCGCCGGAATGGCGACGGGAAGCTGGTCCGGTGTGATTATACCATCTTCGATGCCCGCGAGCGGCGCATCTACGAAGAGGAGTTGCGCCTCGCCCGCGTCAAAGCGGATGAACTGGCCGCGATCGTGCGGACCTCTCCGAATGCGATCTTCCGGGTGAACGACGCCGGGCAGGTCCGCAGCGCCAATGCCGGGGCGGAGACGCTTCTCGGGACCCCGGCGGAGCAGATGCTGAACCAGCCGGTGCAGGATCTGGTGCATTTCGCGACGCCCTGCGACTGGTTCGACCGGGCGAAGGCGCTGTGCAGCTGTGCCTCCGAAGCGGTGCTGGAGACCACCGACGCGGAAGGCCGCCACTTCGAGTTGACGGTGGTGCCGATCGGCGAGGCGGCCGAGGGCGCCTCCATGGATTACTCGGTCGTGCTGCGCGACATCACCGCGCGCAAGAAGGCCGAACAGCGGCTGAAGGTCGCCCTGGGCGAGATGAAGCACCGGGTGAAGAACACGCTGGCGGTGGTGGCGGGGATCGCGCGTCAAACCCTGCCGACGGAGATCCGCGACGCGTTCATCGGGCGGATGCAGGCCCTGTCGCGGGCGCATGACGTGCTGGCCTCCGACAAGCATGAACTGGCGGATGTCCGCGACCTGCTGGACCTCGCCGCTGCCGAGGCCGGCGGCGAAGACCGGCTGCGGATCTCGGGGGCGCAGCATCTGACCCTGCCGCCGGAACACGCGCAGAGCCTGTCGATGGCATTGCATGAGCTGGCGACGAACGCGCTGAAATACGGGGCGTTGTCAGAACCTGGCGGATATATCACCGTGGAGTGCGAACTCGTCGGCGAAAACCTGCTGCGCATGGTGTGGCAGGAACGGGACGGGCCGCCCGTCAGCCCGCCGTCCAGGCAGGGTTTCGGGAGCAAGATGATCAATACGCTGCTGAAATTCGATCTCGGGGCCGAGGTCAGGATCGACTACAACCCCGAGGGGCTGCGCTGCCAGATCGAATTCGAGGTCGGAAGCTGACGGCGCCCCGGCCTGCGTCCTGACGGCCCGGCATGGACCCGCCCGCCGGAACGCGGATCGGGTCCGGGGCGGGATCATCCCTCCAGGTCGAAGGTCGGCAGGCTGGTCAGCGCGGATTTCAGCGCGTCGCCCCAGCCCTGGGACACCTGTTCGAAATAGGCGTCGTCCTTTTCGATGCGGCCGCGCGGACCCAGGGTCAGGCTGTCGGCGGCATAGAGGTGATAGTCGAAGGGCAGGCCGACGGTCAGGTTGGCCTTGAGCGTCGAATCGAAGCTGACGAGCAGCAGGCGCATCGCTTCCTCAAAGCTCATGCCGGGTTCGTAGGCCCGCACGAGGATGGGGCGACCGTATTTCATCTCTCCGATCTGGAAGAAGGGCGTGTCGTCCCCGGCTTCGATGAAATTTCCCTCGGGATAGATCAGGAACAGCCGGGTCGGGCCGCCCGCGATCTGGCCGCCGAGGATGATCGTCGCGCCGAAGGCGGAGGCCTGCTGGCCGCACTGGCTGTGCTTGGCGATGACGTCCCGCAGGGTGTCGGCGACGATGCGGGCGCATTGGAACATCGACGGCGCCTTGAGAAGCGAGGGTTCGCGGTCGTCCGGCGCCTTGGTCCGTTCGTCGAGAATGGAGATGACCGCCTGGGTGGTGGCGAGGTTGCCCGCCGTCATCAGCGTCAGGACCCGTTCGCCGGGGACCTCCCAATGGGTCATTTTCCGGAAGGTAGAGATGTTGTCGAGCCCCGCATTCGTGCGGGTGTCGGACATGAAGACCAGGCCGCGGTCCAGGACCATGCCCACGCAATATGTCATTTCAGGCGTCTGCCTTTACTGTTGTTGTGCCACCTCGATCTCGACGTGCAGGTCTTCGTCCTTGCCGCCGATCCGCGTGCCAATTACAGGGGCTGCATCGGAATAGTCCAGCCCCGTCGCAACGCGGACGTAGCGGGTATCCGGCGAAATCCCGTTGGACACGTCAAAGCCGACCCAGCCAAGGTCGGCCAGGTGCACTTCGGCCCAGGCGTGCATGGCCTCCTGCTCTGTCCGGTCGTCCATCATCAGGTAGCCGGAGACATAGCGCGCAGGCAGTTTCATGTCGCGGGCGCAGGCGATGAAGACATGGGCGTGGTCCTGGCAGACGCCCTTGCCCTCCTGAAGGGCTTCTTCTGCCGTCCAGTCGGGGTCAGAGGCGTCGGGCGTGTATTCCACCGCCTCTCCCACCAGTTTCATCAGGGCGTGCATCCGGTCGAGGTCGCTGTCGCCTTCGGCCTGCCGGGCGAGGCGGCGGATGCCCTGGCCGGCGGCGGTGCGGTCGGTCGGACGGCGGTAGAGCCAGAGCGGGGTCGAGCCGAAGTGCCGGCCCATCACCCCGTGCGTGTCCGATATTTCGACCTCGCCACCGCAGGTGATCGTGACCTCGGTGACATCGGCGTCGAGCGAGATCAGGTCGACGCGGTTGCCGAAATGGTCGTGAAAGAAGAGCTGTTCGGTCCCGCCCGTGATGGACACGGACCAGTTGACGATCTTCTGGTTCACCTGCTCCAGCGGCGTCATGCGAAGCTGTTGCAGGCCGCTGCGCACCGGATCCGCGAACCGGTAGCTGGTCGTGTGGGAAATTTTCAGTCGCATGGCTATTCGTAGAACCGGTAGTCTTTCTCGATCTGGGCACCAAGATCGCTCATCCGGGTGATGACGCTCTGGATATATTCGTGAAGACCCTGATCGAAGACGGCGTCGATGTCACGCGAGAGATACTTTTCCTCAAGCTCCGCGATCTTGTCGGAGCTTTCCGGCACCTCCCCATAGGTTGCGTTCAGATAGCTCAGGTTGTCGCGGATCTTGCGGATGCAGAAGGCCAGCGACCGGGGCATCCGCCCGTCCAGTATGAGGAAATGCGCGATGTCCATCGGATCGTACTGGTTGTCATAGGTCATCCGGAACCCTCCGCGGGCAGAGACGGAGCGCAGGATCGTTTCCCATTGCACATTGTCGATGGAGGAACCGACCGACATGACCGAGGGCAGCAGGACGTAATATTTGACGTCGAGGATTCGGGCGGTGTTGTCGGCGCGTTCGAGAAAGGTGCCGATGCGGGCGAAGTTGTAGATGTCGTTCCGCATCATCGTGCCATGGGTCGCGCCCCGGACCAGCGCGGTGCGCTGACGGATATCGCCCAGGGTCTGGGGCAGGTCGCGTTCGTTGACCCTGCGGGCCAGAAGCTCCTTGGCGCGCATGTAGCAGGCGTTCGTCGCCTCCCAGACCTCGTGGGTCAGGGCGGTGCGGACCATGCGAGCATTCTGGCGCGCGCCTTCGATGGACATGAGCACGGAGGAGGGGTTGGACTTGGACCGCAGCATCCAGTCGATGGCGGCCTCCTTGGTCAGGTCCTCGCCGCTCGCCTCGAAGCCGGGCAGCACGCCGGCGGTCTGCATGATGGATTTCCATTCGCCCTCGGACGATCCGAGCCGGGTCAGCGCCATGCGCTGGCCGGTTTCGATCAGGCGGGAGGTGTTCTCGGCCCGCTCCAGATAGCGGTACATCCAGAATAGGCCGTTCGCGGTTTTGCCTAGCATCAATCCTCCAGCACCCAGGTGTCTTTCGTGCCCCCGCCCTGGGAGGAGTTCACCACGAGCGATCCCTTCTTCAGGGCCACACGGGTCAGTCCTCCGGGGGTGATGTTGATCTTGTCGGGGCTGACCAGAACGAAGGGCCGCAGGTCGACATGGCGCGGCGACAGGCCCGCGCGGGTGAAGACCGGCACCGTCGACAGCGCCAGCGTGGGCTGGGCGATGTAATTGGCCGGGCGCGCCTCCAGTTTCTTGCGGAACTCCGCGATGTCCTTGCGGGTCGCGGTCGGACCGATGAGCATTCCGTAGCCGCCGGACCCGTGCACTTCCTTCACCACCAGCTCGCTGAGGTTGTCGAGCACATAGGCGAGCGCGTCGGGTTCGGAACAGCGCCAGGTCGGCACGTTATCAAGCAGGGCCTTTTCGCCGGTATAGAATTCAACGATTTCCGGCATGTAGCTGTAGATCGCCTTGTCGTCGGCAATGCCGGTGCCGGGGGCGTTGGCAATGGTGATGCCGCCGTCGCGGTAGACGTCCATGATGCCGGGCACGCCAAGCGCGCTTTCGGGGTTGAAGTTCAGCGGATCGAGGAACTCGTCATCGACACGGCGATAGAGCACGTCGATCGGCTTGTATCCCTGCGTGGTGCGCATGGCGACGCGGCCGTCGACGACGCGGAGGTCGTGCCCTTCGACCAGTTCGACGCCCATCTGATCGGCGAGGAAGGCATGTTCGAAATAGGCGGAGTTGTAGATGCCCGGTGTCAGGACCGCGACCGTCGGCTTGCCGGTGGTCCGATCGGGCGCGCAGGCCGCGAGAGAGCTGCGCAGATCGGCGGGATAATTCTCCACCCGCTGGACGCGGTTGCGGGCGAAAAGCTCCGGGAACATCTGGAGCATGGTTTCGCGGTTTTCCAGCATGTAGCTCACGCCGGAGGGGGTTCTGGCGTTGTCCTCAAGGACATAGAACTGGTTGTCGTCGGTGCGCACGAGGTCGATCCCGACGATATGGGTATAGACGCCGCCCGGCGGCGTGACCCCGATCATATGCGGCAGGAAGGCGTCGTTGTCGGCGATCATCCGTTCGGGCAGGCGGCCCGCCTTGATGATCTCCTGCTTGTGGTAAATGTCGTAGAGAAAGGCGTTGATGGCGCGGACGCGCTGTTCGATCCCCTTGCTCAGCCGCTGCCATTCCAGCCCGGAGATGATGCGCGGCACGATGTCGAAGGGGATCAGCCTCTCTTCGGCGGCGGCCTGTCCATAGACGTTGAAGGTAATGCCCGTGAGGCGGAACAATTCCTCCGCTTCCCGCTGCTTGGCTCTCAGGCGTTTGGGTTCCTCTCCGTCGAACCATGACTTGAAGAGATCGTATGGAGGACGAAGACTTTGCTCGCGGCCCCACATTTCGTCGAAAATCTGATTCTGATCCATATACCGAGCCTAGTGTGCAGTCCGAGATTAGCAAAATCCGGCGTGATGCGAGGTGAAATACAAACTAGCACCCAATGCTATGGAATCCATCATTTTAGGAATGTGTGCCCAAAGATTGGGCGCGGCGTTTGGGGCGGCCCGGATCGGGCCGGGGCCGGGTCTTTGGGGGGCGTTTGAGCGACGCGGGCGAGCGCGGGAGGCCGGGGCCGGAGATGATGATGGGCCGTGCTGGAGGACCCTCTGTTTCCCTTTTGCGTAGATCGGCGAGGATGGCGGGTGCCTGCGCGCCTGTCGATGTTACTTATCGAACATTTTTGGGTCGCGCCCCGCCCCGACGATCAACCGCATGGACCTGAGCGCGCGGAGGCGATAGCACCTGTCGAAACCGCTTGGGACGGACCGCGATGCAGACCCAGATCCCCCTGACAACCGACCTCGTGCTGATCGGCGGCGGCCATGCCCATGCGCTGGTGCTGCGGATGTGGGGCATGCGGCCCGTGCCGGGGGTGCGCCTGACACTGATCGATCCGCGGCCGGTAGCTCCCTACACCGGGATGCTTCCGGGGCACGTGTCTGGCCAGTATTCCGCCGGGGAGATCGGCGTCGATCTGGTGCGGCTGGCACGGTTCGCAGGGGCGCGGCTGATCCTCGGCGCGGCGGAGGGCCTCGATACCGGGGGGCGGCGGATCCGGGTCGGGGGGCGTGACATCGGGTATGACATCGCCTCTCTCGACATCGGGATCACCGGGCATCTGCCGCAGGTCGCGGGCTTTGCTGAGCATGGCGTGCCGGTCAAACCCTTCGCCGCCTTTTCAGAGGCCTGGGACAGGTATCTTGCGGGGCCGCGCGGCGCCATCGCGGTGATCGGCGGCGGCCTTGGCGGGGTGGAACTGGCGCTGGCGATGAAGCATCGCGTGGGGCCCGAGGTGCCGGTGCGGGTCATCGGGCGGTCGGGGCTGGTCGGCGCGGGGGCGGCGCTGCGCCGCCGCCTGATGCGGGAGATGGCGCGCGCCGGGGTTGAGATGATCACCGGCACGGCGGTTGCGGTCGGGGCGGGGTCGGTCACGCTTGACGACGGGCGCGAGGTGGCCTCGGACATGACCGTCGGAGCGGGGGGTGCCACACCGCACCCCTGGCTGGCGCAGACGGGGTTGCCGCTGCACGAGGGCTTCGTGACGGTCGGCGCGACGCTCCAAGTCACTGGACATGAGGACATTTTCGCCGCAGGAGATTGTGCGCACCTGACCCATGATCCGCGCCCGAAGGCCGGGGTCTACGCGGTCAGGGCAGCAAAGATCCTGGCGCATAACCTCAGGGCCCGTGCGACCGGGCGGCAATTGAAGGATTTCCGGCCACAGCGGCATTTCCTGCGGCTCGTGTCGCTTGGCGGGCGCCGCGCGGTGGCGGAGAAATGGCCCGCTCTGCCGGTTGCGCCTGCGGGTGGGCTGATCTGGCGCTGGAAGGACTGGATCGACCGCAGGTTCATGGACCGGCTCACCGATCTGCCCGCGATGCCCGCGCCGCCGGTGCCGCCCGATGCCGCGCAGGGCGTGGCCGCGATCATGGGGGCCGCACCGCTCTGTGCCGGCTGCGGGTCGAAGGTGGGGGCCGGGGTTCTGTCGGATGTGCTGTCGCGCCTGCCACAGGTCGCGCGCGCGGATGTGGAGGCGGGGCCGGGCGATGACGCCGGGGTGCTGAGGATCGGGGGCCAGCGGCAGGTGCTGACCACGGATCACCTGCGCGCCTTTACCGACGACCCCGGTCTGATGGCGCGCATCGCGGCGCATCATGCCCTGGGCGATGTGCGCGCCATGGGGGCGGAGCCGCAGTCGGCGCTGGCGCAGATCGTGCTGCCGCGTGCGACAGAGGCGCTTCAGGCGCGCATGATGGAAGAGATCATGCACGCGGCCGGAGAGGTCTTTGCCGGGGCGGGCGCGGTCATCCTGGGCGGGCATTCCACCATGGGGGCCGAGATGACGATCGGCTTCAGCGTCACGGGTCTGTGTCGCGATGTGCCGATCACGTTAGGCGGGGCGCGGGCGGGTGATGTGCTGATCCTGACCGGGCGGATCGGGACGGGGGTGTTGCTGGCGGCAGAAATGCAGGGCCGGGCGCGCGGGGCGGATGTTGCCGCGCTCTGGGCCGCGATGGCGGCGGGGCCGGGCCGCGCGGCAGAGGTGCTGCGCGGTGCCCATGCGATGACAGATGTGACCGGCTTCGGGTTGGCCGGGCACCTGATGTCCATCTGCCGCGCCTCGGGGCTGGGGGCTGAAATTGCGCTGGACGAGGTGCCGGTCCACTCCGAGGCGCTTGAGCTGTCCGAAAAGGGCGTCCGGTCAACGCTTTATGAGGCCAACCGGGCCAATGCGCCGGTCTTTGGCCCCGACAGTGCCGCGATGGCCCTGCTGCACGATCCGCAGACTGCCGCCGGTTTTCTCGCCGCCGTGGCCGGGGATGAGGCAGAGCAGGTGCTGGCGGACCTCGCCGAGGCGGGGGTGGAGGCCGCACGGATCGGCCGGATGACCAGAGGCCCGGTCGGCATCACGCTGGTCTGACCCGATCAGGCGCCGGTCTTGTCGATCAGCCGCCGTGCCGTCGCCGCAAGCGTCGCCTCCGACAGGTCGGGCAGGTCGAACCGGGCGGTCGCCGGAGCCTTGCGGGCAGAGCTCTTGGCATAGCGCGGATCATAATGATCGCGCATCAGCTCGGCGCAGAGCCGGTGGAAATCGCGCGTCGTGGCCAGCGCCTGCCAATCCTCGATACGCTCTGCCGCGTGATAGGGGCGCAGCTTGTTCAGGATCGCGCGCAACGCCTCGGGATCGGAGGTCAGTTCCCCATAGGTTTCAATGAGATGCCCGGCGCGGTCGGGCAGGGGGGCGGTCACTTCGATCCGGGGCGCGGTCAGCATCGCCTTCCAGACCGATGTGGGGATCAGCAGATCGCCTATCTTGTTGGCTTCGGCCTCCATATAGACAGGGCGGGCCGGGTCGCAGGCCATCAGGGCCGCGGCAAGACGGCTTTCGAACAACTTCTGCGCGGGCTGCGGCCCGGTGAGCCCGCCGAAAAGTGAACCGCGATGATCGGCCAGCGCCTCCAGATCCACGACCTGCGCCCCCTGCGTAGCGAGATGGTCCAGCAGGCGGGTCTTGGCCGTCCCGGTGTTGCCGTCGATCAGCACCGGCTTCCACGGCAGGGGATCGTCATGCAAGAGCCGGACGACAAGGCGACGATAGCTGCGATAGCCGCCTGCGAGCGTATCGGCCCGCCATCCGATCTGCGCCAGGATCACGGCGAAGGAGCCGGACCGCTGCCCGCCGCGCCAGCAATAGACCAGCGGCCGCCAGCCGCCCGGCCGCTTTGCCAGCGGTCCTTCCAGATGATGCGCGGCGTTGCGCGCGACCAGCGCCGCCCCGACCTTGCGCGCCTGGAACGGATCGACCTGTTTGTAGATCGTGCCGACGCGGGCGCGCTCCTCGTCGCTCATCACCGGAAGGGAGATCGCGCCGGGCACATGGTCTTCGGCAAATTCCGACGGGCTGCGCACGTCGATCACCGTGTCGAAGGGCAGATCGGTCAGGGCGCGGAGCGTTTCGAGCGTGACGGGCATAGGCAGGTTCCGGTGCGGTTTCGGGGGTATGCACCGCGGCCACGGCTATCGCAAGTGTGACACCGGATTCATCTTGAAATCGCCCCGCCCCTCGGATGAGATATGCCGGTCATGACCCGCGTAATCTTCACTTTTCTGGCCCTGATCGCGCTGAGCCTGCCCGCACGGGCGGACCGGCTTCTGGTATTTGCCGCGGCGAGCCTTGCGGGTCCTCTCGACACGGCCGCGGCGGCCTTCGGAGAGGCGACGGGCCATGAGGTCGTGATCTCCTACGCGGGCAGTTCGGCGCTGGCCCGGCAGATCGAACAGGGGGCGCCGGCGGATGTCTTCCTCTCGGCCAACCAGGGCTGGATGGATCACCTCGCGGCCCTTGGCCACATCCGCAACGACACACGCCGCGACATCTGGGGCAACCGGCTGGTGCTGGTCGCCCATGAGGCGGGGGAGGAGATCGCCCTGGTGCCCGAACTGGACATGCTGGCCCTGCTGAACGGCGGGCGGCTGGCCGTCGCGCTGACCGGTTCGGTGCCCGCCGGGGTCTATGCCAAGGAGGCGCTGTCCTCGCTTGGCTACTGGGATGCGGTCAGGGAGTCGCTGGCCGAGGCGGATAATGCCCGCGCGGCGCTGGCGCTGGTGGCGACGGGCGCGGCACCCTGGGGCGTGGTCTATGCCACCGATGCGGCGGCGGAACCGGATGTGCATCTGCGCGGGACCTTCGGGCCGGAGACCCACTCGGCCATATCCTATCCCGGCGCGCTCATTGCCTTTGCCCGCCCGCAGGCACAGGATTTCCTGGATTACCTGACCTCACCCGAGGCGCGGGCCATCTTCGAAGAGGCGGGGTTCCTCCCGGTGTCAGAGCCCTGATGGGCTGGCTCGGGGCCGAGGAATGGGCGGCGGTCGCGCTGTCGCTCAAGGTCGCGGTCTGGGCCACGATTCTGTCGCTACCCCCCGGCATCGCGGTCGCCCTGGCGCTGGCGCGGGGGCGGTTCTGGGGGCGCGGGGCGCTCAACGTGATCGTGCACCTGCCGCTGGTCATGCCGCCGGTCGTGGTCGGCTACCTTCTGTTGCTGACCTTTTCGCCGGTGGCGCCCGTGGGGCAGGCGCTGGCCTCCCTCGGGATTGTCTTTGCCTTCCGCTGGACCGGGGCGGCGCTGGCGGCGGCGGTGA
>Ga0213839_1002364_pt1 | contig 10617 bp, 8 predicted proteins | sample SWPATP21_FD_160075 | JGI IMG/M metagenome (GOLD analysis project Ga0213839, IMG submission 160075) | Coastal seawater microbial communities from Marineland, Florida, United States - SWPA TP2 #1 | ecosystem: Environmental > Aquatic > Marine > Coastal | place: USA: Florida | collected 2016-08-14 | reverse complement strand
GGTAGCGCCCGTGCAGGTCGGTGAGGAGCGCGTGGTCGGCCTCGTGGTCGATGTAGGGGGCCATGCCGGGGGTCATGCCGCCCTTGGAGAGGTCCCGGTCCCCTCCCCCGCCCGGCACCCGGTTGGTGTCGACGAAGGTGCGGGGGATGCGGCAGCGGATCAGCTCCACCGAGAGGCTGGGATCCCGCGCGACCAGCTGCTGGGCCGTGGCGACGCCGAGCTGCCAGGCGCCGACGTCGGTGTTCACGAAGAAGAAGTGCTCCAGCTGGTCCGGGAGCGTGCCCTGGAGACGCCTGCGCAGGTCCCGGTAGTGGGCGAAGCGATCGGCGCCGTGAGGGACCTCGATCAGCAAGCGTGGAGCGGCCTCCTCCGCCCCGGCACCGCGGAGGACGTAGTGGTCGCCGACCTCGCGGAAGGGGGAGTCGGTGTCGTTGGAGAGGAGGACGGCGTCGGACGGTGCAGTCGGCATGCAGGCGACGTATCTCTGCGGGGAGCGCTGTCCCGCCCCCACCCGCCCGGAGCCCGCGATGACCTCCTTCCGACCGTACGAAGGCCACGACTACCTCGACGCTGACGGGGTCGACGCCTTCCTCGACCACCTCGCGGAGGCCGCACCGGACTGGGTCGAGGTGCAGGTGATCGGCCACGCCCGAGGGGGTCGCCCGATCCGGCTGGTGACCGTCGGCGCGACGGACGGGCCGCCCGCCGCTGACCGGCCCGCCTTCTGGCTCGACGGTGGCACCCACGCCACCGAGTGGACGGGCGTGATGTCCTGCCTGTTCACGCTGTCCCGCTGGGTCGGCGCGCTCCTGGACGGCGACGCGACGCTGCGCAGCTGGTTCCGCGAGCACGTGGCCTTCGTCGTGCCGTGCATCAGCCCCGACGGCCTCCAGGCCACGGTCCACGGTACGCCAGCCTTCCGCTCCACCCTGCGGCCCCCCCGGGCGAGCACCGTGCGCCAGGGCTTCGAGGCCTGGGACCTCACCGGCGACGGCCAGGTCCGCTGGATGCGCTGGAAGCACCCGGCCGGCAGCTGGGTCCCCGTGGAGGGGCACGCCCTCGCCATGCGGCCCCGCACCGTCGACGACGACCCCGCCGACGCCTGGTTCCTCGCCCCGGAGGGGCGCATCGTCGACCACGACGGAACCCGCTGGGTGCAGGCCCCCCTGCAGCACGGCCTGGACCTGAACCGGAACTTCCCCGTCGACTGGTCCCCCTTCAGCATGTTCGGGATGGACGCCGGCGACTTCCCCGGCAGCGAGCCCGAGAGCCGCGCCCTCCTCGACGCCGTGGCCCAGCGCCCCAACATCGCCGCCGGCGTGACCAACCACACCTTCACCGGCTGCCTGCTGGCCCCTCCGGGACGCAAGGACACCCCCATCGGCGCCGCGGACCTGCAGCTCATGCAGCGCCTCGCCCACGACGCCGTGGAGGGCACCGGCTACCGCGTGTACAAGGTGTACCCGGAGTTCATGTACGACCCGGAGAAGCCCATCATCGGCACCTGGGACGACACGCTCCAGTCCACGTTCGGCATCGTCGCCTACACCCTCGAGCTGTGGGACCCCTACACCTGGGCCGGCAAGCCCGTCGACAAGCCCGTCGACATGTGGAGCGACCCCGACCCGGCGGTGATGGAGGCCCTGGTGGACCAGGCGGTCCGCGAGGGGGCCTACCAGCCCTGGACCCCCTTCCATCACCCGCAGCTCGGCGACATCGAGGTCGGTGGCATCGACGACCTCCGCACCGTCCGCAACCCACCCACGGCCCTGCTGCCGGCGGAGTGCGAGCGGGGCTTCACCGTGGCGGACCGCATCCGGCGTGCCCTCCCGAGGGTCGAGGCCCGCCTCCACGTCGAGCGGGACGGAGACCTGGCCGTGGTCACCCTGGAGCTGGAGAACCTCGGCGCCCTGAGCACCGCGAGCCTGAAGCGGGCCGAGCAGGTGGGGACCGCGCCGGCGGTGCGTGCGCGGGTGGTGGCGAGCGACGGGCAGTCCGTGGTCCACGGCCCCGTCGAGCAGGAGCTGCCCCACCTCGACGGCTGGTTCAAGGCCGGCTTCGACCGCTCGAGCCTGTACCCGTCCCTCGGGGCGCGGGGGAACCGGGCCGTCGCCCGCTGGACGATCCGCGGGGGCGGCGAGGTCACGGTCGCCTGGCAGGCCGGACGGGCCGGTCGGGGCGAGGTGTCGGCATGATCGTGGTGGTGGGACGTGGGCTCGTCGGCAGCGCGACCGCCCGTCACCTCGCCGAGGCCGGGCAGGACGTGCTGCTGGTCGGCCCACCCGAGGAGGCCGACCCCCGCACGGCCCGGGCCTTCGCCTCCCACCACGACCGAGCCCGCGTCGTCCGTCAGCTGGGCCACGACCCCCACTGGACAGCCCTGAACCGACGGGCCATCGCCGGCATGGAGGCCCTGCAGCGGGCGACGGGACGGCGCTTCCGCTCCTACGAGGGCTGCCTGTACACCAGCCACACCGCCGACGACCCCCACGTGGCTGCGTCGCTGGCGGAGGCCGAGGCCCTCGGACTCCCCGGCGAGCGGCTGGCCCCCGAGGACGTTCCCCGTCGCTTCCCGGACCTCACCGTTCCCTGTGCGGACGCGCTGTTCGAGGCGGGGCCGTCGGGACACGTCGACCCCCGTGGGCTCAAGGAGGCCCAGCTGCAGGCGCTGGCGACCGCAGGGGGACGGCTGCTGGACGACATCGTGCGCCGGGTCGACCGAGGTCCAGCCGGGCTGCGGGTGCACCTTCACGACGAGGTGCTGGCCGCCGAGAGGGTGGTCGTCGCCACCGGTCCCACGACGGGCATGCAGCCCCTCCTCCCGGAGCCCCGTCGCTTCGACGCCAAGACCGAGACCATCCTCCTGGCCGAGGTGGACCCGAGGGTGGCCGAGGCCGCCGGGGGCACCCCCGCCCTGCTGGACGAGGGCGACGGCGACGGCTGGCAGGGGATCTACGGCATCCGTCCCCTCACCTACCCCGACGGCCGGACCTACCTGAAGATGGGCTGCAACCTGGGGTCGGACCGCCTGCTCACCGATGTCGACGAGGTCCGGACCTGGCTCGTGGACGGGCCGTCGGAGGCCGACCACGCCCAGCTGCGGGCGCTGACCGAGGAGCGCTGGCGCCTGCCGCTGCTGAGCTCGGAGACCCGGCGCTGCCTCATCGTGCGCACGCCCCACCGGCGGCCCTACCTGGAGGAGGTCGACGACGACTGGTTCCTCGCCGCCGGCGGCAACGGCTACGCCGCGATGAACAGCGACGGGATCGGGCAGGTGATGGCCCACCGGGTGCTGCACGGAGGCATGCCCGACGACATCCATGCTGACGCGTTCCGTTGATACGCTGGCTCGGAAGCTCCTCGCCAGATGTCCGCAGGCGGTGGCGCGAGGCTTCGGGACATCACTACTGCAACTGTCAAGCAGGTTCTGGCCGGACTGGCAGTAGATCAGCTGCCCATGGGACTCCTTGAGCGATGAGTCGGCGGATGTACCGCTCTTCGTCGTAGGGCTCGTTGTTTCGGATGATGGCCGACAGGATCCGGAGCAGGCTTCGGGCGACGATTCGATAGGCGGTGGCTGCGTTCTTGCCTCTGCTTCGAGCATGTGCGTACTGGGCTTTGGCCCAGGCGAGGTTCTGCGAGGCGAGCCGGCCGAGCAGGTAGGTCGTGCGACGTGCTAGGGAGCTGGCTGAGCGTCGCATCTTGACGTAGCCCTTCTTGCCCTTGCCGTTCTTCTTGTCGCCTGTGCCGACGAATACCGGCGCTGCACCCATGCGAATGGCAACGTCGTCGCGGTCCCTCGGCGCGGCCTCGATGTCGAATCCGACCGCCATGAGGTGCTGTGAGAGGGTCTTGCCGATGCCATCGATCGACTCGAGCGTCTGCCGAAGCTCGAGCCCCGCCGTGAGCGCGTCGAGCTCTGACTCGATCTCGGCCTTCTGGTCTGCGTAGTGCTCGATGTCATCGACCATGGCCCGTACGCGGGCAGCCAAGCCCTTGGCCAGGGTCTCGTCCACCGGCCGCGCCGCTGCGGCGGTGAGGCAGTCCCACATCCGGTTGCGCGTGGTCCGCTGGATGCCCGTGCCGTCCATCAGGGCATCGAACTCCGAGCGCGACAGCTTGGCCGCATGGAAGCTCGTCGGCGCCGCATGCAGCAGCCGCCACACCCACTTGCGATCGAGGTTCTTCAGCCCAACCTCGACAGGCAGCAGGTGCTCACGAAGAAGCGCGCGGAGTCGCTGCTGCGCCTGGCACTGCCGGTTGCCCGCGCTGACATGCGCCCGGACGAGATGGTCTTGCGCCTCGACGATGGCGCTGCGCGGCTTCCATTCCCGCTCGGCGTGGACCGGGCTCTGACCCATCAGGACCATCATGTCGGCGTCCGAGCCATCGCACTTGGCCCCACTCGAACGCAGCGAGGCCGCGAAGGCCTTGGACTGGGCCGCGTCGACGACGAACACACGTGCGCCGGCCTCATGGAACAGCTCGACCCAACCGGGCGCGCCGGACTCGATGATGACCCTCACCTCGATGACCTCGGACCGTGATGCCAGGTCCGCGATGGCGTCCCGCACCTGCTTGGCTCCCCGAGCCAGCTTCTTGAACCTGCAAGGCCGGTCCATGCCGAAGGCGACCGAGGTCTCAGCCGCACTAGCCGCCCAATCCACTCCCAAATACACGATCATCGCCTCACTCCCATGTGAAGCACGCCGCTGCGGGGACTTGGGGCTTGCCTATGAAGTTCTTCAACGCGACAAAGGCATCACTACGGCCCTCAACCCGCAGCGGCACCCACCCCGGCGTCCCGAAGAGGCCCTGCGACGGGCTGGCTTCATGGCCGTAGGCGGGTGCCTTTTGCGTGCGAACGACAGCTAGCCGCTGACGCACTTCCAGTCATAGGCTTCGGACTTCGGGCTCCGGCATGCACGCACCGATTGGACAGCTTCGACACCCCCATGACGCCGCGGCTCACCGACAGAAGGCGCCGCCCCCCCGCAACAGCGTTCTGAAGCCTGTCGTCCGACGCCTGAAGCCCTCGAGCACACTCCGCGCCACGCGCGCAGCTGGGGAGACATCCGGACCTCCGAACTACAAGCCGGCCAGGGCCAGGCTGGCTGAGCCCAGCAGCGAGGCGACCTGCACCCGTCGCTGGGCCACGTCGCTGAGACCCCGTGCCACGTAGAGCCCGAGCCGGTTCCCCACGATGATGGCCCCCGCGGTGAGCAGCCCGATCCCGATGACGCCGCCGTCGACCAGGCCGCTCGCGCCAAAGGCCACCAGGCGCGACACGTGGAGCGCCACGGCCACCGACGCCATCGTGCCCACATAGGCGACGCCGTTCAGGCCACGGCCCATCAAGTACGGCGCCAGCACGACCCCGGAGCCCCCTGCGGTGGACTGGATGGCCCCCGCCGCCACGCCGATCGGCACCGCCCAGCGCCGGGACGGCGTCCACCGGACGAGCCCCAGGCCACGGGCGCAGGCGAGCAGCGCCACGGCGAGGAGGGCCCAGCGGAGGAGCTCCACCGGGGCGTCGCTCACCCACAGGGCCACCAGGTAGCTGGTGGGGATGGCGGCCAGCGCCAGCGGCACGAACACCGCGGCGACGGCCTCCCGCCGCAGGAGCCAGGCCCGGTGGAGGTTGCCGACGAGCAGCGCGGGCGACGTGAGCACGAGGGCCTGGAGCGGGTCTCCGAGGAACAGGCCCAGGACCAGGAGGAGCACGAGGCCTCCACCCATGCCGGCGACGCTGGTGATGAAGCCGGCGAGGATGCCGGTCAGGACGGCGAGCAGAGCCATGGTGTCCTCCATGCCTCAGCCTTAGGCCCGCCCTACCCATCCGTCGTATCGAATGTTCGCCGGCCACCCATAAGTTATGCCTATGCCATACTCGACGCCTACCAGCACTACCTCTGGGTCGTGGAGACCGGGTCCTTCTCGGCCGCCGCCCGCCGCGCCCACCTGTCCCAGCCCGCGCTGTCGGCGAGCATCAAGAAGCTGGAGGAGCACGTCGGGGCCCGCCTCTTCGACCGCCTCCCCCGGGGCGCGGCCCTCACCGCCGCCGGCCAGGCGCTCCAGCCCAGGGTGGTGCAGGCCCTCGAGGCCTTGCGCAGGGGGCAGCGGGAGGTGGCCGAGGTGGAGGGGCTGGCACGGGGCGAGGTCCGCGTCGCCGGAGGAGCGACGGCCTGCACCTACTGGCTGCCACCCGTGCTGGCGTCCTTCCGGGAGGCCCACCCCTTCCTCACCGTCCGACTGCGGGAGACGTTCACCACCGAGGTCGCCCGGGCCGTGGCGGAGGGTCGCGTGGAGCTGGGGATCGGAGAGGCGGGACACGACCTTCCCAGCGAGCCGCTGCTGGAGGACCCCCTCGCGGTGGTGGCGGTTCCGGAGCTCGCCGCCCGATGGCCCGACGGCCTGGTGCCCGACGCACCGGTCGTGGCCTTTCCGACCGGATCGTCGCTGCGCACCCTGCTGGACCGGAGCGCCCCCGAGGTCGACATCGTCATGGAGGTGCGCTCCTTCGGCGCGGTGAAGGGGCTGGTCCGCGCGGGAATCGGCCTGGCGCTCCTCAGCGCCTCGTCGGTGACCGCGGACATCGCCCATGGCCGGCTGGTCCGCGTCCCGTGGGACGGCCTGCCGGCTCCCCGTCAGGTCCACCTGGTGCACGGAGGGGTCGAGCGGCTCTCCCCGGCAGCCCGTGGGCTCCGGCAGGCACTCCTTCAGGCCTACTGAACCCTGACCTCGAAGCGCTCCTCGCCGCGGACCACCTCCAGCACCAGCGGCCCCACCTCCTCGATCAGCTCGTCGGCCACGAGGTCCGCCGCGGGCTCACCGTCCACCGACACCACGAGGTCCATCATCTCGATGCCTGCAGCCTCGGCGGGGCTGTCGGGCTCCACGCCGTAGACCCGCAGCCCCTCGGCCACGTCCTGGAGCCCCAGCCCCACTCCGGGTGCCTCGGCCACGGCGAGCTCCAGCCCCTCCTGGTCCCGGACGTCCACCGGGTAGGTGGCCACCAGGTCGCGCCCCCCGAAGACACGCCGCACGCTGAGCTCGCAGGCCTCGGCGTCGGCGGGGATCTGCACCTCGAAGAGGGCCTCCGGGGGCTGGGGGGAGTCGAAGCCGGCCATCACGTCGTCGCACACCGCTCCGACGGAGACGGCGCCCGTCTCGACGACCCCCGTGACCCGCCCCGACACCGTGACCTTCTCGTGCTCCTCCAGCTCCACGAAGTCCAGGCAGGAGCCTGCAGCCCAGCTCACCACGGCGGGCTCGTGGCCGGTGATGTGGAGCCAGCCGAGGCCGACCGAGCGGCGCGGCGTGAAGCGCATCGCCTTGGTGAGGCGCTCGGGGAACAGCCAGCCGATGGACTCGAGGGTCTCCGGATCCACCTCGTCGAGCTGGATCTCGGTGGTGTCTCCGATGGTGCGCCACAGGGCACACTCCACCGGCTCGGGTGGCGCGTCCTCGTCCTCGGGCTCCGCCACGGCTCGGGCGACGACGCGGACAGCCTCCTCCCGCAGCCGCGGCTCGAGCTGGGCGCGGGGGGCGACCTCCGTGGTCGGCAGCAGGGTCCACGCGCCGAAGGCGAGCAGCAACAGCAGAACGACGACCACCAGCAGCGCGACCCGCCGGTGGGTCATCGGCGGGCCAGCCAGCGGTCGAGAGCGCCGGCGAACTGGCGCTTGTCGCGGTCGGAGAAGGGCTTGGGGCCGCCCGTCAGCACGCCCGCCTCCCTGAGGGCCTCGTTGCGGTCCCGCGCAGCCAGGCGGGAGCGGGCGTTGCCCTTGTCGATGACCTCCCCACGGACGTCGATGACGTGAGCGCCCTTCTCGACGACGGCCGCAGCGAGCGGGACGTCCTGGGTGATGACGAGGTCGCCGGACTGGACCTGGTCGGCGATCCACTCGTCGGCCACGTCGAAGCCCTTTCCGACCTGGCGGGTGGTGATCCACTTGGAGGTCGGCGTGTACAGCGGCTGGTTGGCGACGAGCACCAGCGGCATCTTCACGCGGATCGCCGCCTTGTAGAGGATTTCCTTGATGGCGCGGGGCGCAGCATCGGCGTCGACCCAGATGGTCGTGGTCGTTTCGGTCATGGCCCCAGGGTAGCGCGGAAGGAGCCTGGGCACGACCACCACGCCACGGGGGTCAGCCGGGGGGGAACTGCACGTCGTCGGCCCAGGCCGGCCACGGAGCGGCGGTGTACAGGAGCTGGGACAGCAGCTCGGCGTTGCTGGTGGCACCCACCTGCACGTTCAAGGCGACCTTACCGGGCTGATCACCGGCAACGAGCGGATTCGTGGCGAAGGCCAGGTAGTCGTCGAAGGCGGCCAGTCGGTCCCCGGCACCGTTCACCACCCGGTGCACAGGGTAGTCGATCGGGGCGCCGCTGAAGTCGGGGTTCGTGTAGGTTCGCCTGGACCAGCGGTCGTCGCCCTCGAACACCATCACGAACCGTAGCTGGTCGCTCTGGTCCTTGGTGCTGCTGGGCACGATGACGGCCTGCTGCCAGTCTGCATCGAACACGAACTTGTACGCCACGGGCGGTACGGCAGGGTCGCGGGCCGACAGCCCGCTCGCCAGGGACCCGAACCAGCTCCAGGTCGGTACCGCAGTCGGCTCGACGGCGACGATGGTCACGTGGTTCCCGCCGACGTCGACGAAGGGCATCCCCGCGAACGACACGAGCAGATCCGGCCGCGCCGGGCAGTTCTTCTGGGTGAAGAAGTCGGGGGCGCTCTTGGCGAGGCAGTCCATCGACCCCGTGGCGGACGGCTCCCTGAACCCCCACTGGTTCATCCAGAACAACCCCTGGAGGTGCTCGGGCAGTCCCGGCCCAGACAGAGGCATGTGGCTCGCGATGTCGGCGGCATCCACCGTGGTGGTCAGAATCGCTGGTATGCCCGAGGGCGTCGAGTGAGACATTTCGAACCTCCATGGGCCGCCACCATGGCACGAATCCCGGGCAGAATAGAAGTATTTTGCATGTGCCCTCCAGCCCGACGAGCTACCAGGGCCAGCAACCTGGGGGTATCGAGATGCGAGAGAGGCTCATCGAGTGGGCAAGCGACAAGCAGCTGGCCATGTTGAAGGATCCAACGCCCCTACACGAGACTCTCCTCCGGGCCGCCTACGATGCCGACGTCCTCGAGTACTCCCTCCGCGGCGCTCAGGCAGTGCTCGACGAGCGCCTGGCGGTCCTCGGGAAGAACTTCTGCATGCTGGGCCGCGTGATCGTCGGGGACCACGAGCTGGTTTCGCAGCGATTGCTCGCGCAACAGAAGCGGGGCCTGTACATCGGCCGCGCCCACTTCGTGGAGGGGCGCCTCCCGAGCGACATCCTGTTGTTCCTCTCGGACGGCGACGACGACAACCGTCACGAGGTCCTCCGGGGCGCCGTCGGCCGGCACCTCATCCGGGGCTCCGTGGAGCGGGCGGGCGGGGAGCGCGCCCGCCAGCTCCTGATCGATCTGGCCGAGGAGGTCGCGTCGGCCGCCCCGAAGAGCGACGTCGACAGCCTGATCCAGCGGCGAATGACCCACTACATGCTCTGGGTCGTGCTCGGCATCGAGGCGAGCGACGACGACGTGGAGCTCCTCGTCGAGCTGGCCTTCTCGGTCGACCCCCTCGTCGGCTACCTCACCTCGGCCCTGCGCCCCCTGGCGCCGCCGGAGGCCCTCCTGGGCAAGCACCGGAAGCGGGTCGAACAGGCGGTGCAGCTGGTCGCCACGTCGCCGGCGATGTCGGACTACACGCCGTCGGACGACAACGCGAACCTCTCCAGGGAGGCCTTCGCGGAGCTGTGTCTCGGGGTGCTCGTGGTGGCCGCCCTGGTCGGTGGGACCAACCTGGCGACGTCGCTCCTCACCAAGTTCCCTGCCGATGTCGTGGTGGACCCCGACGACAAGAAGGCCCTGGTGGCCAACGTGCTGGAGCTCGCCCGGCTACACCCGCCGGTGAACAACGTCAACGTGATTGCCACCGAACCGTTCGCCTTCACCTACAAGGGCGAGCCCGCCGAAGTGCCCGCGGGCACCGTCCTCGCCCTCTCCTTGGGGGTCGCCTGCCGCGATGCTGCGGTCTACCCGAACCCCGAGGCCTTCGACGCATCCCGCGACAACCTCCTCACCCAGACGGTGTCCTTCGCCGGCGTGGGCGACCAGGGCCACCGGATGTGTCCGGGCCGCGACACAGCGATGATCATGGCCACCGATCTGCTCGCAGCGGTCCAGCGGCTGCGGCACCCGGTCCCCCACGACCACTTCGTCGGGGGGCTCTCGCTGCCCCAGGCAGACCCTCCGGCCCAGAGAGAGGCGCGCCGTGAGGCCCTCGCCAAGGTCCGGGAGGATCTGTACTACCGGTACGACAGCCGGGTGCGTCCGCTGGGCATCGCCAACGACCCCACGCCGGCGAACCAGCACTTCGACCCCGTACAGATCGGCAACATCGCCACCCGACTGGTCGACCTGCTGGGGAACACCGTAGACATCGCCGCCCGGCTCCTGGAAGACCCGACGTTGAAGGACGAAGAGCGGGAGGTCGCCGAGGGGGTCGAGGAGGCCCTCGACGCTCTGATCGGCCACCACCGCACCCTGTCGCGGCTCACGTCGCTGGT
>Ga0213839_1002362_pt1 | contig 10617 bp, 13 predicted proteins | sample SWPATP21_FD_160075 | JGI IMG/M metagenome (GOLD analysis project Ga0213839, IMG submission 160075) | Coastal seawater microbial communities from Marineland, Florida, United States - SWPA TP2 #1 | ecosystem: Environmental > Aquatic > Marine > Coastal | place: USA: Florida | collected 2016-08-14 | reverse complement strand
AATTCCGGGCAAAGTTTCCACAATGCGACTGACGTAGTTCTGTTGAAGGTTGTGGTGTTTGACGAAAGTACCCACAGCACAACATGTCTTCGCGCCGCACGCCGCGTCACGAGGCGCACATATCGCAGGCAAGGGAGATGAAAAGATCGTCAAAGAAGGGCAAGAAGCATCGACCAAGCAGCGCGCCCACGAAACCACGAACAATTTTTGTGCCGCGCCCGTCACGCGACGGAGCCCCGGCGGTCGAAGGCGATGGATCGTCTTCGTCTCGCCGTAACGATGTTGCGTCGTCCGCCTTGTCGGAAGCAATTCTGAGAGAGCTTCAGTCCCAGCGAAAGTTGATTGAGAGACTTCCAAGTGAACTGTTCAACGAAGAGCTGAAACACTCCCTTACACAGCCTGGTATGTCGAACAACAATCAAATCGACCATAGAGAGAGACGAAACGACTACGAAAGCAAGACCTCCGCGAACTACAGTCGCCGGGGTTCATCGAGACTCAATGAACAAAACATGGTGCAGCGGGTATGTTAATGTTGGCGTGGTGGTGGGTCGTCATGTACAACTATTTTTATTTTCTCGCGTTTTCATTGTTGCTCAGCTTTCGGATTCATATTTAAAAAATGCCGGCGTCGTCGAATCGCTGAGCTTCCGACTGGCTGCTCTGACGGAGGCCCAGAACCAAACGTCGTCCACGATGCATCACAACAAAGAAGTTTTGGACAATATGAGTCGTGATTTCTACAAGCTGCTTCTGGAACAAATTGCATGGATCATGGTGGAGCTCAAGGTCGCAAAAGCTGATCGAGCTTCGCGGGCAGCTGCCACGGAATCTGGCCGCGTCGAACACAACACCCCGGACGACGCTCTGGCACACAGAAATACGCCAGTCGCTGCCGCGCCGCCAGCCACACAGATTCGCGGTAATATCTCAATCAAAGCGATTCAGTCAATCGAAAAGCGACTGGACGACTTAACGTCGCAGCAACAGGCAAACGCGAAGCAAATGCAGGTGCGGTTGTGCATGTGCGCGACGTGCCTTTGCTCTTTTGGGGTTGCGACAGCTTCATTGCGTCACTCATTGTCTCTGCTCGTGCCGTGCCACACTTGTTGTTTGCAGTCCATGCAGCGCCGCTTGCAGGATATGGTCGCCGGTCTTGGAGAGACACCAACAATGCGAGCAATGACGTCGGAGTTGATGGGAAACATGATATCCCAGATGGCCGATGTGTCGAAAGGAATGAAAAAGCTTCTCGGTACCGGGCCATACAGCGCCAAAGGTCGAATTGCGGAAGCGCGAGCGGCGGAGGCAAAGGCGGACGAAAAGTTGCAAGAAACGCGACGACTGATATCCTCCTTCAATGATCACATGTTCGTTCGCCTGCAAATTCGCGCTCTTCGCGGTTGTGAGGTCATTCTGATGTATTGGGTTTTATTGCCATGTTCACAGAGTTCGTCAACACCAAGAGATCAAGCGTGAAATTAGGAGCAACAGGTGGAGCATGGAGTCAGCGAGTAAAAGCTTCGAGAAAGCACTCACTTTTCACCTTGGAATTCTTCACAATGCCGGAGGAGCACCAGGTGGCTCGCCCACCAACTCTCCTCGCCCGCACACCGCGCATGCAAGGTCACCGTCGCGCGCGCAGGACATCGAAGCTGCTGCACGACATGCATCTTTGCTTCAAGTGGCGTCGCCGCGATCAATGGGGGTCCATGGGAATGGGCAGCCACGCAGTGATGGGATCGTACGGAGCGGGTCGCCGGTTGACGTCGCTGTCGCAACCGCTCTCACAGACTCCGACGAGGAGAACGAACAGAATGTACAGCCAACGGCCATGTCCGGATATAGATACGAGTCCCCGCAGAGACCAGTGCCTGGTCTTGGGCGCGCTCAAGCGAAGATGCTGCAAGCATCTGTCCTCAAAAGTGCGAACTATCTACAGCGACTGGAAGAGGTGACGCAGAAGAGGTACGAACGCTGATTGCGTGAACATGTGATGTCTGCGGGTTTGTTCGCTGACAGCTGCTTGTGGTACACGGATGTAGAGTCGCTATGTTGTCCGAAGGCAACTTTGTTACCCAGCCCGTCTTCAAAGCGAAAATTGAAGAAGTGCACGCGTCGATACAAGATCTACAACAAATTGTCTTGGACACGATCGATGATGCCAAGCGATCCGCACAGGTTCCACCAGGACACCAGCGGAAAAAGAAAAGACAGTCGACAGGGCAAACTTCTGGATCGGCAGAATTCAATACTGGGATGACATCACCTTCTGGTACCGAAACATCTCGAAGTGCCAGCAACCGGCCAGTTTCGGGATCATCCATGTTAGTAACTGCAGCTCAAGAAGCTACGGCGGCGGCGAACGCAGCCGCGAGAGCGGCACAAGAGGCCGCGTCTGCCGCCGAAGATGCAAACGGCTCGAGCACGGAAGGAATTTCTGCTGCACTCACCGCAGCCGCAGCCGCCCGAGAGGCCTCGGACGCCGCCAAATCAGCCGCGGAAGCAGCAAGAGTATCGGCCGACGCTGTCAGCAGTTTGTCGCAACGGATCACGTCGCTGGCGCACAGCGTCGCGAGCATCAATCAGGGTCAGGCAGACCTGCATGACACGGTCGAAGCTGCCTTGTCTGCTTTCACAAACCTATAAAAGTTTAGTTCACGAAAAACTATCACACAATTTTACATTCGCACTTCATCCTGGTGGCCAGGTCATTTGTCGTCCACCCAAAACATGAATGTGCAAGTGGTAGACGGACTGGCAGCCGCCAGGGCCATCATTGATTACAACCCTGAAACCATCCTTGTCGAGTTTCTGCTGGGCAGCAACTTCTTGTGCCGTGAACAACAAATGCCCTACGCCACATGCACGGTTGGTTGAATAAACGCATGACTGCACCGCAAACACGCACAGTGGCACGTACCGAGCAACTCCTTGTGCTCCGGCTGCGCTTTCGATAATTGTGTCAATCCTTCATGGTGCTTTGGAATCACAAGAAAGTGCGACGGGGCCTGCGGTGCAACGTCGGCAAACGCAAGGCATTTGTCGTCTTCATACAGAATATTCGACGGGATTTCGCCACTGATGATTTTGTCAAAAATTGTTTCTTCTGTAGCTGACTCTGTCGAGAAGAAACCCGTCAGCCTACGGTTCACGACACGCCCAGCACTTCGACAGGGTCGGGACAAGCCACCGACCACTTGGCGTGCAAGGAGCATGGCGCCCTGAACGTCAACGCAAGCACAAACAAAGAATCAGATACTACAAGACGAATTCAAATATCCAGAATTTGATTGAATCGACATTTGTCGTGTCTTCTGTGTTTTGCGCAGTATCTTTGCTGGCTGAGAATGCAGTGATAATGCGCGCACATTTAAGCGTGCGCGCATCGTCCAAAGCATCCATCGCGAGATTCATTTTCTCTCCAACCCCCAACTATGATGGGGGCACCAGTATTATCTCTTTCTTCCCCTGTGTCTGCGTGGCTTCGTTTGGAAGCTTGAACCGTTTCAATGCTACTTCCCGACTCGATAGGGCCAACGTCGCAACTTGCAACGTCGCAAGCAACGTTGCCGTATGCAGAGCAGCAGCAACGCAACGACGACGACGACGTTGCGTCGTCTGAGAGCTGAGATCGGAGACATAGCCTGTGCATTGTCGTGGTTTTTTTGTCAGCTGATCGATGTTTACAAACAAACTTTTCGAAACTGTTGAAACTGTTTGAAACACCAAATGCGCGCGCAAAGTTGCAACTACGGGTAGATCGGTGTTGGGTGTTTGGTGTTTGGTGTTTGGTGTTCGGTGTTTGGTGTCTGGTGTCTGGTGTTTGGTGTTTGGTGTTTGGTGTCGGTGTCGGTGTCGGTGTCGGTGTCGGTGTTGGTGCCTTGGTTGTGGTATTTTGGTGTTGGTGTTGGCTTTTGGTGTTGGCTTTCAATTGGCTTCTGGTGTTGACTTCTGATGTTGACTTTTGATGTTGGCGTTGTTGTCTTGGTGTTGGTGTCTTGGTGTTGGTGTCTTGGTGTTGGTGTCTTGGTGTTGGTGTCTTGGTGTTGGTGTCTTGGTGTTGGTGTCTTGGTGTTGGTGTCTTGGTGTCCGTGTCCGTGTCTTGGCCTTGACCTTGACTTTGTTGGTTGTTGGTGGCGCTGCTCCTCGTGGCGGTGCCGTCGACGACCGTAGCAGACCGACGCTTGCCTCGACGGCGAACGAAAACTGAAAGTGCGCCCGCAACCATCGGGCCCGCGAAGCAGCTTGGTGCGCATACTGTCAACGTTGACTGCCGGCATCGGCCACATTCCTCTTGCGAGTAGAACCGACGAGCGAAGGGTTCGCCTGTGGTCAACAGTCACAGGGCAACCACTGGGGTGCAATAATCGTGCGTACAGTCGTGGACAACTCGACGACAACCGTTGGATCGAGCAAAGTGCGGAAGACAAGAGTCACAACCGCCGCAACACAAATCTTTGGTAGAAATCAACGGGACTCAACAAACGCCGGGTCATTGCTTGCGCGGAATGACCGCGAGGGCCACTTTTTATTCGCCTCCGAACTGTCACAACACACCAAAACGACAAATGTCAGCACATCGAGGCAATGCAACTGGGCCTGTTGCCAATTCAAGTAATGAAACGACAGCGACACAAGGCAGTGGCAGCCCACGTGCCCTGCGCAGTGTGGGCATCGGCCCTGTGGACGATGTCTTGGGAATTCTCGCAGTGTCTGCCAATGACGCAACGTATTCTGGACGCGACAATGGAGAACACATGGGTACGTTTCGAGGCAAAAACCTCTACGGTGACGTTGTAGACCTTTGCGAAGGAACCATATTGGGAATCTACGGAAACGATGAGCGCGCGCTGGCTGCCCGAACAAAAATCAAAGCCGACATTACATCGCACACCAACTTCAGAATTAAGTTCGATTCCTGTGGTCGAATGGATAAACTACCGTGCATACACTGCTTTTGTGTTCTCGGCGGACGCGTGAACCGGAAACGCTCTGCGCCCGGATCCGAGGAACAACACCCCCAAAATGCCATGCCAAGTGGTACGTGCACAGAATCGTGTTCACTTCAACAGCGGCGGGGCTCGCGCGCCCACACGACGAAGTGCGAAGTGCGTTTGGTTTTATCAATGCAACGCGTGTCCGAAGCATTCCCATTACAAAGTCAGTGGGTCGTACACGCGGTGATCAACGAACACAACCATCCACCGGTGCCGCCGGAGAACCTTCTGACCTATCAGCAAAAGACTCACTGCGGCAAGCTGCTGGGGGCTGTGCCGACTACTAACAGCAAGCGCAACTGTAGGAATTTCCTCCATGGCCTCGGACTGCCAACGTGGAATGCGCAACAGGTTTCCAATCTCAGCGTGAAACTGAAGAACGAAGGCTTTTGGTTTCTGGAAAAACCAATGAACTTCGAGCTCGAAATAGAGCATGCACCAATGATGCTGGCCGCAATGTGTGGTACAGAGGAATTGGCTTTCATCGCCAGAATCGCTGTGCGTCACCAGCCTTACGAAGCATCGTCGGCTGCATCAACAAGCGTGCGCCCGAACAGCACAACTCCTCGTTCGGTCGGTGATTTCACAATTGTACGAGAGCATGGCTCCTCGCTCGCCTACTTGGTCCGTGGCAATCTATTTGATTTGAGCAGTCCCGATGAGAATGGTGCTAAAATCCCGCTTCCACCATGTCCACCTCGAATTCTCTCGTACATGCCTCTGCACGATACTCTGAACACAGCGGCGGCACGTCAGTATGCGTCCAAGCTCAATGGGATAATCGCGGAGCACGTTCCAAGTGTCAGTGGTGGTAGTTCGAGTATCTTCTTGGAATCAGTCATGTGGCAGACACGTTCGCAGCAGTCAGAATTTAATATGTTCCCCGAGGTTTTGTGCATCGGCTGCGCTAAAAGGTCCAAGTGTGGTGGCTACCAACTGGTGGTACCAACGTCGTACGGCTCGCGTGGCACATTTAGGGTCGCGACAGGCCTCAGAAGAGCTGATTCAGACGACGCACTGCGTTTTGTTCACAAATCATTGGTTTGGTTTTCTAAATCCAACTCGGCACATAGTGGTGTTGCAGCAACAAGGCTTTTGTTGTCGGATGACAGCCCGTTTATCTTGGGTCTGCACGAACAGCTGGCAAAGGAAACATATGGCGCAGACGAAGACTGTGCCGTTTCCTCCTGTGTGTTTTACCGGCACACATTGAAGTTTTGGAAGGGCGTGTGCCGCGGTTCTGGCGAGCTCAAAGCTCGTCTGAAAGTCGTGCGAGCATGGCTCTCGAGGCTCACCGAGCTGGAACTCGAAACGGAGTTTGATCATGAATGGGCAGAGTTACTCAAGCACTGTTCTACTGAATTTGCTCAGTGGCCTGCCATATCCGAACGTCTAATGACGTTCTTGAACAAGGAGCACCAAGACCGTCATCGGTGGGCATGGGCGTGCCAACCTCGTCACATGGCTTTGTTTGTGAAGGCGAACAGTGCTGCACAAGGGCAGCAGCAAGCTTTGAAATGGAATAAAATGACGACGTCCAGTAGTCTGTATGATTTTTTTTGTACCGCTGTGAGCGCGGACGTGCAGCACCAACGTGAGTGGGAAGCACGTTTAAGGAGTGAAAGTTATAAAACCCCGTCGCAACAGCTTGATATGCAGGTTCCTGCAGTTAAGCGTCTAGTCTTCAAAGTAATGTGCGCTTCAAAGGGCAGGGGAGCAGGTTTTCGCGAGCGAATGTTGAATGAGGTTGACGCTGCACAGCGGTACAACACAAAGTGGTTGTCCAACAGCGTGTGCGAATTACAGCCAAACAGCGTGCAACATGGCGAAGTCACGAACGAAGACGACTTCAAGCAACGCCCGTGGCTGAAAGCCCCATGCACCGCTCGGTTGCCTGGACGCGTCAACGTTGTAACAATGCCCGGTTCGTTTTGCCAAGGAATAGCGCTGGTGCCCGCTGGTCACACGTCCACGCGCTGAAAACTGACATAGTTGTGCGATATGACAGGTGGTAATGAGCGTTTGTTCTGTGCTGCGCGGCGCATTGTTGCCGCAAACGGCGATATAGTCGAACGACCGTGCAATTGGCAGCTGCAAACGGGGTTACCATGCAGGCACGCTTTGGCTGCGAATGACGGCAATCTAGACTTGTCAAGCTTTCCTGCTCGCTGGCGCAAGCGGTTCGAGCGTGAGGATCTACGAACCGGCTTGTCGCGCCGTCATGTTGACACGCGTCTTGGGCTCGCCTTGCACCACAGCGTAGATAGAACCCCACGTGCATGACCACATTCCCGGCCACGACGATGCGCGTGTCGAACATGGATCATATCGTTGCAATGGTGCTGCAGACATTTCGCGTGGCCACAACTAACGTTGCGTGCATCTAAATTTTGACTGCAGTTACCGCTGCACTGAGTGAAGTTGAAGTGCCCGTATGGTAAGGGTTGACACTTGCGCCGACACTCCGCAGCTACTCAATCCAAGTGGCATTTAAATTATGATGACACCATACTCGAATACGATCCATTGTCGTTCAAAGCAGGTGCCGAAGCGGCGTGCAAACCGTCTTCCGAAACTCAGTTTTAGCTCTTTTTTGCCGTGCCTTTGATACCGGTTTAGTCGCGGTGGCCCTTCTCGCTGACTGGTCGTCGTCACGATCTCCTCGAAGCAGGCGGCGCACGACTTCCTCGTCATGCTGAGCCGTTGCGATTGCATTCTGTCGTTGGCTTGAAAGCTTCGAGGTTTGCTCGCCCTGGCCTGAGTCAGTTGTAACAGCTGTTGATGATCCAGCTGCGAACAACCGTTCCCGGAAAGGTTTAGAGAGGAAATTGATCCCGCTGAGGAGCCACTGTTCTAGTCGACCCTCGTTGACCACTCCATCCGCTCGGAACGATTTTGAGCTTGTGACAGGGACGTCCCTGCCATTGGATTCCGAATGCTGTGACGACTGTAGACTATCACTGGTCGGTGAGCGGTCTCTGTCACTGGAATCTTTCTTGTTCGCCTGCGTGCTATGAATGCACTCGCCGGCTCGCCACTTGTTCGAGGACGTGTCCACGATGGGACTGTGGTCTAAAGACGATTTTGACACAACCTTTGAGCGTGCCTCGGGGCCACAGCACTTTCTTAGCTCTTTAATGATGGATGGCGGCGAGTTGTGCGCGGCATCCCACTCATGGAGAGCAGCGTTGACGTAATTCTTGCGCATCCATCGCTCGAGAAGTTCGGGTGCTAGAGTCATGATCATGGTGTTGTTCGCGACTGATGATAAACACGCGCAAAGCAGAATACGTTGGGTCAGTGCACAAGCAAGTCATCAAAGGCGCGGCACAACAAGCATGGAAAAAACAGGTCCACCAACCACGGAGAGTGTCGGTGTCGAGCTCATCTAGAAAGCCGGTGATGACATCCTTCGGTCGATTGTCTGGGCGGACCATAGGCACGTGTTGAATGCTGGTCAGGCCGTTTTCCTCGTAGTATTCTTGTGAATTCTGATGCGTAACGTTTGCTACCACGTCAGCGTTGTAGCAAATGCCAAGGAAATGTGCCAGGCGATGCATTTCTGGCGTCGCATCGTTCACTAGGTCCTCGTAGAATGTTTGAAACACCGGGACCACTCCGGCTTCGTTGAGACCTGTGAACCAGTGCCTGCGAAATTGTGTCCATCCCGTAGTCATGTTGATCGTGGCCTGCACGAAAGTATTTACTGCTTCTGGGCTTTTGAAATCGTCGGGGCCGAAAAGATTGAGCCCTGGGTTGTAGTGGGCAGCGCTGGTGGTTACCGATCGTGGGTCGCGGTGGATGGACAGTATGCCCTGCCCTTCTTGCGCGGGCGTGCTCTTCTTGCGCGCATTGGAGCGGATCGATGTTCTGCTCAGCATCTGTTGCGGATATAACTTGGCCAGAGCGTTCTTTGTTTGACTCTCGCTGAGACCTGCAAATAAGTCCAATGCTGATGTCGGTGGTGTGCAAGACTGGTGACCGTCAACAATGCAGGTTTCCAGCCACTTCGGGAGACCACGCAGTACCGGCGTCTTGTTGGGATGGTCTTCGGATCTAATGAAGGGAATCGCGTGCTTGTTTGCTGTCAACACGGTGACATGCGAAACCAATGGCAATTGCGGATTTCTGGAATCCGTGAAATGTGTGCGCAGCGTCCGGCACTTGGATGCCTCGGCAATTGGACACTCATGCGCAGACTGCGGGCATGTGCTGAGCTTGTCAGCCACACACACGGCGTGGCACTGGATGCCATCAACAGCTGCATCGTAAACCGCACAGGTTTCAGTCAGCAGCTGAAAGACCAATTGCTGATACCAGGTCGTTCCAGATTTGGCTTCTGCCCGCAAGTGCAATGTCCGATTGGCTGGTAGAGACGTTACTGAAGTGGAGCCGTCGGCACAGTGTAAAATTTGACTGGGCAACACTGCGATCCAAGAATTCGCCAGTGCAAGAATGAACGTCAGCCCACTCACCACGCGCACCATGGTTTAGAGTTCAAAGCTACGGCGGCATGGTACGGAGTCAACAACACACAAAAAACGGGCTGTCGGAAATTTTCTCCGCGAGCTTGCTGAGGTCATGCACCAACCGTGTTGTCACCCAAACTGCTGTCGACTTGACGTCAGTCTGACGCAAGGTACTTCAACGAATATTGTTTGTCTTGTTGATCTATGTCCGACAAATCTCGCGGGTCGTTGCGTTTCCAGAATACTTTTTCGTCCATGAAGTGATTGGCCGTTGTTGAAAACACCCACACTGCAACGTCCGTTGCGCAAACGCATTCTCTGCCTCACTTCGTGCATCACCGCCGCATCCCCTTTCCAACGCCGCTCGTTCACTTCTTCTTCTCCTCACCCCAATTACATTGGTCTTCGTTGGGCTTCCACCCGCTGACAGTGAACGCCGTTGCCGCCGCCGCCGCCGCCGCCGCCGTCGTCGATGCGTCGTCGTCGTCGTCGTCGTCGTAATCCGTCGCCGTTCGTCGTTGCGTTGTCGTTGTCGTTGTGTCGCTCGTTGCGTTGTCATCGTTCATTCGTTGTTGGTGTGTTGTTGTTCGTTCACTTTCATTCATTGAACGACACACAGACAGTGAGTGAGTGAGTGACAGTGAAGGGACTCACGAACTGACGAACAGTGAGAGAGTGAGTGAGCGACTGAGTGAGTGAGTGAGCGACTGAGTGAGTGACTGACAGTGAGCGTCGTGGCCTCACAGCTCACTCACAGTCAAAGTTACTCACTCACTCACTGGCAGTCACTCACTCACTCACTGGAAGTCACTCACTCACTCACTGGCAGTCACTCACTCACTGGCAGTCAGTCAGTCATTGGCAGTCAGTCAGTCACTCGCTGGCAGTCATCCAGTGAAGAGTTAGTTCACAGTCGGCAGTGGCAGTGGCAGTGAGTGAGTGACTGCCAGTGAGTGAGTGTGGTGGTTGACGCCTTCCTTGGCTGCTGAATGAATGAAGTAAGTGATGGAGTTCGTTGTTTGTTGTTGTTGTTGTTGTTGGTGAGTGGTGAGTGGTGAATGGTGTGAGCGGCGGTTTGGTTCCTTGGTTCTTCTGACGCGTTCGTTCGGTCGGTCGGTCGGTCATTGGTTGGTTGGTTGGTTGGTTCC
>Ga0213839_1002360_pt1 | contig 10626 bp, 12 predicted proteins | sample SWPATP21_FD_160075 | JGI IMG/M metagenome (GOLD analysis project Ga0213839, IMG submission 160075) | Coastal seawater microbial communities from Marineland, Florida, United States - SWPA TP2 #1 | ecosystem: Environmental > Aquatic > Marine > Coastal | place: USA: Florida | collected 2016-08-14 | reverse complement strand
TCGAGGCATAACAGTGGCGCTTGCGGATAGGTTTGACGTAGCTGATCCGCAAAATAGCCCGTACCGCTCCCCAGATCGAGCATACGACCAGCCAGCTGAGGAGGTAACCAAGCCATCAACTGATGGCCGATATCGCGCTGCAACTGCGCCACGCTGTCATAGCTAGCCGCGCAACGACTAAACGAGTCAGCAACCCGGCTTTTGTCGATCAGCTCCGGCGCGTGGTTCATGCCTTGGCTCCGATAAAATCGCACAACGTCTTCACAAACTGCTCTGTATCGGACAGGAATGGCAGGTGACCCGCACCGGCCACCACCAACGATTGCTGCTCAGGTTTCAACGCTTTCAGCAGATCTGCGGTAGCAACGGGTACCAATTGGTCCTGTTCTCCCCAGACAGTCAGCAGCGGACACTGCACGTCTGCCAGCATGCTGCGCTGATCCTCTGCGAGCAACGCAAGACTCTCCGCGAGCGCAGAAGGCTCGCCGACTTTCAGCAAGCCTTTCAAGGTACGCAGGATCTCTCGTGCCGCGCTTCCGCCCTGGGTTTGCAGCATGATGAAGCGGCTTAATGTCTTCGCCGCATTCTCTTGTAACGCCAGCTGGAAACCTGTGAAGACCTCATCAGTCATGGCATTGGACCAGTCATCACGCTGCACAAAACATGGGTTGGACGCCACAGTCGTGAGACTGAGTACGCGTTCAGGCGCTTTCACCGCGGCAGCCGTAGCAACGGTACCGCCCAATGACCAACCTAGCCAGTGCGCTTGCTCAGGCGCATCCTGCAATAGACGCTCGGCCACCGCTTCAAAAGAATAAGACTGCGGCCGTTCACTGGAACGCCCCAGTCCCGGCAGGTCAAACAAGGTAAGGGAAAAGTGCCGTGACAGCGGCTCCAGCACAGGCTGCCAGACTTCCGCATTCATGCCCCAGCCATGCAGAAGCACCAGCTCCGGCTTACCCGTTTGGGCAACTCGCTGTTGGTAAAGACTCATATCAAATTCCGGTCGATAAGATGGCGCGCTCCAGCGCACTCAGCAGGCGATCTACATGTTGCTCGGTATGGCTGGCACTCAGGGTCACCCTTAGTCGGGCACTGCCAGCAGGGACAGTCGGCGGACGGATGGCACTGATAAAGATACCTTGCTGCTCAAGCTCAGCACTGATCACCATCGCCTTATCCGACTCTCCAATCAATATGGGTTGGATCGGCGTTGGAGAATCCATCAATTCCAGGCCAAGCTGTTCGCAACCATGCCGGAAACGGGCGATAAGGGTATTCAGTTTATCGCGACGCCAGTCGTCCCGTTCCAGTAATTTCAAACTGGTCAGAGTCGCGGCTGCAACAGCTGGCGACATACTGGTGGTGTAGATATAGGTACGGGCAAACTGAATCAGGGTTTCAATCAGGGTTTCGGAACCGGCAACAAATGCTCCGGAGGTGCCAAACCCTTTGCCCAAGGTGCCCACCAGCACCTGCACATCATCATTGCCCATGCCAAGCTGGTCAACACAGCCTCGGCCACCATTCCCCAGGCAGCCGAATCCGTGAGCGTCATCCACCATCACCCAGGCATCATGCTTACGGGCTGTTTCACACAGCGTCGGCAGGTCAGCGACATCACCATCCATACTGAATACGCCATCAGTAACCACTAACTTACGTCGCGCATCCGTTTTGGCTAAGCGTTTATCCAGACTGTCGGCATCATTATGGAGATAACGCTGAAAACGCGCTCCGCATAGCAACCCCGCATCCAACAAAGACGCGTGATTCAAGCGGTCCTGAAAGATCGCATCCTGCTTGTCGAGCAGTGCGTTGATGGCGCCAATATTGGCCATGTAACCGGTTGAAAAAAGCAGAACCCGTTCACGCCCTGTGAACTCGGCCAAGGCCTCTTCCAGTTGATGGTGCGGTAGACTGTGACCATTCACCAGATGGGAGGCACCACCGCCAACACCAAAGGTATCAGCCGCGGTTTTCAACGCTTCAATTACTTCAGGGTGATTGGCCAGCCCCAGATAGTCGTTCGAGCAGAACGCCAGATATTCACGGCCATCCACCCGCACCTGTGGCGACTGGGCGCTTTCCAGCGTCCGTCGCACACGGTAGAGGGAGTCTGCCTTGCGCTGCTGCAGCGCATCGTTCAGATCGGCAAAGGACATCGGTCAGCCTCAGCTGGCCGCAGCATCGGTAAACAGCTTAGAATCCTGTTCAGCCTGGATGTTGTGCAGAATCGCCTGTTCGTGCGCTTCATCTGACACATCTTCGTTCTGTTCTGAGTTAATACTCAGTTTACGGAACAGCATCATATCGGCATCGGCTTCCGGGTTTTCGGTGGTCAGCAGCTTCTCGCCGTAGAAGATGGAGTTCGCGCCTGCCATGAAGCACATCGCCTGCATCTGTTCATTCATGTTGGTACGACCCGCAGACAGACGTACGGCGGATGCCGGCATCATGATGCGCGCAATCGCAATGGTGCGGATAAAGTCGAATGGTTCCAGGTCATCCACATTTTCCAGTGGCGTACCTTCAACTTTAACCAGCATGTTCATTGGAACAGATTCCGGGTGATCTGCCATATTGGCCAGGGTCATCAACAGGCCGATACGATCACGCTCGTTTTCGCCCATCCCCATGATGCCGCCACAGCAAACTTTCATACCAGCCTCACGTACGTTGGACAGGGTATCCAGACGATCCTGATAAGTACGGGTGGTGATGATGTTGCCGTAGAATTCAGGTGATGTATCCAGGTTATGGTTGTAATAGTCCAGACCCGCATCGGCCAGTTCCTGAGCCTGACCCGATTCCAGCGTACCCAACGTCATGCAGGCTTCCATACCCATCTCTTTAACGCCCCTAATCATCTCAAGAACGTACGGCATATCCTTGGCACGTGGCGACTTCCAGGCAGCACCCATGCAGAAGCGGGTCGCACCTTTGGCCTTGGCTTCTGCCGCTTCTTTAAGTACGGCCTTCACCTTCATCAGGCGCTCGGTTTCCAGGTCAGTGTTGTAACGGGCGCTCTGTGGGCAGTATTTGCAATCTTCCGGGCAAGCGCCGGTTTTGATGGAGCACAGCGTACTCACCTGCACCTGATTCGGTTTGTGGTACTGACGATGTACCGTCTGAGCTTTAAACATCAGATCCATAAACGGCATCTGGAACAGCTCACGTACTTCCTCTTCCGTCCAATCATGACGAATCGGTGCTTTTTCTAGCGCTTGCATCTTACCCTCACCCTTCTAAGATGGCCGTGCGAACAGGAGGTTCGCATTAAGCGCCTAATGATAAATTGACGGAAGGAACTGTCAACCAATGGATTCAGCCAAAGGCAACCATAGATCAAAAAACAATCAATGCCATTTATGCCAATTGACTCCTGGGCACCCGCTACTCTGTCATGACTGCTATAACGATCTACCCTGGCTGAACCATCGCTGCCCTATCTGCGCACTGCCGCGCATGCTTTCTAGCTCATACGCATGTGGCCACTGTCAGAAAAAGCCACCGGCTTACCGTCATATTCAGGCGGCTTTTCACTATCACTTCCCACTTAATGAACTGATAAATCAGGCAAAGTTCGAGCACCAGCTACACTATATACCACTGCTGGCGGAACTGTTGTTGGATGCTATACCCCCTGAACACCGCTTTGCAGACCTGATTGTGCCTGTTCCGATGCACTGGAAGAAACTTAAAAAACGCCGGGTAAATCACGCGCTTTTACTTGCTCGGGAGTTAGGTAAACGACTCTCAATACCCGTCGCGGATACACAACTACTGCAGAAGGTTAGACACACAGAGCCGCAAAAAGACCTGACTCGCCAACAACGCCAACAGAACCTGCGCGGTAGTTTTGCTGTATCAGGCACCCTACCCGCACATGTCGCCTTGGTCGATGACGTCATGACCACGGGCGCTACAATCGAAGAAATAGCCAGACTTTTAATACGACATCAGGTACAAAAGGTGGATGGCTGGGTAATCGCGCGCACGCCCGCATGAGGACTCTACCAACCATGGATTGTACCGCAGGCCGCTAACCAACTCGGTCAGCGTCCCGTAGTAATAAGGATCGATAACTATGTTAATGAGCCGACTCGGCGAACTGGCAGGCGGACTGGGACTCTTCCTGTTGGGGATGCACCTTATGACCACTGGCCTGCGTAGTGCCGCTGGCCCCACCCTGAAAAAAATACTGAACGCAGCAACAGAATCCCGCCTCCGCGGTCTAGCCTCCGGTACGATGATCACAGCACTGGTGCAATCATCAACGGCTGTAACCGTCGCCACAATCGGTTTTGTAAACGCAGGCCTACTCAACCTGGGGCAATCCATCGCGGTCATTTATGGCTGTAACGTCGGCACCACCATGACGGGATGGTTGGTTGCACTGGTTGGCTTCAAGATAAAAATCGGAGCACTTGCCCTGCCGATGATTGCAATTGGCATGATCGGCAAGCTGGTTGGCGGGGAACGTCGTACCGGTTACCTGGGCTTCGCTTTGGCAGGCTTCGGGTTATTTTTCCTCGGGCTGGGTTATTTGAAAGATGGTTTCGAGGGCCTTGAGCAAACCCTGCCACTGGATTCACTAGGAAACAGCTTGCCCGCCCTCGCGCTGTTTGTAGGCGCAGGTTTTCTACTGACATTTCTGGTGCAATCCTCTTCTGCGGCGATGGCGATCACTCTATCGCTGGCCGCGTCGGGCGCCATATCACTGCTGGCTGCCGGCGCTCTGGTGATCGGTGCAAACCTCGGCACGACCTCTACGGCGGTAATGGCGGCCTTAAGTGCAACCTCCAATGCGAAACGAATTGCTGCCGCCCACGTTATTTTTAACCTGATCACAGGGATTGTGGGCTTGCTGGCTCTGATGGTCATTGGGCTTACCTGGGATGGCAGTACATCCAGCGAACAGTATGTCACCGCACTGGCGCTGTTTCACACAGCATTCAACCTGATCGGCGTCGCCCTGATGTGGCCATTGACCGATAAGCTTGAAACACTGTTGAAGAAACGTTTCAAAACCCGTTCCGCCAAACAGGGGTTGGCCACTTACCTGGATAAAACCATTCTTTCAACGCCTTCCCTGGCGGTGGAAGCGATGCGTATGGAGCTGATCAATATGGCGAACCAGTCGTTAAGTCTGGCCCGCAATGCACTCAGCAGTGAAGAAAGCCAGAACCCGGAGCTGCAACGCCAGAGCACACAGATTTTTGCGCTGAGCCATGAAATCGCCCGCTACAATCGTAAGCTGGCGCGGGAAAATATCAGTGAAGAGATCAGCGATACCCTGCCCTCGGCACTAAGGGTTAATCGCTATTATGCAGAGGTTGCCCGCCTGGCACAGAACCTGGAGGGTCCCCATCAGATTATCGCCAGCACCTCTGACGAAAGCTTACGGCGGAAACTCTTTGCCTTCGAAGCCCAGGTCATTGAGTTATTGGACCTCTGTGATGTTTCAGTATCCGAAGATCGCAACGGCTTCGAAGGCCACCAGGCGATGCAGAAACTGGAGCATGAATACCAGACACTCAAACAGAAGATATTGGACGCAACGCTGGATAACAGAATTAAGGCCAAGGAGTACAGCGCACTGCTGGATACAACCAGCCATATCCATCGGCTTGCACAACAAGCCGAAAAAGGCTCTCGCCACTGGGCTCTGTTGCTGCCAATGCAAAGCCGGGAAGACCTGATTCCAAGCCACGAACAGCTGGACCATTAATCCCTCAGCGCAATCAGCATCCGCTGATTGCGCCCGTCTCTTTCTCTGGTTTCCAGCAACAGAGCATTGCGCCAACCGATACTCAACCACGGTCATTTTTCCGCTACACTCTGCAACCACTTTTGTATATGGACATCCCCATGCCGACCGACCTGTTGTTCTACCTGACAGCTATCCCTGCCATTTTGATTACCGGTATATCAAAGGGCGGCTTCGGAGGTGGGCTCGGTATGGTGGCGGTACCACTGATGGCTCTGGCCATCGCCCCCGTCCAAGCTGCAGCCATCATGCTGCCGATACTGTGCCTGATGGATCTGTTCGCTCTCTGGCACTTTCGCGGCCACGCAGATTGGCGCCATTTGCGTATTCTGCTACCAGCCGCTGTCGTCGGCATCGGTTTCGGTACCCTTGGTTTCCACTACCTCAACGACTCTCAGCTCAAACTGTTGATAGGCGCAATTGCCCTTGGCTTTGTGTTTTATCAGCTCGCGCGACGTCAACAAACAGCGTCTCCCGAAGCGAGCCTGGTTGGTGGCAGTTTCTGGGGCACGGTGGCCGGCTTTACCAGTTTTGGTATTCACGCCGGTGGACCACCACTGAACATCTACCTCTTACCGCGTAAATTGCCCAAGGCTGTGTTTGCGGCAACCACCATTGTGTTCTTTACCACTGTGAATCAGGTAAAGCTGGTGCCCTATTTCTGGCTGGGACAGTTCAATACAGATAACCTGAGCACCTCTGCCCTGCTCGCGCCGCTGGCCCCACTTGGGATCTGGCTTGGTCGCTGGCTCCATGACCGTATCAGTGATCGCTGGTTTTACCGCAGCTGTTATGTCCTGTTGACAATCACCGGTATCAAGCTGGTGTGGGATGGCTTGATCGGCTGATATACTGGCCTCCTCAACAAGGAGCCCCCTACCATGACTGTTGTCAGCGATAACCATGCCGACCGCGCCAGCCAGCTGACCCGCGAGCTGATCGGCCATGCCATTAAAGTTCGATCTGAAAACCCGGAATACGCCCAGACACCGGAGCAAAACGCGATGGTTCTCAGCATGGAGCCGGGCCGTCTGGCGATGCAACTATCCAAAGCTGAGCAACAACAGATGGTCGAGGGACTGAAAAAAGGCCTGAACAGCCTGAAACTGGACGACACCGAACGTCAGGCAGTTTTGAATCAGGTTGCCCCGAAGATCCACCCCGGTTTCAGTGAGCACGAATGAGTCAATTGCAGATCGACCCAATCGGTTATATCCGTAGCGGCTACAAAGAGAAGTTTGGTATCCCTCGCCAGCCCGGTCTGGTGACGTCATTAACGGCAACGGTTGAACTTGTTCCGCCCTACAGCCATCCGGAATCTGTGCGCGGGCTAGAGCAATGCAGCCATATCTGGTTGATGTTTATCTTCAGTGAGTGTGTCGGAAAAGGCTGGAAACCAACGGTGCGCCCTCCCCGTTTAGGCGGTAACCAACGCCTTGGGGTCTACGGTAGCCGTTCCCCCTTCCGTCCCAATCCGATTGGCCTGTCACCGGTCGAACTGCTGGAGATTGAGCAGAAAGGTGACCGTATTCTGCTGCATGTCAGTGGCGCAGACTTGCTGGACGGAACGCCGATAGTCGATATAAAACCCTATGTACCCTATGCTGACTGCATTCCCGAAGCAGAGTTTGCCCTGGCCCCGGCATCAGAGCAGCTGGAACTACCGGTGATCTTCAGCGATGATGCCGAACAGACCTGTCTGGCACTGACACGAGAGCTGAAGCAGCCGCTTAAAGATCAGATCAGCGACGTATTGCGCTGCGACCCTCGCCCCGCCTATAAAAAAGGTGATAGCGAGCGTGTCTACGGCCTGAACCTGCATGACCTTAATATTCGCTGGCAGATCACCGAAGAGTACATTCAGGTTCTGAGCATCACCCCAATCTGAATTGACATAGAAACACCGCAGGGAGAGAGCGTCTATGGGAAAAGTGAAATCGACACTGGTCATCTGCCTGACGGCGCTGCCGTTACTGATCAACGCCCCCGCCGCCCAGGCAGAAGAAGGCTTCAATCTGGAACGCCAGCTACGTCAGTTGATGCAACTGGACAGCAAAACAGTCCGCAAAATCCGCCCGCTGATCAGTCGTTATCAACGCTGCCTGGGAAAACAACAAGCCCTGCTGGAGCAGGATCTGAGTATTAAGAACATCGTGCAGGCCCAGCGCGCCTGCAAACCCGTGATGAACAAACTACTGGCGCAACTCGGCCTCACCACCGAGAAACAGAAAGCAGAAGCCGCCGCTAAATTGTATAAGCAGCTGTTGAAGTCGAGCATCTAAGCACGTTTCAGCCATAAAAAAGGGCCAACTGATGGCCCTTTTTTATTTCTTTCAGAATGGTTTACTGTTCGTTACGGTAACGACGTGCCAACCAGTAATCGACACTGAAGTAACGCCCTGCTCCTGTAAAGAACAGGCTCAGCAACATAATGAAATAGGTGATCGCGAACTCAATACCGTTGTTGAGGATGACAACGCTGCCACGCCCCGTTAACCAACCGTAATTGCCGTTCTCACGCAGGATATCCTTTGCCCGGTCCAAGCGTTCAGCCGCTTCCATGACACGGTCATTCGCCAACCAGCTGCTGGCATCGGAGATCGCCAGCCAACCATTTTCCCAATGCACGGCAAACGCTGCCACCAGCATGGTGACCATCAACGGGATACTCACCCAACGCACAGCAAAACCGATCACCAAGGCCAAACCACCGAAGAACTCGGTACCCGCTGCCAACGCCGCCATTACTTCCGGCATCGGAAGTCCCAGCCCCCACTCCGGGTTACCAAACCACGCGGCCGTATCCTCGAAATGGGAGAGTTTGTTATAGCCGGCCTGCATCAGTACCGGTGCCAGATATAGACGCAACAACAGTGGCGCCAATCCGTCCATTTGACGGGTGTAATTCAGAACGTCATGTATCTTGTTATATCGATCAATCAACGTAGCCATAGACAGCTTCCTTCTCTCTTACACCGCTATACCCAACAGTACGCCTGCTTCACGTAGCTGTTGCATCGTTTCAAGACCACCGTTCACCACCATTTCCGGCTGCGGATGCTGCAGTTCCTGGGCAATCATCTCCAGCGCCTGACGACCGGTGAGCTCTGGCTGCTCGTGGAACAGATGAAGCAGACGGGCTGTAACCCCGTTAATTTCCATAAACTTCACGTCAAACTCGACATTCCGGTACACCAACAGGTAAGTAGGATGCTCGCTCGGTTCTGTCGGTTGAAACTCCGGACGAATGCAGTGCACCGGGTATTGGTATGCCAACGACCAGGCCAGAGGCGATTGCACAGGGTGTCCATCCAGAAGATCACCTTCGGCATTCACATCCTCTGGAAGCTCTGCTTCAGAGATATCCAGTGCCAACTCAACCCATTCATAGTGAGCCAGTTCTTTCAGAAACGGTGGGTCTTGCTCCTGGGGTTCTCGCTCTTCGGCAAGGTAGGCCATGAATTCCTGGCCGATTTCCAGAAAATAAGGGGTCTTGCAGCGGTGTGTTGCAAAGAAATCGCGCACCAGTGCATGCCAGTTTTCATCGCTATACAGTGAGCGCAGTACCGGAAACATCCCTTTCACGAAGCCTTCCACGTTGTTGTAGAACAGCTCGCGATAGATTTTCATCCGCCGGTCTTCCACGTTGGCAGGTGGCGCGTTCTCCGCAGGTTGGCGGATATGCGCCGCAAAATCGTACTGCATCTGTTTGAAATCAGTTTTATCAGGCGACGGTGCGTGCATGCTGCGCCCTCCACTGCTGCTGATACTGGCGAACCTGTTCCACTTCCGGCAGCAATTCAGCCATGGGTGGAATATTGAAATCCCGCTCCAGCAAGGTCGGTACATCACCAAACTGTTGATACGCTTTCTGCAGCAACGCCCAAACGGGATCAACCACGTCTGCGCCATGGGTATCCACAATCAGATCCTCCGCCTCGTTGTAGTGCCCGGCGACATGAATATACATCAGTCGCTCAGCAGGCATCGCAGCCAGGAATTCATAAGGATCATACTTGTGGTTCACGCTGTTGACGTAGATGTTATTTACATCCAGCAACAGATCACAGTCAGCTTCCTCCAGCACCGCCTTTACAAACTCAAGCTCAGTCATTTCAGTGCACGGCATGGCATAGAACGAAACGTTCTCCATCGCAATACGCTGTTCCAGAATATCCTGGACCTGACGGATACGGTCGGCGACATACTTCACTGCTTCTTCCGTGAACGGGATTGGCATCAGGTCGTACAGGTGCCCATCATCGGAGCAGTAACTGAGGTGTTCGGAATAGGCACGGATATTATGCTCTGCCATAAATGCCTTAAGCCGATAGAGAAAATCGGTATCCAGCGGCGTTGGACCACCTATTGATAGGGACAGCCCATGCGCGACAAACGGATATCTCTCCGTGTATTCAGCAAAACGCTTACCATGACGCCCACCCAGCCCGATCCAGTTTTCCGGTGCAATTTCCAGAAAATCAATACGACCCGGTTCGACCTCTGCGAGAGAATCACTCATACAGCGTCGGTAGCCCAGACCAGCGCCCTGAACGGGATACTCTGTTTTCATGCGGCAAGCTCCTCATGCAGACCAATAGAAATTCCAGATCGCAGCTTAGCGCGACGGCGGAAAAAAGAGATTGATCTGTTACTGCTGATTATAAGAAGGCCCCGTAGAAAACGGGGCCTGCTAGCGGCCCGGATTAGCGAACGAATCCGGGGTCGACGATTAACGTCGTTTCAGGCCGGTGAATTAGCCGTTACCGCCACATTTACCTTCGCCACATTTACCTTCAGTGGTCTTTTCGCCGCCGCATTTACCTTCACCGCACTTACCTTCGGAGCTGGAC
>Ga0213839_1002359_pt1 | contig 10633 bp, 9 predicted proteins | sample SWPATP21_FD_160075 | JGI IMG/M metagenome (GOLD analysis project Ga0213839, IMG submission 160075) | Coastal seawater microbial communities from Marineland, Florida, United States - SWPA TP2 #1 | ecosystem: Environmental > Aquatic > Marine > Coastal | place: USA: Florida | collected 2016-08-14 | reverse complement strand
CACCCGGACGAGCCCGAGGGACTTCGCCCGCCCGTAGACGTCGCGGAAGAGGTTGCGGCCCACGAACGACCGGGCCAGCTCCTGGCCGTCGTCGGTGCGGCACTCGTGGGCGAGCAGGGCGTGCAGCGCGCCCAGGGGCTCGCCGGCCTCGGTGGCGGCCTCGATGCGGTCGACCAGCTGCTCGCGGAGCGCGTCGTGGGCTTCGATCACCACGCGCATCGCCGCGTTCCAGTGGTCGTCTTGCAGCACGTTGTCGCGGGTGAGGGTGTGCTCCAGGCGGTCGTTCTTCACCTTGAACGTGAGGTGGCCCAGGCGCCCCTCGTAGTCGCCGAGAGCGTCGCGGTTGGGGGTGTTCAACAGAGTGAGCCCGCCGTTGTAATAGCCGTAGCGAGGGTCGGGCCCGTAGCCGATCACCACCTCGGTGCCCGGTGCGGTGTGGTGGTGCCACAGCTCGCCCGGCACGTCGAGGGGCCGGTTGATGGCCTCGGCCCCGCCCACGGCCTCGTCGTCGAAGGCGGCGAACGGGTCGGCGGCCTCGGCCGCAGCGTCGACGGCGGCCCCCCCGGCCGTGCGGTCGTCGAAGGTGATGGGGGTGTCGGAGTGCTCGCACCAGTAAGTGAGGTTGGCCTTGGCATCGCGCACGAAGGTGTCGACCGCGTCGGGGGCCAGCTGCTTGAACAGCGTGATCTTCGTGCCGCTCACCGGCTCGTCGTAGACGAGCTTGTCGAAGCTGCGGTCGGCACGGAAGTGCAGCTTCCAGTAGGTGCCGTGGCGGCCGGTGAGCAGCACCACCGCGTCGGGCTGGATGGCGAAGATCGACGTGAAGCCGATGCCGAACTTGCCGATCTTGGTGAGGTCGTCGTCCTTGGTCGACTCGAACAGGCGGGACAGCTTGCCGTCGATGATCGCCTCGTCCATCCCCTCGCCGAAGTCGTCGACCCCGATGCGCAGCACGCCTTCGTGGCCGTCGCGGGGAGGCAGGTAGTCGACCCACACCTCGATCCGCGGCGAGCCGGCGTCGATGCTGTTCTGCGCCAGCTCGCGGAGGAAGTCGAGGGGGCGGGCGAACTGGTTGACGAGGTTGGCCAGCGCTTGCTCGTGAACGTCGGACATGCCGAATGCTACCCGCGGCGGACCGCACGATCCTCTCGATCGGGTGAGGCGGGCAGTCCACCAACAGCGATGACATTCGGTGACGACGATCCTTGCTGTGCGGCGGGTCCCATGGACTGGGAGGCAGGCATGCGCGCAGACACGACTCCGACCCGCGAGTACGAGATGGTGTGGCTCGCGCCCGTGGAGCGCCCCGAAGACCTCCCCCGGCTGGCGGCCGACGGGCAACTCTGCTTCGTGAAGTCGGTCGACCTGGTGTTCGTCTTCGACGGTGGGTCCTGGCGCATCGCGCGGTAGGCAGGGTTCCGCTAAAGCCCGCCGATCGCCGTCCGATGGACCCGCCAGGAGGTCGAACATGGAACTGCCCCTGCTGGTGACCCGCGGGCTCGTCGCGATGCCCTCGGTGATGCTTCCCCTGGACGTGGCCCGACCCGCGTCGATCGCCGCTGTGCGTGCCGCACAGCAAGGCCAGCGACGCCTCGTGCTCGCCCTGGAGAACGGCGACGGGCACCACGACGTGGGGGTGGTCGCTCAGCTCCTGCGGGTGACCGCCCTGGCCGGCGGCCGCCTGCGGGTGATGGTGCGCACCCTGTCGGCCGTGCAGCTCACCGAGACCTCCTCGGGCTTCGCCGAGGTTCGCCCCATCCCCACGGGGCCCGAGGCCTCGCTGGACACCCGCCGTGCCCTCGCCGAGCGCATGAGCGCCTGGGTGCGGGCCCACCCTGCCCTCGACGACGCCTCCGCCAAGCTGTTCGCCGACGCCGCGGTGCCCTCCACCCTGCTCGCCGGCCTGGCGGCGCAGATCGGTCCGTTCCCGGTCGATCAGCTCCAGGCCTGGCTCGCGGTGCCGCTGGCCGAGCGGATCGACGGCATGGTCCATGCCTTGGCCGCGATGGTGCCCGAGAGCGCCGCGGCGCCGCTGCCCGCGCCGTCCCCGGAAGACGACCTGGGCCCGATGCCCTCCGAGCTGCGGGAGGGCCTACGGTGGACGGCCGAGGTGCACACTCGCACCGGCCTGCTGTCGGAGGCCGAGGTCACCGCCGTCACCGCCGATGCCTGGCGCGGGGACTGGCTCGCCGAGCACGGTAGCCTGCAGGGCCTGCAGGAGGCCGCAGCGACCGTGGTGCGCGCGATCACCGAGCGCCACGAGCGGCGGCGTTCCGACTGGGCCGAGCGCACCGACTGCGACCGGCTCGAGGAAGCGCTCGACGAGCTCGCCGCCCGCGGGGTGGTGACCGGCCTGATGGGCATCGACCTACCCGACGCGCTGGCCCACGTGATCGCCAGCGGCGGCGACGAGGCCGACTACGTGGTGTTCCACCAGGGCGACCTGCTCGACGCGGTCAACGGCCGCGGGGTGGATCTGGCCTTCGGCGGCCCCGACCCGCTGGCCACCGGGGAGCTGGCCGCCGACGTGCTGCGCAGGCACGGCCTGGCCGTTCACTGGACGGGCCGTGCCGACACCCGCCTGCGGGTGCAGATGCGCTGGCAGCGCCGCCTCGGAGGAGTGCGCCGCGCCGCCTGATCGAGTACCCTCTCGCCATGCGAGCACGGGTGGGAGTGGTGATGGGCTCCACGTCGGACTGGCCGACGATGGAGCACGCGGTGGCGATCCTCGAGGAGCTCGGGGTGGCTCACGAGGTGCGGGTGGTCTCGGCCCACCGCACCCCCGACCTGCTCTTCGACTACGCCGCTACCGCCCGCGAGCGGGGTCTGGCGGCGATCATCGCCGGCGCCGGCGGAGCCGCCCACCTGCCAGGAATGCTCGCCAGCAAGACGAGCGTGCCCATCCTCGGCGTGCCCGTGCAGAGCCGCGCGCTGCAGGGCATGGACTCGCTGCTGTCCATCGTGCAGATGCCCGCGGGGGTGCCTGTGGCCACCTTCGCCATCGGCCGGTCGGGGGCCGTGAACGCGGGCCTGTTCGCTGCGTCGCTGCTCGCCACCACCGACGTCGACGTGCGACGTGCCCTCGACGCGTTCCGCGCGCGTCAGACCCAGCGGGTGCTCGACGTTCCCGACCCCCGCGACGCTGGATAAGGCCTCCAGCCGGAGGGCACGATGAAGGTCGCGATCATCGGCGGTGGGCAGCTGGGGCGCATGCTCGGCGAGGCCGCCCATCCACTCGGGGTGGAGGTTCGCTTCCTCGACCCCGGCCACGCCCCGTGCGCAGCCACCGCGGGGCCGGTCACCCAGGCCGCCTTCGACGATCCGGCGGCGCTCGCCGAGCTCGCCGCTTGGGCCGACGTGGTCACCTACGAGTTCGAGAACGTGCCGGTGCACGCGGTGTCGGGCCTGGCCACGCCGGTCTATCCCCCGCCGCAGGCCCTCGAGGCTGCCCAAGACCGCCTCCGCGAGAAGCGCTTCTTCCAAGACGCCGGGGTGCCCGTGGCCCCCTTCGCTCCCGTGAGCACCGCCGAGGAGCTGAGCGCCGCCATCCTCACCCTCGGGCTGCCCGCCATCCTCAAGACCCGTCGCATGGGCTACGACGGCAAGGGCCAGTTCGTGGTCAACGACGCCGAGCAGGGCCGAGGGGCGTGGCGCGCGCTGGGCGAGGTGCCGTGCATCCTCGAGGCCGTGGTTCCCTTCGACCGCGAGCTGTCCATCCTCTCGGCGCGGTCGGCCACCGGCGAGGTGCGCTGCTGGCCCCTGGTGGTCAACCGCCACGCGGGCGGCATCCTCCAGTGGTCGGAGGCCCCTGCCGAGGTGTCGCCCGAGCTGCAGCAGCGCGCCGAAGACACCGCGCGTCGCGCCCTGGAGGCGCTCGACTACGTGGGGGTGCTCGCCATCGAGCTGTTCGACCTGGCGGGCCACCTCTACGCCAACGAGATGGCGCCGCGGGTCCACAACAGTGGGCACTGGTCGATCGAAGGCAGCATCACCAGTCAGTTCGAGAACCACCTGCGGGCCGTGCTCGGCCTGCCCCTGGGCGACACGGCGATGGCCTCGGCCGCCGGCATGCTCAACCTCCTCGGCACCGAGCCGCCCCTGGCCGAGCTGCTCGCAGTGCCGGGCGCGCGGGTGCATCGCTACGGCAAGTCGCCGCGGCCCGGGCGGAAGCTGGGTCACGTCACGGTGCTCGGCCGCGACCTGCCCGAGGTGCGGGCCCGCCTCGGGGCCCTGCGCCGGGTGATGCACGACGCCACCCACGGCGACCCGTAGGAGGTGCCCGAGGGCGACTCGGTGGCCTCGGCCGCGTTGCGGCTCGGACCGGTGCTGATCGAGCGCCCCCTCGTGGAGGTGGTGAGCCGCTGGCCCGACCGGGTGGCGGGCCTGGTGGGCGCCCGGGTGCTTCGCCTGCGCTGCCGCGGAAAGCACCTGCTCCTGGAGCTGTCGGACAGCACCTCACTCCGCGTGCACCTGCGGATGACCGGGTCGTGGCGAGTGGAACCCCCGCGCACCGCGCCCGCGAGATGGGGCGATCTCGGTGAGGTGTCGGTGGGGTTTCGCTCCGAGGCCGGCGTGGCGGTGTGTCGTCGTGCCCCCGACCTCGACCGCGTGCCCACCCGTGCCGTGCATCTGCACCCCGCGCTTCAGCGGGTGGGCCCCGATCTCATCGGGCTCGACGTGGAGGCCGGCGGCCCTCTGCCGCTCCCGCCGCCCCCCGTCGACCAGGCGGTGGCGAACGCTCGGCAGCACGGGGCGGGTCGCTCGCTGCACGCGGTGTTGCTCGACCAGTCCATCGCGGCCGGGCTCGGCAACGTCTACGCCAACGAGCTGGCCTTCGTGCTCCGCCGCCACCCCCTCACCCCCGTCGATGCCATCGGCGACGACGCCCTGATGCGGGCCTACGAGCGAGGCGCCTCCTGGCTGCGCCGGAACGTCGGTCCAGGTCCTCGCACGACGGTGCGCGACGGGCCCGCCGGCAGCCTCTGGGTCACCCGCCGCCACCGCCGTCCGTGTCGCCGCTGCGGCACCCGCATCGCCCGCGGACGCAGCGCTCCGCCCCACGACCGGCCCCTTTGGTGGTGCCCGAGATGCCAGCTGCCACCGGGGGGGCTGGTGTAGGCTGCGCGAGGAGGAGACCACCATGCGAAACGCCACGCTCCGAGCCCGTCGCTCGCTCACCGCCGCGCTCACCGGGCTCGCCCTGACCGCCCCCGGGCTCGCGTGGGGCCAAGACCTCGAGCTGACCATCGACCAAGACGTGGCCGACGCCTTCGGCATCGACGTGAGCCAGATGGAGACCGAGCTCGAGGCGCAGACGAGCGAGGCCCTCAACCTCGTCGACCCCCAGGCCTTCATGGACTCCATGGCGAACGCTGGCGGTATCGCGGCCAAGGGCATGGGCGTCGACTATGCGTCGAACCCGAAGATGTTCGTGGTGGGCGGCGGGGTCGGCGCGTCCACCCATGCCGGGGGCTTCTCGTTCGGGCGCGGCGACGAGGAGCTGCCCGAGAACGGCTTCGCCACGATGGTGTCGCTGATGGCGGGCGTGAACCTCGGGCTGTTCAACGGCCCGGGCGACGACGGCGCCCTCGACCGCTTCGTGGTCTACGTCAACGGCATGGCCCTCGACCTGCCCAGCGACCGCGAGTTCGGCGGGTCGATGAACAACGTGGGCGCTCACGTGCAGGCGAAGCTGGTGAAGGGCAAGAACGCCAAGGTGGTGGAGTGGGGCGGGCTCGACCTGACCACCGGCTTCGAGCACAGCACCTACGTGCTCGCGCTGTCCGACGAGCTGCCGATCACCGGCTCGGTCCCGGTCGACGGGAGCGCCCGCGACGCCGAGGTCACCTGGACCGCCGAGGGCACCTACGACATGAAGGCGAGCACCAACTCGATTCCCCTCGAGGTGTCGACCAACGTGCGCGCCCTCATCCTCAGCCTCTACTTCGGCGGCGCGGTCGACGTGCACCTCGCCAAGAGCGTGGCCACCGCCGAGCTCGACGGCCCGCTGGAGGCCAGGCTGCGGGGCACCAAGGACACCCTCGGCACCGCCAAGCTCACCGTCGACTTCGACGGCGCCGGCGATCCCTTCGTGCCGCGCGGCTTCGTGGGCACCCAGCTCAACCTCACGGTGCTCAAGCTCTACGCCCACCTCAACGCCGGCGCCAACGGCACCCTGGGCGGCCACATGGGCGTTCGCGTCGCGATGTAGCGCCCTGGGGCGACCCGAGGTAGGCGCGAGCGATGACTCCCGGCGCCCTCGACGCTCGAATCGCGTGGGCACTGGTCGGTGCGCTCGCCGTGCTGGCCGTGGCTCTGCAGCTGCCGTTCGCGGACTGGATGGTCGACGATGCCGGCATCTCGCTGGCCTACGCACGCCACGTCGCCGAGGGGCTGGGCCCGGTGCCCTTCCCGGGGGCCGAGCCGGTCGAGGGCTACAGCAACACCCTGTGGGTGGCGCTGCTGGCGGCCGCGTACAGCGTGGGGCTCGACGGAGAGCTCGCCGCGACCCTGCTGGGCGCTGCCTGCGCGGCCGGAGCGGTGGTGGTCGTCGGTCGGGGCCTGCGCAGCGAGCTCGGGGACTGGGGCGCGCTGTGGGCTGCCGCCCTGCTGGCGGGCAACGCGATGGTCGCCATCTGGTCGCAGTCGGGGCTCGAGAACGGCCTGTTCGTGCTGCTCATGGCGCTGGGCCTGTGGCGCCTGGCCACGCCGGGCGACCGTATCGGCGCCCCCGTGGCCTTCCTGGGCCTCGCGCTCACCCGCCCCGAAGGCGTGGTCTACGCCATGGTGGGGGCCGCCGCCCACCTGGTGCTCACCGAAGTGCGGGGTCCACGAACGCAGGAGCTACGGCAGCCGCTGCGGGTCGTCGGCGCGTGGGCACTGCTCTTCGCCCTGCCCTTCGTCGCCTACCAGCTGCTGCGCTACGGGCTGTTCGCCTTCCCGATGCCGGCCACCTACTACGTGAAGGTGGGCCTACGCCCTCCCGACTACTTCGCGTGGGACGCCCGCCAGTGGCAATACCTGGTGCGCTACGCCTGGCAGATGGGGCAGGGCCCGCTGCTGCCGCTCGCTCTCCTCGGCCTGGTGGGGGCGCGCCGGGCGGCTGGCTTCGGGCTGTGGCTGGCGACGTCGCTGCTCTTCTATGGGGTGATGAGCTCCGAGGCGCTCCCCCAGCCCACGCCGACGGGGCAGCCCATCGACCCTGTGTCGTTCCGCCTGGTGACCACCGTGGTGGTGGTGCTCGGCGTGCCCACGCTGATCGGGTGGGTGCGCCGCCCGTGGCTGGGCGCGGTCGCCACGCTGGGGCTGGTGGGCCTGGCCTTCGCGGTGCGCGCCAACGGCGACTGGATGCGCGGCTTCCGCTTCCTTTCCTTCGTGGCGGTCCCCGCCTCGGTGCTCGCAGCCGCCTCGCTGCGGGAAGCCTTCCGGGCGTTGGCTTCGGTGAGCGGCCGCTCGGTGGCCCATGCCGGGGTGGGCACGCTGATGGTGCTGCTGCTCGCCCCCCATGTTCGCTACCTCGCCTGGTACCCCGACCACCTGGAGACCTCGGTGGAGGGCATCCGCAAGCGCGGGGACTACCTCAACCGCAACGCCGATCTCCTGCGCCTGTGGCGACGGCCGGTGGCGGTCGACCACGACATGGGCGGCCTGCTGCTCGCGAGCGCCGACCGCCTCGACATCCGCGACACCCGCGGCCTGGTCGATCTGCCCTTCGCGCTGCACAAACAGCGTCCCCGGGTGGTCGACCAGACCCTGCGCGACGACGCCCGCGCCTGGCCCACCTTCGTGCACCTTCACACCCACACCAAGCGCGCTCTGCACCGCCGGCGCTGGTTCCGCGACCGCTACGTCGAGGTGCCCGGCGTGCCCACGGGCAGCGGCGTGCACGATGGGCAGTTCGTGCGCCGCGACGCGTTGCTCGGCCCGCGCTTCGACGGCCAGCGGCGGAAGGTGTCGTACGTGGGCATCGACCTGCTCGGATGGCGGGTGCGGAGCCCCGAGGTGGCCGCCGGGCACAGCGTGCTGCTGGAGGTGGCCCTCGAGCGCACCGGGCCCCTAGAAGACGTCACGCTGCACGCGTTCCTCGTCGACCGTCAAGACCAGGTGTGGGCACGCTGGGAGGTCGACCCCGGCTACGGCCTCTACCCGCCCAGCGACTGGGTCGTCGGCGAGGAGCTCCACGGTCGCTACGTGGTTCCCCTGCCCGACGACCTGCCCGAGGGCTGGCTGAACATCGGGTTCTACCTCACCGGGCCCGACGACTCCCCGCTGCCCTTCGTCAAGCGCACCCCCCGCGCCAAGACCCTCGCGTCGGTCAACGAGGTTCGCTACAGCAACGCGGTCAAGGTGGTCACCGACGAGCAGATGCGCGAGGCCGCCGACGCCGACCGTGACAAGAGCCACGACAAGGCGAAGGACCGCAGCTGCAAGACCGCCGAGACCCGCTGGGAAGACGCCATCGCCCACCGTGCGGGCTCGGAGAGCTGGCGCACGTCGCGCATCTGGAAGACCCACGCACGCCTCGCCGCCTGCTGGGCCGACCGCGGCCGTCGCAAGGCCGAAGACCTTCGCCTCGCCGAGCCCGATCTCCGCGACAAGTACGACACCCCGGAGGAGATGCTCCTCGACGCCGTGAGCGACGTTCTCCGGGCCCGCAGCTGGGACCCTCGTGAGGAGCGGGTGGCCCGGGCCGCGGCCCACGTGGCGCCCCTGTGCCTGGCGCTCGCCCACACCCTGGAGAGCCGCGGCGAGCTCGAGGAGGCCCGCCAGTGGTACGACCGGGCCGCGCGGGTGCGCCCCGAGCTGGTGTGGGCGCGGCGCGACGCGGAGCGGCTCAGGGCCGAGCTGCTGAAGCTCCCCTCACAGGCCTTCTTCTCGTCGCACCCGGGGGCCGTTCAGTAGACCGACTCGTAGTCGTGGCGGAGGAGATCCCACAGCTTGCCGTAGACGTGCACCTTCTGGGTGGCCTCTCCCTCGGGGGTGACGAATCCCCCGCCGGCGTGGGACCAGGCGAGCACCGATCCCTTGAAGTTCTTCGCGTCGATCCCCGCGGCGCGCTGCTTCTCGGCCCACTCGCCGCTACGGTAGCCGATGGTGCAGTAGGCAACGACCGTCTTGCCCTCGGCGACCTCGGCGGAGAACGCCTCCTTCGGGATCGCACCGGGGATGATCGACACGGCGCGCTCCTTGGGCTCGCGCACGTCGACCAGCACGAGGTCGCCTCGCTCCTGAAGCGCCGCGAGCTCGGCGGCATCCACCTCGGGGACGCCCGCGAAGTCGTTGCGATAGCCGGCGTACATCGACGCGATGGTCTCGACCTTGGCCTCGTCGGAGGTGGGGGTCTCGGCGAGGCCCACCTGCGCCGCCAGCATCGACAGCCCGATCCCGAGGGTGCGCAGGGCGCCCATCACTCGCCCCGGAACCAGTCGAGGAGCACCTCGTCTTCGCTCTCGAGCTCGAGGTCTTCCGGGAGGATCTCCTGCTCGGGCATCTTCTCGAGCACCACGGGCAGCTCGTTGCGTCGGGCCCGCACCTCGAACTCGAACGTCTGCGCGAGGTAGCCGGGCGCCGACACCGTGATGCGGAGGGTCTCGCCCTTGGTGAACACGAAGGGCTCGCCGTCGAAGCGGTAGAGCATCGAGGCTTCCCAGATGCCGGTGGTGGCATCCACCGTGCGGCGCCCCTCCGTTCCCGGGATGCGCACCCAGGCGTTGGGCACCACCCGGCCCTCGGTGTCGTGCACGGTGACCATCACGATCTGGGGGCGCTCGGCCCGGGCGACCGACGGCACAGCGAGCCCGACCGCCCCGACCGAGGGCATGGCCACGGCGAAGATGGCCCCCATCACCCACGCGATCGCGGAGCGGCGGGCGGGCGTCGAGGCAGCTCGGGGACGTGTTGCGGACATGTGTACGACCTTCCCGGGGAACCTGGGAGAGGTAACACACCACCCCCGCACGGTGTTCCCGGGCGCCGCACCCGGCGGGATGCTGTTAGCATGCGGGTCGTACCCGGAGACCCCCCTTGCTGGCCCTTCTCGCCGTCGTCACCCTGGTCCATGCGCAGGAAAGCCCCTGCGACGCGTCCTTCGACATCAACCGGCTCATCGACGGGATGAACAAGGTCGACGCCTCGTTCGACGCGTTCGACGCAGAGAACGCGCGAGTCATCCTCCAGGCGATCCGGGCCGACATCCCCTGCCTGCGCGACCCGATCCACACCAACCACCTGGTGCGTCTGTCGCGACAGTTCGCCACGGCGGCCTTCTTCGACCAGGACGAGCTGGAGATGGGCTACTGGGCCCAGCTGGCCTTCCTCAACCCCGAGGTGCCGTGGCCGGCGAGCGTCACCCCCGACCATCCCGTGCGCGACCAGCTCGCGTTCATCCTCCCGGAAGACGTGATCAGCACCGGCGAGACGCTCTCGGTGCCCAAGGGCGGAGCGTTCGTGGTCGACGGCCAGCTCGTGGCCGACGCCAGCGCCACGCCCGACGCGCCCCACTTCGTCCAGATCCACGACCGCAACGGCACGGTCATCGACAGCTACTGGCAGGATGGGGTGGTGTTCCGGGAGAAGTGGCTGGCCTCCGACGAAGAGGCGAACGGCGAGCCCATCCCCACCCCCCGCTGGTGGA
>Ga0213839_1002356_pt1 | contig 10639 bp, 8 predicted proteins | sample SWPATP21_FD_160075 | JGI IMG/M metagenome (GOLD analysis project Ga0213839, IMG submission 160075) | Coastal seawater microbial communities from Marineland, Florida, United States - SWPA TP2 #1 | ecosystem: Environmental > Aquatic > Marine > Coastal | place: USA: Florida | collected 2016-08-14 | reverse complement strand
AACACGTCCTACGCCTACGAAGGCATCATCCCCGCCTACGAGACCGCTCGGGCGAAGGGCGATCCACGGGAGAAGAAGCTCCGCTGCGTCATCGACCAGGGCATGCGCAAGCTCACCACCTGGCAGGTGGGGCATCCCCTCGGCGTCTCCTACGTCCAGGACGCCGACCCCAGCGACACCCGTGCCCGTGGTGGCATCCAGAACATCCACAACGAGAGCCCGCTGCGCATCGACGTCACCCAGCACCAGATGCACGCCATCGTGCTGCACCGCCGCTACGTCGCCACGGAGTAGCCACCGCGACCGCTCCTGGTCAGACGAGCGGAACGAACGCCACGGCGCAGATGCGCTCGCGCTTCCACTCACCCCAGGGCTGGCGGGTGAACCTCAGCAGCTCCTGCACGCCGTCGGGCGGACCGATGGGGGTGACGAGCACGCCGTCGGGGGAGAGCTGGCGGAACCACGCGGGGGCCACGTGGCGGGCAGCCGCCCCCACGATGATGGCGTCGTACGGCGCGCCGTCGGGCCATCCCTCGCGCCCGTCGCCGAGGTGGACGGCCACCCCGTACGGGGCGAGACGATCCGCGGCCGACGCGGCGAGGGCCTCGATGCGCTCCACCCCCACCACCTCGGCCCCGGCGGCCGCGAACACGGCGGCGGCGTAGCCCGACCCCGTGCCGACATCGAGCACCCGCACGCTTGGACCCACCGCGGCCAGCTCGGCCATCTTGGCCACCATGAAGGGCTGACTCACCGTCTGGCCGTGGGACAGCAGCACGGGGGCGTCGTCGTAGGCCGCATCCTGCTCGTCGGGGGGCACGAAGCGATGGCGGGGCACCCGCGCCATGGCATCGAGCACGGCCGCATCGTCGATCCGTGTCCGCAGGCTGTCGACCATCGCCAGGCGCTCGGCCAGGCGGTCGGATGGCTCGTCGTTCACGGGGCGTCGCCCGGGGAGGCCGCGGGCAGCACGACCTGCTGCAGGCCGTCGAGGACGTGCTGGATCGCCCACCCCATGCGCAGTCCAGGACGAAAGCGCTCGGCCGTGACTACGAGCACGAGCCGGTCGCGCACCACCCAGGCGGAGCGCTCCTCGATGTGGCGCCCCCCGCCCACCGGCGTGCGCGACGTGCGGAGGGTGGCGTCGTCGATCACGAGCCCTTCCAGCGCGTAGGGCTCGTAGGAGACCTCGATGGGGACGCTGTACGCCTCTTGCTTGCGCTCGGCGTCGGCGGAGCCCTGCGCCCGCAGCAGCTCGAGGTAGCGCCGTGGCCACTGCGGATCGTCGAACAGCATGGCCCGCACCTGGACCGCCCGATCGGGGAGCACCGCCTCCAGCTTCTGCCCGTAGACCAGGTGGGCCATCAGTTCGTCGAGCTCGCCCTCGGTGTGCCCGAGGATGGCCTCGCCCCGGAGCTCCTGGTTTCCGACCGTGGTGATCAGCGTGGCCCACTCGCGCTTGGACGTGAGCTTCGCCTCGGCCCCGGTGAGCGCGGGCGTGAAGTCGACCGGCGCCGGGCTGACCTCGGCACGCCACTGGTCGGGGTGGAACAGCATCGCGGTGTCGCTCGGGGGGTGCGCGAGCACGTTCCACAGGTGGTCGACCCCCTGGGCGTGGTGGTGCTCCACGAAGCGACGCCCCTGACCGTAGGAGGCCCACACATCGAAGGCCATGGGGTTCTGCAGCCCCTCACGACCCCACCCCTGCACGGCCGTGAGCTCCCAGAAGACCTCGGTGAGACCCAGCTCGGCCGCCACCTGCTGCTCGACCCAGGTGGCGAAGCCCTCCCACGAGCCGCTCGCCGCATGGAGGTGGTCTTGATCCCTCACCTGGGCGAGCAAGCCCTCGAAGGGCATGTGCTGGTCTTGCAGAGCGTGGGTGAGCTCATGGGCCATGATGACCATGACCACGTCGGCCAGGCGATCCTCGCCGACCCGCGCGGCCGCCAGCTTCAGCGGCTCGGGCGCCATGTAGAGCGTGTCGGTCTGAATCCCGTACTTGCCGAGCACTGCGTACTGCGAGGCGGCCCCTGCCTGCTCGGCCAGCCGCCGCCGCACCGCCTCGGGGGAGGCCGCGAACACCCGGTCGTAGATGAGGCGGTTCTCCTCGGACACCACCTTGGCGAAGGCAGGCCCCTCGGCGAGGTCGATGGCGGGCTGCGCGACGAACGCCTTCCCCGCGTGCTTCTCCACCAGCGGGATCACCACGGCCGCAGCGGCCGCGAGCCCGTCCTCGCTGAGGGGGTCGGCCGCGAGCACCGACGCCTGCGACGCCGGCTCCGGGGCAGACGGGGCGGACGGGGCGGACGGCGCGCGGGGCCCCGCCAGAGCGATCGTGAGCAGCCACCACATGCCCCCAGCCTAACGGCCGGGCGGCTCACGACGCGAGCCACACCCCGACCGCCGCGACGCACAGCACGGCCGCGACAGCTCCCGCCCCCGCCAGCACGGCCGAGGCCACGATGGGCGTCACCCTTCCCGGGGCCCTCGCCGGCAGGGGCGTCGGGGGGTGTGCCGGAAGGGTGGGCAGCAGGCCCTCCGCCAGCATGGAGACATCGAGGCCGACGGTGCGATCGGTGGCCGGAGCCGGCGCGACGGCCCCCACCGACGCCGCCCGCTGGACGAAGGCCGTCTCGGGCGCCTGGTCGACGAAGGCCAAGAGCTGGCCCACGTCGTGGAAGCGCTCGCGCTTGTCGACCGCCAGGCAGCCCTCGATCGCCTCGACGAGCCGGTCGGAGAGGTCGGGCTGATGCACGCGGGGGTCGACGTAGTCACCCCGGGCCACGTGCTGCATCAGGTCGAGCAGGTCGCTCTCTGGGAACGGGCGATGCCCCGTGAGGAGCTCGTAGAGGATCACGCCGAGCGACCAGATGTCGGCGCGGCGGTCGACCTCGCCGGCGTCGACGAACTGCTCGGGGGCCATGTAGGCCGGCGTTCCCATCGCCGCCCCGGGCCCGGTGAGACGCTGGTCGACCACCAGCGAGCGAGCGAGACCGAAGTCGGCCACGAGAGGGACCGCCAGGGCGCCGTCGGCCCGGAGAAGCACGTTGCCGGGCTTGAGATCCCGATGGACCAGCCCCTGGGCATGGGCCGCGCCGAGCCCGACAGCGACCCCGCGGAACATGGCGAGCGCCTCGTCTTGGCGGGGCTGGGTGCACTGCATCCAGCTCTCGAGGGTGGGGCCGTGCACGTAGTCCATCCGGATGCCCAGGGTGCCGCCCACGTCACAGACCTCGAACACGGGGAGCACGTGGGGATGCCGCAGGGTGGACTGCAGGTGCGCTTCACGCTCCAGACGGGCGCGCAGCTCGGGATGCCGAGACCGAAGCACCTTCAGCGCCTGCCACTGCCGGCTCGGGCGATGCCACACCCGGTAGACCACCGCGGCAGCCCCGATGCCGAGCGCACACTCGACCACCACGTCGCCGACGACCGTGCCGGCTGGGAGCTGTTCGTGGGCGTCCTCGTACATGCCCAGACCGTACTGCGGCACGACCACGCCCTCCGTGGGAGTTGTGTCAGCGAGCCGTCGGGACCCGTCGGCCATGCCATCGGTTGGCAGCGTGCTATCTGGCGGCGTGCCACCTGGAGGTCCCGTGCTGCGTCCCGCCCCGATCCTGTTCGCTGTCCTCGCCACCGGCTGCGCCGACGAAGCGGGCTGGCCCGTCGCCGCCGACCCCGACGGGCTCACCACCGCCGACGAGCTGGCCGCGCCGGCGGTTCGCCCGCCGCCGGGGGTTCCCCTGGTGCTCGACGCCGGCGACGTGATGCCGGGTCAGATGGTGACGATCACGGCGTCGTCGGCCGATCCGGGCGAGACGGTTCGATTCCTCCGTGGCGCGAGCGGCATCGGCGCGGGTCCGTGCCCCGCAGCGCTCGGCGGCCTGTGCCTCGACGTGCGCAACCCCACCTTGATGGGCAGCGCCACGGCCAACGCGCAGGGCATCGCCGAGTTCAGCTTCCAGGTGCCCGCGGGGGCCCCCAACGGCGCCGGCATCTGGTTCCAGGCCTGCGCAGCGCGCGGTCAGGGCGGCGCCAACTCCGTCGAGTCCCAGGTGGAGGGCCGGGTCATCGGTCAGTCGTCGGGCATGCCCTGGCGGAACAGCTGGACCGTCGACGGCGATGCCTCCGACTGGCTCCCCGAGGAGACCTTCGGCACCACCAGCCAGACCGGTGCCTGGGCCGTCACCTGGGACGACGACATGCTCTACGTGGGCGTCTCCCACCCCGACATCGCCAACGGAGGCGCGCAGCACTGGAGCCTCGTCTACCTGGGAACGGGCACCGGGGGCACCGACGACGGGGTGCTCCACAACACACAGCAGCCGTCCCTTCCGTTCGTGACCTCCCACCTGGTGCGGCGCAAGGCCGATGGGTCGTACGACAGCCTCGAGCACCACGACGGTCAGGCCTGGAACAGCACCAGTCCCTGGCTGGGCACCGCGGGATCGCAGGTGGCGGAGCAAGGCGACGTCCTCGAGATGGCCATCCCCCTCGACGCCATCGACTCCCCCGAGGTGATCGAGCTGTTCGCGGCGCTGATCTTCGAGGGCGGCGGCTACGAGTCGACCTACGCGGGCGTGCCGTCCAACAGCTTCGTCGACGGCTACGACCCCGATCCCATCGACGTGTTCACGTTCGACCTGCAGTCGTCCGACCCGCCCACTGCCCAGTAGCGAAGGCCACCCACGTACAATGCGGGCATGCGCGCCGCCGTCCTCATGTGCCACGCCCCCATCGTCATCCCGGCCATCGGCCGACAGCGCGCGTCGCTGTGCGTGCGCACCACGGCCGCCATGGCCCTCGCCGCCGCCCACGTCGTGAAGTCGGCGCCCAGCTTCGTGGCCGTTCTCTCCCCCCACACCCCTCGCCATGCGACCCGCTGGGGGCTGATGGCGGGCGCGCAGGTCGCGGGCTCGTTCGCACGCTTCGGCCACCCCGAGCTGGCCGCCAGCTTCCCCAACGCCGCCGAGCCCGTGCGACGGGCCCTCGGCGAGGTGCCCCTGGTCGACGTCGAAGCCCAGCCGCTCGACCACGGCGCCCTCGTGCCGCTGTGGTTCCTCGCCGAGGCGGGCTGGCGGGGCCCCACCGCAGTCCTCGGCGTTCCTTGGACCAACCGCGACGCACGGGCGATCGGGCGAGCGCTCGCCCGCACCGACGCCGCCATCGTCGCGAGCGGCGACATGTCGCATCGGCTCGTCCCCGGGGCCCCCGGCGGTCACCACCCACAGGCCCACCGCTTCGACGAGGCGTTCGTCGCCGCGCTCCGTGGCGGATCCCTCGACGCGGCGGTCACCCCCGAGCCGCAGCTCCGCGAGCTGGCCGGAGAAGACGTGATCGACACCACCGAGGTGCTCAGGGGCGCGCTCGGCCCCACCGTCCCGGTCGACCCGGTGCTTTCCTACGAGGGTCCGTTCGGGGTGGGCTACTGCGAGGCCATCTTCCCGTGCGAGGACCCATGACCGAGCCCCCGTCCCCCGCGCCCCATCCCCTGATCGACGTGGCCCGTGCGGCCCTCGAGGCCCACCCGAGGCCCTACACCCCGCCCGAGCTCCCTCCCCCCCTCGACGCGCCGCGCGGCGTGTTCGTCACGCTGCGCAAGGGCGGAGAGCTGCGCGGATGCATCGGCCACCTCGGTCCCACTCGGCGCACGCTGGCCGAGGAGGTCGCGGTGTGTGCCGTGCTGGCGGGCCACGACGACCACCGGTTTCCGGCCGTGACCCCCGACGAGCTGGCGGAGATCTGCTACGAGATCAGCATCCTCACCCCATCGGTGCCCACCACCTTCCAGGAGCTCGACGCACGACGCTACGGGGTCATCGTCACGTCGGGGCGCCGCCGGGGCGTGCTGCTGCCCGACCTCGACGGCGTCGACACCCCCGCCGAGCAGATCCGCATCTGTCGGCGCAAGGCCGGCATTCCGATGGAGGCCCCCGTGCGCCTCGAGCGCTTCGAGGTGGTGAAGATCCCGGGCGATCCATGAGCCCCTACAGCACCCGGGTAGGCGACCGGATTCGCTGCGACGTGTGCCCCCGGGCGTGCGAGCTGCGCGCCGGGCAGCGGGGATTCTGCTACGTCCGTCGCGCCACCGACCAGGCCGAACCCGACATCGAGCTCACCACCTACGGTCGGTCGTCGGGGTTCTGCATCGACCCCATCGAGAAGAAGCCGCTGAACCACTTTCTTCCGGGCACCCCGGTGCTGTCGTTCGGCACGGCGGGCTGCAACCTCGGCTGTCGGTTCTGCCAGAACTGGGACATCAGCAAGGCCCGCGCCGATGATCGCCTGCAAGCGACGGCGCAGCCCGAGGCCATCGCGGCAGCCGCCGCCGCATCGGGCTGTCGCAGCGTCGCCTTCACGTACAACGACCCCGTGATCTTCACCGAGTACGCGATCGACACGGCCAGGGCCTGCCGCGAGCGCGACGTGCGCAGCGTGGCGGTCACCGCCGGCTACGTCCAGGGGCGGGCCCGCGACGACTTCTTCGCCGTGATGGACGGGGCGAACATCGATCTCAAGGCGTTCAGCGAGGACTTCTACCGCAAGCTCTGCTTCGCGCGCCTCGCCGATGTGCTGGACACCATCGACTACGTGGCGAACCACACCGCGTGCTGGGTCGAGCTCACCACCCTGCTGATCCCCGACGCCAACGACAGCGACGCCGAGATCACCGCGCTCGCGGAGTGGGTGGTCGACACCGTGGGGCCCGACGTGCCCCTGCACTTCTCCGCCTACCATCCCGACTTCAAGATGCGCGATCGTGGGCGCACCCCTCTCGCGACGCTGCTGCGGGCCCGCGACATCGCCATGCGCGTCGGCCTACGCTTCGTCTACTGCGGCAACGTGCACCACCCAGAGAGCGACACCACGTGGTGCCCCGCGTGCGACACCGCCGCGATCGCGCGCGACTGGTACGAGCTCCGACGCTGGGCCCTCGATGGCGACGGCCGCTGCGCGGGCTGCGGCGCGACCATCCCCGGGGTCTTCGAGGCGAGACCTGGCGATTGGGGCGCACGGAGAGAGAGGCTGACCATCGCTCCACCGCGATGAGGGCAGATCACACTCGAGTACCGGACGATTCGACGGAAGCGAATTGTTGCCAGATGCCGTCGCGGGTGCGTACGACCTGTCGCAAACGTAAGCTTGCGGGGGATGGCCCATGATCGACGACCGTGACCTGAACTACCATCACCTGCGCTACTTCCACGTCGTGGCGACCGAGGGCTCCGTGCTCCAGGCGTCGCGTCGGCTCGGCCTGTCGCCGTCCACGGTGTCGGGGCAGGTGAAGACCCTGGAGACGACGCTCGGCCAGCCGCTGTTCGAGCGGGCCGGGCGCTCGCTGGTGCTCACACCCTTCGGCGAGCAGGTGCTCTCGGTGACCAAGCGCATCTTCGCGCTGGGCGACGACATCCTCCAGATCGTTCGCCAGGTCGCCAAGCGGCGACCGCTGCGCGTAGGCGTGAGCAACGTCCTGCCCAAGCTGTTGCTGCGGGATCGGCTGCGCCCTGCTCTGGTGCCGCAGGTGCGCCTGCAGGTCACCACCGGCCCCACCGACGCGCTCCTCGGCGAGCTCGCTGCACGTCGCCTCGACCTGGTGCTCACCGACGCCCCCCCGCCCACCTGGATCGCCCTGCGGGTGGCTTGCCACCCCGTCGCCAGCTCGGGCATCGACGTGTTCGGCACCGCCGACCTCGCGGCCCAGGTCGACGACGACCCACGGTCGCTGGAGGGCGTTCCCTGGCTCGTCCCTCCGGAGGGCACCACCCTGCGGAGTGGCCTCGAGCGGTGGTGGTCGTCGCTGGGCATCGCCCCCGACCTGGCGGCCGTCATCGAAGACAGCGCGCTGCTCAAGGCGCTCGGTGCAGAGGGCGTCGGGGTGTTCGCCGCCCCCGACGACATGCGGCAGAGCGTGGTCGACAGCTACCCCGTCGTCTGCCTGCACCGCACCGAGGCAGTGCGCGAGCGCACCTTCGCCCTCACCCTCGACGACGATCCCAGCGACCCGGTCGTGCGCGCCCTCTGTGGCATGCCCACGGGATAGCCAAGGGGCTCGCCATCGACGGCACGAGGTCATACGTCCCCCTCCGCTGCCATCCGAGCCGAGGTGTGACCCCATGCGTTCGCTGATCGTTCCCGCCCTGCTTTCGTCCCTGCTGGCCGCGGGCTGCCCCGCGTCCAAGCCGCCGGCCACCCCCGTCGAGGAGGAGGCTCCGCCCCTTCCTGGTGGCATCGAGCTGGTCGAGGAGATCACCCGCGCCGATGGCGACATCGTGATCCCGTACCGGAAGTTCCGCCTTCCCAACGGGCTGACGGTGATCCTGCACGAAGACGACTCCGACCCCCTGGTCCACGTCGACGTCACCTACCACGTGGGCTCTGCCCGCGAAGACATCGGCAAGTCGGGGTTCGCCCACTTCTTCGAGCACATGATGTTCCAGGGATCGGTCAACGTGGCCGACGAGGAACACTTCAAGATCATCACCGAGGCCGGCGGCACCCTCAACGGAACCACGAACACCGACCGCACCAACTACTACGAGACGGTGCCGAGCAACCAGCTCGAGAAGATGCTGTGGCTCGAGGCCGACCGGATGGGCTTCTTGCTGCCGGCGGTCACCCAGGAGAAGTTCGAGGTCCAGCGCGAGACCGTCAAGAACGAGCGAGGGCAACGCGTCGACAACGCGCCCTACGGCTTGCTGGGCGAGCGCATGGGCGAGGCCATGTTCCCCGAGGGCCACCCCTACTCGTGGAGCGTCATCGGCTACATGGCCGACCTCGACCGCGCCGACCTCGACGACCTCAAGCGGTTCTTCCTCCGCTGGTACGGCCCGAACAACGCCACCCTCACCGTCGGCGGACGCTTCGACGAGGCGCAGGTGCTGCAGTGGGTCGCGAAGTACTTCGGCTCCATCCCGGCGGGGCCGGCCGTCGAGCCCATGCCCAAGGAGCCCGTCACCCTCGACGCCGACCGCTACATCTCGATGGAAGACGAGGTGGCCCTGCCGCTGGTCTACATGTCGTGGCCCACGGTGCACGCGCGTCACCCCGACGAGGCGCCCCTCGACGTGCTCATGAACATCCTCGGGGTCGGCCGCACGTCGCTGCTGTACAAGAACCTCGTCAAGGACGGCACGGCCGTGCAGGCCCAGGCCGGCCACGGCTGCCGCGAGCTGCACTGCGAGTTCACCCTGCTGGCCCTGCCCAACCCGCAGTCGGGCAAGAACCTCGCCGAGATCGAGGCGGTCCTCCGCAGCTCGCTGGAAGAGTTCGAGGAGCGCGGGGTGCTCGACGACGACCTCGAGCGCGTCAAGGCCGGCATCGTGGCCGACATGGTCTACGGGCTCGAGTCGGTGTCGAGCAAGGTCTCCACCCTCGCCTACAACGAGACGTTCACCGGCGACCCCAACTACATCGGGCGCGACATCGAGCGCTACAGCACGGTCACCAAGGAAGACGTGGTGCGGGTGTACGAGCAGTACATCAAGGACAAGCCGGCGGTGATCATGTCGATCGTGCCCAAGGGCCAGCTCGACCTCATCGCCCACGAAGACACATGGGAGCGCTACGAGCGCGCCATTCCGATCAGCAACGACGGCGAGCTGCAGCTGCGCGAGCCCACCGACGACTTCGACCGATCCGTCCGGCCCGATGCCTCCGGCGACGTGACCCTCACGATGCCCACCACCTGGCGTGCCGAGCTCGACAGCGGCGTCGAGGTGCTGGGAGCGGTCAACGACGAGACGCCCACCACCGCCATCCGCGTGCGCCTGCGGGTGGGGCAGCTCAACGAGAGCAAGGAGCAGCTCGGGCTCGCCGCCCTGGCCGCCGCCATGCACGACGAGGCCACCACCGAGACCTCCAACGAAGAGATGTCGAACCGGCTCGACAAGCTGGGCAGCAGCGTCTGGGTCTCGTCGGGCGACCGCTACACCACGCTCACCTTGAAGACCCTCAGCGCCAACCTCGACGAGACGCTGGCGATCGCCGCCGAGAAGCTGCTGAAGCCCAAGATGGACCCCGCCGACTTCGAGCGCGTGAAGGCGCAGACGCTGCAGGGCATCGAGGTGGCGAAGACGCAGCCCTCCACCACCGCCAGCGCGGTCTACCGACGCCTGGTCTACGGCGACGACAACACGTTCGCGTTCCCCGACTCCGGCATCACCGAGACGGTCAGCGCCATCACTCTCGACGACGTGAAGGCCTTCGTCGCCAGCAACTACAGCGTCGAGCTCGTCGACGTGATCGTCGTGAGCGACGTGCCCAAGGAGCAAGTGCTGACGGGGCTGCAGACCCACCTGGCAGGCATGTGGTCCCCCGAAGAGGTGGCCACGCCCGAGGTCGCCCCGCTCCCCGAGCTCTCCGGCGGCACGCTCTACCTGGTCGACAAGCCCGGCGCGGCCCAGTCGGAGATCCGGATGGGACGCAGCTCCCTTCCCCGCGACTTCACCGGCGACTTCTATCGCGCCACCCTGATGAACTACGCGCTGGGTGGGGCCTTCAACAGCCGCATCAACCTCAACCTCCGCGAAGACAAGGGCTACACCTACGGCGCGCGGGCCACGTTCGCCGGCAACGACGACGTGGGCCGCTACACCGCCGCGGCCGGGGTGCGCACCGACGCCACGGCCCCGTCCATCGT
>Ga0213839_1002354_pt1 | contig 10646 bp, 7 predicted proteins | sample SWPATP21_FD_160075 | JGI IMG/M metagenome (GOLD analysis project Ga0213839, IMG submission 160075) | Coastal seawater microbial communities from Marineland, Florida, United States - SWPA TP2 #1 | ecosystem: Environmental > Aquatic > Marine > Coastal | place: USA: Florida | collected 2016-08-14 | reverse complement strand
TCGTCGTTGTTGTTGTTGTTGTCATCGTCGTCGTTGTTGTTTGCTTTTTTGTTCGTGCTTTGGTTGTTGGTTGTTGGCGGCTGCCCCGCTGCCTGACTGAAAGTGAGTGACTGGCAGTGAACGATCGACCGCCGGAACGACGCAACGATCGAACGAAAGCGCTCTTCAAAACCCAAAAACCCAAAAACCCGAAAACCCAAAAGCCGAACGAACGAACAAAAATGGCGCCCACGCACACAAAAGTCTGGGCGACTGAATAACGCCGGCTGACAGTGAGAGAGTGAGTGAAGTGAGCTCAACACGCTCCACCGCGCCAACAACCAACACCCGAACGAACGAGCGACCGACCGCGCCAACTTTGATTCATCGGAGGCGACTGATTTGGCCCGCTGGGAGGGAGCGAGTGACCGCGCCAAATACTGTACGTACGTCTCACCGAGCGTGAGTGAGTGAGTGAGTGAAGTTGGCGCGGAAGGTCCGTCGGTCAGTGCACTGTCGCTCACTCACACTGCCTTGCATTCAAACTCGAACTGAGCCCTGGCGTGTACAGTGTGTGCGTACATACTGTACAACGTACATCAGTCGTACATCATAGTGTGGTAATGGGTATAGTAGTGTTGTACGATGGAAGTGTACATAATATGTACAGCACACACGAGGTTAGTGCTCTTCCATTTTCCCGCCTTCTTTCCCACCCACCCACCCACCCACTCACCCACTGAGCACTGTCTGTGTATATCCGTTATTGGGTTTGTATGTTTTCCCTTGCTTCTAACAGTGATGAAGCCGTGGAAGTGTCTATTGTAGATAGGTATTGTGGTGTGGTGGCGTGATGTGGTGTGTGCGTCGAGTGGTTATCTACATTTGGGGTTAGTGGGGTTTGTGAATCAATGGCAGCGGTAAATGCGGTACTGTAGATCAGTTTTCAATTAATTGTCAAATGTAGATAGTTATAGCAGCGGCTGTCATCTACGTTTGGCATTTCTCATTTTCGCATGAGCCTGATAGTGGGATAACAGTTTTATTGTCGAATGTAGATGGGTACACACCGTGACACTGTGGTCCCGGGCATCCCCTTTCTCACTCGTTCCCTCACAGACACTCTGTTTCAGTCACATTAGTTTATAGTCCATGTACTGATACCTAGGTATTGTGCAATGTACTGAGTATTATACTATGTGGAATAGATGGCCAACCAATGGAACGGCGGTTCGAGGAAGCCTGTGAGTGAGTGAGTGAGTGAGTGGGCGTGGCAGTGAAAGGGTGGGTGAAAGGGTGGGTTGTGAGATAGTGAGATAGTGACTGTCATCATTTTGTATGTACAGTAGCGTAATAGAATGTATCTTCAACCGTGACTGAGTGTGTCAGTTTATCGCTTTCGGCTTCAACATCCGTCGTGACCGACCGGCCGCTGACTGTTGACTGTTGACTGTTGACTGTCGTCGACTCGACGCTCGCAATCCATACAAATGACATTCTATTCCATTTTATGAGTACCTGTAATTCAGTACAGCCTTCACTTGGCAGTTCAATCAAGCTTACGTCGTACATTAGGTATTATGCAGTACACAATTACTGCATCATCATTCACAGCGACTCCATCAAAGTGGTGACGACGACGCGGTGATGTATCCTTATCCGGGATATTGCGGTTGTACGCTGCAGTGAACGCTGTATTACAGTGAAGTGTCATATGTGGGTACATACTGCAGATGTTTGGACGGTGAGGGAGGCAGTGAGTGAGTGAGTGAGTGAGTGAGTGAGTGAGTGAGCAACCGACAAAACCGACGAACCAACGACCAAACGAACGAACGAACGAACGAACGAACGAACAACGAACGAACGAACAACGAACGAACAACGAACAAACGAACGAACGAACGAACGAACGAACAACAGCAAAGAACATCGACGACGGACGACACAACGACGACACAACAACAACGACGACGACGACAATACAACGACCACACGAACGAACGAACGAACGAACGACAACCTGATCTGAAGACCCGTAGCCTGACCCGGCGGTGGGAAATAAACTGACGGGTCGGCGGTGTTGTTGACGAAGGACTGATGCCGCATGCAGTGGTTCTTGCTGCGGTCGGCCACAGTCTGACTGTTGCATAATATCTTCTCCAACAGACCTGCTCGACGGCCACCGGAATGCCCGTTGTGGTGGCGGTGCTGCGACGGAAAAGAGTCGATCGACACATCACCATCGTTCAAGATCAACAAACCCCAACTCCGGCACTTTCCTTCCTTTCTACCGTCGTTCTTCGGCTTGCTTTCAACTTTTTTTTTTTTTTTTGCGTTTCTTTGCGCGAAATGACACGCTGGGCTAAGCAGCGGCGCCCTGCTTGACGACCAGTAAACGTCGCCAATCGTCGTGACCGGGTGTCCATTGCGCTTGGTTGCGCCGGTGTTGCGTCGACTCACATCGACATCAACCGGTCCAAATGAGGTGAACGGCGTTGCCGTCCGGTTGTCTCCGCCGCCAGGTGCAGCGCGGCGGTTTGCTGACGGGCACACGTGGGAGCCATGTCGTTCTCCACAGTGTTGATCACCATCAACGTCCAGAATGACTTCTGCGCAGGCGGAGTCTACCCCTTAAAGGACTCGGCCGAGCGCCTCCGAGTCATCAACAGCCTTCGTGAGCATGCCGACATTGTCGTGCACTCGCGACTTGCTCTGCAACCGAACCACTACAGTTTTCGGTCCAGCAACCCTGGAGCAGAACTGGGCGACCCCGTGAAAAGCCGAGAACACCAGCGACTTGGTAGTTACCGGCGCCACAAAAAGCAAGTGCGCGAGATCAAAGAGTGTATCGTCAACCCGTACTGCGTTCGGGGGACGAAAGGAGCGCAGTTCCACCCGGACCTCATCGTTGAAGAGGTAAGCACTACGATGCGAAGTGTTGTGTGAATTCCCCGCCTGCTGAACTAATACGGCTACTTACTTTGGGATGCGATGTATGTTGTTTGCACCTCTGTCGTGCTACGCTTCACGACGACACTAAACCATATCAACCACGTCCGCAAAACCTCGCGTGTGCCGCGGCTCGACCCAACGGCTAGAGCGACGTGGTGATGGAGCATGGCTTTGATCCGTCCGAAGGCAACTATTCGCTGTTCAGCTTGCGCATCCACGACCAACCCATTCTGTCTGCGCACTTCAAAAAGGCAGGGGTAACGCGCATCATCATTGCCGGCTTCGGGTACGAATACTCTGTCCTGCACACCGCTCTAGGCGCATGCCAACTGAGCAACAACGGGGACGTCAGTGTGATCGTCGTCGCGGACGCTTGCTGCCCGTGCGATTTCGTCCTTGGGATGGATCAAGTTGCCGACGACGAACTGCTCAGCGAGCAGAGGATCACCATCATGTCGTCATACGAAATTCCGTCCGTCGAAGATGCCATCGAAGTAACCGAATCAACGCTGGAAGTGCAGCCCACGCGTGTCACGTGGCGGACGGAGCTGCACCGATTGGCGGCAGACAGATCCAAAGCTGCAATTCGGATGTTGAAGCAGATTGTTCAAGTTTTCTCCAAGAAGCACAACCCGTTCGCGCTCGATTGGTTCGGCAACAGCTGTTTGATTGTTGCTGCGAGCCACCGCAACACCGCTGCAATTGTAATGATACTACTGCTCCTCACGAAGTGCACAAGTTCTGCCGAGGCCAAGGCCGGCGAGGACAACAAGCCAGCTCACCGCCTCAAGCGCAAAACGAGATTGCTCAAGCACGTCAACCACCAGGGTCTGCACGGCATGACTGCCTTGATGTGGGCTGCTGCATCGCACGATTTGCGGGGAGTCAAAGCCTTGTTGCGGCACGGCGCATTGCCCACGAAAGGCTTGTCACTCGGACACCAGAACACCCTTATCTTCGCCACGTCGATGCACTTGAGCAATCAGGCATTTGCGGTGGTGCGCGAACTGATCAAGGCATGTTCCAAGAATCAGGCGGCTGCACTGTTCACAGACCAGGACAAGAGAGGATGGAGCGCTTTTCATTTTGCGTCGCTCAACGGCCTGCTGGGAGACCTGGACTTGACGTTGCTGGTGCCAAGAACAGGGCCGGTGTCGCCGAAGGATTCTAAACAACGTCACGGCAAGCGAAAGAAGACTTCGTCCCCAATTGCGGCGAAGAGGGTAGTTGTGAAAGAATTGTCCATTGAGGACTTTCCCGAGCAGATCGAGGCGAAGACAACTTCGCAGGCCAGCAAGAAGCGCGTCGTGCCAGCACACTCAACCCTCACGCGCAAGGGCTCTGAAGCCTGGAATCGGGGCGGCACGTCCATGGGCGATGTGCTCAAGCACACCAGAACGGATGGATCGGGCGAAGGCTTGCTTATTGAGGCTCGCACAGTGGATGAATATACCCCGCTGCATCTAGCTTCGTGGTCCGGTGCGAATGCTTCCGTGGTTGCGCTGTTGGACATGGTCTCCCAAACAGCTGACGACGCTAAGGAAGATATTTTCCGAAAAAATACTAGAATATCTCGTTTTGTGAATTCGACTGTCGAAGAATTCACTCCTCTCGACTTGATGATCCAGGAGGGTCACAGCCACTGCATCCCGCTCCTGTTGAAGCAGAACGCGTTTGCGCAACAGTACAGAGGTGATCGCTGCACGGAGCTGCTGCACCGATCAATTCTTTTCGGTGACCAGAGCACCGCGGAACGGATACTCCAGTTCGATGAAAACGAAGTTGACACCAACGAAGATGTGCTCCACCTGGTTGACAGCTTGCAGCACGTCTTCCCAGCTTCGTGCACGTCCACTTTTTCCAAAAACACCGACGACGAAGACGGGCGGCACATCGACGGTACTGGATTTGCCCAATATATGTATCGTTGCATCCGCTGCGACGCGGTTGTGTGCCTGGTCTGCCGAGAGCGGTGCCACAAGGACCATGGTGCGTCTGAACGGCTCGGGGCGTGTCCAGACACGGAATACGAAACGTGTGGGTGTGACAAAGGCAGCTGCTGCGCGCTGGGATCGGCGTCGATTCGTGAAATGGAAGGCTATCGTTACGACCCCACTCCGGTGGACACAGGGGGTCTCGTGGTCGACCCCGCCCTGACAGATGAAGCCTTGAAGGATCGCAATACGCCGCTGGGACGGTTGGCATTCGACCTCGCGCGCAACAGCCACGAAGTGTGGGCAAAGCAGCGACAGGAGGACGGATGGCGCTATGGGTCTACTCGCGACGACTCCAAGAAAGTGCACCCATCATTACGGCCCTTCGGCCAGCTCAGCGACAGAGACCGCTCGTACAACGAGAGCGCAGCGAGAGAGGCGATCCGCGTCGTACACAGTTTCTCGTTCGCAATTGTCCCCGACGATACGCCCAGCAGTGGCAGAAGAGCGACAGTGGCCAGTCGCAGAACACGGCGACGGATGGAAGACTCGTCGGCTTCTTTGTTGTCCATGCCGAGTCGGCGAGCATCCATCGACCGGTCAATGATATCAGTATTGGAGCAAGATGCAAACAACCCGGCGAATGTGCTCGCAGCCGATGCTGAGACAGACGGAGACAGCGGTTCCTCTCCCAGCTCACCGAACACAGAAGAAACCACGTCGAAAGCTGCGGGAAATGACGGGGAAGGAAGCAAGAGTCCATCTGGAGAGGCCGGCACAAAGCGTAGCGAGGCAACCGAAACGAAGGGGCTACCAAAGCGCCATGACAGCTTTGAAAGTGTGGAGACTCGAGACAGCGCCGACGGCGACAGTCCCAAAATGACCTCTGGCATGTCATTCCGAGATGCAGCGTCGTTGGATGCGCAGTGGACAGCATGCCCTGTCAACACGCGCCACGTTTTTATTTCTCACAAACTGTCCAACCTCATTGAGCTGTTGGCCAAAAACGACCACGATGTGTGGGCCAAGTCGAAAATACAGAATGGTTGGCGGTTCGCCCCGGGACGCGTTTCTGAAAAGGCGATGACGACCCCAATGTTGGTCCCGTATGAAATGCTCAGTACGGCAGAGAAGAGTCGCCTCCGCCAATCCGCGGTCGAGATGGTCAAAATCGTTATCCATTCTGGGTTCAAAATTACTTGCACGAACGCGACTATCAGCGGCAACTTGATCCGAAAACTTCGCGAACGGGAACGCCAGATGCTCTCCGGGACAACATCCGACTCATCCCCCGGAAAGGAGAATCCGTCCACTGGGTCCAAAAGAGTCGAAGCAGCGAGCAAGATCACCCAATTCAAAGTTGCCGTCCGAACCGCACTATTGATGCGGGCTTCGCGATCTGGAGACGCAGTCGCAGTGCGCATTCTTCTTGAGCATCTTCCAAAGTCTTCCGTGAATCACTGCGACCACTTCAAACACACGCCCGTCTATCTGGCAGTTAAGCGCGGACATACATCAGTTGTTGAGGTATTGCTTGAGTTCAAAGCTGATGCTAGCTTCTCCGACATCAATCATCTGACGCCTTTGGCCATCGCAGCTCAGTTAGGCAACGGTGAAATGTGTGAAACTCTTATTAGGCTTACGAAGGGCCCAGGAGAAGCTCCGTCCGACGGCAGAAACCGCCTACTCTCGCTTGGGAGGCCCGGCCTGCTGTTTCGGCAAAGCTCTGGAAACGCGAACAGCAAACGCCGCTCAACAACCATGCGCAAATCGTGGCAGTCTGGAGCGACGATTTTGACAACAGATCGTTGGGGGCTCTCGCCTCTTCACCGTGCCGCCTGCCTCAACCACACAGATGTGTGCAAGGTGCTCTATAGTGAGTTAGCGACCATCAAAGACATGGACGTTGATTTGACCGCATTGGCACAGGTTTCTCGTGTCCTCTCCGTCTTGAAAGACCGTCATGTAGATCCACACACTCCGCAACAAAACACTCGAAAAATTCGCAAACGGCCTTCTTCTTCTTCGTCATCTGGACACCGAGTATTGCACAAGACCATGTCAGCACGGGATCTGGTGACTTCGCCGACTGCCAGCTCCGCGTTCGTAAGGGGAATGCAGAATTTGACTTCTCGACTCTTTGGTGGTTCATCTACCAATCTGAAGGCCGCTGCACAAAGTGCAGCTAAGGTGACCCCGCACGAGTTGGTGGAGTTGCAGCAGCACGAAAAGCACTCTGCAATTTCCCGCCAACTTTGGAACCAGGTCAAGAATCAAACCGTTTTGAAGCAAAAAAGACGAAAGGCCGTGGTGCAGAAGCAAGAAGACCCTCTCGAAACCATGCAGCAAGATATAGATAGAATTGGGGTGGGAATTTTTGCGCCGACCACGCCACTTGGAATGGCCACATGCTTACGGTGTCTTGATGCAGTGCGGTTTCTTGTGGCTCACGGCGCCGATCCAACGCTGACCACGCCGATTAAAATATACCGTGAAAAACGGAATGATTCCGTGTTTGGGAAGCTGAAGAGTTTGAAGGATAAGTTGCTGCACAATGATGACCCACTGAGCCAGATTCAAAACCATGGAATGAGTCCTTATCAAGTGGCGCTGTTCGTCTACCACGAGTTGCGCATAATTCGGCAAACAATTGAGGATGACCACAGCGATGATGCCTACTTCGCCGCAGATGCAGACACCGGCATTGTAAAGTCGTTAGATGTCAATATAGATGTGGCCTCGAAAATGATTGACGAGCTCAACGAAGCCCGCATGACGAAGAGCGTGAGGGATTGGTTCGCTGTTCGGCGATGCTCCACAGCGATCATCCCCAACCTGTTTATGTGGATACTACTGCTCTTTGCAAGCCCGTCATTTTATGACGGGTACCTCAACTACGACTCCTTCGTGTTCAAGCGAGAAATCGAGGTCACGTTGGACGCTGCCTTGTCCGAACCGGGGCTGAGAAGCAACGATCCCACTGTGTGGTTAAACACGTGGCGGAGAGACCCTTCTCTGGATGGGCTCTTCCGTCAGGAGTGGGACAGCCTATCGCAGCCGAGCTTCAACGACTCTTGCAGAATTCAATTCAACAATCAAGTGTCATTTTTGGTAGGACCTCTTCAGTTCCAAGTGCGCAAGTTTCCTCAGAGCCAAAACTGTTCGGGTGCCGAAGAGACCCGATGGTTTGGTCAGGTGTGTATCTGCAACGTCCATGCTCCGCGGTTTATTCGTGCATGTGGATGTCTTCAGTTTTCTAACGAATTTTATGGCTGCCGAACAATTGTAGGGCAATTATCCCGCCATCACCTCGCAATCACTTCCTGAAGTGTGTCACGATGCATTCGGCGGTCACGTCGCAACGACATTGAGAACTGATCTTATCGGTGACGGGGTATGGTATGACATGCCATACTCATGCAGCTCTGGCGAGTTGAAATGGCAAAATTGGACAAATGAGACAACTGCGACGCTTCTCGGACTGAATTCCTCCATGGCGTTCGGTGGCGAGCTGCACGGCACCGCGGAGTACTTCCAACAAGTTGGCAGTGTCAGTGACATCCAAATGCGTGGCGTTTTGTACCACCCCGACCTGAACCGCTTCGTCACACTGGATTCGATCGCTCTTTTCCAACCCTCAGGTGCGGACCTCGTCCTAACGTTGTTGCGTGAACCCCATCCGATATGAAAGCCTCATGCTCACTGGTATTGTTGCGTGTTGTAGGGGTTGTCAACGTTGAATCGGAAGTTGACGCAGCTCAATTTGAAGGGAGATTTCCTCCATCTGTGGAATTTGAAATTGTCATCATCTTGGTCATTGCAATGGCTGTGATTGAAATCTACCGCGCGGTAACACGCAAAGATGGGGTCACTGATTCCGTGGCAATTAAGGGTGGAAACGCTCTCCAGCGCATGGAACATTGCTTCAAGAGAGTGTGGGGCTATTTGCTTCTGGACGGCGTCATTGTCGCCATTGCGGTTCGTCGATAGTTGTCAGTGATGCTGCCAATATATGAGCTCACCATTTTTATCACTGCGCACAGATTGTTCTGTTCATGTACGACATATTTTTACTGACCCAACTCAATTCGCTCCAAGTTGTCGACTTAGCGGATCGCGCGTCGACGATGGATCCAATGTTCGCACTGATGGATGAAGTGATTGTGGAGCAGCAGATTACGGGTCTGGTCGTTTTTGTGCTCGGCTTTCGGATGGTGAAATACTTGCGATTCCTGCCAGTTTGTGGACCCGAAATCATCTCCATCGTCATGACCGTTTTCCACAGAGAGGTGCTTTTATATGTGACGGTGGTTTGCCTCGTTCTGGCACTGTTCTCCATTTCTGGGCAAGTGGTCTTCGGAAGCTGGATAGATCTTACGCCCATGACGTTTATTCGGATTTTCAACCTGAATTTTGCCGAGAAAAAGAACGACTTCTTCGAAGACGCAGCACCGGGCGTCGAAAGCCAAGTAATCGTCATGGCGATGTACTTGTTCTACATCATCTTTGCATTGGTAGCGTTGAACTTGTTCATCGGTCTTGTGACTGATTGGTATCCGAAAATTCGGGCCGAATCGCACCGCCAATGGCATTACATTTTGACACGAGAAATGGCTTACTCAGTTTACAATACATTCTCGTTCCGGTGCAACGGTGTTGGTAAAATGCACCAAACTGGCTTGCGCGGACGCGCTCCTCTGTCAGATCCCACCAAGTTGGAGTCGGTGTGCTTCAAAGCTGCCATTCAAACCGCAATCAACCCGGACTCCTTGTTGCGCGGAATGGACGGTGAACGATTTTGGCAGCGTTCCGTCCAAGGTAGACGAGGAGTGTGGCAGGACCGCAAAGACGGTTTGTATTTTCGTACTTTCTTGTGTCGACTTGGTCAGTTTCTGCAGCACCTGCTCACGCCGCTCTTTCGTGACTTGTTTTGCTTTCAGGCCGGCGTGGAAGAAGGGCCGATTTGCAGCGCGGTCTGGATGGCCACATTTCAGTGGTCCCCGGCATGCTACACTCCAATGGGAACATGTCACCAGCAGGCGACCCTGCGTCTCCGTCGCATAGACCGAGTGGCAACTTTGATGGCGAGTTCGCTTCACCATCACATTCGCCAAGCCGCTCACCTATGCGGTCACCTATGCGGGGATCGCCCCCCAGAATGTCTCCCACTCGAGCTGGTTCTCCGGTACGATATTCACCAATCCGACAGTTTGTGCAGTCCAGTCCGAGGCGTGGTCGCGGACGGTCAGGCAGTGATGAGGACGGCGCTGAAAGCACGTGGCGATCAATTATGGACAACGACTCGCTGGATAATCTGCAGGGTGCAATCAACAAAGAGTTCTAAATAAACAATGACACTCGGTCTGAATTCCGCCACCGTCGGTGCAGGGCAGACGGCATCGTGCCGCCGCTACCAAGCCGCACGTCGCGACTTGTCTCATAGGCTAGAACTGAACCACATACGGTAATCACGTCCTAGAGCATGCTCGTGGCGACGGTATTCAGCGACCCCTGAATTTTGCAACCGAGAGTCTTGCTCGCGTGTCAAATATATCTGGACGTACTTCAACCGTCGTTTGTATTACAGGACATAGCTTTCAGACTTGGAGTCGTGGACATGTATTTGGAAATGAAGGAAGAAGCGCCAGCGTATCAATGCATGCATGAGTACAACTACCAAGCTTAGATTTTTGGAGAGGACCACACAAGCGGGATATTGTTCCACGAATCATGCTCTACCTATCTCTGTAAAAGTGTAATTATCCTTATTAGACCTGTGCA
>Ga0213839_1002351_pt1 | contig 10649 bp, 10 predicted proteins | sample SWPATP21_FD_160075 | JGI IMG/M metagenome (GOLD analysis project Ga0213839, IMG submission 160075) | Coastal seawater microbial communities from Marineland, Florida, United States - SWPA TP2 #1 | ecosystem: Environmental > Aquatic > Marine > Coastal | place: USA: Florida | collected 2016-08-14 | reverse complement strand
CTCGGGCTCGGGCTCGGGCTCCGGCTCCGGCTCTGGCTCCGGCGTGGGCTCGGGCTGGACATCCTCCACGGGCTCGTCGTGACCCGGCACGCTCGCGACACCTTCGCCAACCAGGTCGAACAGCAGCCCTCGTGCACTCGTGGGCTCGATCGGGATGCGGTAGAGGAGGCTGCTGACGGTCTGCGGCTCGCTGCCCAGCAGGTTGGCGATGAGTGCGGCGATGCCTTTCCTCGGCCGACCCTTCGCCCGCACCAGCAGGACGTCGACGCTGATCCGGTTGGCCTTGGTGGCCATCGCGCAGCAGGCCTCGACCAGTGCCTTGGACTCGTGCCCCATCTGGATGTTGTCGACGAAGACGGCCTTCTGCGGTGTGAAGCGCGGCCGCTCCAGGCTCGCCACGTAGTCGCACAGGTTCTGGCGGAAACGTCCGGAGAGGAGCTCGTCGAGGTGCTTTGCACCCAGCCCCAGGAGGTCGACGAAGACGGCCTCTCCCTCTTCGATGCGGGCGTCGAGCGCCGCGCGCTGCTTGGCGTCGATCACGCCCCGCAGGGAGAGCAGGTGAACCAGCTGTCGGTCGTCTTCTGGGCTGACGGCAGCGACCACGTCGCCGTGGAGGAGGTAGACCTGGATGGCTGCCGAACCGGCCCCGACCTCCAGCCGACCGGTGGCCCGGTCTCTGATCAGCTGCAGGAGGGTCTTGGTAGCGACGCTGTCCCGTGGGGAAGGCTTCAAGAGGGTTCTCCGAGGTCCGCACTCTAGAACATATGCGGCGCCCATCGGATGACATGACCCTAACGTCAGGGATATGCGGCCTCGCTGGGTCGATACGACGCTGGCTGGTATTGGTTTGGCGGGATCTCGCTGGCCGGCGTCGGGGCGACGACGGCGGAACCCGGCTGCGTCATGGAGGCCGCCGTGTACCAATTGGCCAGCCCCCATGCGAACGTAGCGGCGAGCAGCAATCCGTAGCCGGCGACCATGCTGCGCGGCACCTGTGCGTCGCCCGCCAGCCAGCGCCACATGTGGGGGGACGAGGCGGGGGGCCGAGCCGCCGCCGCCAGCACTCGTCCCGGGTCGGTGGCGTCGTAGAGCTCGTCGAGCACCGCGGTCGACGGGTGCAGGAAGGGCTCGGGGGTGACGGCCAGCAGGCTGTCGTGAAGCGCCGCGCAGGACGGGCAGCGCCGGACGTGCTCGTCGACGAGTCGGCGGGCGCTGGGCGACAGCTCCTGGTCGGCGAAGGCTACCAAGAGGTCGATGGCCTCCGAGCACTGCATGGTCTACCCCCTGTGGCGCGCGCGGCGCCCGATGTCACCCTTCCACAACCCCGGCGTCGCCGATCACTTCCATCAGGTTTCGCTTGGCCCGCGACAGCCGGCTCATCACGGTGCCGAGCTTGATGCCGAGGGTCTCGCTGATCTCTGCGTACGACAGGTCGCTGTAGTAGCGCAGCATGAGGATCTTGCGGTGGTTCTCCGAGAGCTTCTCCAGTGCGTGGAAGATCTCGCCCTGCTGCTCGTCGGCGAACACGTGGTCGAGCTGCGCCGCCTCGGTCTTCCGGGGCTTCGGAATGGTCTCGAGGATCGCCGTGCGTCGCTTCCGGTCACGTCGGAGGTTGAAGCAGAGGTTGCTGGTGACCCGGTACAGCCACGCCTTCATCTTGAACTCGGTGTCGAAGAACCGCTTCTCCCGCATCGCCTTGATGAACACCTCCTGGGTGACATCGATGGCTTCCTGGTAGTCCTTGAGAATGTAGGACGCGTGGTGGAAGATCGGGTCGCGGTACTTTCGGATCACCAGGTCGGCGGCGGCACGCCGGTCGGTCTTGGCGACCTCCTTGATGTGGTCGTCGTCGAGGTTCTCGTGGCCGTGGACCAGCTTGAGCAGTGTCATGTTTTCCCCGTCTGCGAGAGACACCCCACAGACGGCCGACACGCCTCGGTCCTTCGACGTCCGCCCCGGTCGTGACCATCGATGACGCCCGTAGACACGGCGTCGTAGGCCGTGACCGGTCGCTGCCTACTCGGTGACGCCGGGGATGCGAACGCCCCGCTCGCGCGCGACCTCGATGGCCTCGTCGTAGCCGGCGTCGACGTGCCGCACGACCCCCATGCCGGGGTCGGAGGTGAGCACGCGCTCGATGCGTCGCTCGGCCTCGTCGGTGCCGTCGGCGACGATGACCATCCCCGCGTGGAGCGAGTAGCCCATGCCGACGCCGCCGCCGTGGTGGAAGCTGACCCAGCTCGCGCCGTTGACTGCGTTGATCAGGGCGTTCAGGATGGGCCAGTCGGCGATGGCGTCGGAGCCGTCCTTCATGGCCTCGGTCTCTCGGTTCGGGCTGGCCACCGAGCCGCAGTCGAGATGGTCACGGCCGATGACGATGGGGGCCTTGACCTTTCCGGTGCGCACGAGGTCGTTGAACAGCTTTCCGGCCTTGGCTCGGTCGCCGTAGCCCAGCCAGCAGATGCGGCAGGGAAGCCCCTGGAACTGGACGCGCTCCTGCGCGAGGTCGAGCCACCGCATGAGCGCCTCGTCTTCGGGGAACAGCTCCTTCAGGGCGCGATCGGTGGTGTAGATGTCTTCGGGGTCGCCCGACAGTGCGGCCCACCGGAAGGGGCCCTTGCCCTCGCAGAACAGCGGTCGGATGTAGGCGGGCACGAAGCCCGGGAACGAGAACGCGCGCGCTTCGTCCATGCCGCCGTCGACCGCTCCGGCCCTCAGGTTGTTGCCGTAGTCGAACACGTGCGCGCCTGCCTCGCCGAAGCGCACCATCGCCTCTGTGTGCGTTGCCATCGACGCGACGGAGCGACGGGTGTACTCGGCGGGGTCGTCGTGGCGGAGCGCCTCGGCCTCCTCCAGGGTGAGGCCGGCGGGGACGTAGCCGTGCAGTGGGTCGTGGGCCGAGGTCTGATCGGTGACGAGGTCGGGGGCGAAGCCGCGGCGCAGAAGCTCCGGGAGCACGTCGGCGCAGTTGCCCACCAAGCCGACCGACAGTGCCTTCCCCTCGCGGCGGTAGCGCTCGACCCGCGCGATGGCGTCGTCGATGTCGGTGGCGACCTCGTCGAGGTAGCGGGTCTCGATGCGACGCTGGATGCGGTGAGGGTCGATCTCCACGGCTAGCATGGTGGCGCCGGCCATGGTGGCGGCGAGAGGCTGGGCTCCGCCCATGCCGCCGAGCCCGCCGGTGAGGATGAGCTTGCCCGTCAGGTCGCCGCTGCCGTAGTGCTGCTTGCCTGCCGCCACGAACGTCTCGTAGGTGCCCTGGAGGATTCCCTGGGTGCCGATGTAGATCCAGCTGCCGGCCGTCATCTGGCCGTACATGATGAGCCCCTTCCGCTCGAGCTCCGCGAAGTGGTCCCACGTGGCCCACTTGCCCACGAGGTTGCTGTTGGCGATCAGCACGCGGGGGGCGTCGGGGTGGCTGCGGAACACGGCGACCGGCTTGCCGGACTGCACGAGCAGGGTCTCGTCGTCTTCGAGCTTCGTGAGGGTCGCGACGATCCGATCGTAGGCTTCCCAGCTGCGCGCAGCCTTGCCCGTCCCGCCGTAGACCACGAGGTCTTCGGGGCGCTCGGCCACGTCGGGGTCGAGGTTGTTCATTAGCATGCGAAGGGCGGCCTCTTGGACCCAGCCCTTGCACGTGAGCTCGCTACCTCGGGGTGCGCGGATCTCTCGCGACATGCATCCTCCCGTCAGCGCGAGGCCCTAACCGACCGGGGGCCCACGTCACCAACAGGGGAGCGGGCTACTCGTCGTCGGACGGGCCGTCGTTGCCGGCCGCATAGGCCGCGACGAAGCGTGTCTCGGTCTCCACGGCTTCCTCCGCCTCGTCGGGGAGGTCGGCGAGGAACGCCGCGAGCTCGTCGTGGGACAGCTCGCCGCGACGCAGCCGGTGCTTCTGGGTGCGAACGTCGAATCGCATGTCTGCAACCTTCATGATCAGGCCTCCGGCGGGAGCTCGTCGTCGACGGGCTCGGGGTTGCGCTGCCGATGGAGGGGCTTCCAGCGGTCTTCGGCGATGACCTGGGAATCATCGATGTCGAACTTGCCGGCTGCGATCTCTCGCAGGGCCGTCACGACCTCCTTGTTCTCGCTGTCGTTGCCGATGAGGGCGTGCGCGCCCTTCAGCAGCTGCTTCGTGCGCTCTGCCGACACCAGCACGAGCGAGAAGCGGTTCGGGACCACCTCGAGGCAGTCTTCCACCGTGATGCGCGCCATGCACTGCTCCTTCTGCGGGCCGTGGTCGGCCTCGCCCTCGAACCCCTGCGATTAAGGGGCCGGCGGCGACCCGTCAAGGCGCTCGTTCAGGCGGGCTCGGGGGGAGGGGGGAGCACCAGGCCCATGGCGCGCAGTCGCTCGCCCACCGCTGCGTCGCCCGTGGCCAACCAGCGCTCGTACATCCGCATGACGAAGTCGGGGTGGGCGTCGCACGAGCGGCGGACCTCGGTGAGCACCTCGGCCGCCGCGTGGAACCGGTGGGCCAGCTCGGCGAACAGCTCGCCGAAGGCGTCGGCGAACCAGCGCTTGAAGACCTGGTCGGTGCGCGCATAGGCGGCTGCACCCATGTCGGCGTAGTAGCGGGGACCCACGGTGCGGCCATGGGCGCTCTCGGGGAAGTAGCCGACCGTGTAGAGCGCGCGGTCGCCCAGCTCCCGGTAGGTGCGGGCCTGCTCCGCGGGAGGAGCCTCCAACGCCCGGGCGTGCAGCTCCACGAGGGTGTGGGCCGTCGGCGCGTCGCGGTCGCTGCGGGCTCGCTCGGCGAGGAGCTGGACGAGGTAGAGCTTTCCGTCGTCGGACAGCTCGGTTCCGGTGGCGAGCTTCGCCTGATCGACCCGATCGTGGAACCAGTCGAAGAGGTTGCCGGTGGGATCCACCTGAGAAGTCACGTTCCCTCCTTGCCTACTCCCTTTCTTCGTCCAGGTCTTGACGCCGCTGTAGCGGTGTCTACATCCGCCGCCGACCGTGGGACACCGCGTCCCGCACATCATCAACACCATCAGGCTAGCAGCAGCTTCCACGCCATCGCAAGGAGGTCCCATGCAGGTGCGTCCGCTCTACGATCGAGTTCTCGTCAAGCGAGTCGAAGAAGAGACCAAGAGCAAGGGTGGTCTCTTCCTCCCCGAGTCCGCCAAGGAGAAGCCCTCGGAGGGCATCGTTCTCGCCGTGGGTCAGGGCCGTCTGACCGACAGCGGCGACGTGAAGCCCCTCGCGGTCAAGGCCGGCGACCGCGTCGTCTTCGGTCGCTACGGCGGCACGGAGATCAAGGTCGACGGCGAGGAGCGCATCGTGCTCCGCGAAGACGAGATCTTCGGCATCGTCGAGGCCTGAGAGGGCCCTCCCTCTCGCCCACCCCATCCCATCGGAGACGACCACCGACCGCCGCATCCCGGCGGCTCGTGGCACGTCCCACTTCTTCTTTCCGGAGGCAGCTCATGAGCGCCAAAGAAATCCTGTTCGACGTCCAAGCCAAGAACAAGATCCTCGCCGGGGTCGACACCCTCGCCAACGCCGTCAAGGTCACCCTCGGCCCACGTGGTCGCAACGTGGTCATCGAGAAGTCCTGGGGGGCGCCCGTGGTCACCAAGGACGGCGTGACCGTGGCCAAGGAGATCGAGCTCGACGACAAGTTCGAGAACATGGGCGCGCAGATGGTCAAGGAGGTCGCCAGCAAGACCTCCGACGTGGCCGGTGACGGCACCACGACCGCCACGGTGCTCGCCCAGGCGATCTACCGCACCGGTTCCAAGCTGGTCGCCGCTGGCCACAGCCCGATGGACCTCAAGCGTGGCATCGACAAGGCCACCACCGCCATCGTGGCCGAGCTGGCGAACCTGAGCCGCGGCATCGCCAACTCGGAAGAGATCAGCCAGGTGGGCACGATCTCGGCCAACGGCGACAAGGAAGTCGGCGACAAGATCGCCGAAGCGATGGACACCGTCGGCAAGGAAGGCGTGATCACCATCGAAGAGAACAAGGGCCTCGAGACCCTCCTCGAGACGGTCGAGGGCATGCAGTTCGACCGCGGCTACCTCTCCCCCTACTTCGTCACCGACTCCGACCGAATGGAAGTGGTGCTCGAGAAGCCCTACATCCTCATCCACGAGAAGAAGATCACCAGCATGCGCGACATGCTGAAGCTCCTCGAGAAGGTGGTCGAGCTCGGCCGCCCGATCCTCGTGCTGGCGGAAGACGTGGAGGGCGAGGCTCTCGCGGCGCTGGTGGTCAACAAGCTGCGCAACACGCTGCAGGCCGCGGCCGTGAAGGCTCCGGGCTTCGGTGACCGTCGCAAGCGGATGCTCGAAGACATCGCCATCCTCACCGGCGGCAAGATGATCGCCGAGGAGCTGGGCGTGAAGCTCGAGAACGTCACCCTCGACGACCTCGGCCAGGCCGAGCGCGTCGTGATCAGCAAGGACAAGACGCTGATCATCGACGGGGCTGGCTCCGACGCCGACATCCAGGGTCGCATCCAGCAGATCAAGGCCCAGATCCAGGAGACCTCGTCGGACTACGACCGCGAGAAGCTCCAGGAGCGCCTGGCGAAGCTCGCCGGCGGCGTCGCCATCATCAAGGTGGGCGCGGCCACCGAGGTGGAGATGAAGGAGAAGAAGGCGCGGGTGGAAGATGCCCTGCACGCCACCCAGGCTGCCGTCGAGGAGGGCATCCTCCCGGGCGGTGGTGTGGCGCTGCTCCGCGCCTCCAAGGCCCTCGACGGGCTCGACGTGCCGGCGGCCGAGACCTTCGGCGTCGACATCATCCGCAAGGCTGTCCAGGCCCCGCTCCGCATGATCGTGGCCAACTCGGGCCTCGAGCCGGCGGTCGTGGTCGACAAGGTCCTCAACGGCGAGGGCTCGTTCGGCTACAACGCCCGCTCCGGTGAGTACGGCGACCTCGTCGCGATGGGCGTCATCGACCCCACGAAGGTGTCGCGCTCCGCGCTGCAGAACGCTGCTTCGGTGGCCAGCCTGCTCCTCACCACGGAGGCGATGGTCGCCGAGATCCCGAAGAAGGAGAAGGCAGCACCCGGCGGCGACGGCGGCATGGGTGGCATGGGCGGCATGGGTGGCATGGGCGGCATGGGCTTCTGAGCCCGTCTAGGGCACGTCGCCCACCTCACGAGGTGCGCTCTCGACGCCGCAGGGGCTTGCTGCCGCTGCGGCGTCGCTGCCTCAGGGCTCGAGGGACTCGAGGACCTCGGCCGTGCTGTACACCGTGATCAGCTTCTGCACGCTGTCGCGTAGCTCCGGGTCGGCGTAGAACTTCTTCCAGTTGGGCAGTCCCGCGATCTGGCGGAAGGAGAAGCCGCGCTCGAGGGCGGTGCGCATCCAGGTCTCGAAGCCATCGGGGTCGCCGAGGTGGGCCGCGACCTCGGCCCGCCGCCACGGCCCGAGCCACGCGGCCTCGCCCTCGGTGCGCAGCTCGGCCACGCGCTCGAAGGCTCGGGCGGCGTCGCGGTAGCGCGCCTGGATGAGCCAGGTCTCGCCGAGGTCGTACCAGGCGGCGTCGTAGTCGGGGTCGAGCTCGGTAGCGCGGACATAGGCCCGCACGGCCTTGGCGTCGTCGCCCTCGTACTTGTAGGTGAGCCCGATGAGGTAGGCGAGTCCCGCGTCTTCCGTGACCGCCGCCTCGAAGGCCTCGGCGGCCTGCCGGGCGGCGGCCGTGACGCCGGGCTCGCAGGCCATGGCCAGAGCGGACGGGTCGTAGCGGCAGCTCGCCTCGAGCTCGTTGTCGATGCGGTGCCACTGGGCGCGGGCCAGCTCCTCGCCGTAGTCGGGGAGGGGAATGGCCGCCCACGTCGTCGCCACGGCCAGCAGGAGCGTCACAGCTCGGCCAGGTAGCGGTGCACCGCCTCCCGCTCGAGGCGACCGAGACCGTCTTCGAGCACTTCGTGCGACAACGTGAGCCCTCGGAAGGCATACATCGCGCGCACCTCGAACACGCTGCGCCCCGACAGTGCGCAGGTGGCGTCGGGCTGCTCGACCTGATGCTCGCGTCGCCCGCGGGCCAGCTCGGCCAGGCAGTGGCTGCAGATGCTGCCGTGCATGCCGATCAGCAGCAGGGGCACCTCGTGGTTGCGACGTCCGCAGGTGGAGCACACCACGTCGTCGTCGTCGCCTGCGGGGCGCACCGGGTGGCGTACCGAGGGCGCATCGACCTGGGCGAGCATGGCGTCGACCAGGTTGCTCGCGCCGCGCGCCTTGGCCCGCTTCCTGAGGATGTCGGCCGAGTCTTCGTCGCCGAGCATGGCCAGCGCCGCCCGTGCCGCCTCGGCGAGATCGGCGTCGGCCTCGGCGGCCCAGCGGACGAGCAGGTTGCGCGAGCTGCGGTTGCCGTGCGACGCGATGGCGAGCAGCAGGAGTGCCTGCCAGGCGCGAGCCTCGCGGCGCTCGTCGTCGATCGCCTTGCGGTGGTCGGACACGTCGCGGGCGGGACCATGCCGATCGACAGCCTGACGACGCAGGTGTTCCTCGTCGATCTGCAGGCCGCGGGTGAGCAGCTGTTCGGGGAGCGACTGGGCCAGGGCGAGCACCTCGCGCCCGGCCTCGGCCGAGTAGTGCATGCCGGGCTCTTGCAGCGCGGCGCCCATGGCCTTGGCGCGAGCGGTGCTCACGCGGTCGAGGGCCGCCTCCCACAGGGCGAATCGCAGGCTCTCGTCGGTGGTGAGGTCGATGCCGGCGAGGAAGGTCTGCACCGGGGTGTCGGTGGTGGACGCCACGGCGCGTACCAGCGTGCCGAGGCGGTCGCGGGTGGCCTGCCTCGGCGAGATGTCCTTCCCGTCGCGGCGGGCGGTGACGGGGAGGCGGTCGAACTGCTGAATCTCGGCGCGCAGCGCCGCCTGGAGCCACTCGGCGTCGTCGCGGCGCGCCCGCAGCCGCACCAGCTCCTGGAACGCCGGCTGGTGGTCGGGGGCGTCTTGCAGGATCTGCTTGAACGCGCGCAGCGCGTCGTCTTCGCGGTCTTCTTCGACCAGCGCGCAGCCGAGGGTCCAGCGGGCCTGCAGGTCGGACGGATCGATGGCCAGGGCGCGGTTGCACGCTTCACGCGCCTTCACCACCTCACCGAGCTGCAGGTAGCACATGCCGATGCGCGCATGGACCCGCGGAGACTCGGGCGCGCTGTTGAGGTGTTGACGGAGGTAGAGGACGGCGTTCTTGTACTTGCCGAGGTGGTAGTGCACGAGGCCGAGGTAGTACTGGGCGCGGGCTCGGAGCTTCTCGTCGTCGAGGAGCCGAGTGAACAGCTTGTCGGCCTCGACGAAGCGTGCGCCGTGCAAGCAGGTGATGGCCAGGTGGTAGATGATCTGCGGTGTCGCCGCCGCTGAAGGGCCGAGCTCGAGGGCGCGCACGGTGTGGAACTGGCTGCGCTCCATCATTCGCTTGCTGCCCCCCGTGGGGCCGCCCAGCTCGGTGGAGCGCTCCCAGAGCAGTCGCCCCAGCTGCCAGTGCGGCTCCCAGGCGTCGGCAGCCAGACGGCAGGCCATCTCGACCTCGCGCACGGCCTGGTGGCGGTCGCCGGAAGGGGCACCCAGCCGGCGCGCGGCGTCGTGAGCGGCCCCGAGGGCGAGGTGCACCGTGGCCGACTCGGGGGCGACGCGGAGGGCCTCGTCGAGGTAGCGCTGGGCTGGCTCGAGACGGTCGAGCCCCACCAGGCTGGCCCCCGCGACCACGAGCGCGCCGGGACTGGCGGGGTCGTGCTGAAGCACCCGGCGTGCCTGGGTGAGCGCCTTGTTGAACCACACCTCGCCGCCGTCGTGGAACCACGCCTTGGACAGGCAGTGCTGTGCGTAGTCGAGCCGGGTGGACGCGTCGTCGGGGGAGCCGTCGAGCCGCTGCTCGAGGCGGCGGATCGACCAGTCGAGCTTGTCGTGGGGAAACAGGGCCATGGCGGCGGAGCATACCCCATCGAGGGGCCGCCGGGCAGCCACCGGGGCAGCTTTTCGGGGCCCGTGGGGAGGTGGGGGTTAGGAGGGCCGGCCGAGAGGTCCGGTCCATGGATGAGTTCGCCCAGAAGCTGCGCCGCGAGCGCGCCGTCACCGCGCTCCTGCCGCTGTTCTTCGTGTCCGGTGCCACGGCGCTGGTCTACCAGACGCTGTGGGTCCGGGAGCTCCAGCTGGTCTTCGGCACGTCGACGTTCGCCATCTCGACGGTGCTCTCCGCCTACTTCGCGGGGCTCGGCATCGGAGGCTTCCTGCTCGGCCGCGTGGCCGACCGCATCGCCCGACCGCTGGCGGCGTACGGCATCCTCGAGGTGGTGGTCGGCGTCTACGCGCTGCTGTTCCCGGCCATCGTCGGCTGGCTCACGCCGGTCTACCTCTCGGTCTACCGTGCCCTGGAGCCCGGCCCTCTCCTCTACGGGTTGGTGCAGTTCGCTCTCGTCGGCGTCGCCTTGGTGCTGCCGACCGCGATGATGGGCGGCACGCTGCCCCTGCTCGCCCGCTTCGCCACCCAGCGCCTCGGGGCAGCCGGCGACCGTGTGGGTACGCTCTACGCCGTCAACACCGCAGGGGCCGTGTTCGGAACCTGGCTGTGTGGCTTCATCCTGCTGCCGTGGATCGGTCGCTTCGACACCACCGTGCTCGCGGCGGCCGCCAACCTCGTGCTCGGGGTCGGGGCCATCGCGCTCGACATGTGGGCCCACACGGAAGGCGATGA
>Ga0213839_1002350_pt1 | contig 10653 bp, 17 predicted proteins | sample SWPATP21_FD_160075 | JGI IMG/M metagenome (GOLD analysis project Ga0213839, IMG submission 160075) | Coastal seawater microbial communities from Marineland, Florida, United States - SWPA TP2 #1 | ecosystem: Environmental > Aquatic > Marine > Coastal | place: USA: Florida | collected 2016-08-14 | reverse complement strand
AGCATGGGCGGCCTGAAAACGGTTCTGACCATCAAAAAAGCCCACTGATTAAACCGGAGCCTGCGCTCTGGTTTTATCGTCTTGTCTCAGCCTGAGGTTGAGCACGCCACCAAACATAAGTGCCGTACCCTATTACCAGGCTGAGTCCGGCTGCTCCTGAAAACCAACCGCTGTGCGTCTGTAGGTAACGAATCACCGAATCGGAGTACGGCAACAAAGGTAACCCGGCTGCTAATGCGTATCCCCACAAGACAAATTGCCCCACTCCGAGTATCAACCCAACCGTGGCAAATAAAGAAAAACGCCGCCAGCGCATTTGCTGTGTGCCGGCGATAAAGGGCACCACCCAAGCGACAGGCCCCAGCAAACGGGCCACCATCAGCACCGCATGGCCTTTATCTCTCATCAGCTTTCGGCAACGTGCGATAGGCCGCCTCACTCCAGGCTGCCAACGGATCAGCTTAGACTGAACTCGCCGACCAGAGATACGCCCTATCCAATAGCTGAGTTGATCACCAAAGAAGCCGCCAAGCAATACCCAAATCACTGCAAGCGGTGTGCCTTGATACCATTGATACCCAGCGGCCAGCAAAAACGGCTCACCGGGTACAAACAGGTTCGGTCCAATCAACGCATCAAGAAACGCACCGAAGAACAACCCAACAGCGCTAAACATCTGCACCTACGGCGTTAGTTTTGTTCTCGGTAATGACCAAAGCGATACTCCATCTCATTGTTACGCATTTCTCCGAAAAATAACCGACGCACATTGGCTTTCAGATAAAACCACCCCATCCGGAAAAGGCCTTCCTGGTCAAGACGTCGAGGATCAAACCCAAACGTCATTTTGATAAAGCGAAAACGCCAGGTTCTTCCCGCTCGGCGAGCGTAATCACAGTCCTCACACAGCGTAATGCGTTCATCAAATCCTCCTACTTCCTGATGCGCTCGGCGGGTTGAAAAAATACACGCCCCCACCGCTGTCGGAAATGCAAATTGGGTAATAAACAGGCCGGCATTGAACAGGCCATAGCCGACTTTGTGCATCAGTGGCAGGCCATTCGCCCCCATGTAGACGCCCGCCACCTCTAGCTTACGCGATTCCAGCTCACTGAGCGCATTGGCGAGAAAGTTAACCGGCAGACGCACATCTGCATCCAGAAACAACAACCGCTCATGCCGTGCTAATTCCGCGCCGGTATTGCGCCCCAGGCTCACACCACGATCGTCCATGCGGTGCACGGTCAATGAAGGCAGGCTCTGCCCATATGCTCGAGCCATATCGCAGGTGGCGTCCTCGCTGTTGGAGTCCACCATAATCACTTCAAACTGACGATAGGACTGCTTGCTCAGATCCTCCAGTAAGCGGCCAATACGTTTCTCTTCATTCAAAGTGATGACGACTATACTTATCGGTTGCATCATCTCTCCTTAGTTGCTGTGAGTGTATAGCCAGCTTACTCATCGCAGGCTTAATCCCGCGTGAGGACATCATTCAGATTCGATTCATCTTCGATACACCCCACCACTTTGGCATGCCTGTTAGTCTTCACGATGCGATATTTCACACGATACACGGTATAATCAGAGGCTATCTTCAGGTGACCTCCGCGTGACTTGATGCATTAAGCAGCAAACGCTGATTAATTCACTGAACCCCGGTCGAATAGCCCCTAAATCTATTGCTCAGAAATGGATACAATGGTAGTATCCGCGCTCGCTCTGACAGTAACGTTTCGTTATGTTTCGGAGCCTAACCATTGCAGCAAGGTCGCATTGCAGCAATGACACGTTTTTTAATACTTTTTTGAGAGTAATTACTATGAAATTTGAAGCAGTAGTACGTACTGAGCTAGGTAAAGGTGCGAGCCGCCGCCTACGTCACGCTGGTCAATTCCCTGCTATCGTTTACGGTGGTGAGGCTGCGCCAGTATCTATCGCTCTGAACCACGACGACATCATGAACCAAATGGACAAGCCTGAGTTCTACGAAGGCATCGTTCTGGTTATCGATGGCGCAGAAGTGAAAGTTAAGCCACAAGACGTTCAACGTCACGCTTTCAAGCCAAAAGTTGAGCACATGGACTTCATCCGCATCTAATTCTCCTTACCAGAGAATTTATCGGATTTAATCCAGCCTTTTGCATATATCAGATTATCGGCCTTACCAACCGAGAGATCTAAAAATTAGACAGCCCGATGCTACCAACATCGGGCTGTCGCCTTTCTAAGGCCTAAAAAACCTCGATATCTTAAACACTTAAAATTAACCCACCTGTCTTTGTGGTGTAGCTATACGTTAAAGTTGGTTCTAAAGGACGTCCTATAGCCGTCGCGAAAAGGGGAAGAAGTCAGATTCTTCGTTTGTGGCGATACCAGTAACTAAGTCGATAAAAGAGACCGTTGGCCTTTCGATAACTGCTCGCCTTCTTTACCCCTATTATTGTTCACAAAAAATCAGCAAGCCCTTCGACGCTTTAGGGAGAAAGCGCGACAATACGCATTATTGATGCAAACGGAAAAACCACAAGGATCTACGCGGGTAAGAACGACATGTTATGGAAGGAGTTACCGTTGAGTTTTGATCCTTAGCACTTATAGGAGTCTTGGCGCGTAAGAAGAACCACTGAGTTACTTTGAGCAAGTCTTGAATGAATATCCAGATTCAATTAAGTGAAGCCTTTTTATGCGATGTATTTGTATAACACGAGACGGCACAAAGACGCGACATCGTTGTTGCTAGGTCTCTTAGTCTCAACAACTAACAACGATACAATCAAAAAGTATCAGAGAGTCATTACGTTGTACGAAGAAAAGTTTGGATAAAACGTAGTCAACGAAAACACGCTTATAAAAAAGCGCTCAGCGATTCCACAACACTGTCCAGTTTCTCGTAACAGTTTGACAGGCATTGCATCACGCCTTAACGCGGCGTCAGATCGCAGATGTCGAATTATAGGCTTCCGCTCCGACTACTATATAGTACTGGTACTTCTATAGACAGGGAGGTAGCAATGGCATACGTAATTAGCTCTATTAACACTACAGCGAGTGGATTGTGCCATCATTTGGATAGCGCGGTTGATAATAGTCATCATCATTACGCAATCGACCTGACTTTGTCAGCTGAAGCATTACTTTTCGGTCGGAACACCTTTGATTTGTTTATGCAATTCTGGCCCGGTGCTACAAATGTAAAAGACTTACCTGAAGCCACACAGACGCTAGCAAAAGAATTTAATCAGGTTTCAAAACTCGTTGTGTCAAGCCTACCGGTTGATTTGTCCTGGCGGAACACGCGTCATATACCAGGAGTTAACCTTAACAACGTTGTTCAAGAATTAGAGAAGATACAAGGGACTGTAGTTATTTTTGGCAGCCCCTGCCTTACATCAAGCTTGTTGAACGAAGGACTTATCAATGAAATTCACATCCTTGCTCAGCCATATATTGGTGTTGAAGGGCCTCGAGCTTTCAGTGGTTTGAAAAGGCGAATCAATTTAAACCTGTTGGTTTCCAGAACGTTAGATTCAGGCTCTGTTCTTATGCGATACAGCGTGATCTAACAAAGCATTTCAGAGTGATTCGCAACGCACGGCGCGTTCGGCTTAAAAGAGTTCCTATAATTCTAGGTAGAAGCATTCCACTTTTCGGTAAAGCAGAAAAAGCTGCTCAGCTGCGAGAAGCTTCAGAAATGTTGTTCACTACTTAACGCTGCGTTAGGTGTTTTAAAGAACCCAACAGAAATATAGAAGGAGTAAATATGAAAGTACACTACCTTGAAATCGTATCTCCAGACGTTGAGTCTGTCTGTAAAGCATACGAGCTTGCTCAAAATATTAGCTTCAGTGGACCAGATGAAATGCTAGGTGGCGCAAAAACAAGCATACTCTCAGATGGCAGTATTGTTGGTGTTCGTGCACCACTGAGGGAGAACGAAACGCCGGTTGTCCGCCCATATTGGCTTGTCGACAACATTGAAAAAGCAGTGTCCGACATTGAAACTCAAGGTGCTGAAATCGCAGTGCCACCACTAGATATTCCGGGCAAAGGTAAGTTTGCTATCTATATTCTAGGTTCCATTGAGCATGGTTTTTGGCAAATATAAGCAATATTTGGCTTAGGTAATTAATCTGCAGCTTATGAAGTTTTCAAGAGGGTCAAACCCGCGACATTTTAATTCAGGGTGACATTGTGAATTCTTGGCGCTGCTCAATAACTTATACCTAAACGTCTATGCTCACTCGGCCACCAGCCAAATTCTATAGGTTTAGAGGGATATTGATACAGTAATTGGATCTTTTGTTATTTTGACAGGATCTGCCTAGCCATACCCCTTCAAAACCATCTCTAAATGACTGGTTTTTTGTACTAAAAGAAAGCAGAGAGACTTGCTTGAGTGAATATGGTTTTCTTTAGATACAATACTGTCCAGATTATTAAACAATCCATTCGTACAGGTACCGACCATGATCCCAATTAAGACCTCCGTTGTCTCAGGCGTAGCATTATCCGAAGTGGATGGTGTCACGAAGATGCTATTGATGAAAAGAGTTAAAGGTGACTATTGGTGTCACGTCGCAGGCTCAATTGAAGAAGGCGAGACCGGATGGCAAGCGATTGTCCGCGAGTTTCGGGAAGAAACCCAGATAAACGTATCGTCCCTTTACAACGCTCAATACATCGAACAGTTCTATGAATCGGATGCCAATGTAATCGAGCTTATTCCTGTTTTTGTCGTGTTATGTGAAGCGAACCAAGCCGTTAAGCTCAATGATGAACACACAGAGTTCAGGTGGTGTACGCTCGCAGAAGCGAAAGCACTAGCTCCATTTCCAAGTCAACATCAGGTGTTTGAACATATTTGGGCTTACTTTGTGCACCAGACCGTCAGTGAACTCTACCGAATCCCTCTCGACTGACAAGCTCATTTCCTCGCCATAACTCACTGTTGATTTATACAGTGATTGGTTCTAGTATTTGTAGCAACGACGCAGATCAATCCGCGCTTAATATGATTTCAAGGCTGGGAGAATTAAAATGATAAAAGGAAGTTGCTGCTGTGGCGCTGTTCAATTTGAGCTGAGCGATGCCCCAACGATGATGGGAACATGCCATTGCACACGATGTCGGAAAGTTGGTGCAAGCACCTTGGTGTTTGTAAAGTCAGAATCCTTTCACATCACGCGGGGTCTGGACAAGATTACAACCTACAAGGCCGAACCGCCCTATCAGTACGATCGATGTTTTTGTTCAGTGTGCGGGTCCGCTTTGGGTGAAGTACTATCGACAAGTGACTCATTCCCGATTGTGGCCAACTGCATTGATGATGAGATTGCGCTTGAGAACTCGTTCCACGAGTTTGTAGCTGAAAAGCCAAGTTGGTTAACAATCGGCGATTCAGCGAAGCAGTTTTGCCAACACCCAGAGTTCTAACGGTAACAACCTCGTGGCTTCAGCGGCGCCATAAGCAGAGGGTATCGACATGAAAGTCACAGGCAAATGTTTGTGTGAACAGGTGCGTTATCAGATCAATGGCCCGTTACACAATGCCAGTCATTGCCATTGTTCGATGTGCCGACGCCAACACGGTTCAGCCTTCGCGACATACGCGAGTGTCACACCCAGTAATTTTACCTGGTTAAGCGGGAGTGAACTGGTAGAGTGCTATGAAACAGCCAATGGTGGCGGGTGGTGTTTCTGTCGAGTGTGTGGCGCCACTTTAGCTGGCATGGACAATGGCCAGATCACCAGCATCACTCTGGGTACCGTTGAAGGCGATCCTGGGATCACCCCTCAGTATCATATTTTTGTCGACTCGAAAGCGAGTTGGTACACAATCAGTGATAAGCTTGTTCAATACAGTCAACGCAAGCCAGACATTCCTTCAGACCACTGAATGTTAAGGGTTTGACAATCCGGCGCCAACAAACGACGATGGATATATGAAAACAAATCTTACTCAGCCAACCGTTCGAATTATCATCATTCCGTAGGAATGGTGGGAGTTCTGACGCGCGCTAAAGTTCGCAAACCCACCTAAAGAGGTGGGTTTGTTGTTTCTGCCTCTGGGTATACGAGATCAAAAGGAGGTAATATGAAGAGAATTGCAGTTTTCGGAAAACCAGGGAGTGGAAAATCGACGTTGAGCAAAGCGCTCGCACACGCAACCGGCATTCCATTGCACCAGTTGGACTCCATCGTCTATCAGAAAAATGGGGAGCAGATCGATCGGCAAACGTTCGACCAAGTCCACGACGCCATACTCACATCTGACTACTGGATCATTGATGGCTTCGGACCCTTGGCATCCTTCCATCAACGGCTGGAGTCTGCAGATACGCTGGTTTACATTGATCTGCCCTATCTAACCAGTTACTGGCTAGTCACAAAGCGACTACTGAAAGGGCTATTCGTCAAACCTGAAGGTTGGCCAGAGGGAAGTTCTGTCGTGAAAGGCACATGGCAAAGTTACAAAACACTGAAGCGTTGCCCGGCATTCTGGAATCATGAATTTATGTTCAACCTCGAGAAATTGTCGGTCGACAAGTCCTTGCATGTGATCCGGTCCGTGTCTGAACTAAAGCAATTTATAAAGCGGCACACAGCATAACCGCCGCAATCATCAAACGCCGTCATAATGTGCCGGCGTTCCTCATTCTTCGTCGCCGCTGTCTCATTTTCGCTACCCGTGAATCCAACCTTACAGCAGTCAACCAAGACTTTTGAACTAAACTTTACGTGAACCTAAGGAGGCCGTTATGCCTAAATTCGTGATTGAAAGAGAAGTTGAAGGAGCGGGAGATCTCTCAGCCGAAGAACTGAAAGGTATTTCGCAAAAATCATGCAGTGTACTCGAAACGTTAGGGCCGAAGATTCAGTGGCTGGAAACCTTCGTCACGCCCAATAAGATTTACTGCATTTTCATTTCTGAAGATGAATCTCTGATTCGAAAACACGCAGAAATGGGTGAGTTCCCGGTAAATCAGGTCAACGAAGTCAAGTCCGTAATAGACCCTACCGCAGCAGAATCCGCTTAATACCCGCAATAGGTAGTACAGGTACCGTTCAAGGTGATGCAACGCATCGAGGTAAAGCGTTTGCTATCACCTTGCCTGCTCCGCCCCTGACCCGTTAGTCATACCCTGCCAAAATACAGAAAAATATCAAGATAATCTTCTGATTAAAAACAATAAAATGACCACCATGTCAAATAAGTCCAACTGATATTCTGATTTATATACGCTCAAATCGTTGAACACCGCCAATACCCTGCTAAATTTTAAGGGTATTAAGTTAGTAATCAAGTTGTGTATGGCTACCACACCGGATAGTCACAAAGGAGCGTGATATGTCCAAAGAACTCATACTTATGTTGCATCCGATGTTCGGGATTCTCGCACTGATTGCTGCGGTGTGGGTTTTCGTCGATACATTGAACTCTTCAGATGCAAGCTCATCGCGAATCAAAACGTCAAGTTCACTGGTCGCGGTATTCATGTGGCTAGCCTATGTCGCGGGTGGATATTGGTATGTGGTTCACTACGGCGGTGACAAAGCACTGATCAAAGCAGGCCCCTGGTCGTTTGCGCACTCCTTTGTCATGGAAACCAAAGAGCATCTGTTTCTGATGTTGTTATTGCTCTCTACCTTCCTGCCTATGATGTCGCTTTGTGACACGTCCAGCCACTCGTCTAAAAGGAAGTTAACCCTTTGGACATCGGCTCTCATCATCATCCTCACGCTGGCGATGGAAGGCTCGGGCGCGGTGATCACCATGGGTGTCAAAGCCGCCTTACTCGCCACCTAACAGAAGGATCGCAATCATGTCTGACGAACACGCAAATCAAGAAAAAACATCGAAAGCCGATCACGTCGGTGCGTTTTCCGCTGCATTCGGTCTTTCCTACGCGTTAACCAGCGTATTTAGTGCGCTGCTTGTGGTGATTAAGGAAAGCAGCGAGAGTGTGCATCATGTTCTGGCTGTCATCACAGGTCACCATTGGGTGACACACGGCTTATTGGACATCCTGCTTTTTGTGGGGCTTGGCTTATGGCTCTACCGCTCTCGCGGTGATCAACATATGGCTGTAGATGCCCTGATCGCCATTATCGTCGGGTCGACTCTGGTCAGTACGCTGATCATTGCTGGCTATTTCATCTGAGTCAGCCGTTTGGCCGATACTCCGACCAAGCATTGATTTCAGTTGGGCTCAGTAGAGGAGTCAATGTTGCCTGTGATCAAGGTAACATTGACCTTAGGTACGCTTTTCTGGTCAGCTTGGTCATGAGAATGACAGCAGCCACATGAATGGCAACAGCAACCATCGTCAGATTCGCTAAGGTTTCATGTACCTCTTCTAACCAGTCAGAGCCCCAAAAATCGTCCGTTTCCATCCCCCACCCCGAGCTAGCGGTCGCGATCAGCAAGCTCCACAATACCCAGACCATGATGGCGCCAGCGAGATTATGTCCATTATGTTTGTCTTGACGAAACAGATACACATCCATCAAATGACGGACAGCCTTTGCTGGATTGGGAGCAACGTGGCTTAAACGCGCCGGCGATGCCGTGAGCATCCCCCATATCAAACGGACAATCACACTGATCAAGATGAGATAACCCGCCCATTCGTGCCACTGACCGCCCTCTTCAAGAACAAAGAAATTCGCCATAAAAAGTATTGCAGAAGTCCAAAGGGTCGCTTTCACGACCCAATCCCATTTAAACGGCTCAGTCATCCATCTCGACCTTTACTTTGTTCATATTGGTCGGGTCGAAATAAATCTCTATCCGCTTGTCTTTGGCAGTTAACCATACAACTCGTTGCAACCCGTACCGGTCTTCTTAAACACTTTAATTCGGTACCCCATTTCTTCTACTTTCGATTTAGCATCTTCGATGGAGAGCCATTGTGCCTCTGGCTGCGCTGTATAGGTTGGGTCAGCCAACGCTACCGATGAACTGCCAAGTAAAATACAGAAAGCCAAGCCAAGAGTGATTCGCTTCATTAGATCATTCCTTGTCGTTGAGTTATTCAACCTGATGCTAATAAACAAAACTTAAGATTCCCTTAAGACGCCGAAATAATAAAAGAAAGGCCTCCGCATGGAGGCCAACTTAATGTAGATGACTTGATTTTATTGTGTTCTGGCCAAAATAGGATGATTATCGTTTAACTGCAACAAATCCCATAAGTTGCCATACAGATCGCGAAACACGGCGACTGTGCCGTACTCTTGTTGCTGAGGATCGCGAACAAATTCGATACCGTCTGCCACCATGCGATTATAATCGCGCCAGAAGTCATCGGTATTGAGAAACAGAAATACCCGTCCGCCGGACTGGTTACCGATATATGAAAGCTGCTCTGGTTTGGATGCTCTAGCCAGCAACAGCGTCACACCTTGAGAGCCTGGCGGTGACACCACCACCCAACGCTTATCTTGCTCTGGTTGATACGTATCTTCTATCAGCTCAAACTTAAGTTTGTTGATGTAAAAATCTAACGCCTCATCATAGTCCCGAACAACTAGTGCGATATGAACAATTGATTGTTTCATTCTATATATTCCAAGGTCTAAAAAGTTGGCCACATCACATTTGTGGTTCGGGCAGTTCTGGCGATGTGTTGTCGACATAAGTCAGAAAACTCGCCCAGAGTTCATGGGTACGCTGTTTGGTCAGCTGTGTTTTACACGTCAGTGCCATGGTTGTTCGAATCGTACCCTCTCGCCATTTGGTGAGGATTGCTTGGCAATGAGCCTCATAATATTGCTCCCAACTCTGCTGCGCATTTGAGATAGCCTGAGACAACTCTCTGTCATCTTGATTGAGGTCCAAGCTGGTTTTGAGATAACGTTGTAACTCTTCCTGTGCCTGTTCAAGCTCAATCGATGCACAATGGTTCACCTCATAATTTGTTGCCGCCTGGGCACAGTCGATCTCACCTGAGGTAGCCAATACTGATGTAGTCAGCAATGACGACAGCAACACGGCCCCGTATTTCATCTTCATATTGTTCACAAGTTCCGGTTCTTCATCCCCACACGGTGTCATACTAACAAGCGTGGCGCAACGCTTCCTTCAGTGTCCAACGTCACCAATGATAAATACATTTCGCTCACGAATGCTCCTCCGCTGCACTATCATCATTAGCTTTCTCAAAACGCTTCCAAATTTACGCTCTATAGCAATAACGGAAAACCGCCACCAGCACTCGCCTTACTCATCCAACGTTATTTCCCCAACATACGCAGACAAGAGAGCACATCTCATCATGCCATGACACTTTGGATAGAAAGCCAAGTATCAAGGTTTTGTTATGTGATTGTTGCTCGCGATCTGCCAATCTAAAACAGATACAATCGATATGCATTAAGTACAATAAAAAGGAAATAACATGAAAACTTTGATTTACGAAACTTTGATTCGCCTGACAAGCCAAGAACCAGAACAGCACGCACAAATCCGACAAAATCTTTACGAGCAGTTGGATTTGCCTTTCGATAAACAATTGGCCTTATACGCCTGTGCTCTCGGACCGGCAAGTTCGGGTAAGCTGGAAAGTAGCCAAAGTATTAACAATGCCGTGGATAGTGCGATTAAACTGTTGGAAACTCCTGAATATTGATTCGCTTGCTATCACTGAC
>Ga0213839_1002349_pt1 | contig 10659 bp, 10 predicted proteins | sample SWPATP21_FD_160075 | JGI IMG/M metagenome (GOLD analysis project Ga0213839, IMG submission 160075) | Coastal seawater microbial communities from Marineland, Florida, United States - SWPA TP2 #1 | ecosystem: Environmental > Aquatic > Marine > Coastal | place: USA: Florida | collected 2016-08-14 | reverse complement strand
GAGAGCGCGCAGCGCCTGCGCGACGCCATCGCGATCCTCGACAGCCGTCCGCGCGACTTTACCTACGAGGGCGAGATGAACATCGACACCGCCCTCGACCCCGACCTGCGTGAGCGCGCCTTCCCCGGCAGCCGCATCAAGGGGCCGGCGAATACGCTGATCTTTGCCAATGCCGACGCGGCCTCCGGCGTGCGCAACATCCTCAAGATGAAGGGCGGCGGGCTGGAGGTCGGGCCGATCCTCATGGGGATGGGCAACCGCGCCCATATCGTGACCCCGTCGATCACGCCACGCGGGCTTCTCAACATGGCGGCCATCGCGGGAACGCCGGTCGCGCATTACGGCTGAGCTTGCGCGAATCCGGCCCCGACCGGATTTGCCACCACATCCCGCAAACTTTGCAAAGTCGCCTGGATGTCCTTGCGGAAATTCATTCCGCAGGGTGCTTTGCAAAAATTTGCAACCCCGAAATGGCGGTTTCTGCAAATCCTCCGCGCCAAAGCGCCGCGCCCCGCACCTTGAAACTTGCGGCAAAGAAGACCTCTATCCTACCACGGCGCAAATGTTGGAGGAGGAGGACCACCATGGGATACAAGGACGTCTACGCCAACTGGCAGAAAGACCCCGAAGCCTTCTGGATGGAAGCGGCCGAGGCGATCGACTGGGACCGCAAACCCAGCAAGGCGCTGGATGACAGCAACGCCCCTCTCTACGAATGGTTCACCGACGGCATGGTCAACACCTGCTGGAACGCCGTCGACCGCCATGTCGAAGCGGGGCGGGGCGAACAGACCGCCATCATCTACGACAGCCCGATCACCCAGACCAAGCGCGAGATCTCCTATGTCGAGTTGCGCAACCGCGTTGCCACCCTTGCGGGCGCGCTGCGGGCGAAAGGGGTCGAAAAGGGTGACCGCGTCATCATCTACATGCCGATGATCCCCGAGGCGCTGGAGGCGATGCTCGCCTGTGCGCGGATCGGCGCGGTGCATTCCGTCGTCTTCGGCGGCTTTGCCTCCAACGAACTGGCGGTACGGATCGACGACTGCACGCCCAAGGCGATCATCGCGGCGTCCTGCGGGCTCGAACCGGGCCGGGTGGTGCATTACAAGCCGCTACTCGACGGCGCTATCGACATGGCCGCGCACAAACCGGAATTCTGCGTGATCTTCCAGCGCGAACAGGAGGTTGCAAAGCTCACCCCCGGTCGTGACGTCAACTGGCACGGGTTCCAGTACGGGGTCGAACCGGCGGAATGCGTCCCGGTGGAGGGCAATCATCCCGCCTATATCCTCTACACCTCCGGCACCACCGGCCAGCCCAAGGGTGTGATCCGACCGACCGGCGGCCACCTTGTCGCGCTCAACTGGACGATGAAGAACGTCTACAACGTCGATCCCGGCGATGTCTTCTGGGCCGCGTCTGACGTGGGCTGGGTCGTGGGCCACAGCTATATCTGCTACGGTCCGCTCATTCACGGCAACACCACCATCGTCTTCGAGGGCAAGCCCGTCGGCACCCCCGATGCCGGCACGTTCTGGCGGGTGGTCTCGGAACATAAGGTCAAGAGCTTCTTCACCGCCCCCACGGCCTTCCGCGCCGTGAAGCGGGACGATCCCAAGGGCGAGTTCCTGAAGAAATACGATCTCTCCTGCCTCAAGCAGATCTACCTGGCCGGCGAACGCGCCGACCCCGATACGATCAACTGGGCGCATGAGATGACCGGCCTGCCCATCATCGACCACTGGTGGCAGACGGAATCCGGCTATCCCATGGTCGCCAACCCCATGGGGATCGAACCGCTGCCCATCAAGGTCGGCTCCCCCTCCGTGCCCATGCCCGGCTACGAGATCGACATTCTGGACGAAAGCGGCAAGCCGATGAAACCCGGCGAACTGGGCGCCATCGCGATCAAGCTGCCGCTGCCGCCGGGCACCCTTCCCGGCCTCTGGAATGCCGAAGACCGCTATCGCAAAAGCTATCTCACCACCTTCCCCGGCTATTACGAAACCGGCGATGCAGGCATGATCGACGAGGACGGCTACCTCTACATCATGGCGCGCACCGATGATGTCATCAACGTGGCGGGCCATCGCCTGTCCACCGGCGCGATGGAGGAGGTCCTGGCCTCTCACCCCGACGTGGCCGAATGCGCGGTGATCGGGGCGAGCGACCCGCTCAAGGGTCAGATGGCCATCGGCTTCCTCTGCCTGACCACCGGCGTGAACCGCCCGCATGAGGAGATCGTGGCAGAATCCGTCCAACTGGTGCGCGAAAAGATCGGCCCCGTCGCGGCGTTCAAACATGCCGTCGTTGTCGACCGCCTGCCCAAGACGCGCTCGGGCAAGATCCTGCGCGCCACCATGGTCAAGATCGCGGACGGCCACGAGTTCAAGATGCCCGCCACCATCGACGATCCCGCCATCCTTGATGAGATCAAGGCGGCGCTTCAGACCATCGGCTACGCGAAATAGCGCACTGAAAACAGGGTGAAAAAGATCACGGACCGCCCGGCGTCGGCGGTCCGTTTCGCCATGTGGCACCTTTTCCGCGTGGCATGACGCCCAGATGCGCATGTGGCAGAGGCACCACAGCCCCCGTGACTTTCGACGCGCATTGGCATCACGCCTTCTGACCAGCCGCCTGCCCGCGTTAAGTGGGCCTACTCAGACGTGATCAAAAGAAAGTTTCGATGACCAGGACCCTGCTATTCGCCGCCGCTGCCGTTGCCGCCCTGTCGGCCTGTGTTCCCGCCGAGATCAACCAGAAGCCCATCCCCTACCGCCCGACCAAGAAGCTGAACGAAAAGGGCACCCACAGTTTCGAGGCGCGCGCCTTTTCCGTGCAACCCGGAAAGAAGGAAGAGCTTCGCGGCGTCCCTTGCACGATGAGCGCGGCCGGGTTCTCCTCGTCGTTCACCACGCCCGCGGTCGTCATCACGCCGGACATGGGGCAGCGCACGCCGACGGGATCGATCGAATGCGTATACGAAGGTCAGAAAAAGCTGCAGATCCTCGACCCCCGCAACATGACGACGCTGGAGATCGACACATCCGCGCAGCGCGCCACCGCCGGTGCGGGGCTGCTGGGCCTCGTGGTGGGCGGCATCAGCGCCTCGGTCCAGAAATCGCGCCGGGACCCCACGCTCGACGTCTACGGATATTCCGACGTGAATATTGAATTTCGGCAGAAGAACAAAGAATAAACGAATGCCGGGCAGGCCTGCGCCTGCCCGACCGCGTCAAGGTGCGACCGTCAGTGCCGGGCCGCGAACTCGTCAACCTCGCGCTCGGCCTCTTCCTTGGCGTAGCCGTAGCGTTCCTGAAGCTTGCCGACGAGCTTCTGGTGATTGCCCTCGACCACATCGAGGTCATCGTCGGTGAGCTTACCCCACTGAGTCTGAACCTCGCCCTTGAATTGCTTCCAGTTGCCTTCGATCTGATCCCAGTTCATGGCTGATCCTCCATCTGGTTTCCATGCGGGGAACCAACGGTCACGCAGCGCAGAGGTTCCGGCCCCGCCGCACGCATCGGCCATGGATTGCCGAAGCCGGTCAGAGGAACTGTTCCCGGATAAGCCGCTCCTCCAGTCCGTGACCGGGATCGAAGAGCAGCCGGTGCACCACCTTCGGCTCCGACACGATCTCCACCGAATGCACGTTGGTCACGGACCGGCTGTCCGCATCGGCCATCACCGGGCGCTTTTCCGGCTCCAGCACGTCGAACCGCACATGGCTCGCCACCGGGATCAGCGCCCCGCGCCAGCGCCGGGGCCGGAACGGCGCGATCGCCGTCAGCGCCAGCACATCCGCGTCGATCGGCAGGATCGGACCATGGGCCGAATAATTGTAGGCCGTCGACCCCGCCGGCGTCGACACCAGCGCGCCGTCGCAGACAAGCTCCTCCATCCGGACCTTGCCATCGACGGAAATCCGCAGCTTGGCCGCCTGCGGTCCCGCGCGCAGCAGCGACACCTCGTTGATGGCCAGCGCCTCCGTCACCTTGCCATCCGCCCGCGTCGCCTTCATCGCCAGCGGGTTGATCAGTGCGACCTCCGCCGCCTCCACCCGCTCCATCAGGTCATCGTCGTGATATTCGTTCATCAGGAAGCCGACGGTGCCCCGGTTCATCCCGTAGACCGGCGCATGAAGCGCCTGCGTCCGGTGCAGGGTCGACAGCATGAACCCGTCGCCGCCAAGCGCAATGATGACATCCGCCTCTGCCTCCGGCACGGAGCCGTAGCGCGCCGCCAGCTCATCCCGCGCCTCGCGCGCGCGCGGCCCTCGGCTGGCAACAAAGGCCAGTTTCTTCACCATTCCGCCGTTCCCCCGCCGAGGTTTCCGATGTCGTCCATAGCGTTCCGAAACAAGCATAAAGTTCCGGCCCGTGCCAGCCCCGCCGCAATCGCGCGGCAAAGCGTCACTTTCGCCCCTTCCGCCCCCCGGCCCTTTTCGGTAAGCACCCAGCCAGACAAGCCCCCGCACCATGCGACAGGAGACCCGGCCATGAAAGACGTCAAGGACGCAGGCTTTTTCACCGAAGCTCTCGAAACCCGCGACCCCGAGATTTTCGGCGCCATCCGCAATGAACTCGGCCGCCAGCGCGACGAGATCGAACTCATCGCCTCAGAGAACATCGTCTCCGCCGCCGTCCTCGAGGCGCAGGGCTCGGTCATGACCAACAAATACGCCGAAGGCTATCCGGGCAAGCGCTACTACGGCGGCTGTCAATATGTCGACGTGGCCGAAACGCTGGCCATCGAGCGCGCGAAGGAATTGTTCGGCGCGAAATTCGCCAACGTGCAGCCCAATTCCGGCAGCCAGATGAACCAGGCGGTCTTCCTCGCCCTGCTGCAACCCGGCGACACCTTCATGGGGCTCGACCTCAACTCCGGCGGTCACCTGACCCACGGCTCGCCGGTCAACATGTCGGGCAAATGGTTCAACGTCGTCTCCTACGGGGTGCGCCAGCAGGACGAACTGCTGGACATGGAGGACATCCGCGAAAAGGCGCGTGAACATAAGCCCAAGCTCATCGTCGCAGGCGGCACCGCCTATTCCCGCATTTGGGACTGGCAGGCCTTCCGCGACATCGCGGACGAGGTCGGCGCCTACCTCATGGTCGACATGGCCCATATCGCTGGTCTGGTTGCCGGCGGCGTGCACCCCTCGCCCATCGGCATTGCCGACGTCGTCACCACCACCACGCACAAGTCGCTCCGCGGCCCGCGCGGCGGCCTCGTGCTGACCAATGACGAAACCATCGCCAAGAAGATCAACTCCGCTGTCTTCCCCGGCCTTCAGGGCGGCCCCCTGATGCATGTCATCGCCGCCAAGGCCGTGGCCTTCGGCGAGGCCCTGCGCCCCGAGTTCAAGGATTACGCCGCCCAGGTCGTGAAGAACGCCCAGGCCATGGCCGACCAGCTGATGAAGGGCGGGATCAACGTCGTCTCCGGCGGCACCGACAACCACCTCTGCCTCGCCGACCTGCGCCCCAAGGGCGTGACCGGCAAGGCGGCAGAGGCCGCCCTGGGCCGCGCCCACATCACCTGCAACAAGAACGGCGTGCCCTTCGATCCCGAAAAACCCTTCGTGACCTCCGGCATCCGCCTCGGCGCGCCCGCAGGCACCACGCGCGGCTTCGGTGAGGCCGAATTCCGCCAGATCGCCGACTGGATCGTCGAAGTGGTCGACGGTCTCGCCGCCAATGGCGAAGAGGGCAATGGCGAAGTCGAAGAGAAGGTCAAGGCCGAGGTCTCCGCCCTCTGCGCCCGCTTCCCGCTCTACGCGGAGATGTAAGCGCCGCCCGGCCGTATGCCGGTCGGACACACTTCGGGGGACCGGGGGGCAGCGCCCCCGGCCTCTCCGCCCTGCGCCGGGCCTCAGATCAGCCCGCGCCAGCGCGCGAAAACCACGAAAATTACGAAGAACAGCAGCAGGTTGAAGACCATCGAGGCCAGCGCGCCAAGCAGCCACCGCTTGCGCAGATCGCTGACTTTGACCGATTTCGCCCCCTCGATCAGCCGGTCGAAGGCCAGATCCAGCTTCCGCGCGTCCAGCTGCTGCTGCAATTTCGGATGCCCCGCCAGCCCCTGTGCCGCGACGATCTCCGCCCCGGCCTTGCGCGCCCGCATCGGCAGGCGGCGACCGGCCCGCGCCAGCGCCTGGCGCAAATCGGCGGGCGACCCGCCAAAGGCCTTTTTCAGCGCCTTCAGCGCGTCCTGGACACGTCGGTCGAATCTGGCTTCGTCGAACATGGGGCAGCACCTCTGACGTTAGGTTACATAGCTCGCCCCCGCCGCTCAACAGCTCTGGCATCTCCCGGCGACGCGAATTACCGTCGGGCCATGTTGAACACCACCCGATACGACGGCCCCGAAGGCTCCATCCCTCTGGTCATCGCCCATGGTCTTTTCGGATCGTCCCGCAATTTCGCCGGCGTCGCGCGCAGCCTGTCCGAGACCCGGACGGTGATCACCGTCGATATGCGCAACCACGGCGAAAGCGCCTGGTCCGACAGCCATGCCTATCCCGACCTCGCCGCCGACCTCGCAGAGGTGATCGACAGCCTCGGTACCGCCGATCTGATGGGGCATTCCATGGGCGGCAAGGCCTCCATGGTGCTGGCCCTGACCCGGCCGCAGGGCCTGCGTCGGCTGATCGTGGCGGATATCGCCCCGGTGGCCTACGACCACAGCCAGACCGACAAGATCGACGCGATGGAGACGCTCGACCTCTCCTCCATCACCCGCCGGTCAGAGGCCGACCGCCAGTTGGTCGACCTTGGCATCGCACCTGGCTACGCGGGATTCTTTACCCAGTCGCTCGACCTGCCCAACCACCGCTGGCGTTTCAACCTGGCCGTGCTGCGCAAGGAAATGGACCGCCTTGTCGGGTTTCCCGACATCGACGGACGTTTCGACGGCCCCGCCCTCTTCCTGTCCGGCGGTGCCTCCGACTATGTCCGCCCCGCGCACCGGGACCGGATCAAGACGCTCTTCCCCAAGGCGGTGCTGGCCAAGCTTCCCGGCGCCGGGCATCTGCTTCATGCCGACCGGCCGAAGGAATTCCTCGCCGCCGTCTCTGCCTTCCTGGCGGCGGGCGACGCGCAGGAAACATAGATCTTCCGCGCTACATGGCTCACCGTCACCGGCGGCAGCGCGCCGACCTCGGCGGTAATGACAAGCGGAACACGCCGGTCCTGCCCCGCGATCCGCGCGATCACCACCCCGGCCCGGCCCGCGTGGTGGCAAAGAGTGAATACAGCATGGATGCCAGTCGACGCATGATCCCTCTGCCACCAGGGCCGTGACGGGTCGGGCAGTTCATCCGGCCGGAGGGGCCACCCTGAGCTTGATCACCCGGTCCGCCGCCGGGTCACTCGTCATCGTCGTCGCTGGTGATCACGATGATCTTGCTGTGGCTCTCGGAATGGATGTGATAATAATAATCGTCATCCTCGTCCTCCCCGCCCTCGTCCTCCACCGGATCCGGCCCGCTCATCCCATCCGCCGGGGTCGTCGGGAAGGCGCTCAGCAGATCCGACACCGCGGCCTCGATCATCTCCTCGATCTCCGACAGCGGCGGGTTGCGCGCCTCGATCTCGGTCACCAGCTCCTGCAACTTGTCCTGAAGCGCCGCTTCGGGGATATGCCCCAGCTCCGGCCGGTCGAGATCGCCGCGCACGCTGCGCGAAGACAGCACCTCCGCCCGGCCCGGCCCCGGCTGGATCGGATCACGCCGCGTCACCAGCCAGCGCGGCCCGCCCATGTAGACCGCAGCGAACATCGTCTTGGCGGTCTTCTCCGGCGTCCCGCCCACGCGCAGCGCCTCGTAGAACATGCGATGCGTGTCGCGCCAGGGCCGCGTGTGGAAATACGGCGTGCCCTCGTTACCGACCCCGCAATAGCTGTCATGGATCGCCGCCGCCTTGGCAAAGGCCGGGTTGTTCGGCTGGCCCACCACCTTGACGAAGGCCGGCGGGATCGAGGCCCCGTCGGTCAGGATCCCCTCGGGCGCGATCCAGAACCGCTCCTGCCGATCGACAAAGGTCAGCTCCTGCGCCAGCGGCCGGAACGGATAGGGCCGCCGGGGCAGTTCCACGACCTGCGCCGCCAGCCGCAGCGGCGCGTTGACAAAGGCACAGAACGCGCTGGCCGCCCCGGAACACAATCCCGCATCCGACGTCGGCGCGGCCGGCATCGCACAGGCCGACAAAAACGGCAGCGCAGCGGAAAGGATCAAAGCAACCGGCTTCATGGGTGAGGTCCACGAGAAAATGCCTGGGAATATCGGAATATGATTCCACGCGTTAACGTTTTGGGCAACCCGGCAGAATTACCGGCGCTTTCCGCCCCGCGCCTTGACGCATTGCCGCGCCGCAGCGACCCTGCCCCGGTATTCCTTCAGGAGAGTTCCGATGTTCCCCTTCCTCTACGCCCCCACCTTCCAATACCCGCTGTCCGGCAACGTCACCCAGGAAATCGCGCCTCACTTCGCGGAGATCGCCGGCATCCCCGAGGTCGAATGGGAGGTCATCCGCACCGAGGCGAGCTACGGCACGCAACTCGGCAAACTGACCGACGCGGTTCTGGCGCTCGCCGACAAGGCTGGTCTGGAGGGCCCGGAGATCGACGCATTGCGAGAGATCGCGGCGGGCGTGGAAGAGGCCAAGACCCGCGCGCTTGCGGCCGTGCGGGAGCGTGCGGCGAAGGCGGCGGGGGATGTGAAGCGGGTTGAGGATGGGTTGGGGTGAGGGGTTAGGTATCCCCGGCGGGCGCTGCAGGCCTTTGGGAACGGTAGCACATCAGAGATGAGGGCTGCGCCTGCCTGGGCGGGCGCAAATGCGCCTGCCGGGGGGCAGGCAGGCGCAGCCCGGCGGTGCCGGGCGGGGAAGGTTCGTAGGAACGCCACATGTAGGGTGCGTGCTCGCACGCACCGCCCCCCCGACACACCGTCACCGAGCAACGGTGCGTGCCAGCACGCACCCTACGTAATGTCCGGTTAACCAAGGCCGGGCATAGTGCCGGGATGCCGAATTATCGACGCCCAAGGCTGCCCGGGGCCACGATCTTCTTCACCGTCAACCTCGCCGACCGGTCGAGCGATCTGTTGGTCCGCCGCATCGACCTCCTGCGCGCGGCCGTCCGCGCGACCCGCGCGGCGCATCCGTTCGAGATCAAGGCCTGGGTCGTCCTGCCGGATCACATGCACTGCATCTGGCGCCTTCCCGACGGCGACGCGGATTACGCGCTGCGCTGGCGTCAGATCAAGACCCGTGTATCCCGAGCCTGCCCCATGGGACCGCGCCGCCGCAGCCACATTGCCCGCGCCGAGCGGGGGATTTGGCAACGTCGCTTCTGGGAACATCACGTACGATCAGACGAAGAGGAAGCGGCATTGACGGAATATTGCTGGACGAACCCGGTGAAACACGGGCTGGTCGACCGGGCGCGGGACTGGCCCTATTCATCCGTGCATCGCGACGAACGGTTCACTGACCCGTAGGGTGCGTGCTTGCACGCACCATTGACGGGGAATCGATGTGGTTGGACGGGTGGTGCGTGCCAGCACGCACCCCCAACCGGGTGCCGCACGCGATTTGCCTATCGGCAATTCGCTTTCGCGCACTCACCCTAAAGATGGACAGCCTTAGCTGTCCATCTTTAGGGCGGAAATAAACGCTTCCTGCGGGATATCCACCTTGCCGAACTGGCGCATCTTCTTCTTGCCGGCCTTCTGCTTGTCCAGAAGCTTCCGCTTCCGCGTCGCGTCGCCGCCGTAGCACTTGGCGGTCACGTCCTTGCGGAGAGCCGACAGGGTCTCCCGCGCGATGACCTTGCCGCCGATGGCCGCCTGGATCGGGATCTTGAACATGTGGCGCGGGATCAGCTCTTTCAGCTTTTCGCACATCGCCCGGCCCCGCATCTCCGCCCGGTCGCGGTGCACCATCATCGACAGCGCGTCGACGGGTTCGTCGTTCACCAGGATCGACATCTTCACGAGGCTGTCCTCGCGATACCCCTCCAACTGGTAGTCGAAGGAGGCATAGCCCTTCGTCACCGATTTCAGCCGGTCGTAGAAGTCAAAGACCACCTCGTTCAGTGGCAGGTCGTAGACCGCCATCGCCCGCCCGCCCACATAGGTCAGGTCAAGCTGGATGCCACGCCGGTCCTGGCAAAGCTTGAGCACGTCGCCCAGATATTCATCGGGCACCAGGATCGTCGCCTTGATCCGCGGTTCCTCGATATGGTCGATATGGGTCGGATCGGGCATGTCGGCGGGGTTGTGCAGGTCGATCTTGGTCCCGTCCCGCATGTAGACATGGTAGATCACCGAGGGCGCGGTGGTGATCAGTTCGATATCATATTCCCGCTCGATCCGGTCGCGGATGACCTCGAGATGCAGCAGGCCCAGGAAGCCGCAGCGGAAGCCGAAACCGAGCGCGGCGGAGGTTTCCATTTCGTAGGAGAAGGAGGCGTCGTTCAGCGCCAGCTTCTCGATCGCGTCCCGCAGATCCTCGAATTCGGCGGAATCCACCGGGAAGAGGCCGCAGAACACCACGGGAATGGAGGGTTTGAACCCCGGCAGCGGCTTGTCGGCGCCCTTCTTCTCCGTCGTGATCGTGTCGCCGACCTTGGTGTCGCGCACCTGCTTGATCT
>Ga0213839_1002348_pt1 | contig 10672 bp, 13 predicted proteins | sample SWPATP21_FD_160075 | JGI IMG/M metagenome (GOLD analysis project Ga0213839, IMG submission 160075) | Coastal seawater microbial communities from Marineland, Florida, United States - SWPA TP2 #1 | ecosystem: Environmental > Aquatic > Marine > Coastal | place: USA: Florida | collected 2016-08-14 | reverse complement strand
AATCAAGGTGTCAACACATCAAGGTGTCAACACATCAAGGTGTCAACACATCAAGGTGTCGTCGCCGTCTCGGTGTCAACAATGCGACGAACAGCCACACTACGTCATTGCACCAACACATCACCACCGACGCCGCAACACGAGTGTCAACACATCAACACATCAACACAAGGCAGCAACATCCACAGCCAGCGAAACGTCCACGACACAAAGTCGACGCAGCAACACGTACATAATAAAAGCCGTAAGTAAGGCAGCGACACCGCCGTCAACAAACTAACTGACTGAACAACGGAGGCGGCGGCGTCCGCTGTGAGCCTTTGATGGACACGCTCAAGACAAGACAACAGCGCGGCAGCTGCGCATTCGTAGGTCTATACAGGTATTCATCGTACCGGTACTACAATATGTACTTTAAGTACTGTTGAGGATGTAGTACTTTTGGTACGTTTCGTTGTACTTGGAGGACTGACAAAATGGTGATTTCGTGATTTCGTGATTTCGAAGGTTGCGACGACGACGACGACGTTACGTTGTTGCGAAGAACTTTGTCGATGTTGTGACGTCGCGGGGCTGCTTCGTTGCTTCGTTCGTCGGGGCTGCTTCTTGCTTCGTGACGACTTTGCAATTGTTCAAAAGGTGTGACGTGACGACTGCTTTCGATACCGGAGGGAAACGTTGTGGTGTTACTCACTACTTTGAAACGCGGTGGCAGGCGTGCACAATGAGATTGTGGCGTGGAAGAAAACATGGCGGGTCATGCCTGTAAGCAGATGTGTTTTGAAACGTGCGTGGATCAAACGCTTACTTGGTGTCGCATAGCGGGGCTGATGACACATCGAAGCATCAACGCAGACGCAGATAATTATACTCATGCGGTGTGTCGTGTCGTTGTCTTCTAGATGAGATCGTGAAGAACCGCAAGTGAGGACATGCGTGCAAGTATTTCTTACTGCAGATGGTTGTAGAAGGTAGTACGAGCGCGGCTTCGAATACAGCGACAAACTTGGACCGAGAGGTTTGAACGATGGAAAGAAGAATATAAATTGTGAAAAATCGAGCGACATCAGTTTGGTGTCGTACCTCAAAGCGCCATGTGAATCCGTTGCTCCTCGTCAAGTGACCCACTTTGAGATTCACTCCATGGACGCCCAAAACATTGACAGTGATACTCATGAACACCACGCAGAAGCAACCGTAGCATCTGCAGATGTGGAGACGACCACGTTTGACGGCAGCTATGCAGGAATCGACTTTTCTACAAACGAAAGGGATGATGAGCGCGCCCTCTTTGAAGAGAACAACTCACACTCAAAAGAAATTTATCACCAAAGTGCAGAATTTGACGACGAGGGCGCACTGTTCAAAAACGAAACCACTCTTGAAGAGAGCGCGCTGCCAAGTGAGGCAGCTGATGACGGTGCAGAAGTATCTGACCAATATTATTCAAACCAAGTATACCTAGATCAAACAACAGAAGCCCAAGACGAATCTGTTTTGTTTGAGCCGAACCAAGAAGCAGTCATTCTTAACGATGCAATGGTATCTGAAGCTCTGGCTATCGTCTCCTCTGATCCGCAAAGCACTACAGCAAAGCCGGCTGCCAAGGCACCAAGGCCTCCTTCTCGGCAACGACGCCGTAAATCTTCGCAAGCAAGCGGTGCCAGAATCACAATTTCAGATGAATCTTATGCACGCCACAAACTTGTGAGAGAGCAGCGCCAGATTTCCGCAGTGTATCTTCCCAAACTGCGAAGCGATTCCCCAGCGCTGCGGAAGCGCGTGTGTGCCGCAATTCGGGTGAGTAAGCTCAAAATACCGCCTCTTGATTGATGTTGCTTGAGACTACGTTGACCTTGCATTATGTTGGGGTGACAATGTGATCCGATGGCATTTGTATCGCAAAGGCAAATAATGTTGCAGACTTGAAGAAGCTCATCATCAACGGCGTGCCGATCGATGCCAGGGTGCGTGGTTTCATTTTCTGGCGGTGTCGTGCCTCCAATTGAACTATTGTGCGCATTATTGCACTGTTTGCAGTTGGATGCATTTGAGAATTCGGTCCTGCATTTAGCTATTCCCCGTGGAGATACGACCACTCTCCGCACACTCTTGCATGCCAAAGCTTCACCCATGCAAACCAACCGCGAGAACAAGACCCCCATGCACATTGCATGTGCCACGGAGCGGCTGGACGCCGTGTCTTTACTTTTAGTGGTGAGACGCAATTTTTGCATTTGTGTCGTGCAAGCATATATAATGCCGCGATGCTTACTTTCATTGCTGTTGGCGAAGGCGAAAGGACAGCTACTGCATCCTCGAGATCGATATGGCAAGCTGCCACTGGATTATGCCACGGTATGGAATGCGTCGGCTGCCTGCAATTGCGACATCCTATCGATATCTCGTCACTGTGCTTTCGACCACATATTCAGGTTGCTGAAGGAGCTCAATCGACCTTTGAGGCCGCAATCCGTCGAGCTTTGCAGAGAACCGAAGATTTGGTTAGTACGAGTACTCTTTCCGGCTTGGTATGCGTACAGTAAAGTGGCGGAATGTGAATTTTGTTTGCTGCCTTGACAGGCGATGGCATCTGAGTTGCAGAAGCGCGAGGATATGTTCAAACATATTGGACCCCGCACCGCCACAGCCAGGCGCCGCCCAACATTGCTTGGGCCACGAAGTGATTGGGAGGAAGAAGAAAAACGTGCAGAAGCTCGGTGGGACCGTCAGCGTAACGTTCGTGTTTGTGTTCCTGAAGAAGCGCTCCCAGTGAATTCTGTATTTTCACTTCACCGATGTTCGAAACGTTTTGTGGCAGGTCGTCATTTTCCCGTCTGTACAAGAATTATGCTTCGGGCCCGAGCATGAAGTACGACCAAGTTCCCGACAATCAGTGGTATCAGAGAGTGATGCAGCTGGGAGTGAAGCATCCGAGGGTGAACCCGCTGACACGTCTGCCTCGGTGTCAACGCTTGCTACCGCCAAAAGCGATGCGTCATCACTCCCACATGCACGCAGCGAAGAAAAAACAGCCGAGCGGGCCAAGAGTCCGAAAGACCGCAGTGGATCCGGAATTCGCATCAAACCTGACGATGCCCTGGCATCCGTTTTGGTGGCGTTGTGGCATATGACGGAACCAATTGGGATTGCACACTTGAAGAAGTGGCAGGTGTGACACTGTGTGCGGCATACTCCATTGTGTTTGCACTCAAGCCTCACTGACTGCGTATCACTACATAGCTACAAAAGCATTTCCTGTCGATTGGCCTTCAAGAGCCGACCCTCAAGCAAGCTAAAAACGCCTTGCTGCAGAAGCGTGGTGTGATTGAGTGAGTTCAAGACAGTTTCCTTTTGTGCAGTAGTTGCGCGAAATCATCAACATACTTGTTTGGCTCAGGTATTTCAACGGGAAACCAATCAAAGCATCATTCACATCATATCCCGAGATGAAGTGCATGGAATATGACCGATTTGCACCCACTGGGGCTGGTTCGATGGCACGTGCCGCCGAGTTAATGACGTGGGTCGAGGGTGACGAGATGTTCGTTGCGAGGTCCGGTCAAGGTATGTTCCGCAAGTGCGGTTGTTTTCAGGCGTGTTGCAAAGCGACAGAGTGTCTGACGCCATCGCTCTCTTGCTTTCAGATGATGTCTTCCTGCCAGCCCAAATTGTCAAAAAGAAAAGCCCTGTCACGTGCGTGGCTTTCCATTCGATCACATACCGGTGTTTGCTTTACCTTCTCGTTTGTTATTTTGGTTCGATCCATGTTTCACCCACAGGTATGAAGTTCAATTTCTTGACGGAAATACGGAAACTGTTTCACACTTGGCCATGAAGAAACGAGAGCCTCCACCAACACCCGATCCATCAAGCGACGAAGACAGCGACGACCTGATTACTGTCAATGTTGATGACTTGGCCAGTGCTGGCGCATCTGCAGACACCAACAACAAACCCGACGATAAAAAATAAGCAACCCAACCTGCCATAGCATCCAGTCACACTATCCATTGCTGGATGATTCGTTTTACGTCCAAGCAAATGATCGCCTGCCTTCTGCCTTGCAATGATAACAGTTGATGGCGTCGGTCCCACATTTCCACCCTACCCCAGTCCAATGCACCAAAGAAAGTGCTCGCTTGCGTCCTGGAGATGTCATGCGAACTGCTTGAGCAATCCAGATGCACCACAACACAACAAAAACGAATGTATCAGCAGTGGCTAAATAGCGGGCTTTGTAGTGTGTATGAATAGTGTTGCCATGATGATCGGCGGCAGCCGTCGCGCAAGAGGCCAAGAGCAGCAATAGGCACCATAATGTACAGGCTTTCCCGTTGCAGCGTTGTTGTCGTTGTCGTTGTTGTTGTCGTTTCGTTTCGTTTCGTTTGGCTGCGGCAATCTTTTTTTCGTTGTTGTCGTCGTTGTCGTCGCTGTCGTCGTTCTCGTTGGTTTGTCTGCCGTCAAGCTCCTCCACGGACGATGGATTTGCGTTGACATGTGCATAGTGCACACGTGGCCGACAGTTTCTTTTTGGGGGCATGTCTGTTTTCGGCAGCGAAGTTGAGTTGTCGGCGATAATTGAGAACTTGCGACGTGCGCAGAGGGAGTGGCTGCGAACTCCCGCAATTGGAACTCGAATGTTTCAGGTACCACAGCAGTGCCGACAGGATGGTGAGGGGCGATTGTTGGATCAAAGAATGTATTAGGTAGTGTTGCTTCTCCGTGATGACGTCTAAAATCATTGTCGACATTTTTTTGAGTCAAGGTTCGGCATAGCATGGTGTGGCCGCGCTGTTCTTGCAGTGTTCAATAAGCCTTCAACTTTTGTAGTCGTTCTGGCAAATATTCATCGCAGCTTTGTATCGATGGCAGCAAGTTGCGCTGCAAGGGCATGGAAACATGTCGACCGTGTGGACCAGCGTATTTCAGACTGGGTGTTTCAACACCGAATGCCTTTTACGTTGGAGTTGTTGCTGTCGGTCCCTGGGGTTTGGTTCGGGATGCCGATTGCGGCGCTCGCTGTTTTCCCTCTGCTCTTGTCATCATTTGAATGCTCGTTTGTTCATGGCCATGAGTCATGTGAGCCTCTCACGTTTTTGGCGACGGGTTTCACTGCATGCGTTCTTGTGGCTTGGTTACTCGCCTGCGTGGAAAGTTCAAGACGAAAGCACACTGAGCACGACTCGCGCCAGTGGTACGGCATAAGTCGGTTGTACTTCCCCATAGGCAAAAGCACAATTCAAATGTTATTTGGAGCTCTTTTGCTGCCATTCTATGGCACTTTGTTTGCGTTTACTCGATTCTGGGACACATCTAATGGTCCAACAATACTATTTGCGTATTACATCAGTTGGTATTCGGCCCAGGGCATCGTGCAGGTCCGTACCAACGTGAATGTTGTGCTCCGTGACGATGTGTTTTTACGTGTACAACTCTCAACTGTCCAGGTCATTAAAACATGGGCATCGCGAGGGCGCCCAGCCCATCGCGCACCTCAGTTGATCGAGCACCATCGGCATCTGCACCAGGTAGATATGGGTGCAGTTTCAGGCCCACTTGTGCGACAGCACTCCTTCAAGCGTTCGCTGCTTGTTGCACGCAGATCAAATTCTTCATCTTGCGCCCGTCAACAGCACTGGAATCATTCCCGAGTGGAGATGCATGTGGTGCAGGCGTCGTTTTATATTATTTCCTTCGCCTCGTCGAAGACTCTCAGCATCTGTCAGATCCAACTAAGAGTCAAATGTGGTGGATTGCTGTTGGATTGACGTTTCTGTGCGGTTTCGGACGAATGTACGATAGCTTCACGAAATATTCGTTCTTCCATGTCGTCATTCCGTGAATGAAATATTTTATGGACGCATTAACCTGCCATAGGTACTACCACTGTCACCACCTTCTTGATGTCGTTGTTGGCTTCGCATTTGGATACGGCTGTAGTATTGTGAATCACTCCCAAACAATACTGGCCCACGAGTTGACATCCGCTGTCTGGCTCCAGATTGCATTTATGAGTCTTGTCGGTACGTGGCTTTTGCTGTGCACAGAGAATTGTTTGGTATGCTGAAAACGTGCTTTTGGCTATTGTGGTTGTTAGTGTGGACGCATTTATTGCGGCCGAATCGGCCAAAGACCGACCAAACTTGAATAGAACGAGAGATTGAGGTCGAGGATTGATTCCAGCAATGCAACAATCTTACTTTTTCAAGGCCATGTCTCGAACAGTACAGTGTGTCAACTTGGCGAATCCTGCAGCATTTTACAATTAATTTCAACAACAGCTTCGTCGACCTTACACGATCTGTACAAAAGCATGCCGCGGTGCTCTAGCTGTGCAGCACTTCTTTAGCGATGCTCTGGGCGCATTTGGCGTTGCCATCACAACTTTCCACTCGCCGGAGCCTGGTCTCCAGCAACCGCATCCGCAGCACCTTCGTCGTCAGCCGAAATTATTTGCCTGCACCACAGGTGCATCACAGAATGAATGAACAGGGTGGTTTTAACAACATTGCCAACTACAAGACAAAAACACGCACCGCAACACAGTTCCGCAGGCATTTTTGTGCACGGGTAGAACACGGTGCTTGGGCCACACCTGGGCACGCAGTCATGCAAGTGATAAGTGGGAAATCTCGACAACGTATGAAGGCAGGATGTCACCAGAAGGCAAGAGCACACCTCCTGGAATAGCGACAACATTCCGAGCGTTGATCGACGATCTGCTGTCTCGTCATAGGTCTAGAAGTAATCCAACATAGCGTCATCAAGCCAGTCCTCTACAAAGACCGGCATGATGCGGTGACTAGCGAACCTCGCCAATTAGCACATCAGGAAGCGCGAAACCGTGGTCGGTATTCCCGTGCATCGTAAGCCGCCAGTCGATCTTCTGATCGTTCATCTCTTTAGCAAACTCGGTGATATGCTCTGGGGGAACCTGATTGCACCGTCGACAAAGAAAGCAATTGTCGCCAGTCGGTGAACCAAGGACGCACACATAATTCTTCAGAGGCAGATATACAGTCAAACGAGCACACAAGACAAAACACACTAGCTCGTACAAAATGATCTGCTTGTCCGTGCTCAATCAACAATTTCACTTTGGTGTTGTAATTGTTCGGGGCCTTGTTTGGTATGCAGAGACGAGCGCCAATCAATTTCACGCCAGCGACACGCTCACGCTCACGCAACACGACACTGTCACAGAACGCACGAGGTCCATCGCCTGAAACTCTTCTTCCGTGTACAAAGTCGGGAATCCGTTTTCAATGCGGTCTAAATGCAAAGGCCTCGAATTAAGGAGACCATGAAAAGTCACCCCAGCTTGGATCGGATCTCCATTGCGGACATGCTCGAGCACGGCTTGTCCTCCAGCGCAGTATCCAATCGCACCAGCCTGTCCGGACGCCACTGCTGGGTGTTCAAATGCCGTGTCCAAATATTTGCGCAATAGGGCTCTCCATTTGCGAGGCTTCAATAATAGGTTGTTCCATGCGCTAATTGCCCCAGCATAGTGTGCTTTGATCTTCTCGGGGCCGTCTTCAGTGGTTATGTTGCGATCCTCAAATGAGTATCGTTCAGTCTCCTCGTAAGTGTCAACAGCAAATCCGACGTATCCACGGCGGGCTAGAAAGACGGCTTGATCAATGTCAAATTGCTTGAGTCCTAAGGCAGGCATTCAGTGTCGAGTACAGTTAAGTCATACCACGGCAACTACTTGAGCGGGTAAAAAAGCAACCGTGAGGACTCACCTGCATAATTTGGGTGGACCAAAATGACTGGAGCAGGAGGTTGGTTGCGAAGGTATGCGATCCAGGAGTGTTTGTAAGTGTACCCGTCCAAGGTCACTGAAATATTTTCCAACACCACATCTGGGTGGGCAGCACTTGCAGCGGAAGACATTTGCGGCGAGGTCAGCGAATTAATAATGCAGCAAAAGCGTTGCTCGTAAATATTACCAACGTAATGTGTCTCGCACTCAAGTACTCGAGGACAGTATCGTTCACCACAAATTGTGGAGCTCGTGGTGAAACCGTCTTTTCGACGATCACCGACATTTGACCAACAACCACTGCATGCCACGAACTTGGGCGTCAAACCCCCACAACGCATTGTGTTCTTTCCCTCGCAAACTGACTCGCCATCACCCTCCGTTGCCCACTTTCGTATCTCGAGCACGGCACGGTTCTGTGCTGCGTTGTGTCGGCTGGAAATGGCACACCAAGTAAGTTTGACCATACCCTGGTGAGTGAGTGCTCCGCGCGTCGAACAAAGAATGTTCGCGTGCGCCGTTGCGATCTTGCACTGAGTGAGTGAGTGAGTGAGTGAGTGAGTGAGTGAGTGAGTGAAGCGTGAGTGATTGCCGTGGTGAAATCGGTCACAGTGCCCTACGATCCTATGATCTGGTGACTTGCTCCTGGCCCATGGTATCTGTCCGGTGTATCGCCGTTACGCCGTTATGCGCATTGAAGCTTGACAGACGGTGTGTGATGTTGGCTCTTGAGGCGCTTGAGGCGTTTGAGGCGCTTGAGGCCTGACACCTGACGCCTGGCGCCTGACGCCTGATGCCTGACGCCTGATGCCTGACGCCTGACGTCTGATGCTTCGACTTTGATTTTGTTTTGACTCTTTGGCTCTTCGACGCTTTGACCAAGGAGTAATAGCTCTGGATACTCCAAAGCTATCACCCCGTGCTTTGACGCTTTGACTCTTTGACTCTCTGACTCTCTGACTCTTTGTTGACTTATTTGTGTCAACACCCCAGATATATCGCCATCAGGAGGGACGAGGTCTTCACCGCCGGTGGTGAAATTCGAGTTCACTAAAAACTCCCCGGGGATCTGCGTTAGCGCAGGACGGCCAGTGTGCAGTGTGTGAGCAGGCGACGTGACCAGTAGAACGACATAAATGTAGATGGTTGACAGCTTGAAGGGCAGGTGACAATTTCTGAAAACAATATCGGAAAGCCACTGGGGTAGTTTGCATGTATCGTGATGCTGTCTAGTAGTTTCCATCTCGCTTGACACTGTGAATCCTTCACATCACTGCTGCCGCGTTCATGGCTCATTAGTGCATCTTGTGTTGGTGTCTATCTTCATGTTGATTGTATCTTGACACCGTTCATGGTTAACGGGTGTCGGCACCTCGCGTCATACTGATTGTTTGATCATGACACTGTCCATTTAATCGTTACTGGCTTTGATGTTACCATACTCGAGTACTTGCTTGCTTACCTTGGGCATTTGGTGAGTTCTTTGGCCCAGCAGATGTGGCAGTCAACTTCAAAATGAGGCAAACAGAACCATCATGGGTGCGCTTTGTCGGTAAATTCACTCAACAAACTGCCAAGACTTTTCGCTGGCACCGTCTCGCCTCATCACTGGCCAATGAACGCGCAGGCACTTGCGAAGCGCCCTGGGTAGTTGTAGTTGCAATCGACATCGTTCAGCAACGTCACAGAGGGATAAATCTCGCCACAATCTTCGCCATTAGAATCATTCGGCTCGCCAGTATTCCAACCTAGCCAGTTAGCGTCCGTTCCGTCGGTGTGCATCCAAGCATCCTCCTACCAACGATGACACAAATCAATGAACAGAAGATTTGACCGATGGAGCACTGTGCCAATTGAGCACTGTGCGTATTCCTATTCACAGCGCGTTAGAAGTTCTTTTCAACGAACCTGCAGGTAGTCGTGCAACCCAATAAACACGCTGCTGGACGTGGTATCGAACGATGAAATTGCTTGTGCAGCGGCGCTTGAATGCACGGAGAGTAACTGGCCGCCGAGCTCCACACAGTATCTGTCACAAAGAGGAGCAGCATGGTACAGTGGTGAGTTTCACGAAGACAACAACAGACAACGCGAGTTTTGGCAGGATGAATCCGCCACTTGCCGCTCATGCCAAGTCCATGTGTCTTGTTTTTCGATGAACTCAACTTTGCAACGGCAGGGATCAGCTTCGTAAAAGTCATAGTTGTTAGACCAGCAGTGCAGCGTGTTGCTGCCGGCCCACGTAGAATTCTCATTGCAACAGTTCATTCGGCTGCACCGCCCTTCGGCTTCAGCCTTCACAGTAGTAGTAACAGATCAGCGACGAATGTCAAGCCAAGCCAAGGCACAGCAGCGACGTGGAGCAGACCTGGTCAACAGTGACGTCGCGTTGGTTCCGTGTCGGGGTCATCACAGTGCACGCGCTAAGCGTGCGCGTGTCGTAGACAGTGTCGCAGCCAATGTCGTTGAGAGATCCACCCGTTCCGTAGTAATACTCAGCACAGTCTTCAGCCGTCCCTGCGTCGTTGGGTTCGCCTGTGTTCCACGGAAGATAGTTCGCAGGAGTGCCATCAGTGAACATCCATGTGTCCTCCGCCAAGTAATCATGCAATCCGATGAACACAGTAGTGGAGTCAGTTCTGGGAATGAAATCTTCGAGCATCGTTCCAAAGTTTGCACTGTGAATAGAGCTCAAATGCCCTCCTAAATCATCAATGCAGTGTTTTTCGTGCCACTTCCACGTCGACGAAGGCTCATCAGTCATAATAACAGTGCAACCTGGTGCAGGTGAACAAGCCGCAACAAGGCAACAACAACAACAACAAAAGTCAAGTACGTGGCAACCACATGACCCGTGAACAACGGCCACGAAGAACTTACCGCAGGGATCTTGCTCGAAAC
>Ga0213839_1002344_pt1 | contig 10681 bp, 10 predicted proteins | sample SWPATP21_FD_160075 | JGI IMG/M metagenome (GOLD analysis project Ga0213839, IMG submission 160075) | Coastal seawater microbial communities from Marineland, Florida, United States - SWPA TP2 #1 | ecosystem: Environmental > Aquatic > Marine > Coastal | place: USA: Florida | collected 2016-08-14 | reverse complement strand
ACATCGCCGCGTCCGGTTCCGGGCGGTGGTCAACCTTCCCGGCGGGGATTCGAACCCCGTGGGCTGCGTTGAGGTCTTCGATTTCTACTTCATCTTCCTCCTCCCAGGCTTCGCCTGGCGCACCAGCAACGTAGCGAACGGAGGGCCGGGTGGGAGGCGCCGCGAAGCCGAGCGACAACCGGTAGGGAGCGGGCCGTCGAGAAAGCCGCGCGCGCAAGCGTGGGCGAAAGCCGAATCCACCGCGGAGCGGTGGTTCGGACCGTACGGCTTGCGAGGCTTCGTCGACGGCCTGCTACTCGGCGTCGCCGAGGACGCGGCCCACCGCCCACTCGGTGACGCCGAAGGGAAGGAGCTGTGCGAGGCGACGGGTCCGGTTGTTGGGGCCCATGGGGTAGCGCAGCCGCTTCCGACGCCCTTCCACGGCCTCGGCGATGGCCACCGCGACGTCCTGGGGGTCCCCTGCGCCGTCGACCGCCTCGGCGACCTTGACCCGCATCCGCGCAGCGAAGGGATGGTAGGGACCGTCGGGATCGTCGTCGACCTCGTGGCGGTTGCGGCCGAAGATGTCGGTCTGGTAGGGACCGGGCTCGATCAGCACGACCCGGATGCCGAAGGGACGAAGCTCGTGGCGCCAGGCCTCGCTCATCCCCTCGAGGGCGAACTTGCTGGACGCGTAGGCGCCGAGCCCCGGCATCGCCGTGCGACCCGACATGCTGGACACCATGACCACCGCGCCGCTCCGCCGGGCCCGCATGCTGGGCAGCACCCGCCGGGTCAGCGCGTGGACGCCGAAGACGTTCACGTCGAACAGGCGCCGCAGCTCCTCGTCGGAGACCTGCTCCAGGAAGCCCCCGATCGCGATGCCGGCGTTGTTCACCAGGCCATCGACCGCACCGTGCTCGTCGAGGATGCGGGCGACAGCCGCCTCCCGCTGCGCCGGCACGGTGACGTCGAGGCCGAGCGGACGCACGTCGAGCCCGGAGGCCGCCTCCATGAGCGGACCCGCGGTGTCCGGGTCTCGGAGACCCGCGTACACCGTGTGGCCCCGCCGAGCGAGCTCGACGGATGCCAGCTTGCCGAAGCCCGAGCGAGCCCCGGTGACGAGCACGACCATGTCCAAACCCCCTGGGTGGACCCTGGCCTAACCGTCAGCCGTAGGTCTGCACCCGGGTCCCGATGCGAGACTTGGCCCGTCGGACCTCGGCCAGGAGGTCGAGGCCATCCTGTGCGGAGCGTCGGGGCTCCACCGGGGGCTCCTGGACCGGCGGCGGCTCGGTGGAGATGACGGGCTTCTCGGCGGCGCCGTAGCCCCGTGGGATGCGACCGTGGATCGCGGCCGCCACGGCACCTGCGCGCCCCAGGACCGGACGCTCGGACGTGGGCTCGGGCTCCTCGGCCCGGTTCCAGCTGGTCACCATCGTGGAGGGCTCGGGCGCGGGCGGAGGAACCACCGGGTACGCCGGTACCTCCGGGAGCGCGTCGAGCCGCGCAGCCTCGTCGATCATCGACGCGAACGGGGTCGCCTGTGCCACCGGCACCTGGCCCTGGGAGGACCCGAGGCCGGTGATCAGCTGCGGTCCGTCGCCGCCATGCCCGACGAGCAGACGACGCCAGGCGCCCTGGGCATCGCGGACCTCCAGCAGCACGACGGAGGCGTCCTTGCCGAGGGGGGTGCGGCCCAGGACCCGCAGGGCGTCGGCCTCGACCTGCTCGGTCTTCTTCCGCTGCGTCCACGCATAGCCGAGGGCCAGGCCCAGCAGGGGCAGGGTCCACCACGGGGGCATCTCGAGGGACGACGCCGAAGGGGTGGCCACCGGGGTCGACGCCGCGGACGGCTCGGCGGCCGACACCGGTGCCGGCTCGGGGCCGAGGAGGCGCGCGTCGAGGTCGGCGTCCTGGGCCAGCGCCAACCCCAGCAGGAGCGGGAACATCAGACGGCTTCCGCCGCGGCGGACTCGGCGACCTTGGCGCCCACGAGCTCGGTGATGCGGAGGCCGACGCGGTCCTCCTGGAGGACCACCTCACCGCGGCCGAACAGCTGCCCGCCGACCATGATCTCCAGGGACTGACCCGCCAGGGAGTCGAGCTTGATGACGTCGTCTTCCTGGAGCTCGGACAGCTGACGAACGGTGAGCCGCGTCCGCCCGAGCTCGACGACGAGCTCGATGGGGATGTCGTACAGGAAGGTCACGTCTGCGGTCATGGGGCACCTCTCTTCTCCTTCATCGGACGACCCGGGGAAGACTTGAGGGGCGATCGCGATCTAGCGATGGGCCGCGAAGGCCTGGCGGCGGGGCCCGCGCTTTGGTGCTGAGACGCGGGCCGCGTGCAGGAGGCGCAGCACGCGGAAGGCCTGCCCCTGGTAGGGCTCGAGGAGCTCCAGCATTCGCTCCTCGGTGCCCCGCTCCTCCCCGGCGAGCCCCCACGCCACGGTGTTCGGCATGTGGACGTCCCCGAGGAGCACCGGCTCGGGACGTCCCAGGCGCATGCCCAGCACGAAGGTCGCGGTCCACGGCCCGACCCCCGGCAGCGCCTGGAGGCGCCGACGGGCAGCCACCGTGTTCATGGTCGCAGCCTCCTGCAGGCGACCCGCCCGGCGCCCCACGTCGACCAGGACCCGAGCCCGCTTCCGACCGACCCCACAGGCCTGGAGCACGGCGGTCCCCGCTCGGGCGAGGGTCTTCGGGTCTGGCGGAACCATCAGGCCCAGCTCGTCGGCCGCAGGGCCCGGTGCCACGTCTCCGAGGCGCTCGACGACCCGACGCCACGCCGCCGCCGCCTCGGCCCAGGTGACCAGCTGCTGGGGAACCGCGTTCAGCAGCGCCTCGAACACGTCGCCTGTGTCGACCAGCCTCAGCCCCGCATGGGCCTTCAGCATCCCATCCACCCGGGGATTCCCTGGCGGCAGCGTCCAAGGGGCCTCGTGCAGCCCCAGCCGACGGGGGAGACGCTCCAGCGCCTCCTCGGCCCCAGGGCCCCAGGCCTCGGCCACCAGCTCGCCGCCCCGCTGACGCACATCGATCGTCGCCAGACCCGCCCCGAAGCGGTGGGCGCTCGTGAAGCCATCGTCGTGACGACGAAAGGTCGGGTCCCGATGTCCCGTGCGGAGCAGGCGGACCGTCTCGTGGAAGGCGTAGGGAGGCTGGGGCTCGAGGACGCGACGGGGCATGGCAGGCCCTAACGAATGCTCAGGGGGCCGGTGCGGTGGCGGGCGCGGTGGGGCTCGGAGCCGATGCCAGCAGCGACCACCCCATGCCGACCACGGCGCCGAGGAGCATGACGGTGAGGGCCAGGGCCCCGAGCAGCACCCGTCGATCCAGCTGGATCGGTGGTGCCGGACGAGGGGGCGGCAGGTGCCCCTGGGAGAAGATCACCGGGTCGAGGGCCTCGTCGCTGGTCACCTCCCGGTAGGGGATGGACAGCGGCGGGGTGGCCTCGCGAGGAGAGCTGATCCGCTCGAGGCAGCGCTCGAGGTCGTCCACCAGCCAGTCCGCGCTGCCGTAGCGCTCCCCCGCCTTCTTCACCAGGCAGCGGTCCACCACGTCCTGCACGATCTGGGGCACGACGACGCGGGGGTTGGCCTCCATCATCGGGATCGGAGCCTGGTGGGAGTGGGCGAGGAGGACGGAGGCGCCAGGGTGGTCGGCGAAGGGCGTTCGGCCGGTGATCAGGCGGTACAGGAGGATGCCGGTGCCATAGAGGTCCGCGCGGACCCCTGCTGGCTCTCCGCGGGCCTGCTCGGGGGACATGTACTGGGGCGTGCCGATCAGCGCGCCCTGCACCGTGCGGTCTTCGTGGTCCCACGCCTTGGCGAGACCGAAGTCGCAGAGCTTCACGTGGACGGGGTCGTGGCTGGCCACCAGCAGGTTTCCCGGCTTCACGTCGCGGTGCACGATGCCCTGGTCGTGGGCGTGCTTCAGGGCGAGGGCCACCTGCTGGGTGATGGTGAGAGCCAGGCGGAGCGGCAGCGGCTCACCGGGGTCGAGGAGCTCGACGAGGGAGTGACCCCGCACCAGCTCCATGGCGATCCAGCACGCCCCCCTCGTGCCGAAGCCGTGCACCTCGACGATGTGGGGGTGGTGAAGCCGGGCCAGCAGATCCGCCTCCCGTCGGAAGCGGGCGACGTACTCGGTGCGTGCCGGCTCCTGCTCCCCCTCGGGGCGCATCACCTTCACGGCTACGTGCTCGCCATCGGCCAGTCGCTCGGCCTCGTAGACGTTGCCCATCGCGCCGGAGCCGATGACCCGCAGGAGCCGGTAGCGGCCGTCGATCACGGCGTCCTGCAGGGAGGTCTCCTCCACCGACAGCGACAGGGTGTCCACATCGGGCTCCCGGTCCTCCGTGCGGTCGGTCAGGGTGCTGCTCTCGGCGTCGACGTGCTGGGCCTCGGGGGAGTGCTCGTGGGTGTGGAGCGCGAGCACCAGCTCGAAGACCCGCTCCGGCCCACGCTCCAGCTCGGGGTGGCCGCTGGCGAGTCCGTCGAGGGCGTCGGCCAGCCGCTCCAGGGTGGCTCCCTCCCCCACCTCGACCGCGAGGACGTCGATGGCCCGAGGGCGCCGGGGGCCCGACAGGTGTCGGAGCATCTCGAGCAGGTGTCGGATCTGCGCCCCCATCGCGGGCACCTCCCCCTCGGAGAGGGCCCCGGCGAGACCGAGGGAGATCCTCCCGTCCGGCCGGATCAGTCCGTCGCGGACAAGGCCGCCCGGCAGCACGGCCTGGTCCCGGTAGAGGGGCACCAGCGCCCGCGCGATGCTCGCGATGGTGTGCAGGGCCACGGCAGGATGGGCGGCGTTGGGGTCGATGATGCAGGCCTCGAACCAGTGGTGCAGGTCGACACCACCGGGTCGCTCGAAGATCATCCACGGTCGCTCGGCGCCATCCGCGGACATCGCGAGGACCTCCAGCCACTCGGGCCCCACCCGGGCGCGACGGGAGGCCATCCGTGGCCGGAGCACGCCGACGTCGTCGACGGGGCGCGTCCACTGCAGGACCCGGGCAGGACGGCCGTCGTAGGTGCCCACGTGGGCACTCAGGTTCGGGTCGACCCCGTGACGCCATGCGGCGCGCCCTTCGATGCTGAGCGTCGACGGCAGCATGTGGTTGAGGCCCCCTCCCCCATTGTCCCATGTCGGATGGGTGAGCCTCAGTCTGAAGGGCTGGCTGCGGCCTCGTGCCGGGCCCGTGCCGCGACGGCGGTGTCGGGAAAGTCCGCGAAGACCCCATCGATGCCCAGGGCGTAGAAGCGCTCCAGCTCCTTGCCGGGGTCTCCGTCGGCCAGCGGCGACAGCTTCCGGGGCTCGTCGCGGAAGGTGTACACGTGCACCAGCAGACCGGCATCGTGGGCCGCCATCACGAGGGGGGTCGGGGCACGCCCGTCGTGGACCGCCTCCTTGGGCACCCCCAGGCCGTGGACCCGCTTGCGGAGCGAGCCGAGATCGCCGAGGAGCTCCCCATAGGTGGGCCCCCCGTCCGCCGGTCGAGCCTGGGGAGCGCCGACCAGCAGGACCCGAGGCACCGTGACCACCGCCGCCACGGCGTCGAGGGTGGAGGGCTCGAAGCACTGCACGATCACCGGATCATCGGCCTCGGTCAGGTCGGCCCCCTTCAGCGCCTCCAGGAACGGCTCCACCATGTCGAGCCCCAGGCTCCGGTGGTAGGTCGGGTGCTTGAGCTCCGGGTAGATGCCGATGGGACGCCCCGCCTCGGCCTGGAGCTCGGCCCGTAGCGCCAGGATCTCGTCGAAGGTGGGCACGAGGTAGCGACCATCGTGATCGTGGGGGCGGTCCGGGTAGGGCTGTCGGGCCCGCAGCGTGCGGAGCTCCGCCAGGGTGAAGTCGGTGCTGAACCACCCCTCCAGCGTCTCGCCGTCGATGGTGGCGCTCCGCTTCCGCTCGGGGAACCTGTCGGCGACGTCCGTGGTGAGGGACAGCTCGCTGTCGTGGCGGGCGACGAGCACGCCGTCCTTCGTGGGGACGAGGTCGGGCTCGATGAAGTCGGCCCCCTGCTCCACGGCCAGCCGGTAGCCCTCGAGGGTGTGGTCGGGCAGGTGCCCGGGAGCGCCGCGATGGCCGATGACGAGGGGATGGTTCACGGGGGCCTCCGGCTCGACGCCATGGGCGAGGAGGAGCCACAGCAGCGCGGTCATGGAGACCAGCCGTCGTAGGCACAGCCGTGCTGGGCGGCGAGTCGCATCAGGGGCACGGAGATGTCGGAGACCGAGGCCAGGGCGTGCTCCTTGACCACCACGAGGCGGTCGCCGGGAGCGTCGGAGGCCTCGAAGCCCTCGGCCAGCAGCCGCTCTCGGAGCGACGCGAGCCCGGAGGATGCGCCGTAGAAGGCATGGCGCACCGCGCGGGGAACGTCGTGGTCGATGCCGCCGAGGCGCTCGAGCTGCTCTCGGTCGGTGATGCGACGCCACCCGTGCTCGCTGGGGCACACCCTGTCGGCGAAGTAGTCCCAGCCCGCCGAGCGCTGGAAGCGGACCCGCAGCTCGCCGCGATGGCCGTCGATCTCCGCCTCGACCGCCTCCGCGTCCGTCACCTGGAGGACCGCCACGTACAGGCCGCGGAAGCGCTCCTCCCCCACCCACCAGGCGGCATCGGAGACCCGCCACAGGACCTCGTCCAGACGGGCCGCGTCGCCCTGGTCCACGAGCACGCGAAGGGAGGTGCCGTGGTGGTCGGGGGTGGGCATCACGGCACAGCCCACGTCGAAGCGCACGGTGGCGGTGCGAGGCCCCGACCCATCGGGGGGCTCGTACCGGTAGTCGTAGGTGTTCCAGTCGGCGTCGCGACGCATGGCTCTCCCGGTCCGGGTGCAGGGTACGACGACCAGCCCGGAACTACACGGCGAGGGCCACCCGCTTGGCCTGCAGGGCGGCGAAGAGGGCGTGGCTCATGCCGGCGCGGGCCCAGGGGGCGGGGCGTCGCCCGAGGGTCCGCAGCAGCATGGCCTGCACGAAGCGGAGGTGGTCCGGTCGGTACATGCCGTACACCCGGCCGAGGTAGCGACGGCGGGACACCCGGCGGACGTAGGGCTCGTCGGGATGGTTGGCGCAGTGGGCGGCGAAGAGGATCTGGTCGTCGTCCAGCTCCTGGACCCGGCGGGCGATCACCGCCAGCTTGCGGGGCAGCGACAAGGCCGGCAGCTCCTCGCTCATCGCCATGAAGCCCGCGAAGTGACGGGCCTCGTCCGCCATCAGGTCCTTGGCGATCTGCCGCAGCTCCGGGTCGTCGGTGGCGTCCCGGAGGGCCCGATAGAAGCCGGCCGCGAAGGCCTCCACCACGCAGCGGGACAGCAGCTCGTCGCCCGGGGCGCGATCTCGTTCGGGGTCCTCGTGGTACGGCAGCGTGGCCATCACCGCCATCCGATCCTCGAAGGAGAAGTCGGGGTCGTGACGCTGAAGCCAGCCGTGGAGACGGAGGCCGTGGACCGACTCCTCCCGACGCCAGCGGGTGACGCGGTCGGAGAAGCGACGGGGAAGGACCCGGTGCAGGTAGTCCCCGTACTGCGCGCTCCGGGACTCGAGGAGACAGGTGGTGCGCACGATGTAGCGGATGTCGGCGGGGGCGAGGGGCATGGAGACTCCGAGCGGAAGGGGCTCTCATCATGTGCCCCGCCCATCGCGGACGGCCGTCGCCGAGCCTGTGCGGAAGCTGTGCAGACATCCCGTCCTTTCGGACTGACGGCCGTCCACCCCAGCAGGCATGGTGGGTCCTGAGAGGAACGAACCATGCGCATCATTCTCCTTGCCCTCGTCGTCGCCTGCCGCGGCGGAAACAGCCCCGACGACGACACCACCACGGACACCACCGACAGCTCCACGGACACGACGGACAGCACCGACACCGGCGTCACCACCACGACCACCGACACCGACACCGGTACGGTCGTGGTCTGGACGGAGGAGAGCTTCCAGGCGCCCGAGGCCAAGCTGGAGGACATCCTCTTCGTGGTCGACAACTCCTGCTCGATGTCCGACAACCAGGCGCAGATGTCCACGGGGATGCAGGGCTTCGTCGACACGCTGGACGATGCGGGCATCCAGTGGCAGGCCGGCGTCACCAGCACCGACATGGGCACCCGCGGCAGCCCGCTCCAGGGGCGCCTCGTCAGCGTCGGCACCGAGCTCTGGTCCAGCCCCGACATCGCCGACCCCGCCGGTTGGCTCCATTCCGCCATTCAGCTGGGGGTCAACGGCGCCGGGGAGGAGCAGGGCATCGCCGCCGCCTACGCTGCAGCCGAGCTCCGCCGCACCACCGACAACGCCGGCTTCTTCCGCGATGACGCCGGCCTCCACGTGGTGGTGTTGAGCGACGAGCAGGACCAGTCGGATCAGGCGACCCCCGAGCTCGTGCCGATCGACGACTTCATCGACTGGATGGAGGGACAGCGTGGCCCCAACACCTCCGTCAGCTTCAGCTCCTTCGTGTGCGTGGCCAGCGCGGCCCCTTGCCAGGCCTTCGACCTCGGCACCCGCTACCTCGACGTGACCGACGCCGTCGGGGGCATCGTCTGGGACATCAACGACGACATCGACCTCGGCGTCAACGCAGTCGCGTCCAGCATCGTCGCCAACGCCGGCTTCCGGACCCTCGAGCTGGCCAGCACCCCGGCGGATCCCGCGGCCCTCGAGGTCACCATCGACGGCGTCCTCCTCGACGCCAGCGAGTACAGCTACGACGTCGACAGCAACAGCGTCGTCCTCACCGACGCCGCCCCGGACGGCGCCGACATCGTGGTCCGCTGGCCCGAGGCCTGATCACGGCCCGTAGGGAGGGAGTGGGTCGATGAGCTCGGCCCGCCCCAGGTTGTAGTCGATGTCGTCCTCGGGGACGTGGCGTGCCTCCCACACCACGCTCCCATCGGGGGCGACCTCGTACAGGCCGACGTCGGGGTCGACGACGAGGGTGTGGCCACCGGGGAGGCGCCGCGCATCCCCCAGGTAGGCGACGAAGCGCCCCATCGGCTCGGGGATCCGACCGACCTCCCGCACGACGTCCTCGTCGACGTCGAGCTCCACCACGTAGCTGCCATCGCGCTCGTGGACGTGGTCGCCGTTGGAGTACACGAGGGGGTGGCCGTCGGCCGTCACCTGGCTCATGTGGCCGTGGGCGAACGGGAGGCCTTCCCCGTCGAACGGAACGGAGGCGTCGACGCCGCCGACGACGGGTCCGAGCGTACCGTCGCCGTGGATGCGGACGAGCTGGTCGAGGAAGCGAACCATCACCCACCAGCCGTCCCCCGACGGGTCGCGGACGAGGCTGTTGCTGTGGGTCCACTCGATGCGCCCCGGCACGAAGGAGCCCCACAGACGGCTGTGGCTGCAGGGCTGCGTGACCGGGCCAGGCCAGTCGTCGAAGAAGGAGAAGACGTCGGTGCTGGAGCCCTGTCCGCCTTCGTCGACGAGGCGGATGGCGTCGGAGGTCATCGGCTTGACGGGGCCGTCTTGCACGAGGGCCATGTCGCGGTCGACCCAGGCGAGGTAGGCGTAGCCGCCGTCGGCCTCCACGAAGTCGTGGTGCAGGCGCGGAGCGACCGTGGTGGCGGCCGAAGAGCCGTCGAAGGCCTCCCGGACGATGCGACCGTCGTCGCTGCGGTTGTCGGCGATGTTGCTGGCCCACACGAAGCCCAGGCCGTCGTCGCGAGGGTGCACGCGGAGGATGCGGTGTCCGGCGGGGGCCTCCCGCCACCAGCGGATCCGGCCCTCGGGATCGACGGCGATGGCGAAGGATCGCTCCAGGAAGTGGAACTGGGTGGTCAGGATCCAGTGGTCGTCGACCTCCCCAGCAGCATGACGGGTGGTGACCCAGCGCTGAAGGGGCTCGGGGGCCTCGGGGACCCACACGGTCTCGGGACCGTGCACCCCGTCGACGGCGCTGAGGGTCCACGTGACCTGGGAGCCGGCCGGCACCCCGAGGAGACGCAGCTGGCCCTCGGCGCCGTCCACCTCGGTCCGGTGGTCGCCGCTGGCGTCGCTCCAGTCGAGCACGACGGGGCCCGAGCGGGGCTCGAAGCGGACCGTCACGAAGGTCGGCGTGTCCGCGTCCGGCACCCACCGAGCGTCGAGGGGGGCTGCGCTGTCGGCGGTGGCGTCGAGGAACCCGTCGGTCGGTTCGGGCTCGGATGCCCCCTCCCCGGCTCGCCCACAGCCCGCAGCGAGCAGGGCCAGGACGGCGATGAGGACGGGACGAGCCATGGGTCCAGGGTAGTCGTCGACCGGGCCGTCGGCCAGATTTCTCGACGGGGCTGTAAGGGGGACGCCGAGGGCCCGTTGGCTGGGGGCAGGAGGTACTCCATGGCAGACCCCATCCCCTTCTCCTTCAAGTGCGACGCCCGCTGGGACGACATGCTGGGCAGCGGCGGGAAGCGCCTGTGCACCCAGTGCAACACCCCGGTCGTCGACCTGTCGAGCCTGACCAGGGAGGAGGCGGCCAAGGTCCTCGCGACCCCGGGGGTCTGCGTCAACTACATCGTGGAGGACGGAGAGGTGGTCTACGGCCGCAAGGCTCGTGGGGGCGTCGACCCCGAGGGCCCCGTGGTCCGAGAGGCGTCCCGTCGCCGGGGTCGGGGCCGCCGGCTGCTCCGCTGGGCCAGCGCCGCCGCCTCGGTCGCAGCCGCGGGTGGGCTCGCCGTCCCCGGCATCGCCAGCGCCGGGACCGCTGCCGCAGAAGACGAAGGG
>Ga0213839_1002342_pt1 | contig 10690 bp, 8 predicted proteins | sample SWPATP21_FD_160075 | JGI IMG/M metagenome (GOLD analysis project Ga0213839, IMG submission 160075) | Coastal seawater microbial communities from Marineland, Florida, United States - SWPA TP2 #1 | ecosystem: Environmental > Aquatic > Marine > Coastal | place: USA: Florida | collected 2016-08-14 | reverse complement strand
GCGGGAAGTGACGGCCGCGATGCCGGCGAGAAGGCCGGTGGCGGCCAGGGCGCCGAGTGCGGCCGTTCGGTGACGGTGGTCCAGGGGATCTCCGTGGCCGGCGAACCGGGTTGGTCGGCGGAGATTACCCGACCTCGGACGGGTCCGGTCCTGCGTCTCCGGCCAGGGTTGCGGACACCAGCTCGTCCACGCGCTGCCAGAGCGCCTCGCGGTAGCCAGCGTCGAAGGCTAGCGGCCGCGGCTCGGTGCCCACGAAGAGCTGGCCGGTCACCCCACCGAGGGGGGAGCGGCACACATGGACCGCGCTCGCCGACACCTCGGGCCACCATCCCGTCACCCACTGCACCGGACGCCGCAGGGGCCACGGGAGGCTTCGGCCCAGGTCCGAGCGCACGGGTCCTGGATGCACGGCGTTGACGAGGATGCCCTGGGGCGCCAGCCGCTCGGCGAGGCACTGGGTGAGCACGGTCTTGGCGTGCACCCCGGCGGCCGCGGTGCGCAGGCCGCGGTAGCGCCGCTCGCTGTCGAGGTTCGTCAGATCGAGGCGCGGGCGCAGCACGAGCGCCGGCCGGCCGCTGATGGTGACGATGCGAGCCTGGTGGGCCCGGGCCAGCGCGGGCGCGAGGGCGGTGCACAGCAGCTGGACCCCGAAGCAGAGCACGGCCAGCGTCACCTCGTGGCCCTCGGAGGTGCGCTGCTCCCGCGGCAGGATCACCCCCGCCGAGCACACCAGACGGTCGAGGGAGGGCACGGCGGTGGCGAAGGTGTCGGCGAAGCGCTGCACGTCGCGGAGCACGGCGAGGTCGACGGCGTGGAAGGTGGCGTGGTGGCCCTCGGCCCGAAGCGAGGCCTGCAGCCGCTCGCCCCGGTCGCGGTCGCGGCCCACGAAGTGCACCGCGTAGCCGTGGCGGGCGAGATCGACGGTGAGTCCCTGGCCGATCCCCGAGGTGCCGCCGGTGATCAGTGCCGTGGGCACGCCTGCGCCGGTCAGTAGATGTCACCGGCGTGAATACCGAGCCGATGATCGTGGTGGCAAGTGGTTCGTCCTGACAAGCTGGAACGAGAGGTATATCGGGATATGTGAGCGTTCCCAAGCTCTGGCAGGACGGGCCGCTTGATGCCACGAGGGCGGTTCGGGATTTGCGTCGGGGGCATCTAGGGGTGCATCGTGGCCCGCGACGCCTTGGGGGGCGGGTGGTCGCGGGGGAGCTGGGGGATCTTCACCTCGTGCAGCTCCTCGGGATCCGACAGCCCCTTGAGCTGGAAGCGTCCGAGGCGCGACAGCGTGAGCCCGTCGGTGAGCTTGAGCCGCCGCACGCTGGCTTCGCTGGCCAGGATCTGCCCGCCGTAGCCGGCGCTCGAGATGCGCGCGGCCCGGTTGACCATGGGGCCGAAGTAGTCCATCGCGCCGGTGGTGGGGTGGGGGCGGCAGTCGGGCTCGCCGGTGTGCAGTCCCATGCGCACGAGGAGCGTGCCGAGCAGCTCCTGCACCTCGGGGGGCCAGGGGTGCTCGTAGAGCGCGAGCTGCACGTCGACACACCAGTGCAGGGCGTCGTTGGGGTCGCTGAACGCCACCATGAACGCGTCGCCCTCGGTCTTCACCTCGTAGCCGCCGCGCCGCGCGATGGCCGAGCGCATGATGGCGTCGTGGGCGGTGAGCACCCGGCGCATCATCTCGGGGTCGCGGTCCCACAGCTTGGTGCTGTCTTGCACGTCGGTGAACACGATGGTGACCGTGCCCGACGGGGCCGCAGGGACCTTGAAGGCCGCCACCCGCCGGCGCCCGCCCGTCCACTCCCGGAGCATGTCGCGGGCCGAGCCCACCCGGTGGTGCGGCTTGACTTGCAGCGAGTGGGTGATGGCCTTCGCGATGCGGTCGGGCAGATCGGGGATCACCTCCTTGATGGGGGTGTAGGTGCCCGTGCGGATCGCCTGGAGGATCTTGTCGTTGTCGTCACCGACGAAGGGCAGCATGCCCGTCAGCGCCTGGTAGAGCGTGACCCCGGCCGACCACAGATCGGCCCGCTCGTCGACGGCGTCGGGGAAGTGCGACTGCTCGGGGGCCATGTAGTTGATGGTGCCGAGCATCCCGCGGCGCAGGGAGCCGGAGGTGGGGTCTTCGGTGCCGAACACCCGGGCCAGGGCGAGATCGGTGAGCTTGGGCACGAACTGGTTGTTGTCGGGCTCGAGCGCGATGCCCGAGGTCTTCACGTTGCGGTGGACCACGCCGTTGCGGTGGATGTGGTCGAGCCCGCGCAGCAGACCTGCGGCCAGGCCGTCGGCTTCTTCGACGCTCAGGCGGTCGTGCACCTGCAGGTGCTCCGACAGCAACGCCCCGTTGACCCAGTCGAGCACCAGGGCCGGCGCCTTGTCGAGCCGCACCAGATCGGTGGCGCCCACGAGGTTGTCGTGGCGCAGGCGGGCCTGCAGGCGGCCGGCGAGGAGCTGACGACGCGCGAGCATCTTCGAGCGCCGGGTCATCACCACGAGGCAGTGGTAGGTCTCCAGCTCGACGTGGCGCACCCGGTAGCGGGCGGTGTAGCTGCCGCGATGAACCAGGGCCTCGACCCGGTAGTTGCCTACGATGTCGCCAGGGGTGAAGGACACGGCGGCAGTCTACACCGCGTCGTGGGCCCCGGCTGAGGTGTAGGCTGCGCGACGTGTCGTGCCTGCGTCGTCGCCTACGATGTCTCCTGCTCACGGCCCTGTGTGGAGGGGCGCTGGCGGGCTGTGGGCTGTCCCGTCGCACGGTCCGCTTCCTCGGTCCCGAGGCCGTGCGGATCGAGGACGGGCCGATGGGGCAGGTCGCGCAGGTGCACTACACCACCGGCTACGGCGAGGAGCCCGAGACGCTCTACGCTCCGGAGGTGGTGCGCGCCGATGGACGGTCCTTCCGCGTGCCGCTGCGGGTCACCAGCTACGGCGAGCTGCGCGTCACGCCCCAGGTGCCGGGGGCCACCGTGGCGGTCTACCGGCGCCACAGCGGGCTGATGCCCACCGGCTACGAGCGCATCGTGGCGGTGACCGGGGCCACGCCGGGGGTGGTGCCCCTCGAGGTTCGCCCGCTGCCCGAGAGGCTCGACGGCCCGCTGGTGGTCTCGATGCGCGACCTGCACAATGTCTACAACGGCTTCGCCTTCGAGGACGGCGACCTGCTGCTGGTGCGCGTGCAGGCGCCGGAGCACGCCACCGAGGACTACCTGTTCCAGACCCGGCGCATCGGGCTCCGCACCCGCTTCGGGGCCGGGGTGCTGGTGCGGGTGCCGTTCCCCGAGGTCACCGCCGCGCCGCTGGCGCCGGTGCTCGCGGGCACCGTGGCCGTCGGCTACCGCCCGCGCACCCGCGCGCCAATCCCGTCGTGGCTCGGCGACAAGGTGGCGGTGGTGGCGAGCCTCGGTGTGGGCACCACCCGGCTGCCGGCGGCCGCGGAGACGGTCGACGAGCAGCTCGGGGGGCTCTACGACGCGGCGCTTGGCGGCGGCGGGCTGCAGCTGTACGACATCGTCTCGGCGCAGGTGCTGGTGAACCTCTCGGCCCTGGGGCGCGACGCGACCGAGGCGGGAGCCACGCTGGCGGTGGGCTTCGACGCGGTGCAGTTCGGGCGGTTCACCCGCAACGGCGTGCAGCGGCTGCTGAACGACAACGAGCTCTCGCCGCCTTGACGTGGTCTGCCCGGTCGCGCTCGAGGTGACGGGCTTCACTCCCTTCGTCGCGGCGGCCAACCTGGCGGGCGAGGAGGTCGCGTGTGCGTATCCGTTGCGTCACCGGGCCATACCGCTGGGGCAACGGTCACGGGGACGATCGGAGCGTACGTGGGGTCCATGCTCATGCTCCTCACCATCAGCTGTCTCGTCACCGACCCAGCGGCTCCGATCTCTGCGCCCCCCGCGCCGTCCTCGGACGCCGTGGTCGAGGTGGCGATGGCCGGTGCCACACCGACGGATCCCGCCGAGGCCCGCACATGGATTGCCGCGGAGCTCGCGCTGCACGCCGTGCCGGAGGTGGTCGTCACCTCACCTGCGGGCCGCGCCCCCTCGGTGCGGGGCACGCCGGCAGCTCCCTGGCGGCTCGAGCTGTGGGAGGAAGGTGGACGTGCGGCCGCCTCGCTGTGCCCCCCTGCGGGCAACTGCGAGCTGGCGCGCTTTGACGGCTCGCCCGAGGCGCGCGGGGTCGCCGTGGCCGGGTGGGTGGCTCGGCAGCTCGGGCAGTTCATCGAACCGGACGCCGTGGCCTGCATCGACGCGCCTGCCGACGACTACGCCGCGCTGTGGCTCGGCCGCGCCGCGCTCGACCACTACGCCGGCGTCGGTGACCACCGGGATGTGCGACGCGACGCGCTGCGGCGTGCCGTGTTCCTCGACGCGCGTGTGGCGACTGCCCAGTGGATGCTGGCCCGGCGACTCGACGCCCACGGCGACCCCGAGGCGCCGCGTCATGGACAGGTGGCGGCGCAGCGGTGCCCGGCGCACGCAGGACTCTCGGCCGATCTCGCGACCTGGTCGTCGTCGGGTGTCCCGCAGGAGCTCCGCTTCGTGGTGGGGGCGCTCGAGCGGAGCCTCGACAGCGGGTCGCCCGACGAGGAGCTTGCGCGCACCGCGGCCCTCGCATGGCCGCTCGACGCCCATGTGGCCGACCTAGCCGCTCGGGCCACCCAGGGGACGGTGCGGCAGGAGCACCTGCGTCGCTGGTCGGGCCTCGACCCACGAGCGTCGGAGCCGGAGCTGGCGCTGGCGCGCATGGCCCTCGACGAAGGGCGCTGGCACGATGTCGTGACCCACGGACGTGCTGCCGAGGCCCGGGGCGCGGAGGAGGCGCGAGAGATCCTCGTGCCAGCTCTCCTCGCCCTCGGTCAGCTCGAGCTCGCCGCCGATCTCGCGCCGGCGAACCTGGCGGCCCGCATCGCCGCCCGCGGGGGTGACGACACCGACACCGGGTCGGGGGCGCTCGGCCCCGAGGGGCTGCTGCTCGCCGCCAGTCGTGTCTTGCGCGTGGACCCCACGCAGGCGCTGTCGCTGGCCGAGGAGGCGCTGCGCCTGCGTCCAGACTGGCCCGAGGCGTTGGGTCTCGCCTCGCGTGCGGCGGATGCGGCCGGGGTCGACGGTGCGCTCTATCGAGACCGGCTGGCGCTGGTCGAGCCGACGTGAGCTGGCGAAGGGGCCTGTCGGTCGTGCTCGTCGCGCTGGGGATCGGCTCGTCGGTGCTGGCATGGACGGGCTGGAGCTGGCTGAACCAGACCGTGCTCTCCGACCTGCCCGACGACCTGTCCCACCTGGCGGAGCATGCGCCCCTCGCCACGGCCTGCGAGGTGGTGGATCTCGACGGCGCGTTGCTCGACACCTTCTACGTGGAGCGGCGCTACCCCGTGCACTTCGAGCAGCTGCCCCACCCCGTGTGGCAAGCATTCGTCGCCAGTGAGGATGCCGCCTTCTTCGAGCATGGAGGTGTGGACCCCTTGGGCATCGCCCGTGCCCTGGTCGTCAACCTCAGGGCCGGGCGCACCGTGCAGGGGGGCAGCACCCTCACGCAGCAGGTGGTGAAGAACGTGCTGCTGAGCTCCGAGCGCACCTACGAGCGCAAGCTCCGGGAGGCCGTGCTGGCGCGCCGTCTGGAGGCCGAGCTCTCCAAAGAGCAGATCCTCGAGCTCTACCTCGAGTTGGTGTATCTCGGCGGGGGCAACTACGGGGTCGAGGCCGCGGCCCGCGACTACTTCGGGGTGCCGGCGGCCCAGCTCGACGTGGGCCAGGCCGCCTTGCTGGCCGGGCTCGTTCCGGCGCCTTCGCGCTACGCGCCGGATGTGTCGGAGGAGCGGGCAAGAGACCGCCGCCGGCTCGTGCTGCGTCGGATGGTCGCTGTCGGCTACCTCACCGCCGAAGAAGCCGCCTACTGGGGCGAGCAGCCCCTCGGGCTCCGCAGCGGCGCGGAGGACGACGGGCGCCAGGTGTCGGCGTCCTATCTCACGGCTGCGCGCCGGGAGATTCGGCAGGCCTTCGGCGATCGCGCGGGGGTAGCGGGCCTTCGGGTCACGGTGCCGATCGACCACGACCTGCAGGCCGTGGCCGAGGAGGCGGCGCGCGAGGCGGAGGTGTCACACCTCGGGCGGCAGGGGCCGCTGGCCATTCGACGCCGCGGGACCGCGCGCTCCGATCTTCCGCCGGCCCCCACGAGCCCGTGCTTCGTGGGGCGCGTGGGGTCCGACCGCCGGACCCTCCACACGGAAGGGGGGAGCCACGAGTTGCACCGGGCGGCATGGTGGAGTCCTGTGCACGACGAGCGCGTGGGGCGGCCGGTGGCGCTCGCTCAGCAGGTGCAGGAGGGCGACTGGCTCGCTGTCTGTGATCGTGGCGACGGGTTGGTGGTCGACGACACCCCCTGGGCGCGGTCGGCCGTGGTGGTCCTCGACATCGAGACCGGCCATGTGGTGGCGGTCGCCGACGGCCAGCCCACCCCCCTGGAGGGGTTCGTCCGTGCGCTGCAGGCGCGCCGGCAGCCAGGGTCGTCCTTCAAGCCCTATGTCTACGCGGCGGCCTTCGCTCAGGGGTGGTCGTTGCTCGGCACCGCGGTCGATGCGCCGCTGTCGCTACCCGGCGCTGGGGGACGTGCATGGCAGCCGAAGAACTACGGCGGGGGCTATGCGGGCCGCATGACCCTGCGCACGGCGCTCCGTGCGTCGAACAACACCATCCCCATTCGACTGACGCTCGAGGTGGGGGCCGAGGCGGTGGTGGACCTCGCGGCTGCCGCGGGTGTGGCCTCGCCCTTGCGGGCCGACCCCACCATCGCGCTGGGCTCCTCCGAGGTGACCCCGCTCGATCAAGCGACGGGGTACGCGACCCTGGCCCGCGGGGGACAGCATCGTCGCTCGACCTTCCTGGCCGACGTACGGGTCGCCGAGGCAGATCTGACCCCGCTTCGTCCTGCCTCGGCCGCCATGTCTCCCGGGGTCGCCTGGGAGGTCGTGGAGGGCCTGCGGGCGGTGGTCACCGAAGGGACGGGTCGGGTGGCCGACGTGCCGGAGCGGTTCGTCGCCGGGAAGACGGGCACGACCAACGACGCGGTCGACGCCTGGTTCGTGGGCTTGACCGAGCGCTACGCGGTCGCGGTGTGGGTGGGCACCGACGGACATCGATCCCTGGGGGAGCGCGAGACGGGAGGCCGCGCAGCAGGCCCCGCCTTCCGCCGGGTGGTGGAAGCGACGGCGCCTGGCACGGCGCGCGTGGCGCCCCCCGAGGTCGTGCGGGTGCCCTACCAGGGCCGGGTGATCGGCCTGCGCCGTGCCACCGTGCCCACGTCCGTGTTGCCGCGGAGGAACGTCGACGGGCCCCTGCAGCCGCTCGACCAGCCCGCGAGCCAGGTCCGGAGGTGAGGGCCCGCCCGGGGCCTTTGGGGGCGTCAGCCTCCGTCGGGCCGCGCGGACGGGGTGGTGCTGCCGAGGAGCACGGCCCCGAGCCCCACCTCGGCCGGCTGGCAGCTGCCGCATGCACCCGCGCACACCGGGCCGTCGACCGGCACAGGTCCCGGGGGCACCGACCCCGTCGGGCACAGCACCCCATCGACCGACCAGACCACGATCGGTCGCGGCGGGCCGGAGGGCGCGGCGGGCGCTCCTGGGACGAGCGGTGGGCGCACCTCGCAGCGGGGCCCGTAGGCGTGGTGCCACGCGGAGAACACCGACCACGACGCCTCCTGCTCCATCACGCGCGTGCGCAAGTCCTCCAGGCGGGTGCCCAGCGGTCCGTCGACCAGCGGTCGCACCGAGGGGGTCTCGATCAGCCAGTCGACCCGCTGCAGCTGCGCGCGCCCTCGCTGGGCCGCGATCCGCCACGCGTCGGCGAAGGCCAGGTAGTTGCCGGCCTCCCTGTCGCAGCTTCGGTCGTGCGGATCACGGTCGTTCTGCCAGGCGGCAGCGGCGCCCTCGAGCGCCTCGGCACGAGCGAGTCTGTGCGCGAGCTCCTCGAGCGCCTCGTCGACGGTGTCGGGGCCTGGAGCGACCCACTCGGCGGGGGTCGGGTCGTCGGCGGGTTCCATGGGTCGGCGGTATCGCGCGTTCGCCGGTGCGGGGTTGTCCGTGAGATACGAAGGGGGGGTCGCGTCGTGTAGCATCGCGCGATGCGAAGACTCCTGCTCCTGGCCCTCGGGCTGACCGTCGGCACCGCCTGCATGCCGCTCCCCCACACCTGGGACACCGTCGAGGACTTCCCTGTCGACAGGGCCGTGGTGTACACGCCCGCCCCGTCCGACCCCTCCGAGGTGCGGGTGCTCACCTGGAACCTGAAGTTCGGCGGCGCTCGGGTCGACTTCTTCTTCGACGGGTGGGGCGAGCGCGTCCACATGACCGAGGACGAGGTGAACGCGCACATGCGCGACATCCGCGCGCTCATCGACGAGACCCAGCCCGACCTGCTGCTCGCCCAGGAGGTCGACCGCGAGTCCACGCGCTCCGCCTACGTCGACATGGCCCGCGACATCCTCGACAAGACCTACTTCAACTACGCGGCCTACGTGCCCGTGTGGGAGGTCGACTACATCCCCGAGGAGGGGCTCGGGCGGATGAAGATGGGGCAGGTCGTGTTCAGCCGCTGGCCCATCACGCTGAACCGCCGCATCGACCTGCCGCAGAGCACCGAGTCGTCGGCCCTGGTCAACACCTTCTGGCTGCACCGCGCCATCCAGATCACCGAGATCGACATGGGGGGCGGCCAGGTGGTCTCGGTGCTCAACAACCATCCCACCGCCTACGCCCTCGACGGCACCAAGCAGGTGCACCTCGAGGAGATCTTCGCCGCGAGCGCCGCCGCCTTCCCGCCGCGCCTCGTGGGGGGCGACTTCAACGTCATCCCGCCGGGCTCGCTGCAGACCGAGGGCTTCGCCGACAACGCGCCCACCGACACCCCTGGGGTGAGCGAGGTCTCCTACACCCAAGAAGAGATGGACGCGCTGCTCCCCTACTACGACGACTTCGAGGCCGCCGTGCCCCTCGACGCCTACCAGGTCGACACCCTCGAGGAGCAGGAGGCCTTCCTCACCCACAGCGTGTCGCGCGAGGTCTTCTGGACCCAGAAGCTCGACTACCTGTTTACCGACACCACCTTCACCGAGGCCGTCACCCTGCAGAAGCCGGGCGACGGGGGCATCACGATGGACCCGATGCTGCTGTCCGACCACGCGCCCATCTTCGCCGTGTGGGACCTGCCATGATCGTGCTGCTCGCGACGCTGGCGCTGGCCGCCGACCCCGCCGACCCCGCGGAGGAGACCCCGCTCACCGCCCACGCCGGCCACGCCACCACCCTGGGCCCCGGCCACGGCGTGGTGGGCCTGTTCCGCCCGTGGGCCATCGGGGTGAGCGACAAGGTCGACCTGGGCACCACCGGGCCCGCGGCGCTCGTCGCCCCCAAGGTCGACGTGAAGGTGTCGCTGTTCGAGGACGACGACGACGAGCAGGCGGCCGCCCTGGCGGTCACCGGGGGCCTCGGCCTGCCGAGCTTGGGGCTGTCGTTCCTGCGGGGAAGCGTGCTCAGCTCCGACCCCACCCAGTCGCTGGGCTTCGCCGCGGTGGGCGAGCTCGGGATCGTCGGCACGCTGCGCCAGCGGCGCACGGTCACCTCCCTGGGGGCCGAGCTGCGGGTGGGCGGGCAGACCGGCAACTTCGCCCCGGTCGACATGTTCTTCGTGGGACCCATGCTCGCGCCGATCACCGAGGGGCCAGCGCTGCGGCTGCGCTGGGTCACCGACTACCCCTTGGCCAAGCGGCTCGTGCTCACCAGCGACTTCGCCGTGCAGCTCGGGTCGACCGGGCCCGATCTCGTCGCCCGGGGCTTCTTCCTCGGTGGGCTGTCGAAGCACGTGGCGCTGGGGGCGGGCTGGGCGGTGGCGGCCGAGACGCTGTCGTTCGGCGGCAAGGACAGCTGGGGCGTGCCGCTGCTCGACGTGCAGGGGCGGTGGTGACCTGATGGGGCTTCGGCCCGTTCCGGGCCTGCGCGGCGAGGGTGCGTTCAGCGGTCAGCGGTCAGCTGCCATGGCTGTCGGGAGGCTCATCGTGGGTGGCTGGCGGCTGAGTGCGGGCGTGGGTGTTGCGTCGTCAACCCCACACGGGGGACCCGACCGGCGACGGGGTGAAGAGGGTGCCTCCCCGACCGGTGAGACATCGAAGAGGGTGTTCGGCGCCCGGGTCGGCCCATGGGCCACGATAGAATCACTGTAATGGAGGGGTCGAGGGACGAGACTCGGCCGAGGCACCCCCTTCGACCCCTCACCGGTTTCCGGGGCACCCTCTTCGACCCTTCACCGGTCGGGGGAGGACCTGAAGGCCGCAGGTGCCGTGCCGCTGTATGCTCGCCGAATGGAGTCACCCCCCACTTCTTGGCCTCTCGCCGACGGCCACGTCGACCTGGTGGCCGGTGCCGTGGAGCGCGAGGGCAGCGCCACCTCGCTGACGGGCCGCGAGGTGGCCCTGCTGCGCTACCTCGCCGAGCACGCCGAGCGTCCGGTTCCCCGGGAAGAGCTGCTACGCGAGGTGTGGCAGTACCGGGCCCGCTACCGCACCCGGGCGGTGGAGCAGACCATCACCCGCCTTCGCAAGAAGCTGGAGACCGACCCCGCCGCTCCCCGCCACCTGGTGACCGTGCACGGCCGTGGCTACCGGCTGCTCCCCGTGCAGACCGCGCCCGCCTCGCCCGACGACGTGGTGTGCC
>Ga0213839_1002338_pt1 | contig 10713 bp, 1 predicted proteins | sample SWPATP21_FD_160075 | JGI IMG/M metagenome (GOLD analysis project Ga0213839, IMG submission 160075) | Coastal seawater microbial communities from Marineland, Florida, United States - SWPA TP2 #1 | ecosystem: Environmental > Aquatic > Marine > Coastal | place: USA: Florida | collected 2016-08-14 | reverse complement strand
TAGCTCGATTTCGGAAACGTTATCCACAACAAGTATGAAGAACGTGACTTTTCCATCATTAACCTCGGCAAGGTACCATTCAACTTTCGATTTGATCTCAGTCACATCAGTGGCCCTCATCAAATCACTGTGAGTCCAATGCAAGGAAGAATATTCGAAAAAGATCGGCAAAAAGTAGTTGTCAAGTTCTCTCCACAAGTGCCGCAAGAAATTGTGGACAAAATTGTCGTCGAAGTCGCTCACTTCGAAGCAATTGACATTCCTTTAACCGGAAGCGGAATTTTCGCTCAGGTTGTTTTCTCACTGCCCCTTGTAGAACCGCAAGACTGGCCACGGTTAATGGAGGAAGCATCTAGCGCTCTTGCAGCTAAAGCGCAAAAGAGGCAGGCGACTTCCGACTCAGCTGCCGTGGAAACCGCCTCTGTGGTCCCGCCGGAAACCCCTAAGAAGCGCACCAAGAAGCGCCAAGGAAAGGGTAAAGGAAAAACGGCCGACGAATTACTGCTGTTGGACACCGAGATGGAGGCGCGCCGACGATACTTTATGGAATACTTGCTGAATATCGTGGAGACTGAAGGCTCCTTGGACAGCATGCGCCCGAGTACGAAGTCGTCTCGCAAAAAGCCGAGTGGTGGTTCCCAGTCCTCTGAGAACGGCCCCAAGACAACGAATGACTTTGTGATCGCAGAGCACCTTGCTGACTTTGGAAACGTGATTGCAGGGACCTCGAAGAAGAAAACATTTCGCGTCACTAATCTTGGAAGTATTCCTGTGAGTTTCAGTCTGGATAAGCGCCTGCCGGCCGCACACGGTTTTACTGTGGAACCTGAGAAGGTCAACAGGTTGCCTGAAGGTACTAGCGTTGATTTCACCCTCAAGTTCAAAGCGCGCAAAAATGGAATCGGGCCGGTGGAGGTCGACGTTCCCATCGACGTGAAAGGAGGCCCTACCGCTCAACTTTCACTACGAGCGAACGTCACGGTGCCGGACATCGTCATTGCACCAAATAAAGTCGATTTTGGCGATGTTGTTGTGGGTCAATGTAAAGTTGTGACAGTGCAGGTCACCAACACCGCTCCTGTTGCTGCGGAATGGGTCATCAAACATTTGGCATTGACGGGAGCTGCTGCAAAATCGGCAGCCAGGTTCTCCTATGAACCTGACCACGGCACTCTGCGGCCTGGCGAAAGACAAAATGTACGGGTTACTTTCACACCTACCGGAAACCAAGGATACGCGTACACTGTTCCGTTCCGGATCGCAAATAATCCAGCTCAAAAACTTTTGGAAGTAGCTGGAACTGGACAACTGCTTGCTCTGTCGTTCGACCCACCCCATATAGTTCTCCCAACAGTACGGCCGTACGATCCGCCTGTGCGTCAAACTGTGGAGGTAGTGAACAACAGCGAGTATCCCATCGAGGTATTCTCACTTGATTTTGACAAGCAGTATGTCGAGGAAGAAGCTGCCATTCAGCAGGCTGATTTCGACGAATCTGGTCAGATGTTACTCGCACCTCGTGAACCCGGGAGCGGACTGCCCATCGCTTTGCTGCCTGCTGAACAAGCGGAAGAAGCGCGCATCGCTGCAGAGATTCAACCGTTCCAGCGAAAGCATGCGACTGATTTCTTGGTCATCGGCCCAGGACTCTGCGGTAAATCGACCATGGCTCAACGTTTGGGAGAAAAATACAACATCCCCGTCGTGTCTATTGCACAAGTCATGGCGAGCGCGTCTCCAAATGATCCCGATGACGAGCCACAGCAAGCATCGGCAGAGGGTGACACCCCAGAAGCTTTGACGCAGGCTCTCGAAGAGAATCTGTGGCGATATTTACATCGTACCAACTCGGAGTCGCAATGGGGCTTGGTTATCGATGGCGTTGACAACATCCCGGGCGTCGAAACTCCACAAATAGTGGAGACGTTGGTCCGTGTCTTTAACGGCTGCAACAGTAAGCGGTTCCAAGTGATCCAACTGCAATTCCAGGATCCAGAAATTGTAGCTCCGACCGACGGCGACGGCGACGTCGAGACCAAAGACGACGGCGAACCGCTGAGTGAACCCCGCAGTGGCCTTGATGTTCATATTGCAAATGTTACAGCGCGTTTGAATGTTCGCTCCCAGGAGTTGGACGAGCAGTTGCAAGCGGCTCAGGAATCACTTGAGCAAGATCGAGAAAAGTTAGCCAAGCTGCAATCAGAGATTGATGCAGCGCAGGAAGCTGAAAAAGATGATGAGGATGAAGAATCGGGTGCTGAGGAAAGTCCGAACGAAAAGTCTGCGGCACTTCGCGACGAGTACAATGTTCTGGAAGCAGCTGTTTCCGCAGGGGACGAACGGCAGGCTGCTCTATCTGCTGAAAAAGCCGCCGTGTTGCAACTGCTTGAACGGGTTACCGTCGAACTGACCTCGGAAGCGGTGGAGGAATTTGAGGTCACCAGGGCAACGATGGTCGACAGTCTCGCACCTCTAATTTGCCATCAACAAGTCGAGTCAACTGAAGCAGCTGAAGATGTTTCAGACGCTGGAGACGACAAGGCAAGCGGATCTGTGGAAGATGGTGAACACGCCGCAGCTGCCGCAGTTGATCCTTCCAAGTTAGTCACGGTGAACGCTGCACAGGAATCGGACATCGTGTTTGCGTCCATTGGCATCGAACTCGAGGGCAACGTTGATGTTCCTCAACAACGTTCCGAACTCGACATTATCCCAGAGCCCGAAACGCTTGCAATTGTGCGACGCGGTGTGGCTCGCCTTCCTGCGACACCACTCACCAAATTTGCCATTGAAAACCCTTATGTGGAACCCGAACCTTTGACGCCTGAAGAGGAAGCAGCAATCGCCAAAGCGAAAGCGGCTGAAGCTAAGGCTCGTGCCAAAAAGGGACTGGAACCTGAACCTGAACCTGAAGTACAACACGCAACTCGATGGATTCTACCGCCACACGGGTCAGCTGCCTTCGATGTAGTGTTTCAGTCTGATGGTGTCGGTAGCTTCGACGTGAACATGGGATTCGAAATAGTTGGCGATTCGCGACAGTTTGTTTTGACTAGCCGTGGTATCTGTTCGGTCCCGAGTGTTAATACTGACGCTCGCAACGTGTTCATGAACAGAGTGAAAGGTGGACGCCCGGAAAACATTAGCCACAAATACGTAACATCACGCGAGCGCTTTGAGTTTGGCCCACTACTCGTGGGCAAACCGGAAGACAAAGGAGCGCAAACTGTGATCCGTTTGAGCAACAATTCCGACTTTCCTGTCGACGCGCAACTGTCGATATTCGAAGACGCGGCCGATGCCAAGAAGGCGCCGAAATCTGAGTCCATTCCTTTCTCAATTGAGCCACAAGACGTGCAAATAGCGCCAGGAGAGACACAAGAAGTTATTGTGCGTGCTTTCCCGTCGGAGCCAGGAGAAGTCAACCACCAAGTTATTTGTTGTATCCGCGACAACCCAGACCCTGTCACTTTTAATGTGAATTGTATCGGCGCAGCACCGATTTTGGACATGTCTGGGCCATGGGAGCAAGACAGTGAAGAGGGGGAGTCATTGCCCAATGACGTTGACGGCTTGATAGATTTCAAACGGCTACTGGTGAACAGAATGGAAGAACAAAGTTTCACACTTCGCAACGGCTCTGCGATCCCGGTGCGATGGCGTGTGAACACAGATTCAATTGCTGAAATTCCAGAGTTGACGGTGTCTCCCGCAGAAGGTGTGTTGGATCCAGATGCCACGGTTTATGTAACTGTCACCTTCCGAACGACGGAAGAGGAACTGAGTGAAGTCACTCCTGTACTCGCCATCGAATATGCTGATAATGAAGTGCCACCGGACGCGGAGGATGAGGAGGGAGTGATGGGTGGGGGTGGAAGCGAAATTCAAACCCTGCAACTACAAGTCAAAGCGGAAGCATATAAAATTGACCCATCGTTGGGACTGACTGACGAAAACGGAAACGACGCAGACAAACTTGTCTTTGGGCCGACACGTGTCAATGAAATGGCTGAGCACACAGTCACGTTGGGCAACAACGGAAAGTACGACCTCAGTTATGAAATCTCGTGCCAGGATCAAGAAGTGGCAGAACTCTTCACGATTACGCCGCCAAGTGGTGTGCTCGCCGCAGGATCAAAGGCTGAGGTTTCCATTCAATTCCAGTCTCAAACAGAGGTTCATTTGAAAAACAACAAAGACATTCAAGTCAAAATCATCGAAGTGATGACTGGCGAGGTCGAGAGCGAATTCGACATCACTGTCGATGCGGATGCAGAATTTTCTAAATTGCGTTTGCAGCCACTTCGAGGACTCAACTTTGGTGCTTTGCGCTTCGGTAATGAACGAACCCGAAACTTTGAGTTGCGAAACGATGGCATTTTCCCATTCACGTACAAGATTGTGGTGCTTCCCAGCGCGTCTGCCGACATACAAGCTGCTGTTGAGGCGGCCTCTGCAGTCGACAGTCTATCTGAAGGTCCATTTACGATCACGCCTGCATCCGGCGAAGTTCTGCCCAACGCAACGCAAACGATTTCGGCACAATTTGACGCGAATGGAGCCGAGGTCTTCAAAAGTCTGTTCTTCATCGAAGTGTCAAATCAGGACAATCGCATTGATCCACGAGTAATGATGTATGAGCTTGTCGGAGAAAGCTGTATCCCAGGGATCAATGTTGATGACTACCTCAGCATTTTCGAAGAACAAGATGTCGTTCACAAGTTAGACCCCGACAACCACACGCTCCGTGCATTTTCAATGGAGGATCGAACGTTCACGTTCGGAGCAGTGATTCCAGCTTCCTACCCCGATGGCCTTCGTGAGCGATTCAAAGTCACGAACGTTACCAAGGTTCGCGCCACCGCGAGATTTGCCATTGAAGGTGGTGAAGACGCAGCTGCCTTCACAATTCAACCGGCAACTGCCGATTTCCCACCGCATGAACATCGATATATTTCAGTTTACTTCAAGCCTACAAAAATGAAGTCGTACTCGGCTGTATTCAAGGCGGTTGTGGATGATGGTGAAGATGCTGGCTCCAACACATTGCAGTTTGATCTTCACGGTGACGGTGCCATGCCAAGCGTGGCCATCACAAAGCCGCTCGCACGTGACGCAGAAACTGGGAATGTGGTGATGGACTTTGCACGTACACACCTTGGGAAATCTGTCAACATGGAAATGACACTTCAAAACGATGGGATTGTGCCTTCAACAGTTACCTTCGCGATGAGCGACCATCCAGACTTCACATTATCTGCGCGTGGAACATCTGTGCAGATTGCACCCGGGGCCAGTCACACCGTACAGGCATCATTCCGCCCGAATACTATTGCACCCGATGAGAGTGGTGCTCCTCGTGACGAATGTGACATCCTGCACAAGTTCGTTGTGAATGTCCTGAACAACAAATTTGAACAGGAGGAGGTCATCTTGAAAGGAGTGGCATTCCAGGATCGTATCACTTTCGATGATTTGCCTCACCTCGCTCAGGACGAGCTGGCATTCGAAGATGTTGACATCAGTGCGGAAGATGAAGGGCAGCAGATCGCGTTCGGTATCAAAAACCACTCCGATGCTGTCGTACGTTTTGAATGGTCAAAGAACGAGAACTTTTCTTTCAGCCCTTCGATCGGGCACATCCCCGTTGGTGCGACAAAGGAAGTCACTGCAAGTTTCGTGTCTAATGGCGTCGCCGCCAATTATGACAAGGTTCCAGTCGAATTATCTTACACGCTGGTTACGTTGGAGGAAGGTGCACTTGATGATTGGGATGACACCCAAAAGGTTGTTCGGTACGACGAGGACCAAGACGAGCAGATTAAGGATGTTGTGGAGGAACCAAATTCTTCTCCGTTTGTGGACCCAGCCACCGGTACTGAGTCCTCCGAACGAACTTCGATTCTTTACTGCACTGCCCATGCCGATCGTGTGACATATGAATGCGATTGCCCATCCGTGTTGTCGGTCCGTGACACGATGATGTTCCAGTCTCGAAAATTCTCGTTTGTAGTCAGCAACACCTGTGACACGGCGCTGTCGTTCAATTGGGGAGAGCTCACAAACAACGGCACTGCTCACGATCTGCTGGATGTGGCTTGTCCGTTTAAGATTGAACCATCTGTCGGCAAAGTGCCACCGAACGGCAGTCAACCTTTCACATTGACATTTTCGCCGTTGGAGGCAGGTATTTTTGCTTATCGTGCAAATTGTTCAATCAACAATTTAGCTGATGATATGAAGCCGCTCACTATTCAGATGTCCGGCCGTGGCGTTCGCCCAGTCTGCCACTTTGATCTCCCGGCCTCTTCATATCTGGTGCGCCGCAAAGCGAACCTCCCTGGCCCTAACGGTGGCCTTGGTCCATTAGATCCCGCTATTCGAGTTGCTGAGGTCAGTTCCCTCGGTGTCAAGGTGAAGAACCGCTTACGTTTCGTCGCTATCAATCCCATGAACAACAGCTACGAATTCAAGTGGGAGCCCATTGGAGTCCCGAACTCTGTGTTCCGCTGCTTGACACAGCGAGGTATCATTCCGGCGGGAAAACGATTCGAAATGAGTTTCGAGTTCACTCCGGTGGAACTCACAGGCCAAGCACAAGAGTCTTTCTGGCGTTTCAGCATTCCTCAACGTAACGTCAGTGCCACATTTTTGGTCGTGGGAGAAGTGAAAGAGCCCCGAGTGACAATGGACACGTCTCACATCAACTTTAGGCAATTGCTACTGGGGGCTGTAGCACATGAAACCGTTCATCTTGTGAACCACGAACATTTGCCGTTCCAATTCGCTTTCGAAGACCCAGCCGTTGACAGCGAAGGTCACGCACCTGTGACTGTGGAGCCGATGCGAGGAGTTGTGAGTGCCAATTCATCAGCGGACATCAAGGTTGTGTTCAAGCCCACAGCCGAGAAAGATTACAATGCCAATCTCGTCTGCGACGTGCGGGGCAAGCCGGGCCCTCTGGCTCTGAACGTGAAGGGCGAAGGCTACGCAGTGCACGAGGGTTTGACTTTGGTTGATGGAGCAGGCTCCGACAATCATGACGTCACCACGATCAATGTGGGCAAACGCAACATCGTGGACTTCGGTGACGTCCAGATCAACGGTGACTGCACCAAAAAGGTGGTGCTTAGCAACACTGGAAGAATTCATTACGAGTACCTCTTCTCGCGAATCGATAACCCATTTGTCACCATCACGCCGAGTTCGGGTACCGTGCGCCGCGGTGAGAAAGTGGAGTGCGAACTCAAATTCCATCCTACTCGCGATTGCAAGCTGCGTGATGTTCCGTTGACATGCACCATTGCTCGGGCACGCAAATACACCATGAAAATGTCCGGACGTGGAGTAAAAGCAGCGCTTCAATTCTCGTTCCGTGAGTACTCATTCCCGCCATGCTTTGTGGGAGTCGCGGATGGCGAGCGGCACGCCAAACGTACAGTCTTGCACATTACGAACAATGAACCGGAGCACGACGTCAGTCTCGACTGCCTTTTCGAGCGTACTCCTGTGCTTGATGTAACGTGCCACCCAACTGTGCTTCGTCCACATGAGAGTTTGGATATTCCTGTTGTGTTCACTCCCCGCGCAGTGCAACAGTACAACATGGCTGTGACGTTCGAGGTCAATGGATTGTATAAAGTACCGGTTCTGTTCAAAGGTGAAGGAATTGCACTGTGCGTTGAGCTGGTAGAGCCGGTGATGCGAGACCAAGACTTTGGTTCCGTTAAGCCGCACCAAGAAGTCGTGAAGAGAGTGCGGCTCATGAACAAGAGTAAGCAAACCGCAAGCTTCGAACTTTTGGAGTCTGAAGTTGCTGGAGAAGGCCAGCTGTCGTCGAGGTCGATTTCTTTCTGGCCACGTGGTGTGCAGTCACTGCCGCCCCGCGGCAAAATCGATGTGGAACTCAGGTTCTCCCCGACTCACCGAATCCCTGCCTTCCGTCAAAATTTACTCATCAAGGCCGAGGGGTCAGTGCCGGAAAATCTGATTACTATCACCGGTGCCTGCGTTGGAATCGACGTCCATATTGATACAGATTGCATTCCGTTCGGCAAGGTCGGAGAACGGTCAAAAGTTGTTCGCAAGCTTCGCATGGAGAACTCTGGAGACGTCGGCACACGCTACGCGTGGAACGCGTCGGCATTTGGACCCCACTTCAGCATCTCTCCGTCAGAGGGCTATTTGGGTCCGCACGCCGACATCACTTTTGATGTGACGTTCCACCCCGCCTTCGTGAACGACGATATCCGTAACGAGGGACTTCTCTGCCAGGTAGAAGGAATGAGTCCACTTCCTCTAACCTTGACCGGCAAGTGCGTGGAGGGCCCCACTGCAGAAGAGCTGCGGTTTGAAACCAAAGTTCGAGAGTCAACAAGTGCGGAAGTCGAACTGTCGAATCCTTCCCGGGTTGCGTGGCATATTCGTCCCTCATTCGAGCATGCTTTCTTTTCTGGTCCAGACATCTTGGAGATCCCAGCAGGCAAGAGTGCGAAGTATACTGTTACGTACACGCCACTAACAATGACAGAACGGCCGGGTGAAGAAGAGGGTACTGTTCGCCACGAAGCACACGAGGGATCGCTGTTTTTCGGCTTGCCCGACGGCACAACACGACAATGGAAGTTGTTTGGGCAATCCAATCGGCCAAGCGCTCTTCCGCTTCCAGAAGACATTGTGCTTTCAGCTCCCGCCAAAACAACGCATTCGATTCATTTGCCCATCGTCAACTGGTTAGCCAGCCAGCAGCGCTTTGAAGTTGCCGTTGACGTTCAGTCAGTGGAGGGGTCAGATGGTCAGAAGAGTGTGTTCGTCACTGCGGCAAAGAATGTTGCAGTGCCTCCTTCTTCTCGCCGCAACTTCAAGCTGAGTTTCTTTGCTTACACGGCTGGAAAGACCAACGCGACCGTGAAGTTCACCAATGCTGAAACCCAAGAGTACTTTTTCTATGAACTTGAATTTGAGGCAACGGCCCCAGGAGTCTGGGACCGCGTACCGTTGCAGACGATGTGCAGACAATCTGCAAAACACATCATCCACATCGAGAATCCTGCTCCCGAAAATGGCAAGATCGAACTTCCCGGGGGCGCAGAATCTGGGGATTGGTGGACATGTTCATCAGAAGAAGTGCGTGTGCGTGAAATCACGGAGTTGTGTGGCCCAGCAGAATCCTCGTTCGAGATTGAATATCGGCCCGTCGCCGTGGCCGAAGGAAATGCAGCCAGCAGTGGCGGTGGAGGATCAAAAGGTCCATCTCCCACAACCGCGGAGTTGGAGATTGATTGTGGGCCAGTTCTTGGCAAGTACAAGTACGAGCTCAGTCTTGTCGCCACGCCTCCGGGCATCGAGCGAACTCTGCATTTCAAGGCGCCACTGGGTGGAACTCAGACCAAACCGTTCCGCTTCAACAGCATCCTCCGAAGCGCTGGTCCTACTTTTTCTGCGAGTGTGGAGAAGCCACTTTTCTTCAACCTGGACACGAAGTCTGTTAGTGCTCCGGCCGCAACCACGTGGGAAGGCGCTCCCGCAGAAATCAATGTAATCTTTGAACCCGAGCAAGTTGGCAAGGTTACTGATACCTTGACACTCTCAAGTCCTAATGGCGGCATCTTCCGCTGCACCTTGATCGGCGAGTGCACTGCGCCGACTCCGCAGGGACCTTTCGAACTCAAGAAGGGCAGTTCCGTACAAATCCCTTTCAAAAATGTTTTCAACGAGAAGCAAGCATTCGATTTTTCCATCGATACCCCAAGCCTCTTTTCGGTTTCACCAGCGCAAGCAGATCTTGCACCTAAGTCCTCAACGACCATCAATGTCACTTTCACTGGGACAGAAGACGGCACGTCCGCGACAGGACGCCTGTTGGTCACACCTCGTGGCAACACCACACTGCCTCCGTGGATTTTCTATTTGTCCGGGCAAAACTAGAGTTTGCTGTACGCTCATGCACGGAATTAGGTATTTAGTTAGTTAGTACACAATTAGTTTAGTTAGTTAGTTTAGAGAGCCATCGGACAGTAGTTCTTTTGGTATTCCTTTATAAAATTGAAATGACTTCAGTCAGTTGTCACTTGCGTTCCAGCGTTGCTGTATTACCTCGACTGATGTGCCAGGGTAACATTATTTCAACAAAGCGCAACAAGCCCGTCTGCTATTGCTGTTGCTCGTCCAAACATCTGCCCGGCTACAGACTTTTCAGTCTTGCAGCCTGCAACTCTTGGCGAGCTTGCTCAGCTTCGCTGTGGCGCCACCCAAAAAAATTGCGTAGCAGTGATGCGATGTGGAGGACGCACCGTCCGTCCCACACCGCCGTGCTTGGGATTGGTTGTGTATTTTGGGTTGGTTGGGTTTGGCTTCGATGCTGCAGTGCTGATATCTCGTCGTCTCGTTGTGTTGGTGCTTGGTTGCTCGCTTTGTACTTTACTTTTAGGACAAAACAGACAGAGGCACAAAGAGCAACAGAAAACGGTGCAGTGCACAAACGAACAACGAATTGACAGCTAACATGACAAATGACAGCGACGGACTGCCGTTCTTTCGTTCACCCCGCTTGTACAATTTGTCAATTTGTATTCCAATCTGCAGCATTTCTTCAATTTACGTCGACGTTAATTCACTGTACTAATTAATGTAATGTCATACTGTACATTTACAAATTTTGATCTGCTAAAGTTGTAATGCGTCCTATTATGTACAGGCTTTCGTCATATTTCT
>Ga0213839_1002337_pt1 | contig 10718 bp, 8 predicted proteins | sample SWPATP21_FD_160075 | JGI IMG/M metagenome (GOLD analysis project Ga0213839, IMG submission 160075) | Coastal seawater microbial communities from Marineland, Florida, United States - SWPA TP2 #1 | ecosystem: Environmental > Aquatic > Marine > Coastal | place: USA: Florida | collected 2016-08-14 | reverse complement strand
GACTACGTGACCAAGCCCTTCTCGCTCCTGGAGCTCAAGGCGCGCGTCGCCGCGGTCCTCCGCCGATCGGGGGGTGCCAAGAGTCTGTACAAGTTCGGCGACGTGGAGGTCGATCTCGACAACTACGTCATCCGCCATCCCGATGGGGAGGAGCGGCTGTCGAATCGGGAGCAGGAGCTCCTTCGCTACCTCATCGAGCACAGGGGCAAGGTCCTGCCCCGCGGCGAGCTGCTGACCAGCATCTGGCGCTACTCCCCCAACGTGACGACCCGCACCGTCGACACCCACATCCTCAACGTCCGGAAGAAGCTCCGCGACGACGCGGCGAACCCCTCGTTCATCGAGACGCTCCACGGCGTCGGCTACCGATTCATCGGGAGCGAGTGAGGTGTTGCTGCTCCTGGCCGCGCTGGCCCACGGCCAGGACCTCGACGACCGCCAGACCCTGAGCGACGCGCTCCTCCAGGAGTCGGCGTACGGCGACGTCAGCGGCGCGGTCGAGACCTACGAGAAGCTCGTGGCCCGCCTCGCCGCCGACGACCCGCTGCGGGGGGACGTGCTCCTCGCCCTCGGTCGGGCCCACTGGTCGACGGGGCGGCTGGACGCTGCCCGTACCTGGCTCCTCGAGGGCATCCGCACCGGTGTGTGCCCCACCCGCTGCCGGGACTGGCTGGAGCGCGTGGAGGTCGAGGCCTCCCGGATCGACGCCCTGCCCACCACCTGGACCTTCGACGACGGGAGCGAGCACGCGCTGTTCCATCCGTGGCGGTTCCAGGACCGCGGCGGCATCCGGACCCAGGACGGCACCCTGGTCTGGCGAACCTCCCCCGACAGCAGCCTGGAGTTCGATCGGCTGAAGCTCGGGATCGGTGAGGTCGGCGAGGTCCGGAGCATCGAGCTGAGCCTGGAGTCGGTCAGCCGCGACATGACCCTCCAGCTCGTCGTGGTCCCCCGGGACGACGCGGAGGTCAACTACGGCCTGCGGGAGGCCCTCCGGGTGCCCGCCGGCGCGCCCTACGTGGCCAGGGTCGTGCCCGACGACTTCGCGCCGGTCGTGCCCGGACAGCCGAAGCTGGACCCCACGTCGTTCGCCGAGCTCTGGCTCGTCGACATCTCCGACGAGGGCGCCCCGCTGGTGGTGGCCATCGACAGCCTCACCATCCGCTGACGCGTCTCCAAGGTTCGTGCCGGACCTCGAGGCTGGACCTCACTCGGCCTGGAGTGCGGCAGCGTCCTCGTCGAGGACCTCCTCGAGCTCGTCGAGGAGGAGGGCGTTGGACAGGCGACGGTGCCAGAGGGCGGTGACCACGCCGTCGAACAAGCCGAAGGTGAGGTACAGAGCGCCGCCGACGCCCCACCACATGGAGGGGTCGAGGACGACGGCGCCGACCAGGCAGGAGGCCAGGAAGACCGCGAGGAAGCGACGGGCCTTGCGGTTCTGCCGGAGGTCCTTGAAGGAGCGGAAGGGAATGCTGCTGATCATCAGCAGACCGAGGCCGCCGGTGAACAGCGCCAGGAGCCCCGTAGGCACGACGAGCCAGTCCTGGAGGTAGCCGTTGGCCACCCAGATGAGGGTGACGAGGGTGCCGCCGGCCATCGTGGTGGTGAGCCCCTGGGTGTGTCCCTCCAGGGGCCAGCTGTCGTCCGCTGTGGAGACGTTGAAGCGGGCGAGCCGGAACGCCGCACACAGCACGTAGGCGAAGCAGGCAGCGAAGCCGAGAGCGCCGAGGTCCTGCAGCTTCCACACGTAGGCGAGGAGCGCCGGCGCGAGGCCGAACCCGACGACGTCTGCGATGGAGTCGAGCTGGACGCCGAACTCGGAGTAGCGGTTCATCACCCGGGCGACCCGACCGTCGAGGAGGTCGAACACACCGCCGAAGATCACCAGAACACACGCGCGCGCCATCACCTCGGAGGGGGGATGGGAGCCGGCCTGCAGGACCAGCGCCATGGCGTAGGTCGAGCAGAAGAGGCTCGCCGCGGTGAACCAGTTGGGCGGATTGAGGAAGTGGCGAATCACGGGCATCCCTGGTCGGACGTTGGCTGTCTCGTAGCACGATGGCCCCGGTACGCGCATACTTTGCCACCGCGGAGCCAACGGTGCATGGGTCCGCGGTGAACCCGAGGTGAACCGTGTCGGCCCCCAGCGCTCCCGCTCCCATCGTCGTCCAGAAATATGGCGGTTCGTCCGTCGCCGACCTCGACAAGATCCGGGCCGTCGCCGAGCGGATCGCCGCGACGGTCGCCGATGGTCGGCGGGTGATCGCCGTCGTGTCCGCCATGGGGAACACCACCAACGAGCTGATCGCCCTGGCCCAGCAGGCGAGCCCGGCCCCCGATCGTCGGGAGCTCGACATGCTGATCAGCGTGGGCGAACGGATCACCATGGCCCTGCTGGCCATGTGCCTTCGGGATCTCGGGGTCGCCGCTCGGTCCCTCACCGGGAGCCAGAGCGGCATCATCACCGACGAGCGACACGCCGATGCCCAGGTGGTGGAGGTCCGGCCCGACCGGCTCCTGCAGACGGTCGAGGACGGCACGGTGGCCATCGTCGCGGGCTTCCAGGGTGTGAGCCGTCAGCGGGAGGTCACCACGCTCGGTCGAGGAGGGTCCGACACCACCGCGGTCGTCCTGGCGGCCGCCGTGAAGGCCGAGCACTGCGAGATCTGCAGCGACGTCGACGGGGTGTTCTCCGCCGACCCCCGGGTGGTCCCGAGCGCCGCCAAGCTCGAGGATCTACCCCTGGAGGCCGCCGTCGAGCTCGCACGCGGGGGGGCCAAGGTGCTCTTCGAGGACGCGGTGCGCTACGCGCGGGACCACGGCGTGCGGCTCACCGCGTCGTCGACCTTCGGGCCCGGCTCCGGGACCCGCCTGCAGGTGAAGGACGCGCCGACCAAGCCCGTCGCGGTCACGTCGGACCACCAGCTCGTCGCGGTGTCGACCTCGGCCGCCGACGTGTGGTCCCTGCTCGCAGCCTGTGGCGCGCGGGTGCGCTCGGTGGAGGGGGGCCAGGCCATCGTCGACATCCGCAACGTCCACGGCGAGCTGCCCGACGCGCTGGAGGCCCAGCCGGTGGCGCGGGTGCGCGCCGTCGCCTCGGCCCTCGCCGAGCGCCCCGACCGCTGGCACCGTGCCCACGACGCCCTCCAGGTCGATGGCATCGATGTCCAGGCCCACGGGGCCGCCGGAGACGTCGTGTGGTGGCAGGTACCCGCGGAGCGGCTGTCCGACGCTGTCCGCGTCGTTCACGAAGCCCTCCACCGACCGGGGTAGACTCGCGACGCCTTCGGAGGCCCACCTGCTCGACGAACTCCTCGCACACGCCGATGCCACCTGGCTCTACCCCGGCGCTGGACTGGCCGTGGCGGGGCTGCTCGTGCTGCTGGCGGGACTGCTCCGCGCCCTGCGCTGGCGCGTGTGGGGCTCGCTCTTCCTGCTGGGCTTGCCGCTGACCACGTGGGTCGGCCACGCCATGGTCCTCGCGCTGGCGCAGAGTCGTCCCCAGGCGCTGCTGCTGGACGCCGCAGGCGTCGGCTGGGGGGTCATCGCGACCGGACTCGCGCTCAGCGCCGTGGCCTTCGGGCAGCTCGTCGGCGTCGACAACGGCCGGATCAGCCTGGCCCGCAGCATCGTGCCAGCGATGATCGCCGGGATCGCCGCCCTGCTCCTCGGCGTCCAGGGCTGGCTGGAGGGCGTGGGCCTCGTCGGGGCGATGTGGTTCGGCTGGTTCGCCTTCGTCGCCTCCGCGGTCTTCCTCGGCGGCCTCCGCTACGACACCAGCGCCCGACACCACGCGGGGCGTGTACTGATGGGCTTCCTCGTGGTGGTCGGCACGGTGCTGGTGTCGGTCGCCGTCGACCACATCGTGCTGGCCCTCGGCGACCACGGGATGACCGGGGTGTCCGAGGCCCGACGGGCCGTCCTGGAGATCGACGCCCTCTACCTCCGGTCCGGGGTGCGGAAGATGAGCTTCGTGGGCGTCGTGCTGTCGGGGATGCTCGCAGGGAGCGCCAGCCAAGGCTCCATCGGTGTCTCCAGCGACCTGAAGGGCTCGATGACGGGCCTGCTGGGGCTGGGCGGGCTCGCGATCTTCGTCGTCTTCGAGGGCTGGCTGTCCACCGCGACGTGGTGACTCAGCCGAGGAGCCGGGAGAGCGACTGGTAGGTCACGAAGGCCGCCACCCACGCCAGGACGGACATGTAGGTGAAGACGAAGGCCGGCCAGCGCCACGAGGCCGTCTCCTTCACGAGGACAGCGAGGGTCGACGTGCACTGCATGGCGAGGGCGAAGAACACCATCAGGGACATGCCGACGGCGACGGGGTTGCGCCCGTCAGCCTCGACCGAGTGCCGGAGCATCTCCCGCAGGGGCGTGCTCTCCTCGTCGGCGTCGTCGCCGATCCCGTAGACGAGGCCCATGGTCGCCACGAAGACCTCCCGGGCGGCAAAGGAGCCGAGGATGCCGACGCCCATGCGCCAGTCGTACCCGAGGGGACGGATGGCGGGCTCGATGACCTTGCCGAGGCGACCGCCGTAGGTCTGCTCCAGCACGAGGGCGGAGGCGACGGTGTCGAGCTCGAGTCCCTCCGCCCGGGCCTCGGCCACGATGTCGTCGGTGAGGAGGGTCGTGGGGTCGTCGACCCGGGGGAAGGTGAGCAGCGCCCACATGGCGACCGTGGCCACGAGGATGACGCCGCCAGCCTCCCGGACGAACATCATCCCGTTGCGCCACGCGTGGCCCAGGACGACCTTCGGCGAGGGCACCCGGTAGGGAACGAGCTCGAGGACGACGGGCGCGCCGGCAGCTGGGGCCACGAAGCGTCCCAGCACGATGGCCGCCGCCACCGCGGTGACGGTGGCGAACAGGTAGATCGCCGCCATCGCCACGGGACGGACGGGGAGCGGGAAGCCCTCGATGGAGACCGGGAACAGGGCCGCGATGAGGAGGGTGTAGACGGGGAGACGGGCCGAGCAGGTGGTCAACGGGAGCACCAGCATGGTGACCAGGCGATCCCGGGCCCTCGGCAGTGTGCGGGTCGCCATGATGGCGGGCACCGCGCAGGCGTAGCCCGACAGCATCGGCACGAAGGCCTGCCCAGGGAGCCCCGCGGCACGGAGGATGCGGTCCATCAGGTGGGCGGCCCGGGCGAGGTAGCCGGAGTCCTCGAGCAGCGCGATGAACAGGAACAGCAGCAGGATCTGGGGGAGGAAGACGAGCACGGAACCGAGCCCGCCGATGAGCCCGTCGACCACGAAGGCCCCGAGCTGCTCTACGGGCAGGCCCGAGGCGACCAGGGCCTCGAAGCCGGATCCGACCCAGCCGCCCAGGGCCTCGAACAGCGCCTCGACGGCACCGATGGCCGGGTCGCTCCACGAGAACAGCCCCGCGAACAGCAGCGACATCACGGTGCCGAAGACCAGGAGGCCCCACAGGGGGTGCAGGAGCCAGGCGTCGAGACGCTCGCTGATGCCTCCCTGAGCCCTCGCGGGGCCCACGACCGCCTGCAGTTCGGTGTCGAGCCAGCGGTAGCGAGCCGAGACGACGTCGCCGGCGGGATCACGGCCCTGGGCGCGGGCTGCCTCGAGGACCGAGCGGACCGCCTGGGCATCGACGTCGTCGCCGACCGAGGCGTTCGCATCGTCGAGGCTCAACACAGCCCAGGCCGCAGCCCCGTCGTTGCGCATGCCCTCGGGGAGCACCGCGGCGATGGCGTCGAGGTCGGACCGGAGGGCCTCGGGCCAGGGGTGGAGGGGTCCGGACGTGGCTCGTTGGGCGGCGGCCGGGTCGGCGAGGATCTCCTTCGTGGCGCCCGCCAGCTCGGGGAGGCCCTCGCCGTGTCGGGCAGCGATGCCGACGACCGGTGCCTTCACCAGCGCCGACAGGGCGTCGAGGTCGACGGGGTGCCCCTGAGCGCGGGCCTCGTCCATGAAGTTCACCGCCACCACGACGGGCCGCCCCAGCTCGGCCACCTGGAGGAGCAGGTAGCTGCTGCGGATCAACCGGGTGGCGTCGAGCAGCACGATGACCGCGTCGGCGGCGGCATCCCCGCTGGCGAGGATGGCGTCCATCGCGACCCGCTCGTCGGGGGACTGGGCGGCCAGGGAGTAGGTCCCCGGGATGTCGACCAGCTCCACAGCGCCGTGGTCCGGCAGCGACCAGGTGCCCCGCAAGGTGCTGACCGTGGTGCCGGCGAAGTTCCCCACCTTGGCGCCGGCCCCGGTGAGGGCGTTCATCAGGGTGGACTTCCCGGTGTTGGGGTTCCCCACGAGGAGGACGCGCTTCACGTGGCCACCTCCACCTCGACCTGGGAGGCCTCGCTCGACCGCAGCGCCAGGACGGCCCCGCGCAGCTCGTAGGTGAGGGGCTCCCCGAGGGGGGCCGCGCCGGTGCGTCGGATGGTGGCGCCCTCGACCATGCCGAGCTCCAGCAGGCGGCGCCTGTGGGCCCCCTGGCCGCGGACCACCAGGACGTGGGCGACCTGCCCCACCGGGAGGCTGTCCAGGGTCATCGGCATCCCCAAATGAAAGTCGATTTCAACAAGCGCGATGTAGCGGGCGGGCAGAGCCACGTCAACCCTCGTCGGGCCGGCGGTGCAGCCGCTGTCGGTCGGGATAGGGGCGCCCCCCGGAGGCCCCCGCCGTGACTGCGCCCTCACAACCGTCGTACAGCTTTCATCTTCGCGGAGCCACCGTGGAGCAGGCCGTCGCCCTCCTGACCGAGCTGGAAGAGACCGGCCTCGTGTTGGGGGCGAACTCCTTCTGGTGCACCGTCGTCCTTCGCCGGTCCGACGACGAGCGGGCCCGCCTACGTCGCATCGCCGATGCCCACGATGGCGGCGTCTTGCTGTTCAACAGCTCCCCCGCCGGGGACCGGATCCTGTTCCAGGGCGACGAGCTGCTGGTCCTGGATCCCGTGCGTCCCGCCCCCTTTCGCGACCTGGGGCTGCTGTCCCCCGCCGTGGCGGCCCAGATGGCGATCTCCACGCCGAAGGGGAGCGACTGGCTCGCCCTCCTGAAGCTGCCCCCGATGGCCACCCAGTCCGACGCCCTGCTCCGGCCCGACGCCGCCCCCTACCCGGGGGCCATCCCGGTGGGCGCCGTGAAGCCCCCCACCCTGGTGGCCCCGCCCGTTCGACGGCCGTCCACGGGTCAGGAGCTGTACCGGATGCTGATCCACACGGGGTCCATCGAGCTGCTCTCCGACGCCCCCGACCACGCCGACGCCTTCGCTCTCCGCACCCACCTCGGCGCGGGCGCGGTCATCGAGTGGCTCCTGGAGCAGGAGGGCGTCGTGGAGGTCTTCCTCTCGGACGACGGCCTCCAACAGGTCCTCGACGAGCTGTCCGCCGACTTCGCGTCCAACGAGAACTGACGCCCGCCCTGGCCGGGATAGACCGGACCGCCCGGAGGTCCCCGCGTGGATGACATCGCCCAGCAGCTCCGACACGACCGCGCGGTCGCGGCCCTGCTTCCGCTGTTCTTCGTGTCCGGCGCCACCGCCCTCGTCTACCAGACGCTGTGGGTGCGGGAGCTCCAGCTGGTGTTCGGCACGTCGACCTTCGCCATCTCGACGGTGCTGGCTGCGTTCATGGCCGGCCTGGCTGCCGGGGGCTTCCTCCTCGGCAAGGTGGCGGACCGCCTCCGCTACCCGCTGGCCACCTACGGGGTCCTCGAGATCGTCATCGGCCTGTACGCCCTCGCGTTCCCGTGGATCGTCACGTTCCTCACGCCGGTCTACCTGGAGGCCTACCGGGCGCTCCAGCCTGGTCCCGTCACCTATGGCCTGATCCAGTTCGGGCTCGTCGGCGTGGCGCTGCTGCTGCCCACGGCGATGATGGGGGGCACGCTGCCGCTGCTGGCGCGCTTCGCCACCCAGCGCCTCGGCGCCGCAGGGGATCGGGTCGGCACCCTCTACGCCGTCAACACCTTCGGCGCCGTGGTGGGCACCTGGCTGTGTGGCTTCGTGCTGCTACCAGGGATCGGTCGCTTCCAGACCACGCTGCTGGCGGCCTTCGCGAACCTCGCCCTCGGGATCGGAGCGGTGGCGCTCGAGCGCTGGTCCCGCACAGGGGGGGTCGACGACGAAGCTCCGAGCGCCCCGGCCATCGAGAACGACCTCGCGACGCCGCTCCCTCGGGCCATGGTCCCGGTCACCGTGGGCATCGCCCTCGCGGGCTTCGCATCCCTGGTCTACGAGGTGGCGTGGACGCGGGTCCTCGGGCTGATGCTCGGCGGGTCCACCTACACCTTCAGCGTCATGCTGCTGGCCTTCCTGATCGGCATCGCCATCGGGGGGAAGCTCGGGGGACCGCTGGCCGACCGGCTCCTGGCTCGACATGGGCTCGCGCGCGTGCTGCAGGCCTTCGCCCTCGTCGAGGTCCTCATCGCCGTGACCTCCTACGCGCTGATGTACATCTACCCGGAGATCCCCTTCTGGTACGTGTGGCTGTTCGACGGGATGAACGCCACGGAGCACCCGATGGCGATGTGGATCATCAGCCTCGTGCTGTCCGGACTGGTGATGACGCCTCCCGCCGTGCTGATGGGCCTCCACTTCCCCCTGGCCGTGCGTGCGGTGGTGGGCTCCGACGACGAGCTCGGCGGTCCCGTCGGCATGGTCTACGGCGCGAACACCCTCGGGGGCGTGCTCGGCGCGTTCCTCGCCGGCTTCGTGATGCTCCCGACCATCGGTGTGCAGGGCACCATCTTCGTGGCGGCCCTCGGGAACCTCGCCGCTGCCGGCGCGCTGCTCGGGTGGACCGCGCTGCGGGAGCGCACCTCCTGGCTGATGGCGAGCCCCGTGGCCCTCGTGGCGGTCGGGCTGCTGTTCATCGCCCAGCGACCGCCGTGGGATCCCCTGCTGATGACCGCCGGCATGTACCACTACGTCAGCCACTTCGAGGACCACACCCGGGAGGGAATCCTCGACTACGCAGTCGGGCAGTACGAGCTCGTCTACTACGAGGAGGGGCTGTCCAGCGTGGTCACCGTGGCCCGCAACACCGACTCCGACAACATGTGGCTGGCCAACAACGGCAAGGTCGACGCCTCCACCAGCACCGACATGCCCACCCAGGTCCTGTGCTCGCTCCTGCCGCTCCAGTTCCGCGACGAGCTCGACGACGTGCTGGTCATCGGCCTGGCGTCCGGCGTGACGGCGGGGGCGGTGAGCCTGGTGCCGGACGTCGGCCGCATGGAGGTCGTGGAGCTCGAGCCCGCCATCGAAGAGGCCGCGAAGTACTTCGCCCCCTACAACCATGACGTCCTCAACGACCCACGGGTGGAGCTCATCGTCAACGACGGCCGCAACCACGTGCTGCTGGCCGAGCCCCAGAGCTACGACGTCATCGTCAGCGAGCCGCCCAACCCCTGGATCAGCGGCGTCGCCAACCTGTTCACCAAGGACTTCCTGGAGATCGGCAAGACGCGGCTCAAGCCCGGCGGCGTGTGGTCCCAGTGGGTCCAGCTGTACGGGATGGACGACGACGACCTGGAGACGCTGCTCCACACCTTCGCGTCGGTCTACCCCCACGTCCTCGTCTACAGCACGATCGAAGAGGCCGACCTCGTCTTGGTGGGCAGCGACGCTCCGCTGGTGCCCACGAAGAAGAAGGCCGAGCGGCTGTTGGGTTGGCCGAAGGTCCGCAAGGAGCTCGGTGCCGTCGGCATCACCGATCCCACTGAGCTGATGGCCATCTACCAGTTCTCGGGGACCCACATCCTGGACTTCGCGGGGCATGCCGAGCTGAACACCGATGACAACATGCGCATCGAGTACTCGGCGCCCATGCACCTGCATGCCGACACCCAGGACGAGAACTTCCGTCTGCTCATCCACAACGCCCAGGTGCCACGGCTGGCCTTGCCGCCGGACCCGGAGGCCTGGATGGAGCTGGCCCGGACGTACAAGGCACGGGAGGACATCCCTCGGGGGGTCGGGGCCATGGCCGGGGCCATCGCGATGCTGCCGGACGACGACCCCCGGAAGGAGCTGTTCCTGCAGGAGGCGGAGGCCTGGCAGGCGGAGCTGGAGGAGATGGTCGAGGACGGCGAGGAGTAGCCGGCGGTCAGCGGCCGGCCTGAGACGAGCCGCCCTGTCGAGACGCAAGGGCGGCCGGGAGACGGGGCGAACGGGTGCTTCCGCGGGCCAGGGAGGCAGGGCGAACGGGTGCTCCCGCGGGCTTTCGCCCACACTGGCGGACCGCCACGACCGCAAGCGCTCGATGACGCTCCTGGTGCTCTCGCTTGCGGCGAATTGGCGGGCCTCCATGCGCTGCGGCTGGCCTTTGGGGTGAGAAGGCGCCCTCAGAAGGGGGTGCCAACCCGGGCGTTGTCGCAGGGTTCGAAGTGTGCGGCAACAGCGTCGAACAGAGTGAAGCGCCTGGAACAGAGCCTCACCACGGTGAACAAAGGAACCGCGCACCCGACCGTGGAGGGAGACGCGCCCGAACCTGCAGTGGCGGCTGGACTCATGGCCGAAGGCGGCCCACGGCGATGGGGCCAAGGCGTCAAGGCATGTCGGTAGCGCCTGGACTCCCCAAATCGCCGTAGGCGAGAGGGGCGGCCAGGCGCCGACATGCCGTCCTCCCGGAAGGCATGTCGTCAGCGCCTGCGACACCGAGTCGCTTGCGACAGGTGTTGCAGGCGTCGACATGCCTGGAGGGCTTGCTCCGCCCCCGCGCACCCTAAGCGGGAGCGAAGGTGTTCGAACGCTCCTCG
>Ga0213839_1002334_pt1 | contig 10729 bp, 10 predicted proteins | sample SWPATP21_FD_160075 | JGI IMG/M metagenome (GOLD analysis project Ga0213839, IMG submission 160075) | Coastal seawater microbial communities from Marineland, Florida, United States - SWPA TP2 #1 | ecosystem: Environmental > Aquatic > Marine > Coastal | place: USA: Florida | collected 2016-08-14 | reverse complement strand
TAAAAATAAAATTAATACTTAATAACATCATTTCTATTGAAAGAAATGTAACAATTATATTACTACGGTTGAGCATAATACCTAACATTGATATAACTAATATATTTAAAGCAACAACTAAACACTTCATCAACCCTAATTCAACCATAATCTTTTAATTTATTAATTGTAGTATTGAAACTACAAAAAGTACATAACCTAAACAAAAAGGAATAAAATAACGCCACCCTAAAAAAACTAACTGATCATATCTAAAACGAGGCAGCACACAACGAATAATAACAAATAAAGCTCCTAAAATAAAAATTTTTATAGAAAACCAAAATACAGGAGGCAAAGGTAAAAAACTTAAAAAAGGAATTGAACCCCATCCTCCTAAAAATAAAATAGTTGTTAATGCACACATATTTAAAATAGATAAATACTCTCCTAAAAAAAATAAAGCAAAAACCATTGAAGAATATTCTACATTATAACCAGAAACTAATTCTGCTTCAGCTTCAGGAAGATCAAAAGGATGTCTATTAGTTTCTGCTAAAATAGCTACAAAAAATAACATACCAAGAGGTAAAAAAGGATATATAAACCAACAACCCTTTAATTGAAAATAAACTACTTCACTTAAATTTAAAGACCCTGTACAAATAAAGATAGGTATTAAACTTAAACCAAAAATAACCTCATATGATAACATCTGGGTAGCCGAACGAACTGCCCCTAAAAAAGCATATTTAGAATTACTAGACCACCCAGATAATATAATAGCGTAAACACCTATTGAAGAAACAGCAAATAAATAGAGTATACCAATATTTATATTACTAATAACACCTCCATTACAAAAAGGAATAACAGCCCAAGAAGCTAATCCTATAAACATAGTAATTATAGGCGCTAATATAAAAACAAAAGGATTTCCACTACTTGGTATTGTAATTTCTTTAGCTATCAACTTAATACCATCGGCTACAGATTGTAAAAGACCATGAACCCCAACTACATTAGGACCCTTTCTTCGTTGAATAGCACCAATAATATTACGTTCCACTAAAATATAAAAAGCTGTTAACCCTAACAACAATAATATTAATACTATATACTTTGCTGCTAATAAGAATAAATATATATATTTGCTAATTAGAAAATCTTTAATCGTATTATTTGATATTGAACAAATTGTATTATATAACATTTTTACAGACTATTTTTATTATATTAAATTTATTTTTTTTATAGTATTTAAACATTCCCTCATTATTTGGGAAGTTTTAGAAATAAGATTTGTTTGATAAAAATTAATAATTTTTGTTTTATAAAAACTACTTTGAAAAATTTTTTTAGTAAAAAAGAAAGAATTTAATTTAAAAGAAGAATTAAAACTTTGTTGATATAAATTAAATTTTTGAATAATAGGAAACTCTTTATTAAAAAAAGAATTTAATGAATAATAATCAACGAAATTTTGCTGAAAAAACCCAAGGTACCCTCCAGGCTGTTTATCTATAAATTTAAAAAAAGCATTAAAAATTACCCAATCTTCTCTAGAATCACCTACTAAATTAAAACATTTATTTGTATTTTGAAAAAGTCCTTCTAAATTTAAAAACCCCGCTTTTTTCTCAACAAAAGATCTACCAGGTAAAATTAAATCATTATAATTTAAATTTTCATTTCCATGACTACCACAATAAATAGAAAATAAATTCCTTTTATTTAACAAATTAAGTAAACTATTATTTAAATCTGTACCTACGTATAAACTTATATGTTTATTAAAGCAATTATTTAATTTTAAATAATCATTAAAACTTTTAATACCTAAATCCCTTAATCCCGTAGAATTTGCATCAATATTTAAAATATTTAATGAATTAAAAGTTTTAACATTCTTTTTTAAAATATCATTAATAGCTAATAAATCAAAATTTGAAAAACTATTTGAATTTATAATAAAAAGAGTATTTTCAAATTTTTTTAAATTTTTTGAAAAAAGATGTTTTCCCTTTATAAAATCTATAAAACTTTTATTATCTAACCCTAAATGAGATGCTTCAAAAGTATAATCTATAAAAGGACCAAAAAAGCCTACTTTTAAATCTCCATTAATTACCCTCTTACGTAAATGAAGATTTAACATAGATGTTTCAAACCTTGTATTACAATTAACTAAAATACAGCAATCAAATTTTTGGATATCCTTCATTTTTATATTAAATTTATAGAAAAAATCAGAAGAATTACTACAAAAATTAGTAGTAGAATATAAAGAAAAACAATTTAATTTATTAAAAAAATATTTTAAAACTAATACTAACTCAAAATCTACATCCTCGCCAAAAAATATATTTAATTTTTTATCTAAATTATAAATATATTTATAAAGATTTATAAAAAAAATATTAAAAGCTTCTTCCCACTTTAATACTTCATATTTATTATCTAAACTTCTTTCTAAAAACAAAGGAGCTTCTAACCGTTGTAAACGAATACCATCATAAGAAAAACGTGTTTTATCTGAAATCCATTCTTCATTAATATCCTCATTTAAACGAGGCAAAATCCGAAAAACTTTCGATCCTTTAACACTAACTACAATATTACTCCCACAACTATCCATAATATCTATAGAATTAATAGATCTTAACTCCCACGGCCGTCCTTCAAAAGCATAAGGTTTTGAAGTTAAAGCCCCAACAGGACATAAATCTATAATATTTCCTGATAATTCTGAAGTTAACATTTTAGTTAAATAAGTACCTATTTGAGTATTCGTACCTCTCCCTAAAGTACCTAAATCAGGAACACCCGCGACCTCTGTTGAAAAACGCACACAACGAGTACAATGAATACATCGTGTCATAACAGTCTTTATTAAAGGCCCACAATCTTTATCCTCAACCCCTCTTTTTCTTTCATAAAAACGACTAGAATCGCTACCAAACAACATTACCTGGTCTTGTAAATCACACTCACCTCCTTGATCACAAATAGGACAATCTAATGGATGATTTAATAAAAGAAATTCCAAGACTCCTTCTTGCGCCTTCCTTACTAAAGGAGTTTTGGTAAAAACCTTCATGCCTTCGGATACAGGTAACGCACACGAAGCGACCGGTTTTGGTGATTTTTCAATTTCAACTAAACACATCCTACAATTACCTGCAATTAAAAGACGTTCATGAAAACAAAATCTAGGTATATCAATACCTAAACTATCACAAGCTTGCAAGACAGTTGAATTTTTAGCTATTTTTACAGGAATATTATCTATATATAAATTTACCATACTTAATTTAAAACTCCTAAAAAACCGGAAAGGATGGGATTTGAACCCATGGCATCACTATAAAGTAACACGTCAGTTTAGCAAACTAATACTTTAAACCACTCAGTCACCTTTCCTATTTTTTTTTATTAAATAAACTAAACGAGAGTGACAGGATTTGAACCTGCATCATGTGGCTCGACAAGCCAAAACTCTACCATTAAGCTACACCCCCTATAATTAAATTAAATGAGTACATTGGGGTTCGAACCCAAGACCCTCGGGTTAAAAGCCCGATGCTCTACCAACTGAGCTATATACCCTTACTTTTACCTAATCCACTTAAAAATTGTTAACAATAAGATTAAAACGTTTAAACATTATGTCAACATTTAAAAAATCATAAGAAACTAACGATAAATAATGTTTCTTAATTTTTTCAGTACGTATATTTTGATTATAAAAACTTATAGGACCAAAAGTCTTATAAATTAAAACATAAATACTAAAAAAAATAATAAATAACCAAAAAATTTGAGGGAACCAAGTAATACTATCCAATTGAGTCATAATACTTTTTATTGCTACAGGGCCTAGCAGGAATCGAACCTACAACGTTACCATTATGAGTGGCATGTTATACCATTAAACTATAGGCCCCGATCCTAATAAGCAACTATTTTAGTTTTTAAAGGCAACTTTAAACCTCCTGCTCTTAAAGCTTCAAAAGCTTTTTGTTCAGAAACCCCTGAAACTTCATATAAAATCTGCCCTTTTTTTACACTAGAAGCCCAATAAGAAATATTACCCTTACCCTTACCCATACGAACTTTTAAAGGAATTGATGTAACAGGATTGTGGGCAAACATACGCACCCACATTTTACCAAAAGGTCTTATTTTTCTATTAATAGCCTGCCGACCAACCTCAATATGTTTAGAAGTTATTCGCCCATTACTTAAAGACTTTAACCCGAAAAAACCAAATTTTAAATCTATAACTTTTAACTCTGTCCCTTTTACCTTTAATTTTTTTATTTTTTTAAATTTATAATTTCTTGGACTAAACATAATTATTAACTAATAATAATACCAAATTTTAATACCACAAATACCATAAATAGTAGTAGGCTTAACACAAATATAATGCATAGAAGCATCAATTGTTTGTGCAGGCACCGTACCCACATTTATAACCATTTTACGTTTCCTTAAAGACCTTCCTAAACGCCCTTTAAACTGTATTTTCAAACCATTAAGTTCTGAAAAAGCAACTAATGGAGGAAAAACTCTTCGCGAAAGAATACGAAAAAAAGAATGAAAAGATTTTATATTTTTTTTTACAAGTTTTGATAAAATAAACCCTAAAAAACGAGGATTTTTAAAAAACACAGAAAAAAGAAATAAATGAACAAAGCGAAACATATTAAACCCTTTAAACCTTTTTGAACTAGGGATATTAAGACTATGTACTATATTATAAATGTTTCGTTGAAATCGAAAACGATTAAGGTTCTTTTTTTTTATAAAAGAAGAAAATCTATCAGATTTTTTAGGAGTAGGTAATTTGCGAAGATTAACAGAATAAACAGGAAAAGCAGCTAAATGTACTAAATTCCTTACCCGTACAGAAACAAAACATCCTGTTAAAAACATTAAATTTAATATTAATAATCTTTTCAAAGAAAAAAGCCGAAGTTCTTTAGAAACCCCACTTGTATAAAGAATAACACCTTTACGGAAATAACGTCGCCGACAATTTTTTAAAAACGAATAAGCCGTTTTAAAAGAATGTTTTTTAACCTTTAAAAAACGTTCCTTACCAAACGATAATTTTCGATTTCGATGCGAATTAAACAAAACTCTAGGTACAAAATTAGCTCTTCGACGCATTTTTCCTTTTTTTTTATAACGGTACCTTTGAGTTCTTTTTTTTCCTAAAAAATTCTTCTTTCTTAAAGATAATTTTCTTTTCCTTTTCTTTTTATTCTTATTTTTAATTTTCAAAAAAGCTTTTTTTCTTCGAATTACTCGAAAAAAATATTTTTTATCCAACTCTTTCTTAAAAATATATCTTTTAACCCCACGCTTTAATAAAAATTTTTTAGAATTATAACTCTTTATATTCTTAAAAGACTGGCTACTACTAATAACCTTTCTTCTAACCCCTTTTTTTAATAAACGTTTTTTTAAAATTTTACGATTAAATCCAAGAAATTTACGAAAAATAAAAGCTCTTTTAACAGAACCTTTTCTTATATAACCTCTAGCACCTACCCACTTTTTTCTTTTTCGATACCATTCCCGAAATAAATGACGCCTTCTAGTAGGAGGTTTAACACCTAATTTATATAAATTAGTACGAAAAAGACTATTAATTTTAAAACTATAACTTACAAAAGTTTTTAAAAAACCTTTTCTACGTTTCCACCATAAACGTCGCCGTTTATTAAAAACTTCATAACGTATAAATTTTCCCTTTTTCTTTCTTTTTTTTCTTTTAAAACGATGCTCTAACTGATAATAATCAATAAAAACATGAATTAATGCTTCTTTACGTTGAATTGATACATTATGAACAATAGACTTATATACATTATACTCAAAAAAATTCTTTATATAATTTTGTATATATAAATCTTGATAAAAAAGTTTTGAATAATTATAATCTTCAAAAAATGATTGAGAAACCCACTTCTTATTTTTAATTAACCTTAAACTTAATGCATTCGTTTGTTTACTCATTTATTTTTATTCTTATGAGAAAAAGGCTTTCTTGTTAAACAAAAATCTCCAAAACAAAAACCCTTCATTCTAGGATTAATAAAAACCTCATTAAAACCGTTCCCTTTATGAACATAAAAACTCTTTCCTACATGATAATCTAAAATACTAGAATTTCTAGACATTATTTTTTTATTTTTTTTATCAATTGCCGATAAATTACAAAAATTTATTTTAATACCCATATAATCTAATTTAAAACTGCTTCCTTCTTTTATAAATTAAACTATTTGTTCGATTTTTTTTTGATCTTGTACGCTTACCAATAGCTAAACGTCCCCACGGACTAACAGATACACGACCACCAGAAGTTTTTCCTTCACCCCCACCATGAGGATGATCTACAGGATTCATAGCAACTCCTCTAACACTGGGACGACGTCCCAACCACCGGGAATTTCCTGCCTTTTTTAATTTTTTAATATGATAAAAATTATTTTTAATAGGACCTATAGTGGCCCTACAATTTACGTTAACAAAACGCTCTTCTAAAGAAGGTAGACGTAAAAGAACTTTATTTTTTTCTCTTCGCAAAATTTTACAAAAAGAACCACTCGTCCTTGAAATCTGACCTCCTTTATTCGGTTTAAATTCTACATTACTAACTAAATAATTAGAAGGCAAATATTTTAATTTATAACGCCCTCCAAACATCATCCCTTTATTTGATATAATACTACCCACTTTAATATCCTTTGTTGATAATATATAATCAAAAGATCCTGTAACTAAACACTTAATCACAGAAACAGTAGCATTACGGTTCGGATCATACTCGTTACTCAAAACTTTGTATAAAGGGGACAACACATTAAAATTTATTTTTTTATATAAACGTTTATGGCCACCCCCCCGGCGACGAACTGTAATCCTACCTTTATTATTCCGACAACTTATTCTTTTTTTTCCTTTATTTAAATTTTTTAAAATATTATTATTCTTTATATTAAACATTTAAACCTAATAAAAAAAACCAATACTATAAAAATACCAATCAAATATATATTAAAAAAAATACCAAACCAACTAACAAAACCAATAAAAACAAGTAAAGTAATAGAACTAACTAACATTACAAAAATTGAATGATAAATTAAACCTGTTTGTAAAAAATTTAATTTTAAAGGTTTAGTATAAAAAAGTCTAGAAATACCAAAAGGTCCTAAAATCTCTATAATACCCCTATCAATTAATTTATAAGTTTTATAATAACCTAAATCTAAAACTTGTTGATTTATAAGCTCATTATATACCTTATCAAAATACCATTTTCTATTGAAAAAATTATAAAACAATAATCCTAATTTACTTGTTTTTATTAAATAAATAAATTTAGGAGATAAAGCAACATATATTAAATATGAACAAAAAGAACCAAATAAACTAAAGATAACAGGAATTAATTTAATATAAACGGGTAAAAACTCTGCATCAAAAATTACTAAATTTTTTGGTAAAACAAATAAAGCATTTTCCCAAAAATTAGTACCAACACCAATAATCATATCTTTAGTCAGATAACCAACAAAAATACTTCCAAAAACTAAAATAAATAAAGGATAACCCATTATTTTTGGTAAATCATGAACATTTTGTATCGAAACACGATAAGCATTTGTTTTATTAATAAAAGTTAAAAATAACAACCTTAAAGAATAAAACGATGTTAATGATGCTGAAACAGCTCCTAACCAATACGCAAAATGAGAACTTATTGTAAATTTACCAAAAGCTAATTCTAAAATAGCATCTTTTGAATAAAACCCCGTTAAAAAAGGAAATCCCATTAAAGAAATGGAACCAATAAACATCATTGCATAAGTAAAAGGTATTAATTTTATAAGACCCCCCATTTTACGCATATCCTGTTCATCACCTAAAGCATGAATAACAGAACCTGCACTCAAAAATAATAAAGCTTTAAAAAAAGCATGGTTAGCTAAATGAAAAACACCTACAGAATAATTAGATGTACCACAAGCAAAAACCATATAACCTAGCTGACTACAAGTAGAATAAGCAATAACACGTTTTAAGTCATTCTGTACTAAAGCAGTCGTTGCGGCAAAAAAAGCAGTCATAGCCCCAAAAGCAGTAACTATTACTAAAGCTGTTGGAGAATACTCAAATAAAGGAGAACACCTCGCTATTAAAAAAACCCCTGCTGTCACCATTGTTGCAGCGTGTATTAAAGCAGAAACGGGAGTAGGTCCTTCCATTGCATCTGGCAACCATGTATGTAAACCTAATTGCGCTGATTTTCCTACAGCACCTATAAAAAAAAAAATACAAATAAATGTTAAAACATCAACTTCAAAATTTAAAATAGTAAAACTTGAATTAATTTCTGCAGCATAAAAAGGAACTAAAGCAAATAATACAGAATAATTAAAAGTTTTAAAAATATAAAAAACCCCTAACATACCTAAAACAAGACCAAAATCCCCAACACGATTAACAATTACTGCTTTAATAGCAGCTTTATTTGCCTGTAAACGCGTATGCCAAAAATTAATTAATAAATATGAACATAAACCAACACCTTCCCAACCTACAAACATTTGTACTAAATTATCTGCAGTTACTAAAATAATCATAAAAAAAGTAAACAAAGAAAGGTAACTAAAAAATCTTGGTACATGAGGGTCAAATTCCATATAACCTATAGAATATAAATGAACAATAGTTGAAACAGTAGTTACTACCACTAACATTAAAACAGTTAAACTATCAAACATGAAACCCCAAGAAACATCAAAAATACCAGAATTTATCCACGTAGCCAACTTTATATATACCGGGCTGTGGCACAAAGCAACTTCATAAAAACTAATATACGAGAAGATACTTGTTATTAAAACACAAAATGAAGTTATCCGGACTGCTCCGTAAGAGCTTATTTTATTACCGAATAACCCTGCAGCGATTGATCCTATTAAAGGTAAAAAGATTATTAATAAATACATTTTTTTTAATTACTTACGACGTAATTTTTTGGGCCTACACCCATTATAAGGAACCTCTGATAAATCAATTATACTAACTATCGAGGGTCTTATTTTACTTTCTTTTATTAAAAGTTTAATAAATTTAGTTCTTTTAAGCCCAAAACCTTTTAAAACAATATTAAGATAAACTAATTTTGGATCTAATGATTCAAGAACAGATATAATTTCTTGAGACAAGGCCCGTAAACTAGCCTGTTTATAACGCAAAGCTTTCTTAAAACCAAGCTTTCCGGCATTAAAATTTTTTATAACGGCCCCATGATTATTAGATACATTTATATGCATTCCTCTCAAAGAACTCTTAATATATAAAATATACGAACCTTTATTATTTAATAAAAAACCATTATCTTCAGATACTTCTGAAGTTTTAATTTTATTTTTATGTTTATACCTATACGCACGACGTACCTCCTTTTCTTTATCAAATAAAAACATATATCACATCATATAAAAATTTTAAAATAATATACGAAAAATAAATAGTTCCGGGCGGAGTGAGATTCGAACTCACGGTACCTTTCGATACATTAATTTTCAAGACTAACGCCTTCAACCCCTCAGCCATCCACCCTTCCACTATTTAAAAATCACTTTTAAAAATGTCGTCGAATTTTTTTATTTTTAGATCTTTGCCCTCGTACCAAATACCCAAAATAATGTCTTGTTCCTCTATAAGAGCGCATTTTAATAAAAAAATTTATATTTTGTTTTCTTAAACGTTTCAAATTAAACCCGTATATATAATGAAACTCTATATACGCAATTAAACTATCCAACATCTGTTTATTTAAATCTTTAAAACGTAATCTAGGATTAAACCCTAATTTTTTACATATTTTTATAGACTGTTTTCTACCAATCCCATAAATATATGTTAAACTTGTTTCTAAATTTTTATTATCGGGTATATTCGTATTCAAAAAAAAAACCATTTTTAATTTAATAATTAATAAAAAATTTAATTACCACCCCACCAATAAACAGCTACAAATAAAAATAACCATACAACATCAACAAAATGCCAATACCAAGCTGCTGCTTCAAAACCAAAATGATTTTCTCTAGTAAAATGATAATTATAAATTCTAAATAAACAAACTGTTAAAAAACAAGTACCTACAAACACATGGAACCCATGAAAACCTGTTGCCATATAAAAACATGATCCATAAATACCATCTGAAATATTAAAAGTAGCATGAGTATACTCATATATTTGAAACTCTGTAAAAGCTATCGCTAAAACTATAGTAGCAACCATACTTTTAATAGCTAAACTACGATCTCCAGTGATTAAACAATTATGACAAACTGTAACAGTTGCCCCAGAACTTAATAAAATTAATGTGTTTAATAAAGGAACTTCCCAAGGATTAAATACCTCAATTGTTGCTGGAGGCCATACTGCTCCAATAGCTAAATCAGGATTAATACTTGAATAAAAAAAAGCCCAAAAAAAAGCAAAAAAAAACATTACTTCAGAAGTAATAAATAATAACATTCCCATTCGCATTCCTTTTTCAACCTGTAATGTTTGATTACCTTCAAAACTATTTTCTCTTATAATATCCCGCCACCAAAAAGTCATCACTAATGCAATAATAGTTAAACCACAAACTAATACAAAACCTCCCCCAATATAAGAGTGAAACCACATAACACCCCCCGAG
>Ga0213839_1002332_pt1 | contig 10738 bp, 7 predicted proteins | sample SWPATP21_FD_160075 | JGI IMG/M metagenome (GOLD analysis project Ga0213839, IMG submission 160075) | Coastal seawater microbial communities from Marineland, Florida, United States - SWPA TP2 #1 | ecosystem: Environmental > Aquatic > Marine > Coastal | place: USA: Florida | collected 2016-08-14 | reverse complement strand
TCAGCTGACATTGTCTGAAGTGAGTGCAGCATCGACAATCACAGCTTGCCACACAGATCCACACGGCTTCCAAGGCCCAAACCACACAACATGCAACCCCACGAGATCGCGATCCGAACCCCACGAGATGGCGATCCGAACCCCACGAGATCGCGATCCGAACCCCGCGAGACGTCCAGGGGCCAGATGCCAAACAGTACCTAGAATGGTCTGCAGTCAGAGCTCTACATGAAAACATACCACTGGTGTGACAGAGCACGAAACGTATCTCTCAAGGCTGAGCTGCGGAATACACTTTTGACACTTTCATGCATCAATCTTGAGTGTTATGACCTGCTTGTGAATTCGGAACTCTGTGCCCTCATGCCTTCCATGACATGGTGTAGCGTTATAACGTTGGCATGGTGTAGCATGGTGTAGTGTTGTAACGTTGTGATGGATTATGTTGTGTCAACTTCGTACGAGCTACAATCTACGAGGCTACTCATGCCTCAAGTTGCCCCCGCTGGTGCCAAGCACTTCCAACTGAAAAAACAACATTGATCATCACTCGGCGGGATTGAATACAAAAACCTCCGAGCTATGGGATTGAAATATTCATTTATACCAGCAAAGTCTCAACGAAGTATTATAAAACTGCAACGGAATGCCTCTATCAAACATCAGAGGCAGGTGCGCTGTTGCTTCGTGAACTGGGTGCTGCCTTGGTACCTTTGACCCGATTCCCTGATCGACCACGCATGTGACCCACTGACAAGAAGACCAACAAATCGAAAGCGATTACCCGCTACGCACATTGGCAGTCACGGAAAGAAAAAATATCCACGCGAACTGTGCTTTGACAGTACGAACCTTTTCCTTTCACGAAAGTACTGTGGCGCACCAGAACAGATGATGTAGCATCAATTCCGCCTTCCCTATGAACGTGAAAGCGACGAACAGGCAGCTTGTTAATCAAAAAACACTGACACTGCATTTTAATGTCGGTTGCGAACTCACGGTGAATGAGAGCGATCTGTGGACGACGCTGTCTTCTTCACATCTTCATCAGCGAGGGACTGTCAAAGATAAGTAACAGATACTGTGAGAAGCCGTCGTTGCAAGCACCGCACTTCTTGTGAACTAATCGGGAGGTGTTAGACCCGGGTTCTTCTGTTAAATACCTGGCGAAGCCGTTCGCGTTGTGAAGCTACTTTTCTGGAACGGTGCTTTTTGCGAGTCCAGCGTTGAAGTCTGACGACGGCCTTTTCATGCCTTCGGTGTTCGCGTAACAGGCGCTCCTTTTCTTCCTGGATTCTTTTGTACCTTTTGTAAAATGGAGCCAGGCAAGATTTGCAGGACGTGACCATTGCACTGAGCAAAAAAGTACAACGAGAGTGCGTCGTACGCTGGTTCATGCTTCCCGGGACCATCGAACCAGGCCTTTTCATTCGGTGGCACGAGAACAAGAAAACTCCTAGCTCTGACTTTGCTTTTTGTTACTGTCGCAGGAAGTAGCCAGAAGCACGAGTAATTGTGGGCAGTGGAACCCTGCAGCACTCTGTGCCAGTCACGAACCTTCTGTCGATTTAGGTGTTCCTGGTTGCTGAGAGGGTGGAGTATACATACACAAGTTGCTGCAATGAATGAAAGTAACTTCCTGACGTGCATCCAAGAGAGCATTCGTACCTGGCCGGACTGGCTTAGAGCCCGCTTGGCATGTAGCGATGATGCCTCATCGGTATTTGCAGAAACCCCATGCTGCGGCTCCCCATCGAAACTCGGTCGCTTCAGAGGTTTTTTGTGGTCCTAACACAAATCAAAGAAGATGAACGCGTGTTGCTTTAGATTTGTTGCTCCATCTCCATCATTGTAGCAAGCACGTTTCCTGCAAGTTCACCTGCTCCGGACCCTCTCCCGGCTTATACCTATCTTCGAACTGAAAACGTTTGTTGGCTCTCAAGTACCTGTCAACCGATTGAGCAGTCATGTTGCTGGAAACGTCGACTATACATCACACGCAGGTCTTACGTGGTTTCGGAGACATGAATACGTTCCGGGAGGCCATGTTCCTCCATTTTGTTTGCCTTAATGATGCACCCATGACAAAAACATGATGAAACACATATACTCGTATGACTGACGGATAGTCGCATTATTACCATCTCTACAGTTTCACCCCAGAGATCAAAATTCAGCTTCTTTGTTCCCATGATCCCGCCAAGCACGGATCCGCTGTGCATTCCAATACGCAAACGGAGACCATGGCCAAATTCCTCGTTAATTTGCTGCATGGCTTTGTGCATGTCAATAGCCATTTGTATCATTGCCTGCAAACACAGGGCGAATGCGATCATTGGATGCACAATTGTTGGGGCGTGGATCAGGTGAAAACGGGCAGTCGACAGAGGTGGTGCTAAAATCTTTGTCAGGCTAACCTCTGCGTGGTTTGTGGCTCCCAGCATTGGACTGAGAACTCCTGATGCGCAAACGTAACAGTCCCCGATTGTTTTGATTTTGACCACCTGTTAGCAATAGCGTACGATTAGCACGAGAACTGCAGTATGCAAGCCGCCCAAAACTGTACGCACCTCGTTCTTCTCCGCCAATTTGTCGAACTTCATGAACATTGCGTTCAGCATGATCACCAACTGGGGCGCTGTTAACGTCTGCGAGAACGTCGTGAAACTGACAATATCCGCGAAAAGAACAGTCCCGAACCCATCTATGAAAGTAGATTTCACCTGACAACGACAGACAGTCAGCAATGAAAGCCCGCGGTCGAGTGTGGACATGAATCATCACGCACTTCATTGGTCTTGCGTAATTGTCCAATAATCTGCTCCGGCAAGGGCATTCTCTTGAGCAATTGTTCGGAGAATGAGCTATTTTCTTGCATTTCAGCATACTTTTGTTCTGCTGCAGACAACCGAAGAAATTCTCGACGATTATGATGCTCGCACCGGTAGTCGCTGGTGAAAAACACAATCATCAATGCGACATGTACAATGACGAAGTCTTCCGTGATGTCTACGACTAATTCTGTTTCGTCTTGGAAGGTGGTGATTGGCTCAAATTCGACGGATTCAATCTGCGCGTTAAATCACAGACAGTGCGTGAGACGTATTGACAGCACAAAGGTTTGCAACATTGAGGTACCTCTGAAATAATTGTTCCAAAGTAAAACTGCACTCCGAAGAAGAGACAACACTGAACCAGTGCGTATATCAGTTTCTCAACGAAAGACAACGATGAGAAACGAGTCGCCAGTAGCAAGAGAGAAACACTGTAGACATTCATTCTTGTTGTGCTATGCTGAGCAATTATCTGTTCGCCGCAGAGAGCAAAGTCGCAAAAGAACAACGCCATCCACGTCAATGCAGATTCGCGCTCAATACTCGCGTAATCTTTGTCTCTCTCTTCGTCTGTTGTGTTCTGGAGTTGCTTCATCACTGCATGGCGATGGTCTGACTCCCCGGTACCATCCGCAAAAAGTTGCGTGCTGTCACTGTCCAATTGCGGAGTCAGTTCATTTATCCACTGCGACTCGTCATTCGCATCATTACCCGGTTCAGATGGGCTATTGACTCCAAATGTACTTTTATTGACGCTGATTGCGACAATAGATATGCACGCCGATTGGACCAGGAGGATGACGAATTCTATCAGGGACCTGTTGGTCAATTCCAGGTCCGAAATGAGCGAATTATTGTAGATGTCAGTGTCCACAAGGAGATTGTGATCGATGAGAGTAATCGCCAAAAAAGTGACCCACGCCATTTGTTGGAGGTGAGATGTTGAATGAAACATTAGCACAGCGAATGCTTGTTCCAACTTTGAAGATGCAGCCTGTTCCGCAGAAAGGATTCCGTGGTATGCACGGGGGCATTTTGCACCACACCAACCGGAACAGGGTGAGTAGAAACGTTTCTTGCGTAACTGGGCAGCATGAACAGGATCTGCAACAGACACAATGGTGTGGGAAGACGGCCCTATGCTAGCGACAAAGGTCGATGGCCCTGTCAACTCCAGTAGGTTTACAGCAGACGTTTGGAGGCTCTTTTTTCTCTTCGCTTCCTTGACAGTCCGTTCCGTGGATACACCGCGTTTGCCACCATGAGCTAAGACATCTCTCCTGCTGGGTTTGGGGTATTGGGGTGAATCCTCTGACATCGACGCTTCGACGGGCTTTGTTGACGAAGAAGGGCGTTTACTTGTGCTCCCACCCTCAACGTGCTGCGAGTTCACATCGGCACTCTTCCGCTGGGGCGGTATCGGCTTGTTGACGACAAACTCACCGCTTTTGTTACTACCAGGGTCCTTTGACTCCTCGACGCGGATATCGTAGTCAGATACCATGGAGGCAATCATTTGCTGAATTCCTGCCCTTCCTGGGGACGGTGCCGTGTCGATCCGTAACCTTTCTAGGAAACGTTTGTGCACGCTTTTGGTGGGGGTGTGCATGGGACTAGGCGGACGAACAACATACTCCCCCGCGTCAACGAAGAATGTCCTCATCAGACCTTTTCCCTTCACTGGAATACGCCCTTCGGGATGTGCTTGGATAGCGAAGTCAAAATTCGTGCCGGACCTCCCTGTAATATTTCTGCCACGACTATCACGAAGGCAAACACTCGCTTGATCCATTAAGTTTGTCTTCACAGCCTCAGTCACCATAATCTCTCCGTCTCCACAAGAACTCATCATGCGCGAAGCCGTGTTAACAGTGTCTCCAAATACATCATATGTTACTTTGGAGGACCCAATGACGCCAGCAACTGCACTCCCGGTTGCCAGCCCAATGCGACAGGTGAGTGGAACACCTGTAGAAGCACTGTATTCTTGAACTCGTTTGCGGAAAGCAAGGGCCATGAGGCACAGATCTCTCGTGTGCGTGGCAGATGGTTCTGGGAACCCTGCTCCCGCCATATAATCATTTCCTATAGTCTTGATTTTTTCCACGTTGAATTCATCGCACATGTCATCAATCATTTTGAAAAAATTGAATGTAAAGGTGTACACGTCTTCCTGGTTTTCACTTGCATTTTCCACCCCGCACAGAAGAGCAAACATCAGCGTCACACGCTCGTGTTTCGAGGCCATGGTTTCAGTCGCAACCGCAGACCGTTTCATTGCTGCAGCGATAGATTTTGGCAGAATGTTGTCAATGAGGTCACCAATAAACTTTTGCTCGTTCTCAAAACGGGAAATGGACTCAGTTAGTGAACTCGTTAGTTCCTTGCTTCCACGCTGCTGCAACTTTGTTGTGTAGACTGGGATCCACGAAACTAAAACCAAAACGATGAGCAGAATCGAGCCCTCGATAGCCTCCCCGAAAATTGAAACCGGTAAAACAACATATTCACGCCCAAAGGAGAGAACGTTTATCAATAAATTCAAGAATGCACACCCGCAGCCAACAGAAGCTGCGACGCGCAGCGGAATTAAGTCCACAATAAATAGAGGTGATATCACAAGAAAAACTGCGAACACACAAGACTTTTCGACCGACAGCACAGCTGCTGCGACCGACAAGACGAAGGTGTACAGCACAGTGATGATGCAACATGCGCAAGCTTGCAACCAATTGTCATCGTATCGGAAACGACCAGAAAGCGCAGAGTTTTTGAGCCAATATTTTCGATCTTTCCCGAAAAAATACAAAGAGAGCAGCAGGACGAGAAAGAACAAGCTGACGCTTATTGCTGGGACGACCTGCACCGCCGTGTCCACGCACACACAGTCAGATTGGGCTGTCGAGATGCCAGTTGCATTATCGACGTGGCTACACATGGACGTGCATTGACTCTCAGAAAGCAACCAATCAACCTTTATCTGGCTGAGGCAAATGGAATCATAGAGCTCCAGGCGTCCAATTGTCCCAGGTGAAAGCGAAATATTTGAAGCTGCAATCACAGTTGGCGTCGGAACGCAGACTACTGCCCGAAAGTACAACTGCATCACAGCAGCGACAAAAACAACAAATCCTAGGATCCAAAGTACAAGAACCATCCAATCATCAGTGGTGCACATTAACTTGGGGCCGCAGTGATGCGGGGCTTTGTCTGACCCAACACTGTGACGCATGGTCTTCACATCGTAGATTCCTTTCAAGTACTCGTTGGAAGAATGGCGTTGACTCAAACTTGAAGTGACAAGTGGGGATGCCGACGGTGGGCTGGACAGTAGATTTAGCGACGAGAGAGTGGTGGAACGGGAGTTTGAAGCAGGAAATTGAGAAGGCGAGGTCGAAAAGTCCGTGCTGTCGTCGCCCTCGCTAACCTGGACAGCGTCGGTTTCGACAGACTGCAGCGCGGCATCACTGTCCCAAATTGCGCCAAGCGACATCTTATATCACACCTTAAATCATCGGCCGCTGTTTTTTTCGGACGCTCCCATGTTCAAAATCAGTAGCGGAATTCGCAAACACATTGAAGACTCCGTCTGGGTGGATCGCACTGGCAAGTGTTTTGTGTTGGAAAAAGCACCCTTGCAAAACGGCGTGCGGAATTGTGGCAGGTTCTACACCTTTCCACTTTCGCGGACTGTTTGAACCCCATCATTGTGCGTGTCAGACTGTACGTGCCAGACTCCTGTTCGAACACCAGCCATGTTTCTCTCAGCGTCAATATCCTTACCCTAAGACCTGCAGACAATGTGTCGAGTTGCCACCACGTTGAAGTCTGGGTTGCATTTACCGCCAGCGGCTCAATGTGCATCGACCTAGCGCACCAAACGATGCAACAACCTTATCGACATCATGCATACCGTTGCGGCTTAGTCAAAGAGCCTTCTTCTTCTTCTTCTTCTTCTTCTTCCTGAAAACAACCACAGTAAAGCAACACGAAGGCTTTCTCCGTCCATCGTGTCTGCCTACAAACACCACCTGTCCCTGCGTCCCTCCGTGGGCTGCTTTTGACGATGAACGATCGATCGATGCGAAAACGTCCAAACCGCCGAACGAACAACGAAGTCGTCCGCAGTTCAAAGCCGTGCACTGTCGTTCACTGTCCCCTCGCGATCGTTCACTGTCCCGCACTGTCGTCACACCACAGACCCACCAGCAGTTCACGCGAAGTTACCTCAAACGATGGGCCAACGACTTGGGAGACTCCTGTGAGCAGCCTGTATGATCCAGATCCCAGGGCTGTTGACTATTATATTGACCCCTGCCTGCCAATGCAAGTTAGCGCTTCGATTGTGAAGCATGCAGGCAGGCTTCGAGTTGTCCTCGTCATTGCAAGTTGTGCTGATTTTCACTCATTATTTAGGCATACCCATCCTGAACACGGCAACAACGCAGGCTGTTCGTATTTATGTACGGTAGCGCAAACCGATTCCATGGCACGCTGGAATGTATGCTACTCGAGGACTGGAGTACTCTAGTAAAATCACATTTGATTTCGTGTCGCAACTATGACGTCCTTTGCGGACACTTTTGACTACTCACCGAAACGTCGTCTCCCGGTTTCGATTCTACAATCACCAATGCGAAATATTGAAGCTTCTTTGATGAATTTACGGCGGTATAACGATACTGATTGAGCACAATCAACGAAGAAAAAGGTTCCTCGCGCAAAGCACACCATGAATTTTGTTGGAGCATATTTCGAGCACATATCGTACACAAGGAAGACAATGGCAACCGGGGAATTCGAAAAGATTGCGTGGTGAATGTTGTATGTTGTGGAGGAGCATTCACCACACGATACTCAAACAATCAAACGGAACAGAAAACAATTGATCAATGGTGATGCTTATTTAGAGTGATTTGCAGGCAGTCCGCAGATTCAAGCAAAAGTTGGAAGAACGCGCAGTTACCTCTTTGGCTTCTTGGCAACCGCACCTGGCGCTTTGCCAATATCTTTGCTTTTTCGGTTGGGAGATGACATGAAGTTGGTCAAATCACATTGGTACGTATCACGAAGTGCTTGATTTAGATCCTTTTCAACGTGCTTGAAGTGTTCTGTCAACGACGGAACCTAGCCACAGCAATATGGAATGTCAGACAAAGTTCCAACAAAAAATAGGCTGCCGCAATATTTCACTACCTTGGGAAGACGCTCTGGGTTCTTGACACGGTAGAAATTGGACAGGCGTTCGCGGAGGTCATTTCTACGCAGCTGCTCGATTTCAGGAGAGCTGTGAGTCGGGAGTAACTGTAACAACTCACGCGTTCCAACAACAATCGAATTCGGCGAGCCCTTGCTGTACTGTACGTGGAATTTCGCCTCCGAGAACTGACCAGAGGGCAGTTCGTGGGGCGGATCCACTGCAGTGACGCGACCATGAGGTGCCTGGGGCTGACCCTGTCGCTTGACAGTTGACCGCAACATGTTGGCGTACACGGCCGCGAAGTTGACGATGTACCTGCTGGGTTCTTGTCCGACGTGAGGAACCAGCACGCGGCCTGAGGAGATCTCCACAATTGTACCCTCTTTATCAACGTGCACAACTTGTCCGTCCGCCCACTTCCCCTGCTTGGAAGTCGTGGACGATGTACCAGCACGCGGTGTCGCAGGTTTGCGGACGGCAACTCGGGTACCGACACCACAAACACCACCGAGCACCACCGCAGCTTCGGTCGACATCTTGGACACTGGTTTTGCTTTCGCATTAGCTGTATTGCCTCCACGTTTGAACGACGAGTCGACCCAACGAGGCCCCGCACGCTGTGTGTCGAGATTTTTCTCGTACGTGTTGAAAAGAGCCTCGTTCAATTGATCCCGATCGCCATGAAAGTGGGCCACCAAGTCCTTGACCTGCAAAAGCACCAACACCCATGTTATCTATGAACACCAACCACGTACGAGCAAGATGGGCCATACCTGCTTAATTTTCGCTGGGTTATGTTGCTTGTAAAACTTCTCCAGTTCGTTCTGGAGGGTAATGTGCTGTGTTTGTTTGGCTGACGACGCTTTTTGTTTTTCTTTTTGGAGAGGTAGGCTTTCTGCCTTAGGTTTGTTCGTTTTCTCTGCCACCGAAGTCGGAGTCTTTGTATTCGTTGCTACCGGCGCTGCGCTGGTAGGCTTGTCTGCTGCAGATTCCGCACTTGACTTTTGAGACCGCTGGGGACCACCCAGCGGTTTCTTGCTGAAGGGAGCCATTGCTTCGGTGACACGATCCCAAGTGAAAAATTTAGCAACAGGTTCAATTTTGCTCCCATTCACAAACACTACCTTGACCCCACTTGTAGAAAGCTCTGAGACGACCCACCGTGCATTTGCTGGCGTCGGCGGGTGAGGTTGTAAAAGCAGAGCTTCCGCGCCGATAATGACCCACTCCGCATTCGGCGGAGTGACAGGCGGTTCGAAGATTTTGGGGTCTATCGGGTGACATTGTACAATCACGTCGGTGACGAGAAGTTGCTGCTTTGGCTTGGAATTTGATGACGTCTCCACAGTTTCGTTAGCACGGACGTAAGACACAGGGTGAGCTGGATTTACGAATTTGAAAGCGGGAACCACTATCGAAAATACGTCTGAAGACGAACTATCCTTTGTCGCCGTCGACGCACTGCCTGCTTCCCTACGGTTTGATATTTCCTGCGAAGGTTTGATCGCACGCGTTGCCGCCGTACCTACCTGTGCAGAGTCCACGTCGTTACTAGAAACTGACGCTGTAGCTGTAGCTGGCGTGGTGGATGTCACAGCTCTAGGATTCTGCTTTTGCGCCAAAGTTGCAGGAGAATCACCCGAAGATGGTCGACCGGTGCCATCCTTCCCGAGAGACACATTGGACGAAGTGGAGATATTCGGCTGCAGTGTGGACGCAGAAGAATTTGTTGTGGCGCCATTGCTATCAGCAAGACTGTTAGTCTGCGTCTGCTGGGCTGGTCTCGCGCTCAGAGTCGACGCCCCAACTGTCGTCTTTGGCTGAGAGCCAGAAGTAGTTACTGACGGGGATGAAACTTTTGATTTAGACATGCCAGAAGGCAGTTTTGATTCTGCAGCGTCCATTGTAATGACACTGCCCCTCTCCTCTGTCCATCCCACTCTTCCAATTCACGCGAGAAAACACGAAGAATAAAAGCGTGAGTCGGCAGCAGTCTGTTGTCTATCAACGTCACGGGTGGTTGAAACAACGACGAGCTGCTCGCTCGCAACGTTTGCATGCATTGACGTTGGACACACGCACATCATTTTCGTCCCAACTGCGGCTGGATCGGGCCAGCGTACAGATGGTGCTCAAATAAAGTCGGAGACTACTCTTGCTGCGCGTCTGAGCTGTTGTGGCATTGTTCGCGTGGTGCGCAATGCCATCAATGATGGTGTCGTCGTCCGAACTGACCCTCAGCTTCGTAACGCGTCACATACCGAAATCTCAAAGGCCAAGCTAATCACAACGACGGACGACATAGTCGCGACAAGCATACTTTGTTTGTGCGTTTCTTCCTCTGACTTAACAACGTGACTTGACTTGACTTGACTTGTGACGTGACTTGAGTCACTTTCTCACTTACTTGTGACGTGACTTTTGTTCGCGGTCGCAACGAATGGCAACGAACACCGAACGACCACTGCCACTGCCACAGACCTGTTTATGATCTGTGAGGCAAAATGAAAAATCTCTCAGTCATACGTAAATCAAATATAATATTACCCACTCTGGCACTTTGAACTAAATACAATTTAACACGTACAGTACAATATTCTACCGAAAAGTAACGCGGTGGTGGTGAGAAATCCCGCGTGATCCAATGCCGCACAGTACGGCATAGACCACAATGCAACACGATGTGCCACGAAGTTGCAATGAG
>Ga0213839_1002330_pt1 | contig 10743 bp, 10 predicted proteins | sample SWPATP21_FD_160075 | JGI IMG/M metagenome (GOLD analysis project Ga0213839, IMG submission 160075) | Coastal seawater microbial communities from Marineland, Florida, United States - SWPA TP2 #1 | ecosystem: Environmental > Aquatic > Marine > Coastal | place: USA: Florida | collected 2016-08-14 | reverse complement strand
ACAAGCGCGGCGAGTGGTTGCACCTGTGGTTGCGGTTGTTGCAACGTATCTGCGATCAGGGCTTCCAGATCCTGCGGTTGCAACGGTTGCAAGCTGATGTGCTGAATATGCTCCTGTTCAAGTCCGTTGAGCATTTGCATAAACGGATGCCGGGTGTCGACTTCGTTGTCGCGATACGCACCAATCAGCAGACAGTATTGGCTGTCTTCATCGGAAAGAAGCAGGCGGAGTAAGTTGATACTGGCACGGTCTGCCCATTGCAGGTCATCGATAAAGATAACCAGAGGCTTGTGGCGGGTGCAGACAGTGTTTACGAACTGCAGGAACGTGCCATTGAAACGGTTTTGTTGTTCATCGGGCCCTAGTGGTGCAGATGGCTGTTGTGGCCCGAGCAGACGCCCCAGTTCCGGCACCACATCGATGAGTACCTGCGCGTTGGGGTGCAGGGAGGTATTAAGAGTTTCGCGCCAGTGATTGACCTGTTCTGCTGGCAGTGTCATCAGGTTACGGATAAAGCGGTTGAATGCTTGTGCGATGGCACTGTAGGGCGATGCGCTCTGATACTGGTCGAATTTACCCCAGATAAATAAACCATTGGAGCGCAGAATGGTCGTGCGAATCTTATGAATCAGCGACGACTTCCCGACGCCGGAGTATCCCGCGACCAGCATCGCTTCGGAGGGGCCTTGCTCGACACGGTGGAAAGCCTCCAGCAACGCATGTGTTTCTGCGTCACGTCCGTAAAGTTTGTCTGGAATAAACAAACGATCGGGGACGTTGTCCTGAGCGGGTTGAAACTGGTCCAGCTGTTCAGGTGGCGTGTTCAGCAGATAGTCCAGATCTTTATAAAGTGCAGTCGCGCTTTGGTAGCGCTGCGCGGGTTCCTTGGAGAGTAAGGTTTCTGTTACCCGGAACAACGCCTGGCAATGCGCTGTATGGGATGTGTCAGCTAATGCGGATGGTTGAGGTACATCCAGTGCTATATGTGCGTAACTGATCTCTTCGACCTGTTCGTTCTGAATGAACGGAGGTGAGCCTTCCATCAACCAATAAAAAACGATGCCTAGCGAGTACAGATCAGTACGGGTGTCCAGCGTATGGGTGAACTGATGGCCTTGTTCCGGCGCCAGATAATGCGGACACGCCAGATGCGGACGACTAGCGTTGATGCCCGGTGTTTCGTCGGACAGAGGCTCTGCCGATGTGAAGTCCAATAATTCCGCATAGTCCAGGGTGTGGTTCAGGCGAAATATGCCCGGACGTATCGCCAGATGAATCAGTTTGTGCCTATGCACTTCACTGACTGCTTTCGCCAGCGCCGCTGCAATTTTAATGCGTTGAAGCGGGGTAAGAGCATCGGGCTGAATGTCGGCCAGTGAACGATGTGTTTTGCTCTTTAGGTTGAGGTGCCGTTCCCCGGTGTTGTCCTTTAACGTTGGAGCGCCATTGCCTTGTAGTTGTTGCAAGCAGTTGGTTTCTCGCCGTATTAGTTGCTGTACTTCAAACGAGGCGAGATGAGGTGGAAATTCGCGGATCAGTGTTTCAAAAGCGTGATCAGAATCTGCAACAGTGAGCAGGCAGAAGCGGTCTTCGGGGGTGTAAACGGGGGATAGCAGATAGTCTTGCCGACTCATCTTATGGGGTCTCTCAACGCATACTTCAGAAACTCTAGTATAAGTGGCGCTGGCTCACTTGCCATAACCGTGTGGGTTTATGAGCGTTTGAATTCATCTAAATAGGTATGGAATGTAGAAGCATTGATGCTCAACAACATTTTTTAATAGGGCCAACGTCTTTCTGTGCTGGGCCTGTCTGGCCAAAAGTATAATAATGGCGCTTTCTTATCGTGACGGTTGCTCGCTGATGTATGTCGGGGTGCCGCCAACCCAACCTGTGAGCTTTGAAGTCTGATGAGCATAGAAAGTGCATTGTCTTTTTTTGTAGCAGTTTTAATTTTTGGTGTGACCCCAGGTCCGGGTGTATTTGCAATTCTGGCGCGCTCGCTGGTGAATGGTGCGGGCCGTTGTTGGATGCTGGCCTTGGGAATGACGATCAGCGATATCTTGTATCTGATTGCTGCTTGCCTCGGTTTAGCCGCAGTCGCAACACATTGGTCAGAGCTGTTCACGGTGATTCGTATTGTTGGCGCGGCTTATCTGATCTATCTGGGTTGGAAGATGTGGACAGCACCCGTGAATCTGGATGCCAATGCAGATGCCAGCCAGTCGGGTATGCTGGCGAGTTTTGTGCAGGGTTTTCTGATTTCGGCGTCTAATCCAAAAGTGATCCTGTTTTACATTGCCTTTCTGCCAACGTTTATGGACCTGTCGGTGCTAACCAGTGCGGATATCGCGCTGGCTGCAGTTCTGACGCTTATTGCGTTGATGATTGGATTGATGGCTATTGCGCTGTTTGCTGATAAGGCCCGCCGTTGGTTTAAATCTGAAGTGGCGACGCGTCGCCTGAATCGCAGTGCGGGATCGATTATGGTTGGTGCTGGTGCATATCTGGCGTTGCGACACTAAAACGTATATGTGGATTATTCGCTAATCGCATTCCGTCGCGCTTGATCGCCAGTGGGTTTGAGCGTTCAAACGAATACTGGCGATCTCCTCCTTGCTGATGCCCAGCGATTCCAGAAAGTCATGATGGGCTTCCGGTAAGCTCCGTTCAAACTCCACATGCCATTGACGCATATCCTGTTCGCTCATGCCTGAGGCGGACAGGATATTCACCCATTGCGCTTTACCCATCGCACGGCTCTGTTTGCGCAGTGTTGGGTTGCCCAGCAGTTGCAGCAACTGTTGTTGCTGTACCCGAAGCTGGTTGATGCGGTTGTTCAAATTGGCCAGATGCTGCTCCAGCAGCTGGGTGGAAGGCACGGTGCTTTCTGTCAGCAGGATTTTGATCTCTTCAAGTGGCAGGCCAGCGTCTTTGTAGAGCTGGATCTGTTCCATCCGCTGAATATCCGCGTCGTTGTAGTAGCGATAGTTCGCATCGCTGCGTACCGAGGGTGCGAGCACACCGTGCTTGTCGTAATAGATCAGTGTGCTTCTGGACAGACCAAAGCGTTTGCACATCTGGCCGATGGTGAGCATATAAATTTCCTGTATCCGCACTTATGCCTGTATCAAATTATATCGCTGCTTATCTCTCCACTTATATCACTACTTATATCGCTAAGATGTCGGGCTGTACCGAGCCATGTTTAGCCTCCGGGCTGGCAAGTAGTTGCGCACTGTAGTGCTGATGAATAAGAGGCAGGGCGTTGCTTAGCAGGTCCGTGTTGTTCTGTAGGAATGCCGAAAATGACTGTACGGGCGCTCGGTCGATACGTTGTGCAATCAGGCGTACAAAGGCTTCGGTAAGGGTGTAGTGAAATTTGTCCGGTGCTCCCAAATGACTTGCCAGCGCTTGGATGCCATTGCAGGTGTGTTGTATCGCCGCGTTCAAAGGCCATGCGCGCGCATACAACCAGCCAATGCGCAGATGACCAATATGATCAAATGCCTCGGCGGGTAATGTGCAGCTTTCAAATGACGTCTGGAAGTCTGTGTCAGACAGAGCCAGAGAGGGTGAACAGGAAGGTGAAAGGACTGGTGAAAGGGATTGAGTTGTAGAATCAGCAGACATAGTGACCTCAGGTGACGGTTCGTGTAATCAAGACCGCCACCCTAAGGTGTGAAGTTGTAGTCAGGTCAACGGACGATGTGATTTTTTAACTCGGTGAGTGTGCTGACAGTACAGGTGGGTTGGATCTCCCAGGGGTCAAAAATTGCTGCAGGTGAACGCTGAATCCAGGCTGCACGCATGCCTGCTGAAATTGATCCAATCACATCAAACGGGTTACTGGAGATTAACCAAGCGTCGTTGGCACGGGCGTTCGCCCGGCGTAGAAAGTGTGCGTAGATGCCAGGGTTGGGTTTAAAGGTTTTCAGTTCATCTACGCTGACCACATCATCGAAAAAATGGCGGATACCGGCGTGTTGTAGCAGGGCCTCTACCGCATCTGCTGTACCGTTGGAGAACGCATACATGCGGCAGCCAGCGTCTTTGAGTTCGGTCAGACCTTGTTGAACATCCTCGAAGGCAGGCAGGGTGCGATACACCGCTAACAAGTCCGCTTTCTGTGCGTCGGTCAATTTCGTCTGGTGGAACTGATCGGTGTAATTCAGGGCATCTCGGGTTATGACCGCAAAGGTCTGGTAGTTCTGCATCAGGCCACGACGAAAGGAATACTCCAGCTGCTTGTCTCGCCAGATTTGAGAAAACGTCTGTGCTTTGGCCGGTTCGCCCAGCAGCTCGGTGAGCTTACCGACCACACCATGTGTATCGATCAGTGTTCCATATACATCAAACGCCAGCGTAATGGCCATGCGGTAATTCCTGTGTTGTTTTTATTCTTTTAGCGTTGTTCGAGCTTAAATCGAGAAGGGTGTCGAGAAAAGTATCGAAAAAGGTAAAGCGTTCACCTGTGTGCATTGCGTGAATCCGATGGCGCTTCGTCGCGTGCATCAGCAGTGTAGTCGCGAACCACCTCAGCTACCCGGATACGATAGCGCTCAAACAAGCGAGTTTTCCCCTGGGTTTGCGCATCCCGGTGTTCGAACAGGTTGCGCCAGGCTTTTACGGCTTCTTCGTCTCGCCAGAAAGACAGGCTCAACACCTTGTTCTCTTCCGTCAGGCTCTGGAAGCGTTCAATGGAGATGAAACCGTCCCGATCTTCGAGAAAGGTTTTTAAGTTTGCAGCGATCTCCAGATATTCAGCTTTACCTTCGGTGGTTGGCCACACTTCAAAAATAACAGCAAGCATTGTTCTTGTCCTCGGTTTGCGATTGTTCGATAAATATAAGGCAAATCAAGGTATCTGGAATAATGATTTATAAAGAATTGGGTGTTCTTTAATAGTGATTAATTGAGTGTAGTTATCGTGACATGAAGCCGTAGTCGGTTGCTGTGTGTTGTGTAACACTGGAAAGAAAAAAACTGCTGGTAGTAAGGATGACGTTGTGCGGATTTTTCTGATTGATAACAACAGTGATGTTGTTGATGCCTGTGAGAAGGCATTCGCCGGTATGCCTGATGTAAGTGTGATTCATGGTGATATTTTTGAGTATGCTCACAACACCATAGTGTCGCCCGCAAATACGCTTGGGGTTATGGATGGAGGTATAGATCGCCTGTACCGCGACTATTTTGGGGCAGCGCTAGAAGAGCAGCTGATGGGGTACTATTCAGAGCTGCAGGCGGAGCAAGGATACGTAACTGCAGGGCAGTCGGTACTGCTGCCCACCCATAACGACAGTATTCCCTATCTCATTGCATCGCCTACGCTGGTGGGTGCAAAAGATGGTGCGACACCGCAGGATGTGTATTACGCCATGTTGGGGGTGCTTTCAGTCGCCCATCGTCATCAGGAAAAAGTCACTGACCTGTTTATGCCCGGTTTAGGTACTGGTGTGGGCATGTTGGCACCAGAGCTGGCTGCCCGGGAGATGGCGCAATGTCTGCGTGACTGGCGTACACGTATGCCGGAGATTTGAATGGATGTATGTCTGTCTGCCGGACGCTTGGTAGCGCGGCAGACGGGCATAAACACAAGGTGAGACGTATGTGATCAGATCACACCACGACGTTCCTGATCGCGTTCGATGGAATCGAACAGTGCCTGGAAGTTACCCTCACCAAAGCCTTGGTTGTTCTTACGCTGAATCAGTTCGATAAAGATCGGACCGAACAGGTTTTTGGTAAAAATCTGCAGCAGGTAGCCACGCTCGTCACCGTCGACCAGTACCTGGTGTTCCTTCACGCGAGCCGGATCTTCTGTGACATGTGGTACGCGGTTGAATACCTCTTCGTAATACTCATCGTTGATATCCAGCGTATCGATCACGGTGTGATCCAGCTTATCCAAAGAGCCCAGCAGGTCATCGGAACGGAAGGCGATATGCTGTACGCCCGGACCGTTGTACATGTTCAGGTATTCGTCGATCTGGTTGTTGTTATCGTCCTTACCTTCGTTGATCGGAATGCAGAACGAACCGCATGGTGACTGCAGTGCATAGGACAGCAGGGCGGTTTTCTTACCTTTGATATCGAAGTAACGTACTTCGGTAAAACCAAACACGTTTTTGTAGAAGTCGGCCCACGTCTGCATGGTGCCTTTGTAAACGTTGTTGGTCAGGTGGTCGATGTTGATGAAACCTTTGTCTTCAACGATGACCTGTTCCGCCAGATCTTCAAAGTCGTTGGCGTAGATGCTGCCTTTGTCGCCGAAAGTGTCGATAAAGTAGATCAGGCTGTCGCCAATACCGTAAATCGCTGGATACGGCAGATCTTTTGCTTCAGCGGGTGCCGCTTTCGCGCCGCGATCAACCGCAATCGCCAGTGCCTTCTCGGCATTGTCTACCCGCCAGCCCATAGAGCAGATTGCTGGACCGTGAGATTTGGCGAATTCTGCAGAGAATCCCTGCTTCTCGTTGTTCAGCAGGAAGTGGATGTCGTTCTGGTTGTAGTAGGTGATCTCTTTGCCTTTGAAAGATTTCAGCTTGGAGAAGCCAAATGCCAGGAACACATCATTCATAAACCCGGTATCAGGGCTGCTAAATTCTGTAAATTCGATACCGCGGAGGCCCAATGGGTTCTGTGTGTCTTTCATGATCGTATCCCGTGTTTGTCGCAATAATGGGCTTTTTGTTTTTGTTAGCCCGGTATTAGATATCTCCGTTCATTGTTATTTGAATGATGAACAATAAAAAGAATAATGTTTTTATTATCTCAATCTAAAAAATAGATGTTGTTGGGCTGGTGCTCGAAACATACGGTAGCTCGGGTGCATAGGTGCTCAGGCATCCCACAGAACGCGCTGCGTATACCTGTTTCAGATGCCTGCAGTTATTTAGACAGCGAAACCTGCAATTGGTGTAGTGGCTGTTATAAGTGCCTTTAGGGAGGCTGAGGCAATAGAAAAATACCGGAGCAAGAATCGGATAGTTTCTGCGGAGCGTGCTGATTAGTCTGCATGTAAATCAATTGCTAAGACGGTGATTATGTTCGATGACGGCTTCAATAAACTCTTCAATGGGGGCTCGCGAGTGGGTAATGCTCTTTATATTGTCGGTACTGTGGGGAGGATCATTTTTCTTCGTGGGTGTAGCGGTAACAGGCCTACCTGCTTTGACCATTGTTTTACTGAGGGTTGCCCTTGCTGCGTTTGTGCTTTGGTGTATCGCATTTCTGTTGGGGCAGTGTTTTCCCCGAAGTAGTCGGGTGTGGATTGCCTTTCTGGGGATAGGGGTGTTGAACAATGTGATTCCGTTCACGCTTATCGTTTGGGGACAGTCACAAATTGCATCTGGACTAGCAGCGATTCTTAATGCAGCAACGCCTATCTTTACCGTTATTGTTGCGGGGCTATTGTTGCCTGATGAGCGTATGTCCTCGACAAAACTAATGGGGGTGGCCATTGGTTTTGTTGGCGTAACGGTGGTGGTTGGGCTACCCGCGATGGGTGGTAGTGGGGATCTGCTTGCACAGGTGGCGATTGTTGCTGCAGCGTTGTCCTATGCGTTTGCCGGGGTATATGGACGTCGATTTAAGGTATTGGGCATTCATCCTATTACCACAGCGGCAGGTCAGGTGACGGCTTCGGCGGTGATTTTACTTCCGGTTACGCTTGCCGTGGATGTTATGCCTGATATATCAAGCATCAGGCTGGAGATTTGGGCGGCTGTATTGGGCCTGGCAGTATTTTCGACCGCTATAGCTTACGTTCTGTATTTCAGAATACTGGAGCTGGCGGGAGCGACTAACTTGCTGTTAGTCACTCTGTTAATTCCTGTATCTGCGATATTACTGGGCGCCGTGTTCCTCGATGAATCTCTGGAGATGGCACACTTTCTGGGTGTGGCCCTTATTGCGTTGGGATTATCCGTAATTGATGGTCGCCTGTGGCGTTTGCGAACCAGAGCTAAGTGTAAGGGCTAAGGCTTAATCGCTGTATCTCACGTTGCGAGAAACGTTAGCGAGCGTGAAATGCCTGATATTCTGAGAGCAGTGCGTCCAGCATAAGAGAACCGGCTTTGCCCAACGGCTGATCAGTTGGGTAGACCAGCATAGGGGTGAACGAGGAACGGGCGCCGCCTTCATAGTCCAGCTCAACCAGTTCGCCTGCGGCCAGTTCGTTGTGAATCATATAATCCGGCATCCAGCCAAAACCCAGGCCCATCAGCAGGGCTTCTTTTTTGCTCATGAAACCATGCATAAAAAAGACGCGATCGCCGCCGAACTGGTATTCATCCAGTCGGTCTTTGGAGGATTCACTGGAGTCATGAATGGTCAGTTCAACGTGATCCAGTAGCTGATTCAGGTCCACATTAGACTGTTTGGCCAGCGGGTGACTATGAGATGCGACCAGAACAAAGTTCACTTGTGGCAGGGGAACCGGTTTGAGGTTTGGTGCGGGCTGATAGTCTTTTACCAGCATCATATGGGCATTATCCTGCTCAAAGCGGGTTTGAACGCCACGTAGCGCTTCTACTTTTACCTGGATCTTGGTGGGAATGTCGCGATCAACCAGTAGCTTCATCGCTTTCATCACCGGTTCCATTGGTAAGGACGCGTCGATCACCAGATCAAAGTGGGGTTCCCAACCTTCGGTATAATGGTCGGCAAGTTTTTCGATACGCTCGGCTTGCTGAAGCAGGCGACGACCTTCTTTCCAGAGGACATGGCCTTTGGGTGTGAGTTCTGCACGGTAGCTACTGCGATCGAAGATCTGAACATTCAGCTGGTCTTCCAGTTTTTTGATCTGGTAACTGATGGCGGACTGAGCTTTATGCAGGCGGGTCGCGGCCTTGGCGAAGCTGCCTTCTTCAATTACCACATTCAGTACCCGCAGGGCTTCTATGTCCAGGCGCATTTTTAAACAGTTCCTCAAGATCTACGCTAATGGAAGCGTAGCCTATCAGTTTTTTAGATCAAGATGATCGATATCTTGTGCTATTTGTTTGCTATCGAATCGGATAGATTGTCGTCTTCTTTGTGTCGGGGGATGTCGTACGAAGCGACTCAGGCTCCCCGAACCCTTTGCTGCGCTTTTTGGTCATTGCGCAGGTTGAACGTTTCCTATGCGTTAGGGTGAGGCGCTGCTTCACCCACTTTCTTTTACTTTCCCAGTCTTCGACATTTTCCACGATTTCATTGCTGTGTTCCGTTTGGCGTTCAGGTTGCTAACGTTTCCTGAAATTCTGAACTATTGTCATATCCATATATTTCGAATGTCTATTGTTCAGGGAGCGATGTCCGATGCCCAATGTATACCTCTCGTATGTACAAGAAGATGAAGAAAAACTGTCCCGGTTGCTCGCCTTACTGGATGAGTGGGAGTGCAGTGTGACAATGCCGGTGTTTGATAACGGTGTACCCGTGTTGGATGAAGGCACTATCCGGGGGAGTGATGTATTTATTCCATGCTTTTCCATCGCGTATAGCGAATATTGCGCGTCCAGTGAGAAAAATGAGCTGAACTCTGCCCTGCGGCAGCTGGAGGGATATCCGGTTAGCGGTGGATTGGCGGCGAAGGTGGAGCGCGTTTCGTCTGACAATGAGGCTAAGCCTGAATATTGGTTGGTACCTGTATTGTTGGAGTCCTGCTCGGTGCCCGCAATTCAGACCAGTGCGGAAAAAACACTGTTGGATTTCCCGCTTGCGCCGCTGTTTTTGAATACGCTTCCTGTTGAGCGGCGGTTGTATGGCAGTATTTTTCAGCATTCCCGTACGTGTAGTGAAAATGGTATTGCTGATTCTGCAGAGCGGTTGTTTAAGGCATTGTATCAATATGGGCTGAGCGAGCAGTTTGCCCCCCGAAAGCGCTACTACGAAAACGATGTCGCTGAGCACTATGAAAAGTTTGGCGAGCACTTTGATCCTTACTACATGAAACGGATGAAATAGCAGAGGACCTAAAGACTCGCCGGATTGCCTGTTGGTGCAGTCTTAGGTGTCGCTACTCAACGCCTCCAGAAATGCCACAATCTCATCAATTTCCGTATCACTCAGCGCCAGATTGCGCTGGGTGATATAGGCCCCGGTTTCAGGTTGCCACTGCACATCACGATCGGCGTCTTTTGCGTTGGATAAGTGTTTGCCCAGCTGCACAGTGGCCATAATTCTTACCGCTTCCTGAAGTGAATCCACCGACCCGTTATGGAAATAGGGTGCGGTGCGCGCCACATTGCGCAGTGACGGCACCCGCCATACGCCGCGTTTTACATCTAGGCCCTCGTTGCTATGCGCAGCCAGTCCGAGGTCATCGGTAAGTGCATATTTGTCTATCAGTGGAGAGCCGGGAATTGACGGGAACGCCCGGTATACACCGGTGGTGCCATATACACTGGCTTCACTGAAATTAGGTCCGGAGTGGCACAGTGGGCAGCCACTTTCAGCAAACAGCGCCATACCGCGTTGTTGTTGAGCGGTCAGCGCAGTGTGGTCACCACGCACAAAACGATCGTATGGGCTGTTTGGCGTAATCAATGTGCGCTCATAGGCGGCAATCGCTTTGGCGGTGTTATCTGTCGAGATGACCGGATTCTCTGGAAAGGCTGTTGCATAGCGCGTGGCATATTCTGGCAACGATTGGATACGTTGTTCTACCGCTTGCAGCGAGGGCATGCCCATCTCCACCGGATTGATCAGCGGACCCAGAGCTTGTTCTTCCAGCGAGCTGGCCCGGCCATCCCA
>Ga0213839_1002328_pt1 | contig 10746 bp, 9 predicted proteins | sample SWPATP21_FD_160075 | JGI IMG/M metagenome (GOLD analysis project Ga0213839, IMG submission 160075) | Coastal seawater microbial communities from Marineland, Florida, United States - SWPA TP2 #1 | ecosystem: Environmental > Aquatic > Marine > Coastal | place: USA: Florida | collected 2016-08-14 | reverse complement strand
GTGCGGCAGGCGCGGGCGCTGGTGACCCTGGGCAACACCGCCGTGTTCCTCGGGCGACCCGACGACGGGATGGCCCACTACCTCGAGGCCCTGGAGCTCCACCGTCGGCTCGGGAATCGGCGCAGCGAGGGGTACGTGCTGGGCAACATCGCTTCGATCCACACGCGGGAGGGCCGGTCCGAGCTGGCCGAGCGGGCGCGCTCGGAGGCGCTGGCCATCCACCGCGCCACGGGCAACCGTCGTCACGAGGGCATCCTGCTGCGGGGGGTCGCGCTGACGGCGGTGGAGGCGGGGCGTCTCGAGGAGGGCCGGTCGGTGCTGCTGGACAGCCGTGCCCAGCTGGTCGAGGCCCGCGACGCGCTGTGGATCGCCCACGTGGACGCGGCCTTGGCCAGGGTGCACCGCTACCTGGGCGAGCTGTCGCAGGCAGACGCGCTCCTCGACGAGGCCGAGGCCGCCTATGACCGCATGGGGGCGCGCGATATCCTCTGCGATGCTTGGCTGCAGCGGGTGAACCTGGCGCTGGCGCGCGGCCACGACCCGGCGGACTGGGTGGCCCGCATCGAGGCGGCTGCGGAGGGCGCGCCGCCCAACGGAATCCGCGGCCGCGCCCTCGCCAGCGCCCGTCGTGCCCAGGCCGCGTGGCTCGCCGGGGAGCCCCTCCTCGCCGGGGAGCCTGCCGAGGTGATCCCAGCGGCCCTCGGGTCACGCCTCGCCAGGAGCTGACGGGACCGGACCGAGGATCGCCTCGAGCACGTCGGGGTCGACGGGCCGTCCGAGCAGGGTGGCGAGGTCGGCCTGCAGCTGCTGCTGGGTGCGCCCCGTCGCCGCGGACCGCTGGGCCCAGAACGTCTTCCACCAGTGAGGCGGCTCTGCCTTGCCCTGGCCCTGGTCGTCCCACGCCGTGGTGCGGCCGGCGTCCCCGAACACCAGCGAGCCCGACGCATGGCCATCGGCGTACACCTCGTCGATGGCCGCGGCGAGCCGGCGAACGTCGCTGACGCTGCACACGCCGTTGTCGGTGGCCTGGTAGAACTGCACGGTCACCCGGATCGGGAAGCGGGGGTCGCGGCGAATGGCCTGCCCGTCGATCTCGGTGAACGGTCCCTCCAGGTCTCCGTGGCCGATCACCGCCTCCTCGACGGTGCTCTGGCTTCCGCCGAACATGCCGGCGCCGAAGGAGGCACGGCGCCGCACGGGGGCACAGCATGGAACGGCCTGGGACGCCAGCGCGTACACGGGGCGGGGCGGGGGCTCGGGCTGGAGCAGGGGAACCTGGATCAGCAGCACGCGGTTCAGCCCGGCTGCTTCCTCCACGCTGGTGGCGGCGTCGAGCGCGTCACCGCCGCCGGCGACGAAGTCGGAGACCCGGGTGCCGGTGAGGCTGGCGCGCTCGCCGTGAGCGTTGTGGAACAGCCGTTGTCCCCAGCGCGGACCGCTGGCGAAGGCGTCGCGCTGGTTGTCGATGATCGTGGCGCTCGTGCCCTCCCGCGTGACCAGGATGGCGAGGACCGCGGGGGCGCCCGGGCGGCTCTGGTAGTTGAACAGCACCGGGTTGAACCGCGCCTCACCCTGCTTGGGGACGGGCAGGAAGCACGCCTGGGCGCTGACCAGCACGTCGGTGTCGTCGCCGGCGTCGCCCGGTCCACGGAGCAACGAGCGCGTCGGACCGGACCACGAGCCGGGGACCGACAGGAACTGGCGGAGGTCGGACAGGTAGGTGCGGAGTGGCACGTGGCGCCGGGGCTCGCCATCCGTCTGGTTGCCGACGGGCACCGTGATGGCGTCGAGGGGCACGTCGCAGGTGCGGTCGGCGAAGTTGGGGTGGCGCAGCACGGGCATGCACGTGGGGCCGTCGGGGTGGTGGACCTGGATGGTGAGGTCGGAGATGTTGGGTCCCACGCACGAACCCTGGAAGCGGGCCGTGTCCTCCCAGGCGACGTTCACCAGGTTCAGCCCGTGGGCGAGGGCCAGGGCGTTGGCCGTGGGCTGCGAGGTCATCGCCGCGGTGTCACGAACCACCCGACCGTAGTCGGTGGGGCGCGGCGTGGACGGCGTGGAGCGGAAGAGTCGGTCGAAGAATCCCATGGCAGTTGCCTCCTTGTGCACGGGCAACGGGCGAGGCCGGGTCGTTGTGACAGCCTTTCTTCGAAGTGTGGGTTCATGGCTGGCAATCGACGGCTGGATGCAATCGCCGTGTCCTCGCCGTCGAACACCCGGCCCTTTGGTGCCACAATGCCGGGCTCGTCGAGGCGTGGCACTGACGGGTCGGGTCGTGGACGTCCCCACACCCGTGTCGCGGACGTAGGCCAGAGCTGCCTCGTCGCCGTCGCTCCACTCGGCGCGCCGAGCCGTCGCCCACCACGAGCACGCTCGGGGCTGTCTCACCGCCCCGACCCGCCAGCCGATCGAGCGGGCTGGATTCGGGGTGCAGGTTCAGGCCAGCTTGGCGGCCAAGTCCCCCTGAACCTGAAGGCTCAAGAGGTCAAGTAGGGATGAACCTGCGCAGGTGGGGCCCCGACGAGAGGCCGTGCTCGCCGCGCCGGCCGATAAGGATGTTTTGCCCGTTGTTCAGGTCCCGCGTCCTGCCTCCGGATGCATGTTCGACCCCGCTTGATCCTTGGAGGGTGCAGGTTCAGGCCCACTGGACGGTCAAGTGCCCTCGAACCTGCACGCACCCCGTCGACCGTCGACCACCTCGGCGAGCAAGCTCTCATCGGAATCGTCACCCCACGTCGACAGCACGAGCCCACGCCATCCCCACGCGTTCGACGTCCACGCCATCCCGTCGTGCTGGTCGTCGATGGTGCTTGTGCGAACAACCTTTGGGGGCGACGCCGTGCGTGGCGGCCTGCCGGTCTACGGGGTGTGAATCGGACGCCCACCTGAGGCCAGCGGGGGTGAATCGGGTGTCGGGGGCGTCGCCTTGGGGGGTCGTGACGGACGAACGCCGGCTCTCGGTGATGTGGCGTGCCGGACGGCCTGCCAGACCCGATTCACCCCCCGTAGCCTCCGCATGGGGTCCGATTCGACCCCGGTAGACCATGCGTCGTGCGCAGGTGCGCGTCGCGGGGGGCCGCCCAGGAGCCGTGCGTAGCGCTGGCCGCGCCGTGCTCGCGGTGGCCGCCCAGGAGCCGTGCGTAGCGCTGGCCGCGCCGTGCGTAGCGGGGGCCGCCCAGGAGCCGTGAGTAGCGCTGGCCGCGCCGTGCTCGCGGTGGCCGCCCAGGAGCCGTGAGTGGGGGGCCGACCCCCCTCGGACGACGCTGACGTCCGCTGACACGGGCACGACGACGTCATGACGTGGTCAGCGGGTGTCGCCCATAGCCGACGTTCTTCCGTTCCTGGCACCTGGCACACCGCGTGCATTCGTCCCTGGCACGAACCGCAACCGGCCCGCCGGGCCCCAGGAGAACGACATGTCCAACGAACTGCAGACCTTCCTCGACGACGACCAGGGCGCCACCGCGGTGGAGTACGGGCTGATCGCCTCGCTCATCGCGGTGTTCATCATCACGGCCGTGGGCCTCGTCGGCACCAGCCTCGAGACCACCTTCACCTCGATCAGCACGCACCTGACCAACTGATCGCCCCGAGGACGTGCGGCACCCAGCCCTCCGGTGAGGACGGCTGGGTGTTGCTGTCGCCGTGTCCTACGGCTCGGCTCGCCCCGCGAGGTGGGCGGCGACCACGCGCTTGGGCGCCGACCGCGCCCACTCCTCGTTCACCAGCTCGCGCAGCACGTCGACCGGTAGCTCCGCCAGTCGGGCCAACACCGCGGGGTGTCGCGCGAAGTGCGGTGTGGTGAAGAACACCTCGGGAAGGGCGGCGATCAGCTCTTCCTTGTCGCTGACGGCACCGGTGCGGATGCCGATGATGTCGCCCCGGGGTGCGTCGGGCCCCAGCGCCTCGAGGTCGGCCGCGCGCAGGGGCCGCTCCCACACCAGCATCCGCTTCTTCACCCGCCACGCGCGATGGCCATAGGCCGTGGCTCGCTCGGTGGCCGGCAGCGCCGCCACGACCTCGTCGATGTCGCTCCAGGTGGCCATGTCTCCTCCGCCACCAGCCCTACCACGAGGGCGTGTTCTGTCCCCGCACCACGGCCGGCCGCGCGAAGAACCGCTGGACCCAGGCGTCGACCCCCGGGAAGTCGGCGTACTTCACGAAGTCCTTGCCCTCGTAGAAGTCGAGGGCCGCCACCCACGGGGCGATGGCGATGTCGGCGATGGTGAAGTCACCAGCGATCCACTCACGGCCCTGCAGGCGCCGCTCGAGCACGCCGAGCAACCGGGTGACCTCGGCGCCGTAGCGCTGCTCGCCGTAGGTGTCGGTCTTGCCCTTGGCGAACTTGTAGAAGTGCCCGAACTGGCCGAACATCGGGCCGACGCTGCCCACCTGGAAGAACACCCACTGCAGCACCTCGTTCTCGCCCCGGGGGTCGGTGGGCATGAGCTGGCCGGTCTTGCGGGCGAGGTAGTGCAGGATGGCGCCCGACTCCATGATGGCGATGGGCTCGCCGCCGGGACCGTCCGGGTCGAGGAGGGAGGGGATCTTGCCGTTGGGGTTGAGCAGCGTCGTGTACTCGTCGGTGTGCTGGTCGCCCTTCATGATGTCGATGCGGTGGGCCTCGTAGGGCAGGCCGAGCTCTTCGAGCACGATGCTCGCCTTCTGCCCGTTGGGCGTGGGCACGGAGTAGAGCTGGATGCGGTCGGGGTGCTGGGGAGCCCAGCGCTCGGGAAAGGTGGCCATCGGTGCCTCCGTCGGGTTGGCGTGGAGGGCTGCCGTATCGTGCGAGCGACCTGATCTTGCGCTGTCCGATGGGACAGGCCGTTCCATGGGCGGCCATGGCTCGCTCATGGTCGCTTCCTCAGAAGTCGGGCTCGTCGTCCTCGATGCGGCTGTCGACCTTGGTGCTCACCTTCCACAGCGGACCGAAGCGCAACGTGAGCCCCACCTGGGCGCTGATCGACAGCCCCGGGTCGCTTCCGGCGCCCGGAACGTAGGGCAGCCGGGCCTCGTCGTCGTCGTAGACGCCGGTGGTGGCGGTCTGGTAGTCACCGCCCTGCTCGTCGGTCTGGGCCTTCGCTGCGCCCACCGGCAGCGCCACGAGTCCCCGCACGAACAGGTTGACGGTCTTGCTCGCGGACAGCTCGGCGCCAGGAAGGATCTCGAAGAAGGTGGCCTTCGGCTTGTCGAGGGGGTCGAGGTTGGCGTTGCTGCCCTCCACGCCCACCCCGCTCCACGCCGCGAAGCCCAGGCCCAGCGTCGGGCGGGCGATCCAGTGGTTGCCGGGGACGAAGGCCGCGCGCACGCCCAGCTGGCTGGTGTTCAGGGCCTGGGTGGACTCCTTGGGGTCGAGGAACACGTCGCCCTGCTTGTACTGGGCGTTCACCAGGGTCACCTGGCCGGTGCGGAAGCCCATCGCGAACATCAGCTCGACCCACGGCGCCACGCCCACACCGAGCTCGAGGTCGACGATGCCGGTGCCGCCCCGGCGCACCTCCGACACCTGGGCGGTGTGGATGGGCTGCAGCGTGGTGCCCGACAGCAGCACGGCACTCTCGTAGCCCTGGGAGTAGGGACCCGCGCCCCCGCCGAAGCCCGCACGCACCAGGACCTGCCCGAAGCGGCCGTTGGCCTCTCGGCGCCAGGTGGCGAGGTCTTTCCCGGAGTTCGCGAAGCGGAGGTATTCGCCCTTCGACATGCCCACGCGCTCCCACGGCGCCTTCTCCTCGCGGCTGTCGTAGGCGTCGAGGTCTTCCTTGGTGACCTTCTTCTCGCCGCGCACCACCTCGCCGCGGATCACGTCGCCGAGCTGCTCTTCCATCTCGGCGAGGCTCGCCGCGATGCGCTCGGCCCGCGCCTTCTGCAGTGCCGCCTCGGCCTCGGGGTCGCCGAGATCGCCGCGCACGTCGCGGGCGTCGTACTCCCCTTGGACCATGCGGTCGTAGGCCCGGGCGATGCCGTCGATGATCGCGGCGTCGTTGGTGCCGTCGAGCACCACGCTGAAGGTGGCGACGACGGTGGCGTTGGGCACGTCGACGAAGTGCACGGTGACGCGGTCTTGTTGCACGCTGGGGTCGAACTCGTCGGCCACCTTGCCCACGGTGGCCCCCACCACCCAGCTCGCGTTGCCGCGCTGCCCCACCACCAGCGCGCAGTCGGCGTATTGCCCGTCGGGGCACGAGCGGAGGTATTGCTGGGCGTCGTAGCCTTGCACCTCGAACACCGGCTGATCAGCCATCGCCAGCATCGTGTTGTTCTGTGCGAACCGACCCCGGATCAGCGCGTGCACCCGGTCGGCGTCGGCCTCGGTGGCGGGCGCCTCGGGCTGCACGGTGGTGACCAGCAGCTCGTCGTAGTTGAACACGAGGGCCTCGGCGGGCTCGTCCTCGGGGGGGAGCTCGGGCGGCGGGGCGTCCTGGGCCATGGACGGTGCGGTGGTGGCGAGCAGCAGGGCCAGCCAGGTGGTCAAGCGAACCTCCGACGACGACTCGGCGCATCGTACAGCACCCGGCGCGCTCGCCGCGTTCCATCGGGGGTGCGCTCAGTCGGTGCGCCACCGGATCGGCACCATCACCGACGGCGTGGCCGGCGCGCGGTAGGTGGGCAGGCCGCGCGCGTCGAGGTGGTCGGCCAGCCGATCGGCGAGGGCGGCAGAGGCCTCGGGGGTGGCGTCGGCACGGAACGGGGCGTGGGCGTGCAGCCACAGCCCGTCGCCGCACACCGCGGCCTTCAGGTCGCGCCAGGTGGTGAACACCACCCCCTCGGGCTGCGCGGGCGCGTCGTGGCCGGCGACCAGCTCTTCGATGGGCTCGGCGACGGCGTGAGGCCACGGGCCACGGGCCAGATCGTGGCAGACGACCACCTCGGGGAGCGCCTCGAGGGCGGTGAGCAAGCGCGTGGCATCGGCCGACAGGCGGGCGGCGGGGACGTGGGAGAACACCGCCTGCGACACGTCCTCCACCTGGTCCTCGAGCTCGGTGGGGGCGAGGGACCAGGCGCGCTCGGCGAGGCGGGCACGGTCGAGCACCCCGGCCCGGTGGCCGAGCTCGAGCTCGTGGCGTAGCGCGTCGGCGGGCTCACGGGGCGGAGCTCCGGGGTGGTCGCCGGGCGCGGGCGGCGGGGGCTCGATGGTCCACCGGATGGCGGGGAGCAGGCGGCGGGCGATGCGGGCGTTGTCGGTCACGAGACCTCCGGGGCGAGGTGTCGGTACCGAGCCGCCGGGGCGGCGGCGAGCACGTGTTCCACGGTGTCACATCGCGATCGATGGAGGCACGGCGGCCCTCGACGTGTCGACGCTGCAGCGTGGAACGCTCAGCCTCGCGGGCGCCCGGCCTCGACGGGATGCCCCTCCAAGCGACGGAAACAGCGGCGAGCCTGAGCTCACGTAGCGGCAACCCTCCGCACCATGACCGTGACCGCGTGCCCCGCGTGCATGTACCGTGCTCGACGGTCACGGAGAAACGCTGGCGTAGCGGAGAGTTGGGCCTCGACGAACCCCGCCCTGCCGTAGAAGAGAACGAGGTGCTGGTGGGGGATGCACCAACACTCGCGCTGGTGGATCGCCTCGACCGTCGCTCGAAGCAGCAGTGCCCCCAGACCCCTTCGGCGCATGTCGGCGGCCACCTGCATGCCGCGCAACAGGAGGTGGCCATGCTCCATGGTCAGGCGCACGACGGCCACGATCCTGTGTGGATCTCGCGCGACGAGGATGGTGTCGGCCGGCTCGACTCCCCCCGTGTAGCCGACGGCGTCGTAGAAGCGGGAGATCGGTCCGTGCGCGTCTCCGTCAGCGATGCCGATCGTGATCGAGTCCATGGTCCTGTCGGTCGTATCGCGGCGTATCCGTTCCTGGGCTCGAGGTGGCCTGCACGCGCCCCCTCGTCACGCGCCGCCGACGATAAGGCCGCAGATGCGGCCAGACCATCGCTCCGCGCGCTACTCCTCGCGCTTCATGACGAAGTGGTAGACGTTGTTGCTGCCGACGGTCAGCGCGAACGCCTCGACGTACTCCCACCCTTGCTCGCCCATGTAGTTCACCCCCTCCATGGGACTGGAGAACTTGATTGGCTTGCCGTCGTCGCCCTTCAACACTTCGAAATCCTTCATCGGGTTCCCGGGTGTGCCCATGTCGACGTAGATCTTGACCTTGCTCGACAGGATGGGAGCCTGCGCGAAGAGGAGCAGGTAGCGCTCCTTCGCATGCGCGGTGGACGTGAAGGCGAAGGCCGCCAGCAGGGCGGTCAGTAGATAGCGATGCATTGTGACTCCTTGGTCAGACGCGACAACCATGCGCGCCGGCGCGACGCTACGCGGTCGCCGCCCAGGCGGCAAGCCGCTCCCGCCGCGTGCTCGCCTTCAGCCCGACGGTGCCCTACACCTACGACGAGGGGGGACTGCACGAGGTGACGATCACGCCCGATTCCGATGACGTGGTCCTCATTCGTCTCACGCCGCCCTAGCAGCGCGCGGCTCGGCTCAGCGCACCAGCTTGCGCTTCGGCGCCCGGCGGGTGGCCTCGGGGGCCTCGGGCGGGTCGAGCACCGCCAGCACCTCGACGTGGGGCGTGTGGGGGAACATGGCGAACAGCTCGAGCGGCTGCAGCGTCCATCCCGCCCGCACCAGCGGGGCGACGTCGCGGGCCAGGCTCTGCGCCGAGCAGGCCACGTAGGCCAGCCGCGACGGCTTGAGGCTCACGATGGCGTCGAGCACGCCCTCTTCGAGGCCGCGGCGTGCCGGGTCGACCACGATCTTGGGGCCGACGCCCTCGAAGCGCTGCGTGAGCTCGGGCAGCACCTCGAGCACCAGCCCCTGCATGAACTCGGCGTTCACCCGGTTGCCACGAGCGGCCTCGCGGGCTCGCTGGACGGCGCCGTCGACGGCCTCGACGCCCAGGGCGAAGCCGGCCCGCTTGGCGCCCGCCAGGGCCAGGCCGCCCACGCCGGCGTACAGGTCGAGCAGCGTGTCGTCGTCGCCGAGCTCGAGGCGGTCGAGGGTGCGTGCGTACAGGGTCTCGGCCATGGCCGGGTGGGTCTGGAAGAAGTCGCCGGGACCGATGCGGTAGGTGACCCCGCCCAGGTCGTCTTCGATGGTCTCCTTGCCGGCCAGGCGCACGGTGCCCACCACCCCCTCGTCGTCGCGGAGGAAGATGGCGTTGCCGGGGCCCGTGTTGATGTGCAGCCACACCCCCACCACCTCGCTGCAGCCCTGGGCCACGGCCTCGGCCAGCTCGGTGAGGAAGCGGGTGCGCTTCGCGGCGACCAAGGTGATCAGAACCTCGCCGGTGGTGGCGGAGGCCCGGAGCACGGCGGAGCGCAGCACCCCGCGGTCGGTCTCGGCGTCGTAGGGGTGGATGCGCAGCTCGATGGCGTGGTGGGCCAGCGAGTTCATCACCTTGCGCAGCACCGGCGAAGCCACCGGACACTTGGGGATGGCCACCAGCTCGCGCCCGCGGCGCCCCCACGCGCCCATGCGCAGCCGGCCGCGGTCGGTCCACCCGAAGCCCACCTTCACGACGTGGCGGTATTCTTCCTGGGTGGGCGAGGCGTGGTAGTCGCCGAGGCGGACGCGCACGTTCTCCCGGCGGAAGGCCTCGAGCACCAAGGCCTCGTGGCCCTCGCGCTGGCCGTCGGCGTTCATGTGCATCCATGGACAGCCGCCGCAGGCGCTCACCTTCTCGCAGCCGGGCTCCACCCGATGGGGCGAGGGGTTCTGGCTGCGCATCCAGCGGCCGAACACCTGGTTCTGGCCCTTGTGGAGCACGTCGACCAGGCCTTCCTCCCCGACGATTCCCTGCCACACCAGCAGCGGCCGCTGCCCGCCACCGGTGCACTTCGCGTCGCCCTTCGGCATCCAGGCGCTGGGGGTGACGACGATCTTCTTGCCCATGGGGCCTCCCGCGCCCGCCCCTATCGTGCACGGCGCGCCCCGCCCCCGCCCCATGACGTGGCACGAGGTGGTGGTGCACGAAAGCAAGGGTTCATTCTACGAATGTGCCGAACTGTTCATGTGGGTTCGAGCAGGGCGCGAGAACTGTGCTATACGTCATGCAGGGTGCACTCCCCGCGACGCCGCCCGGCGACCCCTCCGCGATCCCACCGGTGCTCCCCCCCTTCGCCCCATCCCCTCCCCCCATCTCATCTGGACCCTGCCATGCAGATCGTGATCGACCCGATCAGTGTGCCCACGCCCGGTGCGCTCAACGACGCCCGCGACGAGCCCGAGCTCGTCCCCGTCGACGAACCCTCCTCGCCCGTCGGCGACTTCCCCTTCGACGGCAGCTCCCGTCAGAGCCGCAGCGACCAGCCGGTGCCCCTCGGCGGCGTCCCCCGCGCCCTGCGCGAGGCGGCAGAGAACGCGGGCCTCGACCCGCTCAACGAGCTGTACAACGAGGCGCTCCGCTACGCCCAGGAGGGCCACCTCCGGCTGGCCCGCGAGCGGCTGCAGATGCTGCTGTGCATGGCCCCCGACGACGGGCAGGCACGCCTGATGCTGGCGCGGGTCCACGTGGCCGGCCAGCGCTGGAAGGAGGCCATCGCGGCCCTCGACGAGGCGGCGAACTGCGGCGAGGCCGTGCCTCCGAGCCTGCGTCGGGCGGTCGAAGACCACCTGCAAGCCGAGCGCGCGGCCGACGAAGAGCACCGCTCGGCGCTCCGGGCCCGTGAGCAGGGCGAGGTCCGCTCCCTCCGCAGCGAGGCGCGCCGTCTCCGCTCCGAGAACGCGCAGCTCACCGGCCGCGCCGGCGAC
>Ga0213839_1002326_pt1 | contig 10757 bp, 9 predicted proteins | sample SWPATP21_FD_160075 | JGI IMG/M metagenome (GOLD analysis project Ga0213839, IMG submission 160075) | Coastal seawater microbial communities from Marineland, Florida, United States - SWPA TP2 #1 | ecosystem: Environmental > Aquatic > Marine > Coastal | place: USA: Florida | collected 2016-08-14 | reverse complement strand
CCGCAACCCGAGCCGGAGCCCGAGCCGGAACCCGCGCCAGAACCAGAGCCGGAACCTGAACCAGAGCCGGAACCCGAGCCGGAACCTGAACCAGAGCCGGAACCCGAACCGGAGCCGGAGCCGGAGCCGGAGCCGGAGCCGGAACCAGAACCAGAAATATCTGGTGAGTTGACGCCTCAGGCAGAGCTTGAGCCAAATCCTGAGCAAGAGAGCAAATCCGATTTGGTTGTCGTTCCAGCGTCGAACGACACATCTGAATTGGAACAAGAGCCTCACGCGACAACAGCGACCACGGCGGCAGAGACACAGCCCGATCCAGACCCTGAGCCTGAGATTGTGCCAGAACCAGAGGCTGAGACGGAGTCAAAACTGGAACCTGAGCCAGAACCTGAACCTGAGCCAGAACCTGAGCCCGAGCCAGAACCTGAGCCCGAGCCAGAACCCGAGCCCGAACCTGAACCGGAGCTCGAGCCCGCACCCGAGCCCGAGCCTGATTCGCAGCTAATTGTGGAACCGTTGGCACCACAAGGACGTGATTCAGACTTTGACGAGGTTGACGATGTTCCCGCTCCCCCCGTTGATGACCCAAATGATGACAATGTTGACGACGTTAACGCGAGTTTTCATTCGGCTGCGAGTGACGACGCTGATCCTCCTCCACCGCCTCCTGACGATAGCATCGATGATGGTACCGACATGAACCTGACAACCAGTGAACAGAACATTGTGGATGTCGAGGAAGCCTTCGTTGACGAGAATTTAGTGCCACCGCCACCGCAGCAAACTGACGAGTACGATTTTGACAACCAAGGCTCATTCGATGACGTCAGTGTTGACTTTGTTCCACCCCCACCAGACGAAGATCCAGACCATGATGGCTTGCAAGGAGACTCGGGATACGTACCGCCCCCAGATGGCGAGCCAGAGGATGACTTCCAATCGTCTCAGGAAGCCGACGACAGCGCCCGTCCCAGGGTAGACACTGAGGTTCTTGCGTCTTCAATTGCATTGCCGCAGTTTGATTTCCCAGAGATTGGAATAGGCGATGGTGCCGACGTCGAATTGGACACAACTGGCGACGCTGTTCCAAACGGAGATGAAAGTCCTCCTTACGTCGACGTTGTTGCTCCGGACACACCTCACCCTGCAGAGTTCGATAATGTCGATGACACCGAAGGGACAGATCCGCCACCAGGGCAGAGTAGTGATAGAACTCACACGGAGCTTGAACAAAAGCCACAACCTGAGTCCGAGCCAAATTCCGAACGTAATTTGGTTGCCAATCCGCCGCCAGAGCCAGAACTGCAAGACGAACACGAAGCTGAGCCTGAGATTCAAGCTGAGCCTGAGATTCAAGCTGAGCCTGAGATTCAAGCTGAGCCTGAGACTCAAGCTGAGCCTGAGCCCGAGCCTGAGTCTGAGGCCGCACCAGAGCCAAAGCCAGAGCCAGGGCCTGAAATTGAGCCCGAGGTCGTGTCAGAGCCAGAGCCAGACCAGGAACTCGAAACGGAAGCGCCAGATGTGGATTCTGGATCAACTGACGGATATGGCGATACTCCTGATGCTGAGGGCACTGACATGCCAGCACACAATTCGCCCGACGAAGACGGGGACGCTGCCCCAGTGTCAGAAACTCAACAAAACACCAATGGTGTGCAAGAAACACAGCAAACCGCTTCGCATTCACTCACTGATCTGAGCGTGGCAACCAGTCCAAAGGCTGAAGTGTACACATCTGCTGCGCAAAAGATCGCATTTGACGAGGACTCTGTCGAACAGCATTATGAAAGTTTTATGTCTGACTTCATGCACAAAGTACAAAAGCGCAATATTGTGGCTGTGACCGACGCTCCAGGAGGAGCTATGACTGCAGCCACGCCGTCATATTCAAGAACTGACCATCCAAGCGCAACCGAGCAGTCCGATAGCCGCGTTAATGACGGAGCCGAGTCTCAAGAGGAACCTCGTGACAACGGTCCATACTTGCCATCACCGATACTTGCTCAAGATAGCCACATTTCGTTGGAGAGCGAGGGTCTGCAGAATTCTTCTCACAAAGACGAATCTTCCTTTGACTTGCTGAGCTTTCGACGCCTGAGAGGGAATTTGGCCGAACGTCAACTTTCCAGACGCAAGCCACCTGAACCCAGAACAAAGGTAAGTCCGATTCAAAGGTCACTGGACGAAGATTTTATGCAACACAAATCAACCTCTAGGCAGCATGAGATGCAGCAGAAGCGAGATCGAGACTATAGCGCGCACAACTTGCAACTATTGCAGGAGCGTGTCGATTTTGGAGCCGTGGATTCTGCAGAAAAGCAACAGCTCATCGCTGACTTTGCGGCTGCCAGGAATTCCATTTCTGTCTTGACGTGCATATTAGATCCTGAGGCACAGACATCGATTGCAGACTTGAACGCGGCTTTCACGGCCAACATCGCGGATTCCATCGCTTCGTACCGCAACGCAATTACTGATATTGACAACAAAATTGCGTCCGGCCTTGTGGAAGATTCAACGCTAGCTTCACGTCAGTGGGAGGCTTCGCAGCTGTTTCTACAGTCTTTTCAAGATGCGTCCCATTCGTTCAACACACTTGTTGACTTCGAAAGTTTGAAAGGAGGAGGAGACTTTTCACGAGAGCGACTATCAGGTCACCGCGAATTTCGCAGAATGTGCAGCCGGTATGCGACGCCTGAAGTTCATGGCATGCTAGAAACAGCAGTCAATGAGGCTGCCATCTGCTTGGCCGATGCCTGCATTGCCTCCGAAGCCGCTCCAAGCGCGAACGAACAAGTCATTCGCTCTCGCCGCCAGCCATCGAGGAGTGACCGAGCGAAGATAGTGCTCGCACAACAAAGGAGGAAGGAACTCGAGTTGCGATCTGCCATGACTACATTGACAGCGCAAAAGAAGCAACTGCAACAATTGGAGAGCCACTTTTCCCAGCAGTTGCAAGAATTGTCACGGAAGAAGGCCAGACTTCAAAACAATGTTGAGCGGATGCGTGGAGTCCACGAACAACTTTCTCGCGAGAGGCGCCAATTGCAACTTAAGGCACAGGAGGCTGAACTAGATCACCTGCTTCAGCACCGGTACACAAGGCAGGGAGAGAAACGGCTGGCAACAGAGACCCAACGCTTGCAACGGAAAAGAGTGCAGAAAAGGTGCGTGGTTGCTGCAAGTGCGAATGTTGTTGAATTCACCGAGTTTTCATCCTTCCTGTTGGTGCTTCGCAGATCTTTGTTGGCCCACGCTGTGGTCCTGAAAGCTATCGCCAAGCACAAAATATTCGAGAGCAAGCAGAACCTTTCGTCGTAATTATTATTCTTTTTTAGCTGAGATTATTTGCGTTCGCTGCTCTTGTGAACTTTTGTTGTGTCGGATGGAAGTTGAGCTGCACTCGATTACACGTTAGCAACGGAATGAAGCTCCATTGGACGGATCGGGGTTGTGTGGCGTTTGACATTGACAAGAGAGAGTCCAAGAACTCTAACTAATGGTGGAACCCGTCGTTGTTGTTACTATGCTGGTCTAAGACATGCAATAACAAAGTGTGTCAGAGTTTTGGCGAAGGGACAGTTTGGCATGTGACTGAATGGCCACTGACCTTGATGATGCAAAGCTGGCGCAACCTCGTCCATCTCGACGAGCTTGGTATGCGGATTCTCCACTTTTGCCAGCCAAAAGTCAGCACACATGTTCACGCGTTCCATGATTGACATTGGATTGGTCTGTTTTCTTTGTGCAACTGCCATGATTTTCTCGATGCCGAGAGTGTTTAAAATGTGCTCCATCGTTTTCTTTTTAATTTTGCCACTTTTCTCTCCCTGCGACTTCAGCAACTGCAGTGCTGATTTAACTTCAAGGAGTCGCTCCTTTTCTAACGCCTGATGGTCGTTGACTGCCTGATCAATTTCGCTACGCAGAGATGGGTCTCGTTGGCTCGAAATCTTTTTCGTGTTCAAAACCACAAACCGAGATATCATGTGTACGGCCTTTGTCACTTTTTTCCACAAACGCATGTTGCTTCGAGAAAACTCTTTGTGCAACTCAATCAATTCTTCAATCTCTTCTTGGTACTGCGCAGCTTTGACACGCGCAGAGATGTCATTAGATCGTTGTGACACTTTTGGTAGCTTCCGGATAATATCGTCTGCGTGCCGACTTATGACCATTCCTTCTGGTCGATCTAAGTTGAGGCTTTCCAGTTGACTCAAGCAGTTGATCACGCGATTATGGCGTTGCTGCTCCTCAGCGGACACGGGCGGGAGCGAGTCGCTGTTGCGCCGGCTGTGCGAAGGACTGCTCCTGACTGACCCACTCATTGTGCACACCAGCGCTAATCACCACCACTCACAGAACACTCGACATGCGCAGGGCACTGATCATTCTACGCAAAAGCAGAGCGCCTTAAAATGGATGTTTTGAGCGAACAGAACAAAATCTGACACGCTGGAACAGAGCTGTGGAAGACTTCAACGGTTCGACCTGTCTACGTCCGTCATTTTTCGAGACTAGTAATAGTAAAAGTGGCCGAGGACACGATGCAATAACGGAGCAACGTCTGTAGCAATAACACCGTCACGAACACGGCGTTGCAACCCGCGGCAGTTTCACAGCATGTCACTCCCATCCCCATCGTCGTTGTCGTCAACACATCACGGACCACCACCTTCGCCACAACTACCTCACCTCGCCACACGGAAAGAACAACTCACCAACACGACACCAGACACCAGACACGACACACAACAGCGAACGCAACGAACGAACGAACGCAAAGAACGCGAACGATCCACAACAAACGAACGAACGAACGAACGAACGAACGAACGAACGAACGAACGAGCGAACGAACGAACGAACGAACGAACGAACGAACGAAGAAACGGCGAAACGCCAACTCGCGGCTCCTCTTGCCAAAACACCACTTATTCCCATATCACGATAATCCATACAACCCACTTACTCCCAAGTTCCATAGTTATCCCTATCCACGATACCACGTTTTCATAGTCAAGTTGGAGACATCGTTCACGGGTGTTATATAGAGTGGACTGTGACTAGACAGTGTTCAGGGGTGTTACGATGAGACCGCGGCCTTCAGGGAGTGAGTGAGTGAGTGAGTGGGAGGCGGAGGTGAGTGAGTGAGTGAGTTAGTGGGTGAGTGGCCCCGTCGCCCGCAGTCACAGCCACAGTCAATGTTCTTCCCGCTTTCTTTCCCCCACAGTCACTCACTTCGTTCGTTCGTTCGTTCGTTGTTCGTTCGTTGTTCGTTCGTTGTTCGTTCGTTGTTCGTTCGTTGTTCGTTCGTTGTTCGTTCGTTGTTCGTTCGGTCGTTGTTCGTTCGTTCGTTCGTTCGTTCGCTCGTTCGTTCGTTCGTTCGTTCGTTCGTTCGTTCGTTCGTTCGTTCGTTCGTTCGTTCGTCGTGGTGTTGGTGGTGGTTGTGACGGACCGGGGCGGACAAGCGACTGGACTCCACTGTTTTACTTCTCCTCTCCAAGGATGATAGATAGTCACAGTAATGGTAACTGTTGTGTCAGGCTACGAACTGTGTGTTGGTGTGCTCCTCGACAGAAGAAGGATGGGTGGAACAGCAGTGCGTGCAAGTTCATGTGTGTGTGTGTTGTGCTGTACGGTGCAAGTTTGTCGCTCGTTGTTGGTGGAGCACGTGGGGTGGTGGTGATGTTCATTGTGAACATGGGTTGATGCTGAGCGGACGAGGGAGGAGGACGGTAGGGGCACTACGAGTCAGTCGAGTTTGGCAGGGAACAGTCGGAGGTCACAAGCTGTCGAAGAAATGGCTGTGGCGCCCGTGCCGAGGCGAGGAGTTGGTTCGTCCGCAGTGGGCAAGATTTTGTGGACAACACACATTTATTTGCTCAACGAAGAGAGGAGGAAAACGAAAAAGCTGGGCGCCTGTGTGCTACGCAGGAATTGCCCTGTCGGTTCGCTTGGCCGCGGTCGGCCCGCCGCATCGCACATTATGTTGAAATTCTTGTACGATGGCCGGTTGGGCGAAATATTCGCCCCAACCAAGGGCGGAAAGGATGAGCTTGAGAATGCCATCCACCGTGGAGATCTCACAAAGTGTCTGGATTTAATCCAGTCGCAAAAATTTGACATTTCTGGGCACACGCACAAGCAAACGGGCATGACCTACTTGCATACGGCCTGCTTGTGTGGTCACCGCGAAGTGGCACAAATTTTGATTGACAAGGGCGCGGAGGTCAACGCTGTCAACCAAAAAGACAACAAAACAGCACTGCACTACGCGTCAAAAGAAGGTCATGTCGCTGTGGTTGAATTTTTGATTGAACGGGGAGCTGACGGCTCGGCGAAAGACGCCAAAGGCAAAACTGCCTATGATCTCGCGACCAAGGCTTCTCTCCGGCAGTACTTGCTCAAGTTTTTGTACTCATCCCAAGCCCAGACGGATGCTCAGGCCGCAGCTCTCTTGGCCGCCCCACCGGCGGAGGATGGACATCACTTCTCATCCGACAATGCTGTTGACTATGGAAAATGTGACGGATTTGGAACCAGCAGCCATCACGATCCTTCCAACCCGCAATACCGCGGTGGACAGCCCTGGGAACGCCCAAGTGCCCCGCCGCCGACAGGAAGCAACGTTGCTCAAACATCGATGTACGCCAATGCTGGAACTTCGAATGTAATGGCACAATCAAAGTACGTTGCCTACGTCAACCCTTTTGCTGGCGCTGGTGCTGGTTCACAACCCGCACAGCAGCAACAACAACAACCAGGTGGGTGGCAACCGCCTCAGCCAGCTCAGGGGAGTCCACAGCAAGCATGGTCGCCACAGCAGAGCCCCTTCCAGCAACAACGAGCAGCATTTTCGTCCCCATTTGGGCAGCAGTCATCAACATCGTCTCCTTTTCAGCACAATCAACAGCAGTCACCTCAATCACAGTTCAATCAGCAGCCATCACAACCAAGTTCATTCGGGCAGCAACCTCAACAATCACAGTCGCAGCAATTGCCGTTCCAGCAGCAGCAGCAGCAGCCACAACCACAGCAGCAAGGATTAGGACAAGGACAAGCGCAACAGTCACCATTCCAGCAGCAGCAGCAACAACAACAAGCACAGCAACAAGCGCCGTTCCAGCAACAGCAGCAGTCACCATTCCAGCAGCAGCAGCAGCAGCAGCAGCAGCAGCCTGCTTTTCAGCAACAACCAGCGTCGCACCAAGCACAATCATCCTTCCAACCGCAGCAGTCAGCTTTCCAGCAACAACAACCACCGTCCCAACAGAAACCGGTCCTTCAACAACCGCAGCAGCCACAACAACCGACGTTCCAACAGCAGCAAGCACCCTTCCAACAACAGCAACCGACGCAGCAGCAAGCATTTGCTGCACCACAATCTCAGGCGCAAGCATCAGGGGCATGGGGGAGCCCGCAGGCCGCCCAAAATTCTACCGTTTCCAACCAAAGCTCCGCTCAAAGCGCTGCAGCACTTTTTGGTGGTTCGTGACGGGATCAAGTCAGTGATGACAGCTTTTAATTATTTAGAATCAGTGTGAAGAGTGGTAGCGTGTGTGTATGTGTGTATGTTTGTGGGTTATTTATTTATCCAAACAGAAATGTGCTCTTGCCACCGGGCGGCTCTTGTACCCTCGTTGATGGACGTTTTGTGATGAAATTTCCTGCATTTTGATTGGAACCATTTGCGAATGCGTTTGATGATAGCGCGGCCTCCTGCTGTGTCGTCCGAGGAGTGGATCGGCTGGAACCATGAGCATCACCGAAGGTGACGTGGCTGATTGAGTGGTGGTTTGGGGAGATTGCTTTCGGGGATCGGGTCGGGGATCGGGGTGCTTGTTGCTGCGCATCCTGAAACAATGACGACGAACCTCCTCCACTGCTTCGTCCGGGAGATGACGTGAATCGACTGGGATCTTGGAGCGGGGATGCTGGTTTGTGACCAACAGCCGTAGAAACTGATAAATTCGACGGCGACTTCCGGACGGCGGTGGTTTTGGCATTAATTCCTGGTCGGTAGTGCTTCAGTTCGGTTACGAATATGCCGGTCGCTCCAAGGTGAGACAACCTGTCGATAACATTGGAGTAGCCTTTGCGCCTCACCATAGCCGACAAAGCGACCCAGCCTTCTTTTTCTAGAGAGACAACACTTGGAGAGCTCATACCCGGTGTAATTTGGGACGCTTGAGACAACAGGTGCTTGGGAAGATTGTACGATACAAGAACCCAGTCGTTGGCGATGCTGAACCCTTCGAACCGACGCCTGATTTGTGCAATCGTGTCCTTGTGTCGGGAGTGTTTGTTCGATACGAGCACCATCTGCGTTGGCATGATGGTATCGACGACTTCCAACCCAGCAGCCCGCATCGTTGTACCAGTTTCAACCAGGTCGACGACGGCGTCCGCGAGACCCAATGGGCAAGCAATCTCCACAGAACCTGAGATGTCCTGCACGCGGACATCGATACCGTGCTGAGAGAAATATTTTTTGGTGGCATGAGGGAAGGAGGTTCCGATCGTACAGCCGTGGAGCTGCTGGATCGATCTATATTTCCCCTTCGGACCAAGGACGCACAGGCGGCACTTTCCGAAACCGAGCTCCAGCTCCAACTGTACGTCGGCGTTCGACTCGGCGATCATGTCCTCGCCAGTGATACCAATGTCCACATTTCCACGATCTAGGTACTGGGGAATGTCGGAACATGGCAGAAACAAAATGGTGGTATTTGGGAATGTCTTGCACTTGGCAAAGTCAAGTCGAGGAGACCGTGCGTACTCCAGACCAGTTTCTTCGAGCATTTTGACCACTTTGTTGTAAATGCGGCCTTTCTTGGGCACGGCGAAGAGCACATCGCCATCTAGCGACGATTTATTCATCGTTGTTGTCAACCTTGAGATCCAAACGGCTTCAAAACAAACTGCACTTTCTCTTTTTAATCGGATCTTACAGTCGCAAACAATACTTTTTGGGTATTGGTTGGCAAGTGTCGAGATCAACCCACCACCTGGTTGCTACTTTGGACGTCCGTTCGCTCAAGTCGTCGCACACAGCTGCAGCAGGTTGTCTTTGGCTAACATGCACGCGTGTGGGGAAAGTGTGGGGAAGAGAGGGAAAGGGGAAGATAGAAAGCAGACCCAACGACTGACAGGCCCACTTCTTCCACTTCCCACCTTCGTGTCCCTAGTCGCAGCGTGTAGCGTGTCTTCGGCCACCGTTCCTTCTTGACACACTTTTTGCGTACAAACTCCGGGACACCCCACCCCACCCCATCCCATCCACTGCTACAGCTCCCGCGTCGCGCGTAGCTTAGCTGGTAATGATACCTGTCACCCGATGATTGACCGACCCCACCCCATCGATCCTCGATTTGTTCTGCCAATTCGCCCCCGCCCGCGTGGCGTGGCGTGTGGTGTGGCGTGGTCGTGACGTGTCCGTGGCTATGATGTTGTTGTGGTGTCGTGCATGAGCTGCGTGAGTCGTGTTGTTGAGGGTTGAGGATCTTGCTTGCTTGCGTCCGCTGACCACTGCTGGTTGACCGCTGACTGCTGACCGCTGACCGCTGACTTCAATCATCAACGTTGACAACGCAACAACGCAACAACGCACAACGCCGCAACGCCGCAACGCCGCCGGCCACTCACAGCGTTCACTCAAATATTCGAAATTGTCGAAACAAGAAACATTGTTATCTATGAATTAATACGTGGAGTGTAGTATCATGATATAGGAATATCAATATCAGGCGTCCGAACACGACAACGCTTACACTGTATTGTTGGAACCGGAAAGGTATGTTGTGATGGGTAAAGGGGAGTTGTATTATCGTGATATAGGAATATGTACATTCAAGCAAACAACGTCAGCATGTATTGTTATAAACGGAAATGTATTTGGGCGAATTGTAGAGGAATTGAGGGTGGAAAAGTATCGCTTATTGGGAATAAATGTTGTGCCTCGGCGTCGGCGTCCAGGAGTGAGTGAGTGAGTGAGCGGCCGTTCGCCGTTCGTCGATTACTGTAATTAATCGGTGATTGAAAAAAGTCAAAATGATACTTTGTGATAAGGAAATATTGAGTACTGCATAGTAGTTTTGGAGATGTTTTGGATTGCTAAAATGCTAAAATGGAAAATGGAGACCATGAGTGAGAGTATAATATCTATACGCGCGGATTGCGGATTGCAGAATGAACAAAGTTGAAAGTTGAAAGTATAAAATACGAAATACGAAAATGGGAAATGAATGTCGAAAATGAAATGAAATGAATCAATGAAAGCACTGAAAACCAAAAGCCATTGCATCGACAACAGTGAGTGAGTGAGTGACTGACTGAGAGAGTGTGTGAGTGACTGACTGAATGATTGACTGAGAGAGTGAGTGAGTGAGTGAGTGAGTGAGTGAGTGAGTGAGTGAGTGAGTGAGTGAGTGAGTGGGAGAGAATCGTTTTGTTGGCCACTCACTCGTCCGTCCATCGTCCGTCCGTCCACCATCGAATTCGGTCGTCAACGAACGAACGAAAACGACCCACCGCAACCAACGACCGACGACCGACCTGCCACGTGGTCGTGGTCGTTGTGGTCGTATGGTCACAGCGTCACGCTGCCATCGTCGTCGTCGTTGTCATTCTCATGGTCACGATTGTCACACGAAGGGGTAATAATCGCTCTGGACCAGAGCTATTAGCCCTTGCTCACACAATATTGCACTGCACTGCTGTGGTGTGGCTGTGGGTTGTGGGTTGTGGGTTGTGGG
>Ga0213839_1002322_pt1 | contig 10774 bp, 12 predicted proteins | sample SWPATP21_FD_160075 | JGI IMG/M metagenome (GOLD analysis project Ga0213839, IMG submission 160075) | Coastal seawater microbial communities from Marineland, Florida, United States - SWPA TP2 #1 | ecosystem: Environmental > Aquatic > Marine > Coastal | place: USA: Florida | collected 2016-08-14 | reverse complement strand
AGCTGGGCGACGTGACCTACGAGCGATGCCCCCAGTGTGGGGGCGGTGTGGTGCGCCTCCCCCACCTCGACCGGGCCTTGGCCAGCCTCACCCCGCTGCTGCCCCCACCGGATCTCGCCCGCTCCATGGGCGTGGTGAGCGATCCGGGTGGGCGCGTGGACTGCCCCGCGTGCGGCACGACCATGAGCCAGGGGTCCTACCTGGAGCAAGGTCTGGTCACGATCGACCGCTGTGTGCGCTGCATGCTGCTGTTCGCCGACATGGGCGAGCTCGAGGCCATGGCCGAGCAGCGGATCCGCAGCGAAGCCCAGCGCGACCTGTCGCGCAGCCGCACCGAGGAGGTGTTGCGGCAGATGAAGTGGCTCGTGTCGGGGCCGAATGTGTGATGGCTTCGCACGGTCGAAGGGTGCACACCGTCGACCGGTCGGAAGCCACAGCCGTCGCGGCCTCGCCCGTGTGCGGTGCAGATCGCGATGGTTTCGCGTCGCTCGTTGCGGTACAGTAGGAGCCTCTCCCTCCTTCCTTCCTTCCTCCCTCCCCCTCCTGCTCCTTCCCCTGGAGTCCCCATGCGACTGCTGCTCGTCATGCCCCTGCTGTGGGCCGGCTGTGCCCCCGTGGCCAACGATCTCGAGACCGGCACCCTCGAGGTGTCATGGACCGTCGGGCCGGATGGCTGCGATGTCGCCGGCGTCACCGAGGTCGGCGTCACCCTCGACGGTGCCCTGATGGGGTCCGCTCCCTGCGAGGACGGGTCCACGACCCTGCCCCGCATCGAGGTGGGCACGCGCTCGATGAAGCTCCTGGGGCTCGATGACGAAGAGGTGGAGCGCTACGCCTCCGATGCCGAGCAGGTGATGATCCTCGAGGGCAAGACCACGGTGGCCGAGGAGCAGGTGCTCACCGCGCTCACCGGTCGCGTCGACGTCACCTGGTTCTTCGACAACGGGCGCTTGTGCGCGACCAACGAGGTGACCGACGTGGTGATCAGCGTGTGGGAAGACGGCTACCTGGCCGCCGAGAAGACCGCCCCGTGCGACGACTCGGAGGCCTCGGTCTCGGGCCTGCCAGGCGGCAGCTACCTGCTCGACCTGGCCGCTCTCGACGACGACGGCCGCACCTGGTTCGTGGGGCTGGGAGAGATCGACCTCAAGAAGGGCGACCGTCAGGGCGTGGAGGTGCGGCTCGAGTCGGCGCCCACGTCGACCGGCGGCGGCACCGACTGACCCGCCGCCAAGAGGCAATGGCGCGGGTGCGACCTTCGTAGTCACGGCTGCAGGAGGGTGGATGCTCTGTCCGCGGTGCCGTGGGGTGATGGAGGCGTCGGAGGTGGGTGGCGTGGTGGTCGATGCCTGCCGAGAGTGCGGTGGCACCGTGCTGCCGCTGCTGAGGCTCGAGCCGTTGCTCGCGGCCCTGTCCGAGGGAGCGCAGCGTCCCGCCACCGACATCGGGCTCGAGCCGACCCTCGATGCCGGCCCCGAGTCCGTGGCGTGCCCGCTCTGCGCACAGTCCATGGGGCGCGGAACGTACCTGGAGCAGGGCCTGGTCACCATCGACCGCTGCACCCGCTGCATGGTGATGTTCGCCGATGACGGAGAGCTCGAGGCCATGGTCGTGCAGCGTCTCCGCTCGGAAGCCCAGCGGGGGGAGACCCAGCGGACCCGCGACGGGGTGTTAGGGCAGATGGAGTGGAGGGGACTTGTCGACTGAGCGAGCCAGCATCTTCGTCCTCGCGCTCGCCGCCTGCGCGGCCGACGACGCGCCGGTCATCGACGACGGCAGCCACATCGCCGTGCACGACGACGCGCTGCCCGATGTGAACGCCACCAGCCCGCGCTTCGGCGACGAGGTGCGCAGCTCCGACTACCTCGGGCAGCGGAGCGCTTGGTACTTCGGGCACGCCACCTGAGGCTACTGCGGCGCCCAGTTCGGGCACCTCGACGACCTCCAGAACGAGCTACCGGCCGACACCGTCCAGATCCTCGGCATCAACGAGGCCGGGCACGCGTCGGGCAACGACAGCATCACCGACGGTCGCGACCTGCCGTGGCTGCAAGACAGCGCCGAGGTGGGCATGTGGACCTCCTGGGGAGCGGCCTACCGCGACGTGGTGGTGCTCGACGAAGACGGCGAGGTGGCGGGGGTGCTCAACCTCACCGACCACGACCTGGCCGACGCCGACAACTACGAGGCCATGCGCGGCCTGCTCCTCGGAGACTGACCCGCGGCACCGTCGGCACAGGGTAGGCTCGCGGTCCCGCCGAGGGATGGAGGTGCCCATGACCAGCCAGCTGTTTCGTTCCGACATGCTCTGCGACAAAGTGGTGGTGATCACGGGGGGCGGCACCGGCATCGGCGCGGCCATCGCCCGCGAGGTGGGGCGCTGCGGGGCGCGTGTGGTGATCGCCAGCCGGAAGGCCAGCCACATCGAGCCTGCCGCCAAGGGACTGTCCGACGAGCTCGGCGTGCCCGTGGTGGGGATGACCTGCGACATCCGCGACCGCGACAGCGTCACGGCTTGCGTCGGCCGGGTGGTCGAGGAGCTCGGCTCGGTCGACGTGCTCGTGAACAACGGGGGCGGCCAGTTCCTGTCCCCGGCCGAGATGATCCGGCCCAAGGGCTGGGACGCGGTGATCGAGACCAACCTCACCGGCACGTGGAACATGACGCGCGCAGCCGCCGACGCCTGGATGCTGAAGCACGGTGGGCGGGTGATCAACATCACCATGCTCACCAACCGAGGCTTTCCCGGGATGACCCACAGCGTCGCCTCCCGGGCCGGGGTGGAGGCGATGACGCGCAGTCTGTCGGTGGAGTGGGCCACCTACGGCATCCAGCTCAACTGTGTGGCGCCCGGCATCATCGCCAGCAATGGCATGCGGAACTACCCGAACGGCGAGGCGATGGCGAAGGGCTACCAGAGCGAGGTGCCTGCCAAGCGTCTGGGCACCTGCGACGAGATCGCCTGGATGTGCGCCTTCCTCGCGGGCCCCGGAGGCGCCTACATCACAGGGCAGACCCTCACCGTCGACGGGGGACGGAGCCTGTGGGGGCGCACCTGGCCCATCCCCGACCCCGACCCCCTGCCCGACGTGGTGCTCCCGGTCGAGCCGTGGGAGTCGGATCAGTAGTCGGTGCAGCTGACGGTGACGTCGGCGGGGTAGAGCGACGGGATCTTGTGGGCCCGGTACATCTTGTAGCCCTCGGTCAGGGCCTTCGCGTCGCTGTACAGGCGCAGGTCGAGGGCCGGTGAGGTGGGCTGGTCGGGGTCGAACTCGATGAGCCGGATGCTCTTGCGGCCCCGGCCGAGGTCGGCGTTCAGCAGCCCCTCCTCGCCGTCGAGGAATCCGAAGTCGGCGAGCACGTTGCCCGTGATCGGCTGGGGGTCGGCGTCGCCGAGGGCAGGGCTGAACAGCTCGCCGTTGCTGGTCTCGGCGAAGCTCGCCACCTGCTCCACCGTCATCGCGACCGGGTCGACCCGGAAGCCCACGGCCCGGCTCACCTCGGGGCTCGCGTCTTGCTCCGGGGTGTAGGGGGTGCGCCCGTAGCTGTGGTTGTCGAACATCCAGAGCACGCCGTCGTCGTCGAGGGCTGGGGCATGCTGATGGTAGGGCCAGGTGAGGTCGCCCGTGGGGGTGAGCAGGTAGGGCTGAAACGCCTTGGACCAGCCCGCCGGGTCGGAGAGAATCCACTCGAGCCCTCCGCCGGCGTCGAGCTTGTAGAGGGCATCCTGGTGGCGCGCCGAGACGATGACCCCGCCGTCGTCGGTGGGCACGGCCCCGTTGAGGTGCACCCAGTCACGGCCGTCGCCGGTCAGGTCGAGGCCGTCGAACCCGATCCGGGTGGTGTCGAGCACCTCGCTGGCCCAGAACGTGCCGAGGTTCGAGCCGTCGGCGCCCACGTGCACGACGCACTGGTCGGCGATGGTGGACGTGCCGCCGAGGGTGGTGGGGTCGTCGTAGTCGACCGGGTAGGCGGCGACGGTGGTCGAGCCATAGCACAAGGCCCAGAACGAGCCGTCGGCCATGGGGAACAGCTCGTGGTGGATGATGCCGAAGGGCGTGGGGAGGTGGTGCTTGTCGGTGGGCGTGCGCTTGTAGCGGAGGAGCTCGTTGCCCAGGAAGTCGCGGTGGGTGGCGTTGTTGCTGTGGATCCCGATGATCGTGGCGGTGTCGGGGTCGACCCGGACATCCCCGTAGCTGCCGGCGTCGTCCCACCACCACACCAGGCGGAGCCGCTCGTCGAACGCGAGGAGGTAGTCGATGCCCGGCGCGGGGGACTTCAGCGAGAAGAAGAGGTAGCCAGGCTCGGTACGCTCGGGGTCGTGCGCGACCACATCGGCGAGGGGGAAGGGCGACGGGGCCGGTGGGGTGTCGACCTGACCTGCGGCCTGCCCGACGAGGGCGCCGTCGTCGCTGACGAGGTCGACCGTGACCGTGACCGTGTCGTCGGCCGGCAGCCCCAGCAGCGGGACCCGGTGGCTGGTGGCCACCTCGGGGAAGCTCACGTGCACGATGCGCTCACCGTCGTCGAGGTGAACGGTCAGCGCGGTCGGCTCGACGGTGGTGACCGACAGCTCACGGGCCAGGGGCACCACGTCGACGAGGGCGGGCTCCAGAACCTGGGGCCCGTCGACGATGGTGGGCGGCGTGCCGATGGCGGTGTCGCCGGTGAGGGCGGTGGCGGTGGTGGTGGCGGTGTCGGTGGTTCCTCCCGTCGCACCCGTCGCACCCGTCATGGCGGTGTCGGCCGTGTCCGCGGTCGCGGTGGCCTGGCCCGTGGCAGCCGTGGTGGAGGGCGTGCAGTCGCCCGTCGGGAGGGTGGGGAACGTGGGGGTGTCGGTGGTGGGGGTGGCCGTGTCGGTCGGGCCGGTGGTGGCGGCATCCTTGTCGTCGTCGCCCGAGCAGGCGACCAGGGCGCAGCACAGCAGGGCCCGGACGGGAAGGGACGGCATGGGGGCTCCACAAAATCACGAGGTTTGCGTTCGTGCTCACGTCTATCCGACGCTAGTCTGCCCCGTGTTCGGAGGAGACGACATGACCATCCTGAAGAAGCTGCTGACCGTCGCCGGGGCCACGGCCCTCCTCACCGCCTGTAGCACCACCCCCGAGAGCTACGTCAAAGACTGGGCGAAGCTGCAGTGCCAGGCCTACGAGAAGTGCAGCAAGGCTTCCTTCCTCGACGACTACGACGACGTGCAGGAGTGCCGCGAGGAGTACGAGGAGTACATCGAAGACGCCGAGTGGATCGACGACTGCGACTTCGACGAAGACGAGGCCAAGAAGTGCCTCGAGGCGGTCCGTGACTACCGCAACTCGTGCGACTACGACGACCTCGACTACGATGACTGCGCCGAGGTGTTCACCGACTGCAAGGGCGGTGGTGGTCCGGGCAGCTACAGCAGCTACAGCAGCAGCTACAGCAGCTACTACTACTGATCAGAGCAGAACGCCTCGGTCGCCCCAGCGGGGGCCGGGGCGTGGCTCACCCCCGACCTTGATGGCCCGCCGCTTCTTCGAGGGTCTCGAGGAGCGCGCGGCCTACCTCGTGGGCACCAGCGCTGCCGACCGGGTGGGCGCGGTGCGCGGCGCGACACAGACGCTCGAGGAAGCGTAGCTTGGGCAGCAGCAAGCCTGCCGTGGGCGGCTCTCCTGCCCGCAGGGCAGCGTGGCGACGGGGATCGGCCAGCGACTGCGCCTGGACCCGCGCCAACGAGTCGGACAGCGACAGCTGGAGGTGCACGACCGTGCTGTGGGCCAGCAGACGTGCGCGCAGCTCGGCGTCTTGCAGGGTGATGGACGACAAGCCGATCACCGGCGCGCTGCGGCCGGAGAGCGCGCGGTCGATCACCTGCGTCTCCAGGGCGAGGGCGGCCTCGGCCCCGTCGCGGAGTACGAGCAGGTCCCAGTGGCACCCCGCGAGGTGGGCGACCTGATCCTCGACGCGCACCACCGGAACGCCCGAGAACATCGACACCACACGGGCGGTGCTCCCCCGCTCGGTGCCGGGGAGGCCGCACAGGGCCAGCGGGCGCTGGAGGCGCAGCAGCGGGGCATAGCCATAGTAGTCGAGCGACATGGTCGGGCCGTATCAAGTCCCTCCTTCGACCGTTCGCATCCGCCTCCTCTGAACGTTCGGCATCCGCCGCCTTGCCGTCGACGCCCGACAGGGCTACCCTCCGCCACATGACTGACAATCAGTCAGTGCTGGATTCTCCCCGTCGGCAGCAGCTCCTCCACGCTGCGCGGGCCCGCTTCGTGCGCGACGGCTTCGCGAAGACGCCGGTGTCGGCCATCGTGCGCGACGCGGGGGTGGCCCAGGGCACCTTCTACCTGTACTTCGACAACAAGCAGGCCCTGATTCGCGAGCTCCGGCGCGAGGTGGTGCGCGACTACGAGCGCACGCTCCAGCGGATCGCACGGGGGCCGGGGGCGGTCGACGAGCGGCTGGCGCGGATCATCGCGTCGATGGCTCGGGCCGTGGGGCGCAACCTCGACCTCGAGCGGGTGTTCCGCGAGGCAGAGTCGGGCGACGCCACGCTGCGGGCCGCGCGGGAGGGTCGGCGTCGGATGGCCCAGCAAGCCGCCGAGCTGATGGCGGCCGACGGCACGCTGCCCCTGGTCGATGCCCATCGCACGGCGTCGATGGTCGTCACCCTGTTCGATCACATCCTCTACGAAGCCCACGCCTACGAGCCCCACGCGGTCGACGAGGTGGTGGCGGAGAGCCTGAGGTTCACCCTGCGGGGCGTGGGGGTCGCCCACGACCGTGTCGACGAGCTGGTCGCCCGCCGTGCGGAGCTGGCCGAGGGAGAGAGCTGATGCCGGTGCTGCGTCCCGAGGTGCTCACCACCCACCCCGACTTCGGCGAGCGACGGGCGGCCATGCTCGAGCTGGTGGCCGATGTGCGCGCCCTCGAGGAGGGGGTGCGCGCCCACGCGGAGAAGTCCAGGGGCAAGTTCGACAAGCGCGGGCAGCTGATGCCGCGCGAGCGCGTGGCGCGCCTGCTCGACCCCGGCTCGCCGTTCCTCGAGCTGTCGACCCTCGCCGGGTTCAAGATGCACGACGACGACGGCAAGCGCACCCTGGCCGGCGGGGGCAACATCGTCGGCATCGGCTTCGTCAGCGGGGTGCGGTGCCTCGTCAACGCCAGCGAGGCGGCGATCAAGGGGGGCAGCGTCACCCCGATGGGCCTGCGCAAGTCGCTGCGCGCGCAGCAGATCGCCCTCGAGCAGCGCCTGCCGGTGATCAGCCTCGTCGAGAGCGGCGGGGCCAACCTTCTCTACCAGTCCGAGATCTTCGTCGATGGCGGCCGGGTGTTCGCCAACATGGCGCGGCTGTCGGCGGCCGGCATTCCCCAGATCACCGTGGTCCACGGCAGCTCCACCGCCGGGGGCGCCTACATGCCCGGCCTGTCGGACTACGTGGTGATGGTGCGGGGGCGGGCGAAGGTGTTCCTCGCTGGGCCGCCGCTGGTGAAGGCGGCGCTGGGCGAGGCGGCCACCGACGAGGAGCTGGGGGGCGCCGAGATGCACGCCACCACCTCGGGCACGGCCGAGTACATGGCCGAAGACGACGCCCACGCGCTGGCCGTCGCCCGCGACCTGGTGGGGTCTCTCGACTGGAACCGCACGTTGCCCGGCGAGCAGGGGCGGGCGTCCGTGCCGCCGCGCCACTCCCCGGACGAGCTGTGCGGGGTGGTCCCCACCGACGCGCGCCAGCCCTACGACGTGCGCGAGGTGATCGCGCGCATCGTCGACGACTCCGCCTTCCTCGAGTTCAAGGCCGGCTACGGCACGCGCACCATCTGCGGGCATGCGCGCATCGACGGCCGAGCGGTGGGGGTGCTGGGCAACAACGGCCCCATCTTCCCCGACGGGTCGGTGAAGGCGGCCCAGTTCATCCAGCTGTGCGAGCAGGCCGGCGTGCCGCTGGTCTTCCTGATGAACACCACCGGCTACATGGTGGGCAAGGCCGCCGAGCAGGCCGGTGCGGTGAAGCACGGCGCGAAGATGATCCAGGCGGTGGCCAACGCCACGGTCCCGAAGCTCACCATCGTGCTCGGGGGCGCCTACGGTGCCGGCAACTACGGCATGTGTGGCCGAGGCTACGACCCCGACTTCCTCTTCGCTTGGCCCACGGCCAAGGTGGCGGTCATGGGGGGCGAGCAGGCCGCGGGCGTGATGAAGATCATCACCGCGGCCAAGTTCGCGCGGCGTGGCATCCCGTTCGACGAGGCCGCCGTCGACGCCATGGCCGGCGAGATCCGCGGCAAGCTCGACAAGGAGGCCACGGCCCTGTTCGCCACGGCGCGCGTGTGGGACGACGGGCTCATCGATCCCCGCGACACCCGCGAGGTGCTGTCGTTCTGTCTCGCCACGTGCAGCGAGGGGCGCCGTCGCGCGCTCCACCCCACCACCTTCGGCGTCGCCCGAGGCTGACGCGTCCGTCCCACCCAAGGCGTGGCCCGGTCCACCCGAGGAGGCCCCATGCAGTTCACCGACGAGCACGACATGCTCCGCAACACCGTCAAGCGGTTCGTCGAAGACGAGATCAACCCCCACGTCGACCAGTGGGAGGCCGAGGGCATGTTCCCGGCCCACGAGCTGTTCAAGAAGGCCGGCGAGCTGGGGCTGTTCGGGCTGAACCGTCCTGAGGCGTACGGCGGCAGCGGCCTCGACTACAGCTACAGCATCGTGGCAGCCGAGGAGCTGGGGCGCTGCCGCGCGGGCGGCGTGCCCATGGCGATGGGCGTGCAGTCCGACATGGCCACCCCCGCTCTCGCCCGCTTCGGCTCCGACGCGCTGCGGGCCGAGTTCCTCGCCCCGGTGATCGCCGGCGACCAGGTGTGCTGCGTGGGGGTCTCCGAGCCCGGGGCCGGCTCGGATGTGGCCCGCATCACCACCCGCGCGGTCAAGGACGGCGACGACTACGTGATCACCGGGCGCAAGCTGTGGATCACCAGCGGCACGCAGGCCGACTGGATGTGCACCCTGGCCAACACCAGCGACGACCACCCCCACCGCAACAAGTCGCTGATCATCGTGCCCCTCGACGCGGCCGGCATCGACCGCAGCCGCAAGCTCGACAAGATGGGGATGCGCTGCAGCGACACCGCGGAGATCTATCTGGACGAGGTGAGGGTGCCGCAGCGCTACCGCATCGGCGACGAAGGAGCGGGGTTCTTCTACCAGATGCTGCAGTTCCAGGAGGAGCGGCTGTGGGGGGCGGCCAACGTGCTCCGCGGCCTCGAGAACGGCATCGCCGACACCATCGAGTACACGCGGGGACGCCAGGCCTTCGGTCGGTCCATCCTCGACAACCAGGTGGTTCACTACCGGTTGGCGGAGCTGCAGACCGAGGTGGAGTGCCTGCGCTCCCTCGTCTACCGGGCCACCGAAGCCTACGTCGCGGGCGAGAACGTGACCCTGCTCGCCAGCATGGCCAAGCTCAAGGCGGGGCGCCTGGCCCGCGAGGTGGCCGACAGCTGCCTGCAGTACTGGGGGGGCATGGGCTTCATGAACGAGACGAACATCACTCGGCTCTACCGCGACCTGCGCCTCATCAGCATCGGTGGCGGGGCCGACGAGGTGATGCTCGGCATCATCTGCAAGCTCCAGGGCACGCTACCGTCCCGCAAGAAGGGCGGCTGAGCCGTGGCGCTGGTCGAACGACGGCACGAAGGGCCGGTCTCGCATCTCCTCTTGACCCGGCCCGAGCGTCGCAACGCCATGAGCGTGGCCATGCTCGAAGAGCTCGCGCGAGGTCTCGACGAGGCCGAGGAGCGCGGGGCGCGGGTGGTGGTGTTCCGGGGAGCCGGCGGGCACTTCTGTGCTGGCGGCGACATCGCCGACATGCAGGCCGCTGCGAGCGCCCCGCGGGGCGACGACGGCGACCCCATCGCGCAGATGAACCGTCGCTTCGGCACCATGCTGGAGCGGGTGGCGGCCTTCGAGATGGCGACGGTGGCGGTGTGCGAGGGGGCCGTGATGGGCGGCGGGTTCGGGCTGGCCTGTGTCACCGACGTGGCGCTGGCCGGTCCTACCGCACGCTTCCGGCTCCCGGAGACGAGCCTCGGCATCTCTCCGGCGCAGATCGCCCCGTTCGTGGTGGAGCGGCTCGGCACGAGCCAGGCCCGTCGGCTGGCGGTGACGGGCGAGACCCTCGGCGCCACGGAAGCCCTGGCTCTCGGGCTGGTGCACCTCGCCCCCGACGACCTCGACGCGGCCCTGGCCTCCCTCCTGTCGCGCATGCTGCGCTGCGAGCCGGGGGCCGTGCGCGCCACCAAGGCCCTCGTGCGCTCGGTGGGGGGCCGCGACGTGTCGGGCGCCCTCGATCGAGCGGCCGCCGACTTCGCGCGCTTGGCGCGGCGCCCAGAGGCCCTGCAGGGGATGACGGCGTTCCTGTCCCGGGAGGACCCCCCATGGGCGAACTGACCCGTCCGTTCGACTCGGTGCTCGTCGCCAACCGCGGCGAGATCGCCTTGCGGGTGCTGCGTACGGCCGCGGCCCTCGGCTACCGCACCATCGCGGTCTACTCCGACGCCGATGCCGACGCGCCGCACGTGCACTTCGCCGACGAGGCCGTTCGCCTCGGGCCGGCCCCCGTGGCCGACAGCTACCTCGATGTCGACGCCGTGCTCGGAGCCATTCGGCGGACGGGCGCTGGGGCCGTGCACCCAGGCTACGGCTTCCTGTCCGAGAACGCGGCGTTCGCGGCGGCGGTGATCGAGGCCGGCGCCGTGTGGGTCGGGCCGCCGCCGGAGGCCATCGCGGCCA
>Ga0213839_1002321_pt1 | contig 10777 bp, 10 predicted proteins | sample SWPATP21_FD_160075 | JGI IMG/M metagenome (GOLD analysis project Ga0213839, IMG submission 160075) | Coastal seawater microbial communities from Marineland, Florida, United States - SWPA TP2 #1 | ecosystem: Environmental > Aquatic > Marine > Coastal | place: USA: Florida | collected 2016-08-14 | reverse complement strand
GCCGAGCACGGGCGAGTGCACCACGCCGTCTTCGATGTCGCGCAGCCGCGACCACACGCCGTCGAGGGCCCCGCCGTCGCGGAAGCGCGCGATCATGTCGTCGATGGCGTCGGCCGCGGTGGCCTGCCGCGGCGCCGACAGCAGCGCCACCAGCTCGGCTTCGTCGCGGGGATGCAGGCGCAGGTGCTCGACGACCAGCGCGCTCACCTTGCCCTCGGCCAGGTCGGAGCCCACCTGATCGCGCCCCTTGTCGCCGTACAGGTCGAGCACGTCGTCCTGGATCTGGAAGAGCGCCCCGATGGGCTCGAAGGCCTCGCCCAGCGCCCGGGCGTCGTCGCCGCGGAGGCCAGCGATCCGGGCCGCCCCCGCCACCGGCAGTGCGAAGAGCGCCGCGGTCTTGCCCTGCACGCTGCGGATGTAGGCCGGCCACGACAGCCGACGCATGGCGAGCAGATCGAGCTCGTCGGCCTGGCCACGGACCACCCGCGTGGCATGGTCGGCCAGGCACTCCGACAGCTCCCACTTCACCTCGCCGGTGCACGGCACCTCGCGCAGCGCCAGGTAGGGCAGCATCAGCCCGAGGTCGCCGGCGTTGATCGCCTGGGCCTCCCCGTGCTTGGCCCACGCCGCCGGCTGGCCACGGCGCATGCGGTCGCCGTCTTGCAGGTCGTCGTGGATGAGCGAGGCGTTGTGCAGCAGCTCGCAGGCCGCGGCCCAGCCGATGGCCGCCTCACGGGGCCCCCCGAGGGCCTCCATCGCCCCCAGAGCGAGGCGTGCGCGCAGCCGCTTGCCCCCCGTCTGCAGGTGCTCTCGCAGCACGGTGCCCACCCGATCGAGGCGGGGACCCGAAGCGAGCGCGCGCATCAACGCCTCGACCTCGTCGAGGTGATCGCCGCTCCAGAAGGCGCGCCGTCGGGGCGTGGACTCGGCGATGGTGACCAGGGACATGGACTCTCCGATGGTGCCGGGCTGGGCGGTTGCCGGAGCCGGTACAGCAGGTGTACATAGTCTGCACACGGTTTGCAACCAAGCGCCCCTCCGGCGATGCTCCCCCTATCTCGGAGACCAGGATGATCAGCGTCGGAGACGCCACTCGGCCCCTGGGCCGTCACGTTTTGTCGAAGCCCGGAGGGTTCGGCTGGTGGTACGGCGATCTGCTCGATGCGGATCAGAATGGGCTCGTGCTCATCGCGTCGTTCGGGCTCCCCTTTCTCCCGGGCATCGCCAGCGCGGCCCGCGCAGGCCACCCTCAGCGCCCGTCCGACCGCCCCAGCCTGAACCTCGCGCTGTACGAGCGCGGCCGCCTCAGCACCTACCTGCTGGAGGAGGTAGCCCCCGACGACGCGGTCTGGCTGTCCGACGAAGACGGCTGCGTCATCGGTCGCTCCCGCGTGGTGAGCGTGCTCGAGGGCGGGCGGCGCCGCCTGCAGGCCGAGCTCGACTGCGCCCTGCCCGGCAGCGCCGAGCGGATCACCGGCACGGTGAGCATCGAGGGCCCGATGGTGCAGACCGCTCCCCCCGAGGGCGCCGCGGATCCCCGCCACGCCTGGACGCCCCTTGCCGTCGGCGGCGCGACCGGGCGGGCCGAGCTGTACCGCGGGTCGGCGCCCCTGCTGTCGCTGAGCGGGCGCGCCTACCACGACCGAAACCTCTCCGAGGTGCCCCTCGACGACCTCGGCATCCGGCACTGGCTCTGGGGGCGGGTGCCCGACGCCGGCTGCGACCACATCTACTACCTGCTCTGGCCCGACGACGGGGGCGAGCCGATGGCCTGGTGGCTCACCATCGACGCAACCACCGGCGCGCTACGCACTCGCACGGCTGAGGTACGCCTCGGGGGCTGGCGCCCCACCCGCTACCTGGCGAGCTGGTGGCGGCACATCACGCTGCACGCCGACGGAGAGACCCTGGCCGTGCAGGTGGAGCGCATCATCGACAACGGGCCGTTCTACCACCGCTACGTGGTGCGCGGCCCCGCGGGCCCCGGCATCGGCGAGCGCGTGCTCCCCTCGCGCATCGACCACCCCCTGGTGCGCCCGTTCGTGCGGATGAGCGTGTGGCCTTCGCAACATCGCTCCTTCCTCGCTCCGTGGTTCCTCGGTCCCCGGCACGACCGGCTGCAGCGACTCCTCGCCGCATGGTCCGGGCGCCCGGCTCTCGAGGCGAGATGACCTGGCTGCTCGCGGCGCTCCCCCTGCTCACCCTGGGGCTCACCCTGCTCAACCGCCTCACCTGGCCCCGCGCCGGTGGGGGCGGGCCGCCTTCGCTCGAAGGGGGGGATCTGCCTGCCGTGAGCGTGCTCATTCCGGCGCGCGACGAGGAGGCCACGATCGCCCGGGCCGTGCAGTCGGCCCTCGCCGAGCCCATCGCCGAGGTGGTGGTCTACGACGACGGAAGCACCGACCGCACCCCCGACATCCTCGCAGCCATCGACGATGAGCGACTGCGGGTGGTTCGGGGCGGGGCCCTGCCCGAGGGATGGGTCGGCAAGCCCCACGCCTGCCACCAGCTGGCACGCCACGCCACCGGCGGGCTGCTCCTGTTCCTCGACGCCGACGTGCAGCTTCAGCCCGGGGCGATCACCCGCATCGTGGCCCTGCGCGAGGCCTGGGGCGCGGCGGTGCTCACGGCGGTCCCGCGCCAGCAGGTCGACACCGTGGCCGAACAGCTCGTGGTGCCGCTGCTCCACCTCACCTACACGAGCTGGCTGCCCAACGTCGCCGTGCCCCTGCTGCCCTTCACGAGCATGGTGGCGGCCAACGGCCAGGTGCTCGCCGTCGATCGCCTCACCTACGAGGCCCTCGGTGGCTTCGCGGCCGTGCGCGACGCAGTCGTCGACGACATGGCCTTCTGCCGACGCAGCAAGGCCCATGGTCAGCGGGTGGTGTTCGTCGACGGCCACGGGCTCGCCACCTGCCGCATGTACACCTCGGCGCAGGAGGTCTGGGAAGGCTTCAGCAAGAACATCTACGCCGGGGTCGGACACCCCCTCACCATGCTGCTGGTGCTCGGCGCCTACGTCGCGGCGTTCCTGCTGCCGTGGGTGGTGCTGCCGTTGGCGCTCGCGGGTGTGGGGGCCGACCTGCTGGCGCCCGCTGCCGTGGGCGTCGCGGCGAACGTGGTGCAGCGAGCGGTCCTCGCCGAGCGCCACGACCATCCGCCGGCATCGGTGCTGCTCCACCCGGTGGGCATCGCCGCCCTGCTGGCGATCGCGCTGAACTCCTGGCGCTGGTCGTGGCGGGGCACCATCCGCTGGGCCGGTCGCACCTACCCCGGGGGTCAGCGTGCTGGGTGAGCTGTTCCGCGCCTCGTTCCGCGTGTGGGGCCACCGCTTCGCCCGCAACGGCATCGCCCGAGGCCTCGACGGCCTGTACGTGCAGGGCCTCGACGATCTGCAGCCCGTGCTCGACGCGGGCCCGGTCATCCTCGCCGCCAACCACAGCAGCTACTACGACGCGCTGATCCTCGTGGAGCTCACCCGGCGGCTGGGGCGCACCTGCCACTTCCTCGTCGACGAGGCCCAGTTCCGGCACCACCGCTTCTTCACCTCGTTCGGTGCCGTGGGGATCAACCTCGACAAGCCCAAGCAGGGCATCCGCGACGCCGCCGCCGTGCTGAAGGAGCCCGGCGATCTGCTGTGGATCTTCCCCCAGGGACGCTACCGACCGCCCCACCTGCGCCCGCTGCAGCTCAAGCCCGGGGTCACCTGGATCCAGCAGCTCTCCGGGGCCACCGTGGTGCCGGTGGCGATGAGCTACGCCTTCCTGCAGGCCGACCGCCCGGCGGGCTTCGTGCGGATCGGCGCCCCCACCGAAGACCTCGAGACCGACCTGGTGGCGCTCCTCGACGCCATCGACGCCGAGGTGGTGGAGCGCAGCACCCAGGCCCTGCCCGCCGACCGCCCCACCCGCTGGCTGTCGTGGCTCGCCGAGACCCTGGAAGATCGGTGATGGCCGAGGTGGTGGTGGTGGGCGCCGGCATGGGCGGACTGGGAGCGGCCATCGCGCTGGCGGCGGCCGGCCGCGAGGTGGTGGTGCTCGAGGCCCACGACCGCCCCGGGGGCAAAGCGGGCCGGATCACCCTCGACGGCGTCGCCTTCGACACCGGGCCGTCGGTGCTCACCATGGTCGACAGCATCGATGCCCTGTTCCGTCTCGCCGGAACCACACTGGCCGACGAGGTGGAGCTGCTGCGCCACGACGTGGTCTTCCGCTACCACTGGCCCGACGGCGTCGCCCTCGACGTGCACTTCGATCCCGACGACACGGTGCGCTCGGTCCGCCGCACCCTCGGCGACCGCGAAGGCGACGAGCTCGCCGCCTTCCTCGCCTACGCCGAGCGGATCTGGTCGGTGGCGGCGCCCGCGTTCGTGTTCGGCGACGCCCCGGGCTTCGGCACCGTGGGTCGGATGATGTGGGAGCTGCGCAGCGCGGGTCCCGCCGGGCTGACCGCCCTCGACCCGTTCCGCAGCATGCACCGCGCCATCACCCGACAGGTCCGCTCGCCCCACCTCCGCGACCTGCTGCTGCGCTACGCCACCTACAACGGCAGCGACCCCCGCACCGCCCCCGCCACCCTGAACTGCATCGCCTGGGTCGAGCTGGGACTCGGCTGCTGGGGGGTGCGCGGTGGGCTGTACGCGCTGGTCCAGGCGCTGGTGCGGGTGGCCGAGGGCCTCGGCGTCACCGTGCGCACCGAGGCGCCCGTGGCCCGGGTGGAGGTGAGCGGAGGTGCGGTCGCCGGCGTCGTCCTCGCCGACGGAGAGCGGGTGCGCGCCGACGCTGTGGTGGCCAATGCCGACGTGGCCCACCTGAGCGCCGATCTGCTCGAGGGGGTACGGCACGGTCTGCGCACCCACGAGCGTCCCCAGAGCACGTCGGGCACCACGCTCCTCGTGCGCCACCAACCCCTGAGGGGCCGCCCACGCCCCGCGCCCCACGAGGTGCTCTTCCCCGACCCCTACGAGCAGGAATTCGCCGACCTGTTCGACGCCGGCCGCGCGCCCGCACAGCCCACCGTCTACGTCTGCCATCCCGATCTGGCCCACGGCTGCGCCACCTGGCCCGACCGTGTGGGGGCCTTCCTTATGGCGAACGAGCCGGCCGTCGTCGACCCCACCGGCAGCGATGCTTCGCTGGGCGACCGGCTGCTGCGCCGGGCCACCGAGCACGGCATGGTGACCGACCCCGAGCTGCTCTGGGCGCGCACCGCGCGCGACCTGGCCACCGCCTACCCGCGCACCGGCGGGGGCCTGTACGGCGCGGCGAGCAACTCGATGTTCGCGGCCTTCCAGCGCCCCGCGAACCGAGTGAAGGCCGTCGGCGGGCTATACCTGGCGTCGGGGTCGGCCCACCCGGGAGGGGGGGTGCCGATGTGCCTGCTCTCGGGGCGTGCCGCTGCACGGGCCCTGCAGGAGGACCAGGGATGAGCGCACTGCTGCTGCTGCTCGGCATCGCCGGCGCCGACGCCCGCGCCCCCGCGGCAGGCCACTACGCCCTCGAGGTGCGGCTCACGTCGTCGACGAAGGCGCCGTTCGTGGGGTGGGTGCAGGCGGTCACCAGCAGCGCGTCGCTGGTGCAGCTCACCGAGGAGGCCGACGGCACGCTGGTGGCCACCCAGACGGCCTGCGACGTGCAGATCGACGGCGGCGCCCCTGCCCGCACCGAGGTGCCCCCGAGCTTCGTCGCGAACCTCCCCGTGCAGCGCTACCCGCTGGAGCTGTCGGCCGCCGCCGACGGTGGGGTGAGCCTCGACGCCGATCCGGGACCGAGCTGGGTGGGCCAGGGCCCCGACGGAGCCCTGCTCGACCACGAGAACGACGGCCACCCCGGGGCCACCGTGTGGGTACAGATCCCGGTCTTCGGGCGGGTGGAGGTGTACGTCAAGCAGCACGCCCACACCCGCCTGCACGGCGCCTGGGCCCACGACCACGCCGAGGGCCGGGTGGAGGTGGTGGCGATGCAGCAACAGACCCTCGGTGCGTCCCACAAGCTGCTGGCCAGCGATCGTCCCACGCGGGTGGTCGACGAAGGCAGCTTCGTGCTCCTCCCGGTGACCGAGCCCACCTGCGAGGCCGCGCGACGGGCCGTGACGAGCCACCACGCGGCCCGTTCGCTATAGAGACCTACGACAGGGATTTGCAAACCGTGTGCATCCTGCGTGCACCCACCCCGAGGACCCCATGAGCACTCCCCAGACCGCCCTCGTGATCGGCAGCGGCTTCGGCGGGCTCGCGATGGCCCTGCGCCTGCAGAGCCTCGGCCTGCAGACCACCGTGGTCGAGCGCCTCGACAAGCCCGGCGGCCGCGCCTACGTGCGCCAGCGCGACGGATTCACCTGGGACATGGGCCCCACGGTGCTCACCGTCCCCCACTTCATCGAAGAGCTGTTCGCGCTGCAGCCCGACGACGCCATGCTCGACCGGCCCGACTTCTCCGACGAGGTGCTCCACGCCGAGCGGGTGCGCGAGGGCGACAGCGGCGGACCGGCCACGCGCGAGTACGTGCACATCCAGCCGATCCTGCCCTTCTACCGAATCTACTTCGACGACGGCACCTACTTCGACTACGACGGCGACCCTGCCTCCACCCGGCGACAGATCGAGGCCATCGAGCCGGCCGACCTCGAGGGCTACGAGCGCTTCCACGCCGACGCCAAGGCCATCTTCGAGCGCGGCTTCCTCGAGCTCGGCTACACCCACTTCGGCGACATGTGGTCGATGCTCAAGGTCGCGCCCGACCTGCTGAAGCTCGACGCGGTCCGCAGCCTGTTCAGCTTCACCTCCCGCTACTTCCGCTCCGACAAGCTGCGGCAGGTGTTCAGCTTCGAGACGCTGCTCGTGGGCGGCAACCCGCTGAAGGTGCCGGCGATCTACGCGATGATCCACTTCGTCGAGAAGACCTGGGGAATCCACTTCGCCCGCGGCGGCACCGGCGCGCTGGTGAACGGCTTCGTGCGCAAGCTCGAAGACCTCGGCGGCGAGCTGCGGTGCAACGCGGGCGTCGAGCGCATCCTCGTCGAAGGCGGGCAGGCCCGGGGGGTGCGCCTCGAAGACGGCACCGAGCTGCACGCCGACATCGTGGTGAGCAACGCCGACGTGGTCACCACCTACACCAAGCTGCTGCGCGACGTGCCGCGCACCTGGATGCCCGACTGGCGCATGAAGCTCATGAAGCAGTCGATGAGCCTGCTGGTGATCTACTTCGGCTTCCGCCAGGACGAAGCCGTCGATCCCCCCCTCGACCTGCAGCACCACAACATCATCCTCGGTCCCCGCTACGAGGGGCTGCTCACCGAGATCTTCGACAAGCTCACCCTTCCCGAGGACTTCAGCCAGTACCTGCACGTCCCCTCGCTCACCGACCCATCCCTGGCACCGGCAGGTCACCACGTGGCCTACACCCTCGTCCCGGTGCCCCACAACGGCTCGGGGATCGACTGGAGCGTGGCGGGCCCGCGGCTCGTCGACACCGTGCTCGGCTTCCTCGACGACCGCGGCTACATCGACAACCTGCGCGAGCGCCTGGTGACCCACGAGTTCATCGACCCGAACTACTTCCAGCACACCCTGCAGAGCCACCTCGGCAACGCCTTCGGCCCCGAGCCCGTGCTGCACCAGTCGGCCTGGTTCCGTCCCCACAACCGCTGCCCCGACGTGAAGAACCTCTACCTCGTGGGGGCGAGCTGCCAGCCGGGCGCCGGCACGCCGAGCGTGATGATGTCGGCGAAGATGACCGCGCGGGTGGTCGCCGAAGACCACGCGCTCCCCCTCGGCAAGCGCGACAGCCACCGCGCCCCCTCCGTCGCAGCGAAGTAGGCGGTCGCCCGCCTCGGCCGTATACTCCGGGCCGGAGGCAGGATGACCTGGCACACCCCCCGCCCGTGGCTCTGTCTGGTGGCGCTCGCCTGCGGCGGGGGCTCCACCGGCAGTGGCGACGACGACGACGACGACGACGACGACGACGCTGCTACGACCGACACGGTGACCGCCGAGCCCCTCGACTGCGCGTGGTTCGAGGGCGACAACTGCTGGCGCGACAGCCAGGACGAGGTGACGGCGAAGTGTCAGCCGCCCGACGAGCAGGGCCTGCTCGACCCGTCCCACACGAGCTGCACGTTCAGCGACGGCACGCGCATCACCTTCGGCGAGCCCCTGAACCTCGACGGCGACGGTCCCGAAGACTGGGACCTCTCGATCATCGGGCCCAGCGGCACCACCTGCCGCATCGTGTCCGACGACGAAGGGCTGATGGTCTCGGTCGACGGGTCCACCACCCGCCAGACGGTCGACGGAATGACCTTCGACATCGAGTGTCCCGACGGCTCGGTCCACGGTCCCGGCGGGCTCGAGCTGATCGAGTGCGGCCTGGAGAACCTGCCCGGCACGGTCTCGTCGTGGACGTCGACGGCGGTTTCGTTCGGGTTCCTGGGCGACGGCCTGTCGTTCTTCTGCGCCGAGGACAGCTGACGAACGATCGACCGGTCAGGCGCCGAGCAGCCGGAGCACCGCCGGCTCCACCTCGGGACCGGCCAGCGCCACGAACACCGTGTCGTCGCCCGCGATGGTGCCGAGCACCCCGTCGATGCCCGACTGATCGATGGTCTGCGCGACCACGGAGGCGAAGGCCAGGTCGGTCTTCACCACCAGCAGGCAGCCACCGGCCGTGGAGGCCGCCGAGTGCACGCGGGAGGCGAGCTCGAGCTCGGGCCCGAGCCGGTAGACCCCGTCGACCTTGCGGGCGCCCAGCGACGTGAGCTCCCGGGAGATGCTGGCCTGGTTCACCCGCCGGCCCGTGCGTGCAGCGATCGCCCGCACCAGCTCGCGCTGCGTGCGAAAGCTGCCGGTGTCGATGAGCTCCTGCAGGACCGATCGCCAAGCCATGGCCGCGGCTAACCGAAGGCCGCGGTCAGGGCTCGATCACCCGGGCACCGGCGGGCACCTCGGCCACGAGGCGCAGCCGACCGCCGAAGGCCACCGACTGGTCGTCCATGCGGGTCCACAGGCGCTCGTCGAGGGGCTCGTCGCTCACCACCGCCAGATCGAGACCGAGCCGCGTGGCCACCCACAGGGCCTCGACGCACGCCCCCGAGCCGTCCCACCGCAGCGCGACCGCCGTGCCCCGAGGGGTGTCGCCCCAGCCAGCGAGCCACTGCGTCGCGCGTCGCACCTCGTCGGTGCGGGCGTCGGCGGCGAGCCACATGCGCTGGGCGACGGCGTGCAGCGGCACGATCTTGGGGTGGGCAGGGGCGGTCATTCGTTCCTCCGATGACGCATACTATGCAGCACGCATCAACGGTACAACCTGTTTTATTGTGGCGCATAGGCGCATATTCTCTGAATGGGCGGGGGAAGCATGCATGCCGAGCGGACGGGCTCGTGCTCGTGGAAGGCTTGAGTGATTGGGCTGCCGCACTGTCGAGGGATGGCGGAGCGGCAGTCCTTCAGCGCCAGGCGAAGGCCGAGGCCGCGGTGATCTCCGCCACGGACCGGTGAGGGGCTGAAGAGGGTGCCCGTCGGACCGGTGAGACATCGAAGAGGGTGTTCGGCGCCCATGGGGACGAAACCGCTACGAGACAAGCTCCACAATGGAGTGCCTGCGCGCCGGCCCCCGGCTCGGACACCCCCTTGGACCCCTCACCGGTTGCGAGGGCACCCTCTTCGACCCCTTACCGGGTCGTTCCTCCCGGGCCGGACGGGCGACCTCGCCGGCCAGAGGGTGATCGAGGCCTCGGCAGCACGCGAAAGCGCCCACGGGGTCGAAGCCCGGCGTGACCGGTGACGACCACCGAGCCCACCCTGGTCGTGGTGGTGGATGATGAGCCCGTTGGCGACGTTGTGGCACCCGGTTGGACGCGACCTGTTGCATCGCAACGTTCGGCCGGCGCGGCCGCGTCCCTGGGCTACATGCGGTGCACGCTGGAGGCCCCATGGACGCTACGTCGCTCACCGAGCTCTTCGACGCCCACTTCCCGGCCCGTGGTGGGCGGGCCGAGCTCACCTTCGTGGAGGTGACCGACGACTACGAGCACCCCACCGCGGTGATGCGCCTGATCACACGCAACGCCGAGGGGATGATCGACAACATCAAGGAGCAGCCCGTGATGGTCTGCTGGACCGACCAGCTCGACGACCCGCGTCTGCCCGCGGTGGTCGAGGGCACGGCCGAGGCGTTCCGCGACGCGGCAGAGCAGGCCGCCCCCGGCAAGATCGACGTGCTGATGCCCAGCGACCTGTGGTTCGGCCCCGAGCTGCTGAAGCTCGAGCGCGCCGAGACCGTGGCCGACTTCGTCGATGCGCTGCTGCGCACGAAGGGTCGCTACGGCAAGATGCTCCCCTGAGCGGTGCTCGAGGTCGCCGACGTTCGGGCGCGTCGAGCCCTGGAGCCCTTCATTCTCCATGGTAAAGACGGAATTTCTCCCGGCGATGGCACCACGACGAGGAGCGAGCCCCTCACCTCCCAGGAGACGTGACCTTGGCAGCCAGGGCGGTACGGCCGGGTCTACCGGAGTCGAATCGGACCCTTCGACGAGGCAAGCGGGGGTGAATCGGACTGCATTCTGTCCTCGCGAGCCTCAGGCGCCGATACGCGGCGTTGGTCGGTGGTACCCAGGCTCGTCCGTGCGCCAGCCCCCCGATTCACCCCCACCAGCCTCTCGCAGGGGGCCGATTCACGCCCCGTAGTCCCGGCCGCCCAGAAGACGTGACCTGCGGAAGACCCACGTCCTCGATCTTGGGGGCCGCCCAGAAGACGTGACCTGCGGAAGACCCACGTCCTCG
>Ga0213839_1002320_pt1 | contig 10781 bp, 5 predicted proteins | sample SWPATP21_FD_160075 | JGI IMG/M metagenome (GOLD analysis project Ga0213839, IMG submission 160075) | Coastal seawater microbial communities from Marineland, Florida, United States - SWPA TP2 #1 | ecosystem: Environmental > Aquatic > Marine > Coastal | place: USA: Florida | collected 2016-08-14 | reverse complement strand
CACGCCGTACCAGCCCCCCCAGTAGGGCCCCCACCCCCAGCCGGGCCCCCACCCCGCGACGGCCGCGGTGCGGACCGAGAAGTCGGTGACCGGACGCACGGACAGCGCCTTTCGCTCGTAGGTGCGCAGCGCACGTGCCAGCTGGGGCGGATCCGCGACCGCCCGCGGGGCCTCGGGAGGACGCGGCCGCCCCGTCGCGTCCGGGGGCAGCGCCAGCGGCCGACCATCGTCGGTGCGCGCGGGTGGTGCCCCCTCGGGCTGCCGTGTGGCCGGGGGGGCTTCGTCCACCGGGATCGCGAGGGGCCCCTCATCGGTGTCCTGCTGGCCGAGCGCCAACCCCACCATGACCGTGCAGCACCACATCATCACCCGCCTCCGGAGTCGGACCATCGGTCCGTTGACCCCTCGCTGACCCGAACGTATCCTCCGCGCCGGAGGTCACGTGAAGGACAGCATCCCCGCCCGCTTTCTAGCCATGTGCGACACACGATCGGATCGCCCCGGCTACCACGTCTTCCGCGACGGTCGCTGGCACGCCACCAGCTGGGGCACCTACGGCAAGCAGGTGCGCGCGGCCGCCAAGTCGCTGATCGCCCTGGGCCTGGAGCCCGGCGGGACCGTGTGCATCCTCGGCTTCAACCGCCCCGAGTGGACCGTGGTCGACCACGCCACGATGGTGGCCGGAGGGGCCCCCGCCGGGATCTACACGACCTGCAGCCCCGAGGAGGTCGCCTACATCGTGCGCCACAGCGAGGCAGCCATCGTCGTGGTGGAGGACCACCCCCAGTACCAGAAGCTCGCCCAGACCCGCGACGAGCTCCCGGGCCTCCAGCACATCGTGCTGATGGACGGCAACCCGCCCGTCCAGGACGACGACACGGTCCTCACCTGGCAGGCCTTCGTCGACGCGGGGGCCGCCATCGACGACAAGACGGTGGACGCGCGGCTCGGGGGCATCACCGAGGACCAGACCGCCACGTACATCTACACGTCGGGCACCACGGGCCCCCCCAAGGCCGTCGAGCTCTCCCACGGCAACCTGGCGTGGACGGCGACCACGGCCTGCCAGATCGCCGACCTGAAGGCCGACGACTGCAGCGTCAGCTACCTGCCCCTCTCCCACATCGCCGAGCAGATGTTCAGCCTCCATGCGCCGGCCACCGTGGGCTACCCCATCTACTTCGCCGAGAGCATCCAGCGGGTCCCCGAGAACCTGCAGTCGGTGCAGCCCACCGTGGTGTTCGGCGTCCCCCGCATCTGGGAGAAGATGCACGCGAAGGTCTCCAGTCGGCTGGCCGAGGCCACCGGCGTGAAGAAGAAGCTGGCCGACTTCGCCGTCCGGACAGGCAAGAAGGTGACCACCCTCAAGAACCACGGCCAGGTCCCCAGCGGCACCCTCGCGCTGAAGTACCGTGTGGCCAACGCCCTCATCTACAAGAAGGTCAAGCCCCTGATGGGCCTCTCACGGGCCCGCCTGTGTGTGTCCGGCGCCGCGCCGATCAGCCGGGAGGTCCTGGAGTTCTTCGCGGGGCTCGACATCCCGATCTACGAGGTCTACGGCCAGTCCGAGGACTGCGGCCCCACGTCGTTCAACCTCCCGGGGCGCACCCGGCTGGGCACCGTGGGCAGGCCCCTGCCCGACACCGAGGTACGCATCGCGGAGGACGGGGAGATCCTCGTGCGGGGGCCCCACGTGTTCAAGGGCTACTTCAAGGATCCCGAAGCCACCGCCGCCACCCTGGTCGACGGCTGGCTCCACACCGGCGACCTCGGGAGCTTCGACGACGAGGGCTACCTGCTGATCACCGGTCGGAAGAAGGACATCATCATCACCGCGGGCGGCAAGAACATCGCCCCCAAGAACATCGAGGCCGCCCTCACCGACCTGACGCTCGTGAGCCAGGCGGTCGTGATCGGCGACCGTCGCAAGTTCCTCTCCGCGCTGGTCACCCTCGATCCCGAGGCGGTCGAGGCCTTCCGGGAGAAGGAGGGCTTCGAGGGCGACGCCCACGAGGCCGACGCCGTGCGTGCCGAGATCCAGCGTGGCATCGACGAGCGCGTCAACCCCCGCTTCGCCCAGGTGGAGCACGTCCGGAAGTTCACGATCCTGCCGAGGGAGCTGTCCATCGACGCCGGCGAGCTCACCCCCACTCTGAAGATCAAGCGACGCATCGTCAACGAGCAGTGGGCCGACACCATCGACGCCATCTACGCGGACTGACTTGCCCCCCACGGGCGGCAGCCGTACGGAGGAAGCGGAGGTCCCGTGCTGACCGTGTTCCTGGCCGACGCCGACGCTACCGAAGCCCTGGGCCGCTCCCTGGGTCGGGCCCTGGGTCCCGGCCACTTCGTGGCGCTGTACGGGGACCTTGGGGCCGGCAAGAGCTGCCTGGCCCGCGGCATCGCCCGGGGCCTCGGGGTCACCGGGCCGGTCCCCTCGCCCACCTACACCCTCGTGGCGGTCTACGAGGAGCTCCCCGTTCCCCTGGCTCACGCCGACTGGTACCGGCTGGCGGACGAGGAGGAGCTCGAGCAGCTGGGCTGGGACGACCTGACCGACGGACGGGTCGTGGTGGTGGAGTGGCCGGGCAACGTCCCCGAGGCCCTCCCCGGCGACCGCCTGGAGGTGGACCTGGTCGACGACGCGGCCGCCGACGGCACCCCGGCGCGACGGGCGACGCTGCGGCCCACGGGCCCACGCCACGAAGCGCTGCTGGCCCACCTTCCATGAGCGATCGCCCCCGCTTCCGACGACGGGACGCGCCCCCGGCCCGAGGCGTCGGGCCTCTGCTGGGCGCCCTGTTCGTGGCCACGGTCCTCGCGGCCCTCGTGGCCGTGATGCGACCGGACCCGTCCACCGCCGCCCTGGTGGAGGTCCAGGGGGACGTCCCGCGGCCGGGCACCTACCTGGTCGACCCGCCCACCCTCGCCGCCGCGCTCCGAGCCGCCGGCGCCGACCCCGCCATCGCCCCCGAGCCCCAGGCGGTCCCCGACGGGTTCCGGGTGCGGGTCGACGGAGGCGAGGTCGAGCTGCTTCCGCCCAGCGACCCGCTCTTGGTGGGGCTCCCCGTCGACGTCAACCAGGCACAGGTCCACGAGCTGATGGCCATTCCCGGGCTGGGGCCCTCCACCGCCGGCGCCATCGTCGCCCACCGGGAGGACCACGGCCCCTTCCCCAACCTCGACGCCCTGAGCAGGGTGTCGGGCCTGGGACCTTCCTCCATCGAGCGGCTACGCCCCTTCCTCATCGTGCCCGACCCCCAGCCCACCCCCGAGCCCGAGCCCGTCGACATCAACCGGGCGACGGCCGACCAGCTGGAGACCCTGCCGGGGATCGGGCCGGTGATGGCCGCCCGCATCGTCGTCGAGCGCGCCGAGGGTGGGCCCTTCGCCACCGTCGACGACCTGCAGCGGGTCCACGGCATCGGACCGGCGCTGGTGGCGGGCCTCGCCAGCGAAGCCATCGCGGGAGCCTCCGAGTGATCTACCTGGACCACAACGCCACCTCGCCGCTGCTGGCGGAGGTCCGGGCCGCCATGGAGCCGTGGTGGGGCGTGCCCACCAACGCCAGCAGCGTGCACCGTGCCGGACAGGAGGCCCGGGCGGCCCTCGAGCTGGCCCGGGGGCAGGTCGCGGCGTTCCTGGGGCGCCCCGCCGCGGGGGTGGTGTTCACCTCGGGGGCCACCGAGGCGAACCAGGCGTGGTGGCATGGGATGTGGCAGCGAGGGGTCCGCAGCTTCGCCACCAGCGCCATCGAGCACCCCTGCGTCCTCGGCGCCGCGGAGCGGGTCCGTCGACAAGGGGGGACGGTGTACCTGTGGCCGGTGGAGCCAGACGGTCGCACCCGGGTCGAGGCGCTGGCCTACGACGTGGGCGCCGTCAGCCTGATGGCTGCGAACCACGAGACCGGCGTGCTCCAGCCCCTCGCCGACGCCCTGGCCACCGGCCTGCCCGTCCACGTCGACGCGACTCAGGCTGCGGGCCGGGTCGAGCTGGACCTGGCCGCGGCCCACGGGGTCGTCATCAGTGGCCACAAGCTCGGCGGGCCTCCCGGGATCGGGGTGCTGTCCCTCCCGGGGAGCGAGGCCTTTCCGACGCTGCTGACGGGGGGGACCCAAGAGCGGGGACGACGGGCGGGGACCGTGAACCTGCCCGGGGCCGTCGGGCTGGGCGTGGCCTGCGCCGTGGCTCGGCGCGAGCGGTCGACCCGCAGGGCGCGCTGGGCACGCCTTCGGGTCGCGCTGGAGTCGGGCCTCGAGGCCCTCGGCGCCCGCGTGGTCGGCGCGGAGGCCCCCCGGGTCCCCCAGACCACCTGCGCCGTGCTTCCGGTGGGCCCCTCCGAGCTGGTCGTCCAGGCCCTCGACCTACGGGGGATCGCGGTGTCCGCCGGCGCCGCCTGCGCCTCGGGAAGCCAGGAGCCCAGCCCGGTGCTGACCGCCATGGGGGACGTCCATCCGGACCGCTCCCTGCGGGTCAGCCTCGGACCCGAGAGCACCCGCGCCGACGTCGACGCCCTGCTGGGCGCCCTCGCCGAGGTACTGCCGGCCCTGGCCGACCTGGAGTAGGCCCGGACTCGACTCGTGCGACGCGTCGGAAGGCCGTCGCCAGATGTCCGCAGGCCGTGGCGCGAGGCTTCAGGCTCCAGACGTCGGGCTACGGCATGCAAGGGCGCAAGACCGGCTTCGAAGGCCGCTGAGGCGCCGCGCCTCTCGGGCAGCGTGGGCCCCATTGCTGCGAGCTGAAGCCCGCAGCCTGACGCCCGAAGCCCCCGAGCGGACTCGGCGCCACGCGTGCAACTGGGAGGCACATCCGGACCTCCGCAGCAGGACTATGGGAGGCGACCCTTGAGGACCTGCCGCACCGAGTCGAGATCGGCCAGCGGTGTGTCGCCGAGGGCCTCGGAGAGCTCGTTGTCGCCGTCGACGGCCTCCGCGAGGATGCGCTCGGCGTCGCCGGCGTGGCCCGCGTCCTGCAGCGCGCAGGCCTTGATGAGCAGCAGCAGGGGCCGCACGTCGATCTCATCGTCGACCAGCAGCGCCGCGACCCCCCGCTCGGCGAGGTGCGAGGCCTCCTGGTAGGCATCCCGTCGCATCGCCAGCTCGGCGAGGCGCAGGTACGCCACCGGCTGGTTCGCATCGAAGTCGAGGGAGCGCTGGTAGTGCTGTGCCGCCTTGTCCTGACGCTGCATCTGGTCGTCGAGGATGCGGCCCTTGGTCATGTACGCCGACTTGACGTCCTCGGGCTCCGTGGCATGGCAGATGATCTGGTTGTAGACGTTGAGCAGGTCGCTCCAAGACCCCCGGTCTTCCTGGACCAGCGCCATGCCCTTGAGGGCCCCGACGTGGTTCGGGTGGAACTCGAGGGCCTTGTTGAAGCGCTTGTAGGACTTCTCGCTGCGGCCAAGGGCCCGCTCCACCAGCCCCAGGTTGGTGTAGGTGGAGGCGATCTGCTCCCGGTCCCCCTGACCCCCGGAGAGCTGCAGGAGCTGCCGGTAGACCTTCTCGGCCTTCGACCACTGCTCCGTCTCCATGTAGAGCGGCCCCACCGCCTGGAGGGTGGCGAGGTGGGTGGGGTTGAGCTCCAGGGCCCGCTCGTAGCGAGGGATGGCCCTCTCGTCTTCGAGCTGCAGCTTCAACATCTCGGCCATGTAGAAGTAGAAGCTCGACAGCTCCATGCGGGTGTCGAAGTCGTCGAGGTCCTGCCCCTTCTCGACCGAGGGCTCCAGCCGCTCGCAGATGGGGAGGGCCTCGTCGAAGCGCCCGGCCTCGAAGAGGTGGGAGGCCATGAAGCGAAGCGCCTCCTCGTGGTCGGTACGGATCGCCAGGACCTCGTTGTAGAAGGAGGCGGCGGCCTCCTTGTCGTGGCGCATCTCCAGCTCGAGCTTGGCCGCGTCGATGAGGGCCTGGACCCGCGTGGCCTCGTCGACGTCGCCGTTGGCCTGCAGGTGCAGGGCACGGACAGCGGCCGACCAGTCGGCGCGGCTCCGGAAGATGGCCTCGAGGCGGCGGGCGGACTCGGCATCCGGCGCCGGGCCAGCGACCGCCTTCTCGAAGAAGTCGATGGCGTCGTCGCGACCGAGCTCCTCCTGGCAGACGATGCCGATGCGGCGCCACAGGGCGATGCGCTCGGCCTCCTCCAGCTGGGGCGCGAGGGCGTCGGCGGCCTCCACGAAGGCTCCCCAGTCTTCCTGAGCCTCGGAGAGCGCCATGAGGTGCTCGAGGGCGTCGCGGTCGGAGGTCGCGACGTCGAGCACGCTGCGCCAGGCATCCATGGCCACGGCCGCGTCGCCGAGGCGCTCCTCGGTGACCGAGGCGATCTCGCGACGCACCGACAGGAGGTGCTCGCCGGTGGCCAGGTTGGCCTCCCGCTGCAGCACCGCGACCAGCCGGGTCCAGTCCTCGTCGGCCGTGGCGAGACGCTTCAGCCCGTCGAGGGCCGCCTGGTGGTCGGTGACGTGATCCAGGGCGTCGAGGTAGGCCTGCTGGGCCGCCTGGTGGTCGTCGCTCTGCTCGTAGACCTCGCCGACCCGCATCTGGTAGCGGGCGGCCTCCTCCGGACCGGCCGCCGTCTCGGCGAGCTCGCGAAGGTAGCCGATGGCCAGGCCCGTCTCTCCCCGAGCCCCGGCGATGCGAGCCAGTGCCTCGGTGATCTCGCGGTCCTCGGGGAGCTCCTCGTGGAGCTGCTTGTACTGCTCCCAGGCCACGTCGGTGCCGGCCAGCTTCTCTGCCAGGATCCAGCGTCGCTTGGCGTCCAGCTGGGTGATCTGCGCCGGGTCCTCGGTGTACTCCCGCCGGAGGGTGAGGGCGTCGTAGACCCCCTGCCAGTCGTGCCCCAGCTCGTGGGTGTGCTCGAGGAGCACCAGGACGGGGAGCAGCTGGGCGACGCTCGCCCCTTCTCCGTCGGCTCCCTCCACGAGGGCATCGAGCTCCTCGCTCAGGACGCGGGCCGCCCCCTTCCCGTCGCCCATGGCGAGGAGGTGGTCCGCCCAGATGCGACGCTGCTCGGGTCGCGCGGCGAAGAGCTCGTCGATGGCCTCGCTGGACCCGATCGCCACGTGGCCACGAGCGACGCCACGGAAGGCTGCGTCGCTGTCGGGCCGTACCTCGAGGGCGATGGCCCACATGTCCTGGGCATGGCCGGTCTGCCCCATGCCGTCGTGCTGCATGGCCGACCAGGCCCCGTAGGCGGCACGCAGCGGGGCCGCGGATGCTTCACGGGCGATGTGCTCGTAGGCCCGCACCATCCCCTCGCGATCCTGACGGCGCTGGGCGACCGTGGACGCACGGCTGCCCACGGCCACGGGGGCGTACCCTTCCTCCACGAGCGTCACGTAGAGCTCGTTGGCGCCGTCGAGGTTGCCAGCGTGGGAGAGGACCCTCGCCCGCTCCAGCCGGTCTTCGGGAGCCGTGAGAGGGGCCAACAGCTTCCCAGCGAGCTCCCAGCCTCCGAGGGTGCAGGCGAGACGGGCAGCAGCCCGCAGCGGGCGCCCCTCCACGTCCCACGACGAGAGGTCCTGGAGGACCTGGGCCGCCTCTTCCCGACGCCCCTGGGCCGCGAGCAGGTCCGCCACGCGCAGGGCGAGCAGCGCATGGGGCGCGTCCGGCGTGCCCACCAGCGACGCCAGGTAGGCCTTGATGAGGCCGTCCTGATCGCCTTCCACCAGACAGCGGACCTCGAGGGCCGCCAGGGCACCCGGATGGTCGGCCCGCACCTGGAGGACCTGGTTCAGGTCCTGGCGCGCCATCGGATCCTGGGGGCCCGAGACGTAGGCAGCAGCCACGCGAAGCCACGCCTGGGCTGCCGGGTCGCTGGCCTCGGTGGCCTGCTGTCGGTACATCGTGCCGATGGCCCGCGGCTCGGCGACGCCGCAGGCCTCCCTCAGGAGCCACCTGGCGGGGAGCAGCTCCCCATCGGCCGCCATGGCGGTCTCGAGGCACGGCCGCGCGGCGGAGGCGTCCCCCACCCTGTCGATCAGGACGCGGGCCGCACGGTAGAGCAGCGAGGCCCGACGGGTGGGATCGGTGGCGGCGGTGCCGGCCACCTTGAGGAAGTCCGCGAGCTCCCGGTAGGCACCGTCGGCGTCGAGGATGGGGCCGAGAGCGGCCAGCGCCGTGGGTTCGTCGGGCACCAGGGAAAGGCAGGCCTCCAGGAGCTCGCGGCGACGGGCCGGCTCCCCGACCGCTGGCCCGACCGTGGCCGCCGCGTTCAGCCAGTGGGCCCGGATCCTCGGGTCGGTCGCGTGTTCGGCGGCCTCGGCCAGCATGTCCTGGAGACCGGTCCAGTCCTCCCGGGCCTGGAGGGCCCGCCACAGTCCGGCGGTGGCGACGTGGCGGATCGAGGCGATGGACGCGGCGCCCAGGACCTCGCGGTAGCTGGCCTCCGCGGACTCCATGTCGCCAGCGGTCTCGGCGATCTCGGCGAGGCGGAGCACGCAGCCGACCCGCTCGGCGTCGGACGTGGCCGCGTCCCGCCGCGAGGCCCAGAAGGACTCCAGGCCCTCCCGGTCGTGATCCGCGGACAACAGGCGGGAGACACCGTCGGCGGCGGGCGCCGCGTGGGGGTCGAGGCGACACGCCTCCCGGTAGGCCTCCAGGGCCCCGGCCGGGTCGCCCATGGCCGTCTCGAGCACCCAGCCATGCCGGAAGGCGGCGAAGGCCCGCGTCTCGTCGTCGGTGTCGAGGCCCCGCTCGAAGGCCAGGGACTGGGCGAGCTCGCTGTGGGCTCCGGTGCGGGACCAGGCGGCCTGGCGCTCCCGCTCCGCGAACACATAGCCAGCCGCCACGGCCGCATCGAAGGCCTCCTGGGCCCGCTCTCCGTCGCCGGCGGCCTGTCGGGCCACGCCTTCCTTGAAGCGCCACCAGCCGGGGTCGGGCTGGTCGTCGCGGGTGGCCTCCCGGTGGTAGAGCTCCGCCAGGGCCCCCGCGTCGGACTGGAGAAGGCGCTCCAGGCGCAGGAAGGCGATGGTGTGGCCCGGCTCGGCCTCCAGGGCGCGCTCCAGGTCCTTCCGAGCCTGGGAGAGTCCCTGGGCGTCGCCCTCCGCCGCAAGCTGCTCGCCGAGGATGCTCCGCTCCACCCGGACGTCGGAGGTGATGCCTCCCTCAGCGAGGTCGGCGAGCTCGCCGAGGGTCTCGATGCGCTCGGCCAGCGAGGCCGTGGCGACGTCGACGCCGGGGTACAGCGCCCGCAGCAGGGCCCGCGAGATGTAGTCGGCGGCGTCGTCGGCAGCCGCCTCGCGAAGCAGCGGAATCGCGTCGTTGGGGCGCCCGAGACCTCGTGAGAGGAGCAGGCTCGCCTCGACCAGGGCGTCGACGCGGGCGCCTCCCTCGGAGCTGTCGGCGAGGCCGCGGAGGGCCTCCACCTGCTCGTCGACCCGTCCCTGCTGCCCGAGGAGCTCGGCGTGGGCGTGGTAGAGGCGTGGGTCCGTGACCCCGGCGGCAATGGCCTCCCGGTAGTGGGACTCGGCTCCCTGGAGGTCGTTGATGCGGCGGTGGTGGATGTGGCCCGCCTCGAACATCAGGCGACCGCGGCCCGCGGCGTCGACGTAGGCTGCAGCCCCCGCGAGGGTCGCGGCGGACGCGCGCCAGCCCTCTTCGGTGCCCCTGGGGGTGTAGCGGGTCCGTGGGACGGGCGCAGGCCCTGGAGGGCCCGCCTCCCGCGCCATGGCTGGAGGTGGCGTCTGCACGCGCGCAGGGCTCGGGTCCGACGTGCGGACCAGGGGCGCTTCCTCCGCCGTGGGAAAGGCATCGCCGTAGACCGCGTCGGACTCGGAGACCGGTGGCTCCGGTGCCTTGGCCACCTCGGTCAGGTCGCCGTGCCCAACGGGGGCGGCGATCTCCACCGTCTCTGCGTCGGCATCGTCGGGCGGCTCCACGGGCTCGTCGACCTCCATCGTGGGGGGCCGGTCGACGTCGGCATCGGGCGCGGGTCCCTTCGGGGGCTTGCTCGCAGGGCTCGGCTGGGGCGGCAGCGTGGGCACCGACGAGAACACCAGCGTAGGGGCCTGGGCCAGGTTGGAGATGTCCTTGGGGGCTTCGGAGACCTTGTCGGACCAGCCGTCGCCACCTGGCGCCGGCGTCGCCGTGCGGATCGAGGGGTCCACCGGCGGGGCGGGCGGCGGAGCCACGGGGATCTGCTCCCCCGTCTTCTCGGGCGCACCGAGCTCGTCGACCGGGGACGCCCCCTGGACGCCCTGCGCCACCTTCATGGCGTCGCCATCGTCGACTTCGTTTTCGGGGGGAATGGAGTCTCGGGTGTCGTCGCCCAGCCACTCGGCGTCGTCTCCGAAGAAATCAGCAGCCGCGTCCCTGTTCTGGTCCTTCTTCCCCACGCTCGACTCCCATGTGGAGCGTAGGAATAGCACCTCGTCCACGCCATCGATAGCCCGCCGCCCAGCAGCCCAGCAGGAAGGCCGTCTGCGCGCGGTCCGCGCCATGTCCAGGGAGTGTCAGGACGGCGCGGCGCAGCCCCCCGGTGGCGCTACGGGCTCCCTCCCCTCGTCGCTCCTGGGAGTGCCTGAGGGGCGGCCCCCCTCATGGCTGGATCCCTCGTGGCCAGGTTGTAGGGGTCCAGAGGGGTCGGCCCCCCTCATGGCCTGTGTCGGGGCGGTCCAACTCGTGGCGTGTCGTAGAGGTGCCGGAGGGGGCGGGCCCCCTCATGGCCTGTGTCGGCGCGGTCCATGTGAGTTCGTAGGGGTGCCGGAGGGGGCGGGCCCCCTCATGGCCCGTGTCGGGGCGGTCCAACTCGTGGCGTGTCGTAGGGGTGCCGGAGGGGGCGGGCCCCCT
>Ga0213839_1002319_pt1 | contig 10787 bp, 9 predicted proteins | sample SWPATP21_FD_160075 | JGI IMG/M metagenome (GOLD analysis project Ga0213839, IMG submission 160075) | Coastal seawater microbial communities from Marineland, Florida, United States - SWPA TP2 #1 | ecosystem: Environmental > Aquatic > Marine > Coastal | place: USA: Florida | collected 2016-08-14 | reverse complement strand
TTCGCTGTTCGTTCGTTCAGCCAGCCAGCCAGCCAGCTCCGCACGAACTCACTCACTCACCACTCACTCACTCACTCACCCACGCAGTCACTCACTGTCAGTCAGTCAGTCAGTCAGTGTCAGCGCATTGTTACATCAACTTGCGGTCCATTTGTTGGTATTGTTGTACATTATAAATCCTGAATTTGAGATACTGAGGTACAGTATATTACGGAATTGAACGTGAAGTACGATGAGGGAATATGAGGGACATTGAAAGAAATGAAGGATAGGTACTGAGTTAAGTACTGAGAAAATAGTTGTTTTTTGCCCTTGCCCCGTCCCACACCCAACTCCACAACTCCACACGCACTCCACCGCTGAACACACACACAATAAAGGTCTGTCCTTCCGGCCGCTCTTTGCTATCCATTTTGAACTTTCGCTCTGCCCGCATTTAACCCCTACAAAGTGACTACAATCCACCATTGAAATCCGAATGCTAATACTGTACATTGAAAAAATCACTGACATCGAGGAGCAATTCAAACAAACGGCAGTGCGTGGTGGTGAGTGGGGTAGTGCGGCGGCTTTACGCTGTGAGTGCTGAGAGTGGCTGGGCGCTGGGCGCTGCTGAGTCTCGCTCACTCACTCACTCGTTCACTCACTCACTCACCCGAGCTGTGAGCTGTGTGTGAGTTTGAGTGATGCGACTCGTGTGCGGCAGATTGGGAGAATCAGTCGGCTCTCGCCTTGCTGTCAACTCCGAGTACATGTGAATATAGCGCTGTCGTGAGTGCAAACCCTAATAAACTGAACACTATGCGTTACCATGCACGCACTGAGTTTAGATGAACAGCAAGAGACTGTGAACAGTAACTAATTGAAGTAGTTACTATAGGGTACAACAACGTATCACAATATCGAATTGACAAATGTACATCAAAATTACATTTTGTGTTGTCGTGGAATCGAATCGTGGAATCGTGAATCCTGGTGGGAAGGGAGGGTGCAGTGAGGGCAGATTCAAACCAAGCCTGTATGATTCTTCGTCGTTAGCCGTCAGCCAGCCAGCCGTCAGTCAGCTGCTGCAGGAATGAAGAAGGGCGACTTCGACGAGTTCGATGTTGTTCGTTCATTGTTCGTTCGGCGGCAGTTTGCTGCTTCCTTCGTCGGTGCGCGCCTTCGCGCCTTCGCCCTTCGCCGCTGCATGGTTCGTATTTCGATCGAGCGATCGAGCGTTCGTTCGATCGAGCACGCTACCACGCCACCGTTCTTCGTTGTTCGTGCAGAAGTTTACTACACCGTCATGAGCAGCGCACGCATATGACTGAGAGGCCGTCCCTCCGACCGAAGTTGCTGTTTGCAAAGGTGTTCGACGTGTCTTGACACACACACACACACACACAACCTTAAGGAACTCTGTGTCGCAAGATCAAGAGAGAAGTTACTGGGGGCGATGTGCCGAGGTTATCGCCGTTCGTCACACCACAGGCAAAGTTCGTCGCTGCAATGGAGTGTAGGAGGATTCGTCAAACTTCTCACAAGAATATCGACGTGTGAAATGAAAATAACGTGAAATCATCATTGGTAATTGGTACTTTGTTGCATCTGCGCAAACGGGACGGAACATCGATTGCGAGCCCCATACTATGGTTGGTGTCCGTGCCATGTTAGCCGGAAGCTTCTGGTGTCTGGATCCAACACGCGCGGTGTAAACAGCCATTGGCAATTCACGTGATGCCTCGCCAGAACCAACCCGTTGGGTTGCCAAATCCACGGCTCAAGGAATGCTGTGATTTACATCCTGCCGGAGGGCGAGTTTGCAACTTTTGCTACCAGAATGCTGTGCTTCAGTGCTTGGCAAGTTTGCCATGGGAGAGACGCATGCTCCCGACTGGAAAGCTGCAAGCAAACTTCTGGGACGTCATGAGAGTTCTCACGGGAACGGACGGACAAAAAGCGCGGAGCGCGGTCCCGGATTTCATTGTCGGTCGTGGAATTGAGCTTGATGAGCAGTTCAAAGAAGGAGCCTTTCGAAATTGTCATGGCCAAGTTGCGATTCGACAATGTGATGCTGGTGAATATTTTATTCAGTTGATTGATGAAATGTTTCGTTCCGATGAATCTCGAAGCCCTTTCAACTTTGTCATGGACGTCCAGCACTTTGAAACTCGGGACATTGGACTATACGGTGTGGAGCAGCTTGATTCGAAGTTCGTGATGTCTGCCAAAGAAACGCATAGCCTGTTGATAGTTGAGCCTGTCTCAAAGGACCTGAATGACTGCATCTCCGCGTCGTACGATGAGCGCCACGTCGTGAAGGAGACAAAGGCTCATAAGCTCCGTCAATACACACGTTATCGAATAAGAGATGTTGTGAAGCAAAAGCAGGCCACAATCATGGCCCCAGCGCCAAGGTTTTTAGGTGTATACATAAAGCGCATTGTATCCCGCAGCACGACGACTCAGCGGAATGCCGGTGATAGTCACAACAAGGATACACGCATCGTGGAAATTCCACTCGATAGTTTTCATTTGGAGAGGAAAAGTAGTTTCAACTACCACTGCGTGGGGATTGTTTGCCATGCCGGCCAGTCAATTCACAGTGGTCATTACGTCGCTTACGTTCGGCGCGGCCGTAACTGGTTCCTGTGCGATGACGCCAACATCACATTAGTTTCCGCACATGACAGCAACGGCATGTTTCAGCCCCTCAATGGTGGGCAAACATGACCGCAACGCGTTTCTATATTGTTCAGCTGTCATTATCCTCGATAATCTTCATGTTTGGTTATGTAGGCAGGGACCATATACCGTACATCGCAATGTTTTGTTCCGATGGCAGCGACACATTGTCGTCTGCTGGCCCGGAAACATTGCAAGCTGAAATATCCGATGGCAACGAACGCAACCACGTGCCCACCACTGGTGTGACGTTAGCCGTCGCAGGATCTACGAGCCGCGTTGGCACGCCACGTCCCCAGCCATGTCGAAAATGCGCTCAGCTTACGAAGGAATTGAGTGATTTGAAAGTGCAAGTTTTACAAGCAGAGGAATCGCGAGATCGATTCGGGCGCGAGGCGCGCAGTCTTCGAGATGAGCTGCCTCTGTTCCAAGAATCTGTAGAGGAAAAGGATCGAGAAATAGAACACTTAAAGCATCAAGTGGAGGACATGCGAGAGAGTTACGCGTCTGAGGTACGAGATCTGCGACACCAGGTGTCCCACCTGCGCGAATTATTTTCCGAATCACAGCATAACAAAGCACTGGCGGAGCAGTCGGTAAAGTATTTTGTGTTCGAGCGACTAGTGTGAGTGGAGGGTTCGTCGCTTATTTGATTTGTTCGGTGCACAGAATCAAACGTTGCAAGAGCACGTGCGGATTCTGGAGAAAAGATTTCAGGACATTGATCGCGTTCGCGCAGCCGACAAGAAAAAGATGCAGGCTCAAAAGAAGAAGCACAAGGAGCTTCTTACCACGCAAGATGCGCTGCATCGAGAAGTGAGCAAATATAGACGAATGGCAGCTGACTCGCAGCGTTGGCAGGTTTGTTGAGGTGCTTGCAGTGGGCACCGATGGCCAGTTAGCTCTTCTCTTCTGCTGTGTTCGCCGCATAGTCCCGTTTCGAGAAACTTGCGGCAGAAAATCAAGAGCTGCAGGTGCGTCACCGCGATAGGCAGCACTCTCGTATTTGCACTTGTGACGTGTGGTCGAGTCATGTTTCTATTTTCGTTGTATCTGTTGTGTCAGACCGCAGTGGATCGGCTGAGTCAATCTCTGGTTCAGAGTCGACATGCCCGTCACCACGAAAGTAAGTTGCAGCGCCATGAATTGATGCCTCCGGGCGTCAACTCTCGAGTTCGCGATCCAGTGGATTATACCTCCTCTGGATTTGCCGTTGGCGTTCATCGCCCCAACTTGGCTTCGCGCGGTGCAATGCGATACTCGACTGACACGCGGAGGCATGAACGCCAAAACGCATGGCGGTAAAGTCACGCAAAAAGCAAATACCAAACAACCTATGGAGCAACTGTTTTTGAAAATTATAATATTAACTGCCCTCGATGGTGGTCAGTCATCATGGCATACACGCAACATCATTCAGACGCAATGGCGCAAATATCATTGATCCCGCTGGTACCAGCGCACAAAGCCATCGGCTCCACTCGAAAGGAGCTCACCACCATGCTTGCGTTGTTGCAACCCAGTGATCTCGCCAAGATGGGCCTGTGCGACCTTTTGAGTCGCAGTCGGCAACTTATCACCCGACGATGCAGTTGCAGTTTTGCGCAAGTCCCAAACTTTCAAATCACCATCTGACGAGCCAGACAGCAGCAAATGGGAATTGTTGACTTGGTCAAGAAGTAATGACGACACAGCACTTCCGTGTGCACTGGGAAACCTAAAGTCACACCCAGCTCCATTGCCCGTTCGACCACCGGAAGTGCTACTAGCAGTGGATTGCTTCGTGCGGACATCCCAACATAAAATATCCCCTGATTCATGTCCTGAAAATACTAATCCAGTCGTAGGGTCACTAACCACCGTGTAAGGGTGTAAGTCAACTGGGCGTGCGGCATCTGGGTTTAGTGTTGCGACACGTCGTCCAGTTTCCAGGTCAAAGTGGATGAGCGTCGATGTATCAAACGCAACCACACAACCACCTGCAGCTGAACTCTCTAAAAACGCGGCAGCTGTTGGGTTTGGAGTTGCTGCGGAGACCTGGGATTCAAACGCAAAACGATGCAACAAGCCTTGCGCGGAATTGGCCGAGCCAGCAGCTGTCGCTGCATGCTCGTGTTGCAGAAATCTGTGAACGTCGAAAAAGCTGACAAACCCATCAGCACCCACGCACAGGGTCTCTCCACTATTTCTACTACGCGGAACTATACTCCACACAATGTCCGAATGTGTTCTGATCTGCGTCGATGTAAATGGTGACCAATCCGATTCGTCCTCAGTGGAACTACCAGCTGCGCCAATTCGCCAAACGTTGATGGCGGGGTCGAGACCGGCACTAAGCACAAATCCACCGCTTCCCTCTCCTCCGCCTTCACTGGGCACGTATGCCGCCGCGTACACAGGGCCCGAAGCGGCACCACGCAGCACGCGCAGGCACTGTGGTGTCGAGTTGGAGGTGCCGCTTTTTTGCGACGGCATTGACCACAACTTCACTAAGCCGTCATCGCCACTGGTGAGAACGCGACGTCCATCGCAGCAGGCATGAAGCGTGCGAATAGGGCCCAAATGAGCTTGAAAAACGTTTTGGGCTGAGAAGATGGCCTGCGACTTTTGCGCACCCGCAGAAAGATGCTTGCTCTGATTGTTGCTGATGCTGCGTCGCTTCTCAGCCAGCTCACGCTGATACGCTGACAGTTTGGCATGCGCAGACGCTCCTTTCGATGTATTTTGGATCATAAGACGCTGTATGTCATCCAACGCCTTGTCCGACATGTTTTCGATTTGAGACAGATCAGTGTTCCGCGAGCCAGCACTGTTGCTCCGTTTGCGGAACACAGCGTCTGCGGACACGGGCCGGTCTCCTTTGTCCTTTGGACTACTGGCTCCGCTGTGACTCCCTACCCCTGTGTCTGCTTCATCCAAACCAAAAGTTTCCAGAAATTGTTTCAGAATCGAGTTTCGCCGCAGCGATCCTTTGAATAGAGAACTTTTGAGGCGACCGCCGAAAGTACTGTACTTCTTGTCTGGACTGAGGCCGGCGAGCGCAGACGCCTTCGAATCATTCGTACCCGCGGCAAAGCCGCCAGAGTGAGAAGTTCGAATTGTACCACCAGCCCTGCTTGGCGATGATGTCGCCGAAGCAGTGTTGTTACTGCGTTGCCGCGCGACTTCGGCCTCCAGTTCTCGAATGCGTTGCTGGAGTTTGATCCGTTCTCGACTCCAAGCAAGTTTCTCTTTTTCGTATTTGGTGAAGTACGTTTGCAGAGTGAGCATGGCTTTGGCGACAGCAGGCGCCTTCGGGCTCTGCGCGTGACCTTCGGCCATTGTGATGTTGCGAGTTGGGAACCTGGCTGCACCAAGACTGCGCGACACAGTTCCGAGCGTCCACGGACAGACTGACACAGTTGCAGCTGTTGTCACATCGTGGTCTCAAATTCACACTTAAAAAAGTGAAAAAAAGCAGCGAGTTGTTGTAGTTGGATTGGGAGCTCTGTGTTTTGAGTTCGACAAGGAGTACATATTACACCGGAGACACACATACTGACCGTTCTTTCGCCGGCACGTCCCTGTGCCCCACATGCGCGGTTCGCCACGTTCTGCACTCACTGACACTTGCACCAGCCGCCACAACACAAAGCACCAAAACACCACACCACCAAAGCACCAAAGCGCCACACCGCCGCACACCACACACCACATTACCGTCACGACAGAAGCAACAGAGTGACGAAGCAAACGCGTCAACGTCGCTACGCAGCACCGCAGTGTTGATGGCAATAAGAAATAGCACTGCGTCCACGCGGCATCGAGTCGACGAACCAACGCAGGAAAGCATCAAGCCATTGATCGACGAAGAAATGGAGCAATGACACATGCACACCAACACGCGTCAACGAAGCAACGCAACGAACACACCACAACAAATAACACACTCAGTACTATACATACATACATGAGATACATCAACGCAGCAACTATCTAGCGAAGCAACAACGAATCAAGCAACAACGAATCAACAACGAAAGCAACGAACGAACAAACGAACGAACGAACAAACGAACGAACAAACAAACGAACGAACAAACAAACGAACGAACGCACGAAGTTGTGTTGTGATCTATCTCGCGTGGCAGACAGAGACAGCGTGTGCTGACTGCTGACTGCTACAGTGGGCTGAGTGAGTGAGTGAGTGAGTGAGTGAGTGAGTGAGTGAGTGTGGTGGATGTCGTCTGTCGTCTGTCTGTCTGGCTGTCTGATTTTCGTGAGTGAGTGAGTGAGCGCTGGGGCGTTGGGCGTTGAGAACGAGTGAGTGACACTGTGCGTGAGGGAGTCGATTGACTGGATAGTGAGTGCTGAGTGAGTGAGTGAGATGACGCAGCCACCCACCACTCACATCACTCACTTCATTCACTCACTGTCAGTCAGTCAGTCAGTCAGTCAGTCACATTGTTGGAATCGCTGTGCTCAGTGAGTGAGTGAGTGAGTGAGTGGGTGAGTGAGTGAGTGGACGGCTGCGGCTGCGGTGGGCAGTGGTGGACGGACCGCTGACTGAGGTTCGGATTTGGAATTTGGAATTTGGAATTTGGAATTTGGAATTTGGAATTTGGACTTTATGAGATCGTTCGTTGAAATAGACATACAGTACTGTGAAATATGCTTTAGTGGGCAGGGTATGAATGAATGTATCAGTGAAATTAACAGTGCTTCAATAGTTGAAAATTGAAAGTTGAATTTTGGAACTTCGATTGAACTTTTGACTTCTGAACTGAACTTTTGGAACTTGGAATTTGTTTTGGGAAAGTAAGTCGCAGGTCACTCACAGTCTCACTGTCAGGCCTCCAGCCGCCAGCCAGCCGGCCCCATCTCAGTCCAGGACAGGGGCATTAAATCAATTGTGATATCACAAGTACTAGGTACTGGTCATAGTACTTCGAGTACAGCACTCGTATTAGTACTACAAGTACAAGTAAGATACCGAAGTACTGAATAAAGCAGAATAGAATGAAGATGGTTGTTCGTTCGTTGGTTCGTCGTTACTCTGCGCCGCCGCCGTTGTTGGTGTGTGGTGGTCGGTGGTCGATGGTCGACGTCGTTGGTCGTTGGATCGTCGTCCGGTACGTCGCTGCAGTCTTGCGACGGACGAAGCACGCGAAGAACGTGACGCTGGCAACTCTCGGATACCGGACAATGAAAGTGCCGTGGAGCACGTAGGAAGCACAGATTCATCAGAGGAAGCAGCCATGGGTGCGGGGATGATTTTGGGGATCCACTAGGAGATGGCATGAAAGGGCCGAAACTTGTGGAAGATCGTCATGTCCGCCAAACATGACTTGGTGACGCGTTGTTGGATTGATGTCACGCGTCGTACTATCCCCACCCCACGTTGATGGCTGTACAAATCACACCACCAAAACTGTGAACTGGAGTTCAAACACAAATCTGTTTGATGCCCAGCGCAAGAAACTCGATATTGAATTCTGAGACAGGCTTCTACTTTGACCACAAAGTATTTGAATTTTGGCGTGTTTGCTGCCAACAGCAAGCCTCGATGTAGTGCTGTTTGGGAACACGCGGCAGGTTGGTGCAGGGTTGCTCCAGCCAATCTGCCTGATCGTAGTGTGTTCGGGAACCTTGTCGGAGAAAGGAAAACGTTTGTTAATCTTTCATTGCTGAGCGCAAGCAACCGGAACAATGTCGGGTGAAGACGAAGACATGGCGTTGGAAGGGTTGTCGGATGTGGCAAAAATATTAAAGAAGGCGAACAAAGGTGCACCTGTCAAAGGACTCGGATATGCACCCAAAAGAGTGAAAGACATGAAAGCCGCTAACGTCGATGTTCAGCGTATTTTGAAAACCATGGTTGATCCAACGAAGCTGTCGTTGGTGCAGTTGCAGGAAGAACTAGCACGACGTGGACTTCGTATCAATGCTGGAACACTGGGACATAGGTACCAATTGGTAGGACGCCTTCAATTGGACAATCTTCAAAAAGCAACAGAAATCGCAGAGCGTGGATTGCCAGAGGAAGGAATGGAATGGGCTGTCAAAAAGACTTTACTCGACAAATGGCGAGACGAACAAGCTATCAACGACCGCGCCGAGAGAACGAAAAAGTGGACCGAGCTGAAGAAGAAAACAACAAGCGCGAAGTATGAAGCTGCTCTCAAAATTGCCAAGGTTGTTGATCCCGATAAGGACTACAAAGAGTTGAAGTTAACTCTGCCGGAACTCAAAGACACAATTTTCAAAATTATTGACAAAAACTTGAAAGAAATAGCAGCTGCCGAACGTGCTCACAAGGAAGAATTGAAACGTTACAATGAGTATTGGCTGAAGCGTGAAACTGAAGATGCTGGTGAGGTATATGTTGAAGAGGACCTTCAAGAGGCCGAGCGCCGCAAGGAAAAAAAGTCTCTCGTTGCAACCGCGCAAGCACTGATAACATCACTCGAGGCTGTTAAGTATGCAAAGAAGTGCTTGAAACGTGCCGAAGAAGCTGTGAAGAAACTTCAGCAGAAACGTCAAGCCGAACTGGATGCCAGGGAATTGCAGACGCTTGGTCCTGTGCGCTGGGATAAGGTTACTATTACGCTCTGTCGCGTGCAGCTGCAGCGAGCCATGACAACCAGTGTCCGATTTGAAGTTGACGACAACAGCTCTGAGTGCTTGAACAAGGTAGGTTGTATGTTGAAAGCCTTCGTCGTCGGCTGTCTCTAAGTCTCACCAGGCCGGTTTTTGCGTGCTTGTTTTGCGATTTTATATTTTTTTAGGTGGTGGGTCCCGCAGAATTTCGGACTGATACATGTTCCAACACGACCACTCCGCGGTATATCAACTCACAGTTTGAATTTCAATTGACGAACGAGTTGAGCGCAACAACACCAGGATTACAACTGCACATCTTTGTTGACGAAGCAAAATTAGGGTCCGGGAGAAACATAGAATACCACCCGGTTGCTCAAGTGTCTGTAGACCTGCGATCGGTTGGCAAACTGGTTCGCGACGCAACCAAACCTGGGTTTCTTTGGCTACAGTTCAAACCAGTGAGCGGTGGTGGAGGAGACAGCTCGGTGGTGTGTTCCATGTCACATTTGAACAGCACTGGTGTGTGCTTTGATGTTTGACATTGCAAAATTGCCATTGTGTGATGCTAATAGTCTCCCCGCGTCGCGGATGCCCTCCTCTTCATACGTGGACCCTCTGAACACTTCACGTCATCGAAATCTATGCGTGACATTCTTAACAAAGAGTTGCGCTTACGAGAATGGCAGCAAGGGGATGGCTTCAATTATCACTACAATCGCATCAAAAGTTTGACCGTTTTTGATCAAACGGCAAACACACTTCGAAACTACGAATGCAGCGCACGATCCGTCAATTGGGGTCAGTACTTTGAACACGAATTCACGGACAAACGAGGCACAGTGCACCACCATAGTTTTGCGACTTGTGACGCAGAAAACAGAATTGCATTGTGGGATATCGATACTGGCGAGTGCATCCAAGTATTCGAGCGGCGCGGATTCGACGCTGGCCAAGCGGCCGCCACACGTGCATCTCAGCAGCAAATGGACCAAGTGAATGGGCACACAGGCCCTGTGAACGGATGCCTCTTTTTGCCAGCTTCATCGCCGGAGGACCATAAGCCACCTCACCACTCGGAGTTGAAAGTTAAACGTGAAGCTGCCCAAGACCCTGAGGATGGTGATGATGACATGGATTCCTTCAACAGCGACGAAACTCTGTCGTCGTCCTCGGACCTGGATGCTCTCTCGCCGTCGTCGAGTGAGAGCGAGAGTGAAGATGAGCCATCCCTGGACAGCAAATCGTCAAAACGCGATGATACGCACAAGAAAGGTGTCAGCAATGCAGATCCAGATGCCAACGATACACATCACTTGTTGTCGTGGTCTGCGGATGGTACCATTAAAGTTTGGGGCCTTTCGTCAGGCAGGGTGCTGTTCACACTGACCGGACATGGTGGTGCCGTGACACAGGTACAACATGTATTTGATGCTGCAAACTCGTAACTTTTTTGTCCCTTGCGTTTTTGGTACTGACCCAGCACTTCCATTGTGTAGGCTGTTCTGGCTCCCAACGGTGCACTGATTGCCTCTTCATCA
>Ga0213839_1002317_pt1 | contig 10796 bp, 9 predicted proteins | sample SWPATP21_FD_160075 | JGI IMG/M metagenome (GOLD analysis project Ga0213839, IMG submission 160075) | Coastal seawater microbial communities from Marineland, Florida, United States - SWPA TP2 #1 | ecosystem: Environmental > Aquatic > Marine > Coastal | place: USA: Florida | collected 2016-08-14 | reverse complement strand
TTGAAACATCATCCTGAGGATATTCAGGGGTACCACGCCCACATCTATTTTGACGCGGAAACTGAGACGCAGGCGCGAAGCTTGATTGAACGGGTTGCAGAGCGGTTTGCGGTAACCGTTGGTCGTGTTCATTGTCGACCTGTAGGCCCTCATCCTTGCTGGAGTTGTCAGCTAGCCTTTGGCCCTGAGCTATTTGCTGAGCTCATGCCTTGGCTTATTCTGAATCGGCAAGGGCTGGTCGTATTTACCCATCCCTTGACCGGCGATGATCTTGCAGATCATACAGACTATGTAGTCTGGCTGGGCGAAGCCCAGCCGCTGGATCTATCCGTATTTCACTGAGTTTTTCTGGCTTATTGTTTAAGTGGGTGGTCTGCAGGCAACTGTCGGTCAATCCAGAGCGCCAGTTTGTGCTTCATGCGTGGCTCATCCTCTTGGCCTTTGGCCAGAGGGGTTATCAGTTGGTCATGCACCAATAGCTTATAGAGATACTTAACTTTAGTGCCGGCGGAATCGGTTGCTTCAAACTCGCCTACGCCACGTGACTTCGCATATACCGCACCAACACGCAGTGCTTCTTTCACCAGCAAGGCTTCATTTTTCAGTTTTGCCATAACGCCTCCTTTCTCTAAGCTTTTTACCAGCCGGGTGGTTTACTTACTGTAACTGCCTTAGCAGGCCGATTCCCAGCTGTTTCATCTGTTGTTTTATCCACTGGCTTCGATCCCTCGTGTAAGCCGATGGGCGGTCAACATGAAATCGGTAAGGGTTGGGTAGGACCGCAGCCAGGCGTGCGGCCTGCGTGTTGGCCAGTTTGGCCGCAGGTCTTTTGAAATAGTGGTGGGCAGCGGCTTCGACGCCGTACACACCGGGACCGAATTCAACAATATTCAGGTATAGCTCCAGAATACGTTGTTTTCCCAGTATCAATTCCATCCAACCGGTAAACCAGAGTTCCAGTCCTTTGCGTATGTAGCTACGGGCAGGCCATAAAAACAGGTTCTTCGCGGTCTGTTGACTCAACGTACTGGCGCCACGTAATCGCTTACCCTGTTGGCGGGCATTAACCGCTTGCTCGATGGCCTGCAGATCGATGCCATAGTGGTGAGGGAATTTCTGATCTTCGGCTGCGATAACCGCTAACTGCATCGCCTTTGATATCTTGTCTAACGGTACCCACTGTTGTTGTGCTTGTGCGGGGTAGGTCGGTGGTGGTGACAGTTGACGATGCAGTTGCCAGGCCCAAATCGGTGGATTGGTAAATCGTAACGCGCTCACCAGCAGCACTGACAACAGCACAAACGCCAGTGCTCCATAGAGCAGAGCTTTTCGAAGTAAGGCAAACAATGTGGGTCAATACCTGTGGGTCATGATGTCATGGCAGTATATCAGTCAATCTTATCGATGCAGCGAGGAGCATTGTATGACTGCGGGCTCTGGTATCGTTTCGTTCGTCAGCTGATCTCAACAATTTCATAGTCAGTGAAGCCTCCACGTTCAGGTAGGCTGACCTCATCGCCCAGATAACGTTCGAGTAGTCGCTGGCCAACCGGTGTTTCAGGGGTGATCAATACGACTTCAACAGTGTGGCTGCGTAGCTTGATGCCACCTTGCGCCGGGCCGAGGAAAAAGTAACGGCGGTTTCCGGTCAGATCTTCTACTCCGATCAATGCCCCGAGGTTGATCGCATCATCGTTCTTAAAGTCTCGTAATGGAAATTGCTGATACAGACTGAGCGCATGCTGCAGGGCTTCCACGCGCATCGACTGACCATGCGCAAGATAGGCATTTTCCAGCCCTAACGTATCGTACTGAGTTTCGGCGACGCTTTCCGCATGGGTCGCATTGCTGTGCGCTTCATCTGCTGCTTGTAAAGCATTTGCCAGACTTTGCTCAAGGTTGCTAAGTACTTCGTCAATCAGGAGTTGCTTATTCATGCGACCGTTGGTATCTCAAGGTATGTTGTTCACATTTTGCTTTGACTGTCTGGGCGACTGCAATAGCTGGTTAGTACGTGATTTTAAGCAGGGTGATGCAACGCAAAGTTCAGATTCACACACAAAAGTATCTAAGCCCTGCTGGTATGGCGGGCTGTCGAGGGAGGGGCAGATGGCGAATAAATTGACGTTGGCAGAGTGGCAGGAACGGGCTTCACAAGTGCAGTTTAACGGGCGGGCATTTATCAATGGAGAGTATTGCGACGCTGCGGATGGAGAAACCTTTCCTAGCATTAATCCGGCAACAGGCGATGCGTTGGGTGAAGTTTCCAGCTGTGATAAGGCGGATGCCGACATTGCGGTTGAGGTTGCGCGTCGTGCGTTCAAATCCGGTAGTTGGGCTGAGCCTGCGGTGCGAAAGAAAGTACTGCTTAAGCTGGCGCAGCTGATCTCGCAGCACCGGGAAGAGTTGGCGTTGTTGGAAACGCTGGATATGGGAAAAGGGATCTCCGACAGCTTCAATGTTGATATTCCATCGGCGGCTGCCTGCGTACGTTGGAATGCAGAAGCCATTGATAAGGTTTATGGTGAGGTGGCGCCGACATCCGCCAGCAAATTGGGAATAGTGGTGCGTGAACCCTTAGGTGTTGTCGCAGCTATCGTACCCTGGAATTTCCCGTTGCTAATGGCGTGCTGGAAGATTGCGCCTGCATTGGCTGCTGGAAATGCGGTGATCCTGAAGCCCTCCGAAAAATCTCCGCTGACTGCCATTCGGTTGGCGGGGCTAGCGCAACAAGCAGGAGTGCCAGATGGTATTTTCCAGGTGTTACCTGGGTTTGGTCATACAGTTGGGAAGGCGTTGGCATTGCATATGGATGTAAACGCTATAGCGTTTACCGGTTCAACTAATGTTGGCAAGCAGCTTATTCAATATGCTGGTCAATCCAACATGAAGCGCACCTTTATGGAATGTGGAGGTAAAAGTCCCAACATTGTATGCGCAGATGCTGAGAATCTGGATCGCGTTGCCAAGGCTGCTGCTTCGGCCATTTTTTACAATCAGGGGGAGGTGTGTATCGCGGCCTCCCGATTGTTGGTTGAAAACAGCATCAAAGATACGTTTATCGAAAAAGTCATGTCGCATGCCGGTAAGTTCCAGCCGGGCAATCCACTTGATCCTGCCTCTCGTATGGGGGCAATTGTTGATGACCTGCAGCTTGATCGTGTTTTGGGGTATATCGGTAAAGGTTGCGAAGAGGGCGCCAGCCTGAAGCTTGGCGGTCAACAGTTAGACTCCGAGGCAGGGGGCTACTTTATCGGCCCTACGGTGTTTGATGATGTGACACCGCAAATGACGATCGCTAAAGAAGAGATATTTGGACCGGTTCTGACCGTTATCGGTTTCGATACCTTGGAGGAAGCGATCGAGATTGCTAACGATACCGTCTACGGCCTCGCTGCCGCTGTCTGGACAGCGAACATCAACAAGGCACTGAAGGCGTCCCGGACCTTGGAGTCTGGCCAAGTGTTTATCAATAACTATGGCGGTGGAGATATGAGTGTGCCTTTCGGGGGCATGAAACAATCCGGGAACGGACGTGATAAGTCGATCCATTCTTTGAAAGAGTATTCAGAACTGAAAACCATCTGGATTGAAATCCAGTAGTTACGCTCCTCGGTGGCAGGCTTCCGGGTATTTTATTCGGGTCTGTCATCGAGGGCGGGCTTCTTCATGTGTCGCTCGATTGCAGTTGTAGCGCCCAAGCTTGAATTAGGACGCTTTAGCGCAATTACAATTGCGCTATCTCAATGATTGATTAGCCCTGAATCTTGGTACAATTGCGCCATCTCTTGTAGCTACCCGCTACACTCGCCGATAGACCACAAGTCAGTTCGGTTGGGATTCGCCTTATCTGGCGCTTACCAGTTTATATTCAGGAGCTTACCATGCTGCTAAAGACGACTTCAGTTGCGACACTCGCACTCTCTATGGCCGTTAGTCTGGCCAGTCACGCCACCGATACTCTTAAAATAGGCATTGCCGGCCCTTTTAGTGGCGCGGTTTCCCCCTACGGTATGATGCAGCTGCAAGGCGCTCATGCGGCTATTGATCAAGTAAATAAGAACGGCGGTATACACGGAAAACTGCTTGAAGCTGTTGAGTACGACGATGGTTGTGAACCAAAGCAGGCTGTAACGGTTGCTAACCGTGTTATCAATGATGGGATCCACTATCTGGTCGGACACCTCTGCTCAAGTTCTACCCAGCCTGCCACTGATATCTACAAAGATGAAAATGTTCTGGTGATTACCGGTTCAACAAATCCTGCGATTACCAGTCGTGGATACCCAATGGTGTTTCGCACCATTGGTCTGGATTCTGAGCAAGGACAAACCGCAGCAAACTATATTGCGGACGTCGTTAAACCTGAGCGCATCGCTATCATTCATGATAAGCAGCAGTATGGCAAAGGGATTGCCCTGATCGTACGCGATCAGCTTAAAGCGAAAGGGATTGAGGTGGTTAGCACCGATGGTGTTAACAGCGGTGAAAAAGACTTTACTGCCCTGATTACCAAGCTAAAACGCGCGGGCGTCGATTTTGTGTACTACGGCGGTTACCACCCGGAACTGGCCCTGATTATGCGCCAGGCGAAGGCCGCTGACTTCACACCTGGTTATATGGGACCGGAAGGGCTGGGGAATAAAGACATTGCTTTCCTGGCCGGTGATGCGGTCGAAGGGTTACTGGTGACGTTGCCGACGCGGTACGACCTGTTGGAGCGCAACCGTACCGTGGTGAATAAGCTTAAGTCGCAAGGAATTGACCCGAGCGGACCATTTATCTGGACCAGCTTTGCTGCGGTTGAGGCCTTAACTCAGGCAATAGAACAAGCTGGTAGTGATGATCCTAAGAAAGCGGCTCAAGTGTTGCGTAACGCCACCATTGATACCGCAATAGGGCCATTAAGCTGGGATGAAAACGGGGATCTAAACGGATTTGCGTTTGGGGTTTATCGCTGGCATCAAGATGGTACCGGAACACCGGCTAGTCAGTAGTCATTCGCGTCGGCGCAGTCTCATGATCGAGACTGCGCTTTCAAATCCCTTCTCCAAAACATGCTTGGTTAAATTTTGTTCAGGCTGGAGTGTCTTGCAAGATTCAAAACAGGCGATTGACGTCACATCTCTGAACAAAAACCAATTAAAACCGTTTTTTCCAAAGAGAGCCTGTGTTAGCTTCTCGAATGGGCTGATTTTTTGTATCTATCGATATAACGAAGTCATTAACCCACCATAAAAAAAACAACAGGAATAACCCATGACACTCACTAAAAAAACCTTCGCTACGCTTGCGCTGTCTATGGCTGTCAGCATGGCCACCCACGCCGCTGATACGTTGAAGATCGGTATCGCCGGTCCAATGACAGGTACCGTATCCCAGTACGGCGATATGCAGTTTCAGGGTACCCACGCTGCAATTGAATTGATCAACAAGGCCGGTGGCATTAACGGCACGATGATCGAAGCGGTTGAGTACGATGATGTATGCGACCCGAAACAGGCGGTTGCCGTAGCCAACAAAGTAGTGAATGACGGCGTACAGTATGTTGTCGGTCACCTTTGCTCCAGCTCTACTCAGCCTGCGACAGATGTCTACGAAGAAGAGGGCGTACTGGCGGTAACTTGCTCGACCAACCCGTCTATCACCGCACGCGGCTATGAGATGATCTTCCGTACGATTGGTCTGGACTCTGATCAGGGACCAACGGCCGGCCGCTACATCATTGATAACGTTAAACCTAAGCGTGTAGCGATCATTCACGACAAGCAGCAATACGGCGAAGGTATTGCAATGTCCGTTCGTGAAACACTGGTTGCCGGTGGTGTCGAAGTCGTTGTGACTGAAGGTGTTACAGCGGGCGATAAAGACTTCTCTTCTTTGATTACCAAGCTGAAGCGTGAAAACGTAGATTTCGTATACTACGGCGGTTACCACCCAGAGCTGGGCCTGATCATGCGTCAGTCTCACGCAACAGGCTTCAAGCCGACCTTTATGGGTCCAGAAGCGGTGGGTAATAAAGAGGTCTCCGCAATTGGCGGTGAGGCTTCTGAAGGATTGTTGGTTACCCTGCCGGCGCGCTACGACCTGCTGCCGAAGAACAAGGCAGTGGTTGATCTGATGAAATCTAAAGGCCAGGATCCAACCGGCCCGTTCGTATGGACCAGTGTGGCAGCCGTACAGGCAATGGTTGATGTTATGCGCCGTGTAGGCACTGATGATGCGTCCAAGGTTGCTGAAGGTCTGCGTGGAAATACCATCGATACTGCGATGGGACCGCTGACATGGGACGAGAAGGGTGATCTGGTAGGTTTCGAGTTCGGAATCTACGAATGGCACGCTGACGGTACCGGCTCTCAGCTGTAAGCATTTCCCCTTTCTTATTTGGTACCAGAATGGCAGCTTCGGCTGCCATTTTTTGTGCCTGTGATGAAATAATGCATGGTGTTCTTAAATGACTGTCGCGAACATTATTGATGCATCGAAGAAGCGAGTCTCGTTAGGAGTTCTTGTAGTGATCACTGATTTAGTGATATCAATTGCATAGCATATCTGTTTGAATAGATTGATCTGATAGGCTGTTTTCGTTAAATGCTAAGGGCATGTTAAACAGCACGAAATATTGCGTTTGAAGTGGTAATGAAAAGATGGATAAAGCGCAGCAAATTGATGCGCTGTTGCGTTCGATGGGCGTGCTCAAACAGCAGTTGAGCACCGAGATTCGCAAACTTAATCAGGGACGGGGCTCTAATGCTGATGTAAACGAGTTATATCAGCTGCTGCGCAGTGATGGAGAGCAGCTGGAGCAGTTGCTTGCGAAACGGCGTGAACAGTTAGACGATACCGAACTTGCGTTCGACCTTCATACTGATGAAGAGGAGTTGCTGGAGCACTACCGCTGTTATGTCTGCGATGAGCCAGTGACGGCAGCGCTCTGGGAGCCAGACCCGAAGATGATTCGTTGTTTGATGTGCCGCGATGATCATTAAGGTGTATATCGATTAGCAACAAAATAATTTTTAAATATTTATATTTTTGTATTGCTTTCGAAAATCATATCTGTAGAATACGCCTCCGTTGCTGAAGCAACAGCCACAGCGTCCCATTCGTCTAGTGGCCTAGGACACCGCCCTTTCACGGCGGTAACAGGGGTTCGAACCCCCTATGGGACGCCATTTGCGGGAATAGCTCAGTTGGTAGAGCACGACCTTGCCAAGGTCGGGGTCGCGAGTTCGAATCTCGTTTCCCGCTCCACTTCTCTTAAAGGGAAGTGAGAAAGAAACCAGCCTAAGGCTGGTTTTTTTACGTCTGCAGGTTGGGAAAGTGGAGCATATGGGCCGCGAAGCTACGCGCCCCGGATCTAATCTCGTTTCCCGCTCCAAATTCAGAGAGAACCAGCCTAGTGCTGGTTTTTTCGTATTTGCGGTACGAAAAGAGACGCATTCGGCTCACGAAGCTACGCGCCCCGGTCCGAGATCTCGTTTCCCGCTCCAATCTCTGCAGAGAGATAAGAGAGAACCAGCCATAAGTGCTGGTTTTTTTGTGACTGAAGTTTGGGAAAGTGGAGCACGGGGGGCGCGAAGCTACGCGCCCCGGACTAGACGTCCCCATCTAATCTCGTTTCCCGCTCCAATCTCCTAGAGAGATAAAAGAAAACCAGCCATAAGTGCTGGTTTTTTTGTGTCTGGAATTTGGAATGTCAGAGCATATGGGCTGCAAAGCTGCGCGCGCTGAACCCGGCGCCCACGATCGAATCCCGTTTCCTGCTCCATTTCTCTTAAAAGAAAGGGGAAAATAAGTCAGCCTAAGTGCTGGCTTTCAGTGCCTTGGATCCTGTGTGCCTAGGGCTGGACACGTCACAAGCTAAATGAGCCGTTGATGAAACGCTGATATGTGGTCCGCGTTCAGAAGAGGAGTCTTAACCGCAATGAATGGGTCTGGCTACTTGCTTGATGTTTTAAAGTAGGGGGGGCATCGCTGTAGAGATCAGATACGCTGTACCCTCTAGTGAATGGGTACAGCGGTATCCGGTGTTAGCTGGCGAAGTCTTTTTTTGCGGCACCTTTTTTACGTGTAGGTGGGTTATGAGCCGCGACAGTACAGTTTCGTCCGTTCTCTTTTGCCGCGTATAGTGCTGTATCAGCGGCTTTCATGACTTGTAATGGGTTCTCATGCTCTTCGGTTTTCTCACTTACGCCGATGCTGATAGCGACATGAACAACCTCAGTTTCGCTGGCTGAATTACGATGCTGACGACCCTCGTCGTTATCCTTCGGGCGGTCCTTGCTGCGGATATGCATCTGATAGTTGGCAATGCGTTCGCGAACCTCTTCCAGGTATACCAGGCACTCTTCTTCGCTTTTTCCTGCGAACACTACCGTAAATTCTTCACCACCGTAGCGGAATGCCTTACCACCCCCGCCGACCTTGTTAATCTGACTGGCCACCATACGGAGGACCTGATCGCCAATATCATGGCCATAGGTATCGTTAAACTTTTTGAAGTGATCGACATCCATCATGGCAACAGAGTATTTGCGACCCAGTGTCGCGAACTTTGCCATCAACGCTCTTCGAGCCGGGATGCCTGTCAGCTCATCGAGGTAAGCCATGCTATGGGATGTCTGAACAACCGAGATGCAGAGAGCGATCAGTGCTGCAGACACGAACAGCGACGAGATAAGCGGCTTGTCGAACAGTGCCAGCAAGATCGCAGCGGAGAGTAGGGAAGCCAGCATCGCTGCTTCAGTGTGAGTCTTGCGGAAATACAGAGCCAAAAGCACTGGTGCCAGAGCCAGTATGAATACAATGGTGGCAGCTTCACTGAGATAGAAGTTATGGAACAGCATCTCGAGCATCATCATTGGTAGGTCAGATAGCAGATAGCTCAGGCTGCGGTTTTGCCAGGCGATGTATAACGTCAGGTAGCCTGTGATAACCACTGCAATGCGAATAAGCCCCATTGGTGTAACGAGGCCGCGCTCACGGTATAGAGCAATCAGACCAGTATTCAGAGGTAAAAGTATCGAAAGCAGGCTGAAAAGCACATAGGTGTGGGCGTTATCAAGCGAGGTCTGTAGGCCGGTCTGGATCAGAAAATAAGCGCAACAGAGATTCAGGGCGCCGAGCACAACGTGGCTACGGTTAAAGCTATAACCCAGCAGTGCCGCAACCAGCGTCAAAATGTAGGGAATAAGCGCTATAACTGTCTGGTATTCAGTCGCCAGCCCTGCGACGGTGTTCAGTAAAAAGGCCGCGCCCGAAAGCAATAATATGGCGGGTAGCAAAAGCCAGAAAAAGCGAACAGCCAATTGGATTTCCTATAACCGATTCGGCGAAAACAGAGCCGCAAGTCTACCATAACAAGCGTTTGAAGATCTTGATTGGTCCGTGCTTTTAGCCGCAATCTTTACCTGATACCGTCAGCGTTAAGCCTGTTGTTTCATTTCAGAAGTTAGTTTTCAGTGGGTCTGCCCTCGAAACGGAGAGCAGACGTGCTACAGGGGGTCACTTTGTTGGGTGGAGATCTTTGAAACCAGCGAGACGTGCAAATGTAAAAGCCGGGCACCAGCCACTGAAAGCAGATTGCAGAAGGCTGGCGCCGATAACGGCGGTGATGATCAGGATGGTCATCGGTGCGCCGAAGAATAAAACTGTGGCAACAGTACCCAAAATCAGGCTGCCAGCGATGATGTGCACGCCCTGATGGGTACTCATGCCATTGACCGAACAGCTTTCAGCTTTCAGTCCTAACGCCCGGAAGATAGTGACGGCTGGACACCAGCGTGTAAATCCTGACTGAAGCAGATTTAGCCCCACAAAGCCGGTCAGGTAATACCATGACGGATCAAGGGTGTAGCCGAGCGTGAGACTGATCAATACGACAGAGCCTGCCATGAGTCTTAGTGCTGCGTTAATTGTCATTGAGTGTTCCTCAGATCTTTCGAAAAGAGATCTTTATATCATTAATCTCTAATATATCATATCTCCCGTTTTTGCTGCTGTTGCAACGAGCCTCCTGTGTGGCTGCGCGGTATGCTAAGGTCTAGACGATGGAAAATGTTAGTTAACTAACAATGGCTTGCATAATGAATCCCTGTGGTCTTTTCTGTTTAGCAGTGAGAGTCAGAAATCTGGAGTAGGCGATGTTCAAACGAATACTGGTTCACCTTGACCCGACAAGCGATAAAAATGGATGGATTTCCAAGTTGGTGCCATTGGCCGTCAGTTTTGGGGCCCATGTAGAACTGTTTACTTGTGGCTATAGCCGTTCGCTGAAGCAGAGCCATATGTTTGACAAGTCAGGTGAAACTCATGCCGAGCACAGTTTTATAAAGCAGTGCGAAAATCGCCTCGAAAAACTGACGAGCCCTCTGACGCTGGCTGGAGTCGAAGTCGGCGTTGATGCTGTATGGGATAGCAATACAGTTGACGGCATATTGCAGAAGGCTGATCGCTACGATGCGGATCTGGTGATTTGTGAACTGACTGACCACAATATACTGCAACGGCTGTTGGGCGAGATGGAGGCCGAGCTGGCGCGCCGCTGCAAACGGCCGCTCTTGTTAATGCGGGAGCGTCACTGGAATGAAACGCCAATTATTGCGGCTGGGCTGGATCCTTTCCACGAAGATAATGAACCGCACCCGTTGGATCATCATATCCTGGCAGCGTTGGCCGAATTTACCAATCCCCTGAACGCTGTTCCCAGGGTGTTGCATAGCATTCACACACTTCCCCACTCCGCGATCTTCGATGAGCATGTGGTGACGGACTACCATGCCCTTAAAGAGCCT
>Ga0213839_1002316_pt1 | contig 10797 bp, 9 predicted proteins | sample SWPATP21_FD_160075 | JGI IMG/M metagenome (GOLD analysis project Ga0213839, IMG submission 160075) | Coastal seawater microbial communities from Marineland, Florida, United States - SWPA TP2 #1 | ecosystem: Environmental > Aquatic > Marine > Coastal | place: USA: Florida | collected 2016-08-14 | reverse complement strand
CGAGCTCGCGGCCCTGCAGCCAGCGCGGCGACGCCAGCGAGCGGCGGGCGTGCCACTGGGCGCGCTCGGTGAGCTGCACCAGCCGTGGCCCGACGAGGGCGCGCCAGCCGTCGTCGTGCACCCAGAGCACGCACAGCACCAGCGTGAGCAGCTGGAAGAAGCCGTAGTTGCCCGTGAGCAGCAGCATGCCGAGCACCACGACGAAGCCGGCAGCGCCGAGCAGCCGCCCGGGGCGCCCGGCGAACACCGCCAGCGGCAGGAGCAGCTCGATGCCCACGGTGGCGAAGGTCTCGAGGCGGTGCCATGCCTCGGGCAGGTGGTGGGCGTACCAGGACAGCCCGTTGGGCAGGGGCTGGGTCTCGTAGTGGTAGGTCATGGCCAGGCCGTCCCACCAGCCGGGGTCGCCGCTGGCCAGCTTCACCGCCCCCGACAGCCACATGAGCTTCACCAGCAGCAGGCGCACGAGCCACACCCCCACCACGCTGGGCTCCCGGGCCGACCAGGGCGTGAACCGGGCCACGAACAGCGCGGTGAACAGGGTCTCGGTGAGCAGGGTGTCCCACTGGAAGCCCAGGAAGCGCTGCGCCACGGTGCTCACCGACAGGTAGCAGGCCCAGGTGACGAGCAGCAGGGGACCCTCGGCCGGCAGGCCCACGGTCAGTCCCAGCGCGGCGAGCATGCCGAGACCGATCACCGGCCACAGCGCGCCCGGGGCCCACCACAACAGCGTGGGCGCGCGCCACACGGCGCCGTCGCCGAGCCTGGCCCCCACGCCGTCGAGCCAGGCCCGGTAGGGCAGCAGGCCCTGGTCGCCGATGAGCCCCTCGGCCTGCACGGCGAAGGAGACCCAGGCGATCAGCGTGACGAGCCCCAGCAGGCGCAGGAAGAGCCAGCGGGCGAGCGCGTGGTTCGTGGACGGCGCCTCTTCCATGTCAGGGGTCTTCGACGTAGCGCATCCATCCGTCGTCGCCGGTGACCCAGCGGCCGCAGACGTGGTCGCCGTCGATGCGCACCAGGGTGCCGTCGAGGCACTGCTTCCAGCCCTCGCCGGGGCCTCCGTCCATGGGGATCGGCAGCTGCTGGGGCCGGGGACCCTCGCGGATCCAGCTGCGCCAGGCGCGGTCCATTCCCGACAGGCCGCCGGGGTAGGTCTCGTCGGCGGCGGCGGCGGCCCGTGCGTAGCTGCCGGTGCTGCTGGCGACGAGCACGTTGCCCAGGGTGCGCTTGCCGGCGTCGGTGGACAGCAGGAAGCCGCAGATGCTCCAGCCGATGCCGTACTCGGGGCCGCCGGTCGGCGTGGGCGGCAGCTGCCCCCACACCTCGGGACGCCCCAGCAGGGTGTCGATGGGGGGCAGCGCATCGACGTGCTGCTGCAGCCAGCCCACGAGCCGTGGGTTGGGACGCATCCACACCGCGTTGCCCTCGGTCACCGCGGTCTCGGCGGCCTCGGCGCAGCCCTCGCGCAGGTAGATGGGCACCCGGCCCGCCCCCCCGAGCGCCATCAGGTAGTGGGTCATCTCGTGCAGGAAGGTGCCGCGGAACTTCTCGGTGCTCTCGTTCTTCCACACCACGCCCTCGCCCCGGAAGGGCGAGAAGTAGCCGAGGGTGGGCTGGGTCATTCCCAGCGCGCGGGCCTCGGCGTCGTAGCGGCTGCGGCTGGCGATGAGCCGGATGTTCACCACGGCGGTCTCGGGCAGGGCCAGCCCGAGGTCGCCGCGGAAGAGGTGGTAGATGCGGCCGGCGGCCCGCTGCACCGCGCGCTCGGTGTCGGCGTTGAGCGAGTAGTCGGTGGCGGTCACCCGCAGGTCGAGCTCGCCCGTGGCCGCCAGCGCCACGCCCACCAGCCAGGTCAGAAGCAACTGGGCACCGACTGGGGCGTGTTGCCCGCGAGGTTCGCCATCTGCAGGTACTCGCGGTCCCAGAAGCACAGGTCGTCGGCCTTGGCGAGGTAGCCGAACTGGTAGAGCGTCTCGTTGTCGTCTTCCTGGGCCAGGATCCGCTCGCCCCCCGTCCAGTTCAGATCGGCGTGGCGGGCGGCGACGATGGGCGCCGCCTCGGCGATGGTGGCGTCGGCGGCGATGAGCTGGTCGCTGGGGTCGCCTCCTTCGGCGAAGGTGACCGCCGCCCCGAACACCTCGGCGGCGAAGCGCGCGCGCAGCGAGGTGATCCGAAGCCCCTCGGCTACCTCGACGAACCAGCGCTCGTCGCGGTCGGGCACCTGGTCGGCGAGAGCGCCGAGGTCGTCGGCCAGCGACAGCAGCTGGTCGACGCGGGTGGCCATCTCGTCGAGCTCGGCCGGCGTCATCTCGCCGATCTCGCCGAACGACGGCCGGTCGGGCTGGCTGACGATGCCCTGGGTGTCGCCGAAGTCGATGATCGCCTCGCGGCCCCCGAGGTAGGCGGCGAGGCGCTGCTCGATGAGGGCTTCGTGCTGGCGGTCGGCGGCGGCGACGATGGCGTCTTCGAGGGCCTGCCCGTCGTCGCCGAACGGGGTGAACCACGTGTCGACCTCGTCGGCATAGCTGCCCGGCAGCTCGTAGTTCATGCGCAGGGTGGCGATGTCGTTCTGCCAGTAGCCCCACTCCCAGCCCGACGAGAAGAGCACGTGGTCTTGCAGGGCGCCCTCCCCGGCCTGGGCGCGGATCTGGTCGAGGTCGTGGAACCGGCTGCGGATGTACAGCGGCAGGTAGGTGGGCACGTTGATGTCGAAGGCCACCCAGTAGGCCGACTCGGGGAAGTAGCCGACGGGCTCGCCGGCTTCGAGCGCGTCGAGCAGGTAGTCGCGGTGCTCGTCGAACTCTTCGTGGAGGTAGGCGAGGCCTGCGTCCTCGAAGAGGTTGTAGTACATCACCGTGTGGATCCACGGCGTGGCGCCCAGCTTGGTGCCCAGGAAGTAGTAGAGCAGCTCCTCGCCCTCGTACTCCACCCGCAGGTCGTCGTAGTTGCCCACGTGGATGACGGTGGTGACGTCGACGCTGGGCTCGACCTCGCGCATCAGCTCGACCGCCGCGGTGCCGGCGGCGACGAACACGTCGGGCTCTTCGCCGGAGAACTCGCCGAACGACAGGTTGAGCAGGTCGACGCCGGGGGCCAGCAGCGTCTCGATGCGGCCACGCGCGCCCTCGGGGTCGAACGTCGAGGTGTCTTCGAGGTCGAAGGCGCTCTGCAGGTTGGCGCCGCCGAACAGCTGCACCCCGAGGCCGGTGGTCATCCCGCGGGCGTGGGCGTAGTCGACGAGCTCGGTGGTGTAGGCCTCCCAGGCCGGGTCGCCGCCGGTGATGTCGTCGAGCGCGACCCACTGGATGTGGTTGCCGCGGTTCTTCACGACCCAGTCGATGGTGCGCTTGGCGCGGTCTTCGCCGCTGGCCGAGCCGGGCTCCCAGAAGTCGTAGAAGCCCTCGATGGGGTGCAGCGTGTGCATGTGCAGGCCGCGACGAGCGATCGCGGGGGTGTGGTCGACGCCGAAGCCCGAGCGGTCGAGCGCCAGCGCGTCGGGCACGTGGGTGCGCTGGGGATGGAAGTAGCGGATGCCCGCCGCCTCGGCGATGTCGGCCGCGCCGTACTGCAGGGCGGTGACGTCGCTGCCGTGCACCACCAGCTCGGCCCCCAGGTCTTCCACCCGGTAGCAGCCGGCGACGCAGTTCAGGTCGAGCTGGAACGACACCACCACGCCGTCGTCGTCGCGGGTGCCCACCCGCAGATCCGGGTGCCCCGTGAACGCGACGAAGTCGTCGAACAGCGCGGGGTGCTCGGCGGGCGGCACGAAGACCACGACGCTGTCGTCGACCGTGGAGGTGGACGACGAGGGCACGTCGGAGCTCTCGCTACCGCTGCGACAGGCGAGGAGGGAGAGGACGGCGAAGAGCAGCATGTCGGCTCCGAGAGAGGCTCGGAGGTAACCCGACAGGGGGGATCAGAGGGTGTAGAGCCAGGCGGCCGAGAGGCCGAAGGCGAGTCCGAGGAAGGTGAGGCGGACCCCCTCGGCGTAGCGACGGGCCACGGGGTCGGTGGTCATGGGAGGGCTCCCGAAAGGTAGGTTCATTCGTCAGCGTCACATACCCGTCACAGAACCGCAACTCAGGCGCGATGTAAGTGGCGACTCCCGTCGGCTGCGCGGCGGCTCGGCGGTTTGCTGAAGAGACGCATTAAAGGCTGGCTATGCTTCGTGGTGGGCCCGGGGTTCTCGGCGGATCCGGAACGTGCATTTTTTTGTCCCACCCGGGTGGCCAGGGCCTGTCACGACCCTCAGCTCAGCAGAGCGACCACCTCGTCGGGGCGCTGGGCCCGGAGGAGCTCGCCGTCGACGGTCACCTCCAGCGCGGTCGCCAGGGGACCCACCAGCTGGCGGGCTGCCTCGTCGACCGAGGGGCAGCGGACCAGGTGGTCGGCCACGCGGGTCATCACCGACGGGTCGAAGCCGCAGGGATGGATGGTGGCGAACCGCTGCAAGTCGGCGGTGAGGTTCAGCGCCAGTCCATGCCAGGTGACCCAGCGGCGGCAGGCGATGCCGATGGAGCACACCTTCTGGGGCGGCCCAGCGGGGGCAGGCAGCCAGACACCGGTGTTCCGCTCGTCGCGGACGGGCGCGAGCCCCCACGTCGACAGCAAGGAGATCACGGCGTCTTCGAGGCTGTGCAGGTGCAGATGGAGATCGGCGCGCCGCCCCTCCAGCTTCACGAGGGGGTAGGCCACGAGCTGTCCAGGACCATGCCAGGTGGCGTCGCCGCCACGCTCGATGGGCACCACGGGCACGTCGCCCGGGTTCACCAGCGACCCCTCGGCCCCCTTCTTGCGGCCCAGCGTGATCACCTCACGGTGCTCGAGCAGCAGCACCACGTCGGGCACCTCGCCGCGATGCCGGCGGTCGACGAGCTCGGCCTGCAGCGCGTGGGTCTCGCGGTAGTCGGCGGGCGCGGTGAGGAGGACGAAGCGGGCCATGCCCTACAGGCCCAGGTCGCGCAGGCACTCCTGGAGCACCGAGGTGACGTGGTCGCGGCTGCCCTGCCCGTCGACGGTGACGATGCGGTCGCCGCGCTCGCGGAGCCTCGCCAGCACGCGGTGGTAGCTGTCGCGGATGGCCTCGAGCCGGCCCTGCTCCTCGAACAGCTCCTTGGCCTCGCCGCGGGCATCGATGCGCGCCATGCTCACCTCGGCCGGCACGTCGACGAACAAGGTGAGGTGGGGGACGCGGAAGTCGGCGTTGAGCTGCCACACCCTGTCGAGGGGAAGCGCCAGCGACTGGTAGGCCAGCGAGCTGTGCAGGTAGCGGTCGCAGAGCACCACCTCGCCGCGCCCGAGCGCCGGCTCGATCTCGCGAGCGAGGTGGTCGGCGCGGTCGGCCGCGAACATCCACGGCAGGGTGGTGGGGCTCGGCGACCCCGGCTCGCGGCGCAGGGTGGACCGGATCAGCCGCCCGACGGGGCCGTCGCTGGGCTCGGCGGTGGTGTGCACGGTGTGGCCGCGCTCGCTGAGCCAGGCGGCCAGGCGCTGCTTCTGGGTGGACGTGCCGGAGCCGTCGAGGCCTTCGAGGACGAGGAACATCCGCAGCCGCTATCCTGCCCAGCGCGGAGGTGCGGATGATGGGGCTGGGGACGAGCGAGTGGATCGGCCTCGGGATGTTCGTGGTCTTCCTCGGGGTAGGCATGGTCGTGGTGCTGGTGCAGGTGCTCGCCACCCGGGCGCGGGTCGCCGCCTTCGCCGAGCGCGGCTGGACCTACCAGGAGCACCCGCGGGGCTACGAGGTGTCAGGGGGCACGGTGGTGCCGTGGACCCTGGAGGTGAAGGGGGGGCGGAGCAGCACCACCTCGGGCACGTCGTTCGGCACCACGTGGACCGCGCCGGCGGAGCCCACCGACGACGCCGTGCTGGTGGGCCCCAAGCTCGACCTGCCGGCGGCGATGGCCGTGCTCGGCGGAGGCATGGTGCAGTTCCTGCTCCGCATGGTGCTCGGCGACCGCGCGAGCGAGCTCGTGGGGGCCGACGAGGTGGCGGTGGGCTCCGACACCTTCCGGGCCCGGTTCACGGTGATCAGCACGTCGCAGGAGGCCGCCGAGGCGCTGCTCACCGACGACGTGCAGGCGCGCCTTCTCGCCAGCAATCTCGAGCAGCTCGTGGTGCTGCGGTGGCGCGACGAGCTGCAGCTGCGCTGTCGCCAGGGTCTGTGGACCGGCGAGCAGGTGGACGGGCTGGTGGGCCTCGGCGAAGGCGTGGCCGAGGCCTGCGGCTACTGAAGCACCCAGGTGTTCTCGGCGGGGCCGAAGCCGATGGCCTTGCGGCCGAGCTCGGGCACGTCGAAGAACACCGTGCCGTCGGCGGCGTAGGGCACCTCGACCTCGATGGGTCGCGCGGCGAGGAAGTCGCCGACGGCGTCGTTGAGGAGCTCGTCGCCGAGATCGAGCATCACGTCGGCCGACAGGTCGAACTGGATGTGGGCCTCGATGGTGTCGCCGCCGGGCACGTAGCGCCAGTCGCCGTTGTCGAGGTCGCCGTCGAGGGCCGCCTCGCCGATCCCCACGAGATCGTCGACCGAGGGGACGAGGTCGTCGAAGGAGTCGACGTCGTCGGCCTCGTCGGCCTGGCACGAGCCCTCGGCGTCGGTGGTGGGCGTGCAGTCCTCCTGGTCGGGGTCGCAGAACGAGATGCAGGCGCGGCCGAGGTTCTGGTCGTCGTAGACGTTCATGCCGAGCAGGATCTCGACCAGCGGGATCGGGATCTTCTTGTTCGGGTTCGACATGTCGAACACGAGATCGAAGCTGTAGATGAGATCGTTCTTCCGTGGCTTGGAGCCCAGCGGTGCGCACGGATCGACGCCGTAGACCGAGTCGACGGTCTCGTTGCACTGCCAGCTCACCAGCTCTTCGACCTCGGGGGCCTGCAGCAGATCGACCCGGTTCAGGGCGGCCTCGGGGGGCTCCACCCCGTCGGCGATGTCGTCGAGAACCTCACAACCTGCGAGGGTCGTGCCCCCAAGGATCGCCAGCAGCGTCCGCTTCATCTGTCCCTCCAGCACCGTTCACAGTGTGACCTGGGACCGACGCTCGTCACAACCTCCCATTCACCCTGGCGGGGTTTGTTACGGCGCGAACATGGCAACCGGTGTGGTCGGCGCGACCTCGAAGCTGGGCGGTCTCGTGGTGGACGGCCTGCGTGCGCGTGGGCACGAGGTGGTGGCGCTGGTGCGCAGTCCAGCGAAGGTGCAGGCAGGCGGCATCGCGGTGCGGCGGTGCGATCTGGTCCGTCCCGAGACGCTCGATCCGGCACTCGACGGGCTCGAGGTGGTGGTCTCGGTCGCGGGCGCGTCGCTGATGCCGTGGCCGGTGCAGCCCCGCCAGACCTTCCAGGCGGTGGATGCGCAGGGCCATGCTGCGCTGGCCGAGGCGGCGGCCCACCAGGGCGTGCGGCGCGTGGTCTACGTCTCGGTGTTCGGCGATGCCGCGATGGAGCCGCTGGCCTACGTGCAGGCCCATCGCGACGCCGAGGAAGCCTTGATCAGCGCGGTCCCCGAGGTGGTGGTCGTGCGGCCCACCGGGCTGTTCGGCGCCTTCGATCAGCTGGTGCCCCTGGCCCGCCGCGGCGTGGCGGTGAACGCGGGCGGAGGCACCGCCAAGACCAACCCCGTCGCCGAAGAAGACGTGGCGGCGGTGCTCGTCGACGCCGCCGACGGAGGCATCCCGCCGGGGGTCGTGGAGGTGGGGGGCCCCGAGGTGCTCACCCGATCCCAGATCTGGGACCTCGCCCTGGCAGCCCACGGGCGTGCGGGCCTGCGCCTGCCGGGGTCGGCGATGGGGATCCGCGCCGCAGCGGCGGCGATGCGGCTGGTCGACCGCCGCGCGGCCGATGTGCTCCAGTTCGTCGCCCACATCCTCACCCACGACGGCGTCGCCCCTCGGGTGGGCACGCGCACCCTCGGCGAACATTGGGGGATATGACGGCGTGAGCGGGGTTCACGCCTCGGGGTGGTTCGTGCTAGCGTGAGGCCATGGACTCCTCCCGCTGGGCGTTGCTCGCCGCGGTGCACACGAGCGCTGCCGTCGTGGTGCACGCGCCCGACACGAGCATCCTCTGGGCCAACCAGACCGCCGCCGACCTGCTCGGGATCTCACGCGACCAGCTCACCGGAAAGCTGGCGATCGATCCGGCGTTCCGCTTCCTGGCGCCCGACCGCTCGGAGCTCGAGGTCGCCGACTACCCCGTCATGCGGGCGCTCGCCGAGCGGAAGGACCTGGCCGACATGGAGGTGGGGGTCCGGCGCAACGGGGAGAGGGTGATGTGGGGCCGGGTCTCGGCGGTGCCCGTCTTCGGGAGCGATGAGCTGGAGGCCGTGGTGGTCAGCTTCGTCGACGACTCCGAGCTGCATGCGGCGCGCCGCCAGCTGGCCGAGGAGCGAGAGCGCCTGGCGCGGGCCGTCGAGGGCACCTCCGACGTGCTGTGGGACATCGATCCGGCCACCGAAGAGATGTGGGTGGCGCGGCGGTTCGCCCGGCTCGTGGGCGCGAGCGCCCTCCCGACGGTTCAGGGCCTCGACGGCTGGACCCAGTGGGTGCATCCCGACGATCGCCGTCGTGCCCGCAGCGCCTTCGAGGAGCACACGAGGAGCGGGGCGCCGCTGTCGGTGCAGTTCCGTCTTCGCCACGCCGACGGCTCGTGGCTGCACGTGCTCGCGCGCGCTCAGCTCGTGGAGGGCACCGATGGGCGGTTGCGGTCGGCCGGAGCGCTCACCGATGTCACGGCGCAGGTCCGTGCGGAGGCCGAGCGACGCGACCTCGACGCCCGCATGGAGCTGGCAGCGCGCCTCGAGAGCCTGGCCGTGCTCTCCGGCGGGGTCGCCCACGACTTCAACAACCTGCTGACCGCGATCATCGGTGCGGTGGACAGCGCCCGGGAGGCGCCGGCCGATCCGCGGAAGGCCTCGGAGGCGTTCGAGCTGGTCATGATGAGCGCCGAGCGAGCCAGCGAGCTCACCCGCCAGCTGATGACCTACGCCGGGCACGGTCCGGCGGTGGTGGAGGTGGTGCAGCCGGGGCAGGTGGTCACGTCGCTGGCGAAGCTGGTGCGAGGCTCGCTGCCCTCGGAGGCGCGGCTGGAGGTGGAGGTGTCCGACACCACGCCTGCCGTCGCGGTCGACCGCACCCAGCTGCACCAGGTGGTGATGAACCTGCTCGTCAACGCGGCCGACGCGGTCGAGCCGCGGGGGCGTGTCGCCGTGCACACCCGGTCGGTCGAGCGCACGGCGGCCCACCTGGCACAGGTGCACAGCAACTTCGCGGTGCCGGGCCTCTTCGCCGAGATCGAGGTGGCCGACGATGGCCATGGCATGAGCGCGGCCACCCAGCAGCGGGTGTTCGAGCCGTTCTTCACCACCAAGGCGCAGGGCCACGGCCTCGGCCTGGCCTCGCTCCTCGGCTTGGTGCGCGCGTATGGGGGCTACGTCGACCTTCACAGCGAGCTGCAGGCCGGGACACGCTTCGCCATCGGCCTGCCGGCGAGTGATCAGCCGGTGCGGCTGCAGCCGCCACCAGGCCGCGAGGGGCCGGTGGGCGACGGGCTGCGCGCCCTGATGGTCGAAGACGATGCGGTCGTGGCCAAGGTGGTGCGGCGTCAGCTCGAGCGGTGGGGCTTCGAGGTGGAGTGGCTGTCCGACGGGGAGCAGTTCCCTCAGCGCGTCGCGCAGTTCGATCCCCACGTGGTCGTGCTCGACGTGACGCTTCCGGGGCGCTCGGGCCTCGAGCTGCTCGCCGAGCTGCGACGGGCGAACGACGATCGGGCGGTGGTGGTGTCGAGCGGGCACATCGACGTGGAGGCGCGCCTGGGACTGCATCGCGACGAGCGCACCCGGGTGCTCGCCAAGCCCTTCGCGCCTCCGGCCCTCCTCGCCGAGCTGACGACGCTGCTCTCGCCGGCCTGAGGGGCTCAGCACCGTCCGGCGTCAGCGCCAGCTCTCCCACGCCCGCTGGGTGCGGCGGTCGCGCACGACGCCCGCCAGGGTGAGCAGGGCGCGGTCGCGAGCCCACGGCATGTCGGCGGGCCAGGGGGCCTGGTCGAGAAGGGGCCGGGCCCGACGAAAGACGGCCGCGAGCGGCAGGTGCACGGCGACGTCGGTGGGCCGGTGGGCCGCGAGGTGGTCGACGGTGACCAGCAGGGCGAGGGCTTCCTCGGTCCATGCCTCGTCGGGATGGTGGACCCGGGCCGACGCGCCCAGCGCCATGCCCAGGGCCGCCGCGAGCACGTGCACGTCTTCGACGGTGCGGAAGGGCTTGACGAAGCGGGCGTAGCCGTCGCCGTCGAGCACGTCGGTCGCCGGGGTGCCGTCGAGGGTGAGCACGCCGTGGTCGACCTCGGGCACGAACGGTGGCGTCGGACCGTCGGACCAGGTCAGCCCAGGAGCGGTCGTGGGCACCCGCACCACCTTCAGCGACGGGCGCGTCGCCTGCGGGTCGTCGGTGCGCGCCACCACCCAGACCACCTCGGCCGACCGGCCCCCGGTCACGAAGGTCTTGGTGCCCACGAGCTTCCTGTCGTCGAGGCGGGTGGCAATCGCTCGGGGGTGCCCCCCGCCGGCTTCGGTGACGGCGAACGCGCCCAGGCTGCACTCGCCGAACATCGCCTCGAGGGCCGCCTGGTAGCCGCTGACGAAGGCGGTCGCGAGGCGGTCGGCCCGCGCTGCCGCCAGGGCCGCGCGGGCAAGGGGGGTGGCGGCCGTGACCTGTCGGTGCCAGGCCCACCAGGTGGGCAGGTCGGGGGCGACGGTCGGGGTGCTGCGGCGAAGCGCGGTCCACCAGGGCGCGGGCATGGGAACCT
>Ga0213839_1002315_pt1 | contig 10797 bp, 11 predicted proteins | sample SWPATP21_FD_160075 | JGI IMG/M metagenome (GOLD analysis project Ga0213839, IMG submission 160075) | Coastal seawater microbial communities from Marineland, Florida, United States - SWPA TP2 #1 | ecosystem: Environmental > Aquatic > Marine > Coastal | place: USA: Florida | collected 2016-08-14 | reverse complement strand
AACAGCAACTATCCCGAAAGGAATGTACTTGAGTACCACTGTCAGTACTTTTAGTTCCAGGGTGTTGTCGGTTGTCGGTTTGTCTCGGCGTTGCATGGTCGTTGCGTTGTTGCGCTGTTGCGTCGTTGTTGCGTCGTTGCGTCGTTGCGTCGTTGCGTTGTTGCGTCGTTGCGTCGTTGCGTCGTTGCGTCGTTGCGTCGTTGTTGCAATCGTCATGGTGTGGTCGTTGCGTCGTTGTAGTTGCTGTCATCGTTGTTGTTGTTGTTGTTGTCGCTGTCGTAAAGTTGTCAAAGCAATGTAAACTTTGATTTTTACCCGACAAGCACGCAAGCGCTGCCCGCACATTCACACGTTATCACGGTGCCACCAAGACCTGTCATTGTTGTGGCTACGTTATTGCGTCGTCGTCGTGTCAACATGTCGTCGTATCGTTGCGTTGTTGTTGCGGCGTGATGCCGTCGTTGCCGTTGTGTTTTGCTTTCTGCCAACGCCGTTGTCATGCTGTGTGCCTGGTGTCTGATGGTGGCCGTCAAATACAGTGTCTGTTGTTGTCGTTGCCACTGTTGCTTTTGTTGTACACACCTGTCGTGGGGCGCAAACGCGGTCAGTGTTTCCTTTGTCCTTTGCCACTTTCATCTAAGATTCTTCAAGGAAACCGCCGAGCGGATGCACTTCAATATTAGAGAAATTGGACAGATAAACCAAGAACAGACAACAAAGACCAAGGAAGATCTCGAAAAAGATAATTACGGTGGTGGCGGAGAAGCAACTGGATTTAGACCTGCGACAGAGCACCGTTGTTTGGTGGCGTCTGGACCACCGCACTCGGTGAGGAGTACGGACCGCATGCGCACCAACTTTGCCGCTCGAGTTAACATTTGACCACCAACATCATTCATCACCATGGGAGCGGCAGCTGCAATCGCATCAAAAATAGTATGGATCTCGATTCTCAACCTGGTCCTCGTCGCTCATCCGTTGGGCATCAATCCTTCAAACCAATCGGAAGATGGCAACAGAATCTGCAGGGTGTATTTAGCAACTAATGCTGTGTACGGAAAGTTACGCTTCGAGAGTGATGGCACGCGACTTCAAACGCAAACGTATGCAGATTGTAAGCTTGCCTGCCAGCTTGACTCATCCTGTGAAGTGTTCGTGTGGCACGATGATGTCCCTGACATTGTTGGCGAGTCATGGGTACACGCATGCGTGGTGCTGAATCGACCGGACGTCATTCGGCTATCAATCGCAACAAATGCGTTGTGGCAGCAACAAGATGGGGTCGTTTCGGGCAGGTGCATCGACATCAAGAGTAGTGCCCAAGATGCGGTCCGTGAGCAACGCACCGCTTCGGCCGCCTTCATGAAGTTGCGACAAGGACAGTTTAGCACCGTGTTCCGGCGAATGGCCTCCCTGCCTATGCATCTGGTCTCTGAGAAGTCGTTCGGTCACTCTGTCACCATCGATTCTGTGCAAGTAGCTGTCGAGAGTGACTTTGTCGACGTGGGAAAAGTGCTGGAGTTCGTGTTCTCCACCAATTCGACAAAAGTTGCAAGCACGTGGCACGATGGCATTGAAGTCAGCGTCCATGGCCCAGATTTGCACGCGCGATCGAAGCCCAATAAGAATCTCGTTGGTAATCCCATATCTCTTCGCGCAGTAGGATTCGAATTTGTGCCTTGGATTGAGGGAACATACACGGTCTCCTTTCACATTCCAACAGTTGGCACATACGTTTGGTTTCAAAAAGTTGGGCCTGTGCAGACCAATGCAACAGCCCCTGCAGAGCTCAATCGCTTGAATAGATCCTTGTACAGCAGAATTCTTCAAAGAGTGCTAGACGTTCAACAGCCAACTATACGCTGCAATTCTGATGACGATCGGAAGTACTACTTCTATGCTCTGGCTGGAGGAATGAACTATGGCCTTGGGAGTCACATCGAGTACATGGTTGCGGCTTTTGGTCGTGCGCTGAGCTTAAATCGCACATTCGTCATCCCAGCTGAAACCGCAGCCAGTCTTGACTCTGTTTACGGCAGTCAAAGTATTCAATACTATTGGGCGGAGCATCTCTGCCCAGAACAGTCGTGGGGTTGTTACTTCTTTCTACCTAGTCTGTGTTTTGATACAGATTTGAACTTCGGACAGGCCGAGCGCTTGCGAACACTCAGAAACTTAACTGCCGAAAACAACGATGAAACCCCTGCCTCTGCGTCGGACGAAGTCGATCCACTTGTGTACATTGTGGACGATGGTTCTCCTGAGTTTGAGGAAGCTGAAAAAACGGCAAAAGTAGTCGTCGGCGATCCCTGTCAGCGTGACGTAACGAAAGCTGCTTTCCGAGAGCTGGCCGTTGAATTTGGACTCCTGGACGACGTGGATGACGTGAACAGCAATGACGGAGCAAGCATATTCCAGGTGCCGACATACCGTTTCTTCGTTTTAGCTGCTCTGCGCTCGTGTTTTAATGCTTCGTGTGTGCGGTTATAGACTGGAACTATGCTTGGTCCAACCATCGAAATTGCATCTGTTCTGTCGGAGTATATCGCTCGACCACTTCCGTGGTTACTAGAAGGAGTCGCAGATGAACAGCGAAAACTGGGATTTCCCGGCGCAGTGCCAGTTGATCATGAAGAACCACAACGCATGCAACCACAATTAGAATTTTCCTCTGTCCATGTCCGAAGGACCGACAAACTCGTAGGCGAACTTGCAGAAGCCATTGATGACGTTGGCACGTACACTCTCGACAAATATTTACACCTGTTGGCCAACATGAGGCCCGTCAGAGCGCCGACCTCAGCCGGTTCTTCTCAGATGTTGCCCGTTTACGTCGCTACTGACTCATCGTCGGTGACCACGGCATTAGACATCATCCAGGCCAACAATGGTGCATGCTCATTGGATGGAGCCACTAGCGATGATGATGCCATTCTTAGTTGGAACGGGGATGCCGTGTTAAGTCCACAGCTGAACGAAACCCTCTTCCGCCAGCAATTGAAGTTTCTCTACAATCGCCATCAACAGCGGTATGAGAAAGGCACAATTCTTTCGCTTCGGCAAGATCCTGGTAGCGTCGATCAAAATGAAGAAGGGTTTAATGCTTTCAAAGACTTGTGGATTTTGTCGCTGGGTTCATATTTCATCGGTACGTTTGAATTGTTTACCTACGACATTGTGTCGCACAGTTGTGTATGACTCACAACGTCCGTGCGTACCGTCGCAGGCACTCGCTCCTCATTTTACAGTCGCTCAGCTTTCATGCTGATGTTGGCCAGTGGCCGTTCTTGGAACCACTCGTTTGTTGACACTGACCCGTGGGTAAGTTCCAGGATCGGTGGTACTAGAGCATTGCGGTCCATTTCATATGATTTCTCACACGTACGTGGCACCACTCTACCACAGGCTCCACGTCCAGCCCGAAGACACGTGAATGCAACAGCCAATGTCCAGAATCATGGCTTTCCTCATGAAGATTCCATTTGTTTCTGAACATGCTGTTACGACAAGCAGCTGCATCATGCGATGCTGTGTCGCGCAAGAAAATATAAGTTTACTATTAGTCGTTTTCCCAAGCTGTCACAAAGTTGTCATGTGAGCACCTGATGCAGAACGGAGTCAACGCAAGGATCAGAGACCAAGTTCGAACTTTGAGAGACGAAAACGCAACGACGCACCTTTTTGACGAAGTTCACTGAGACATCTGTATTGGTGGAAGATACAATTTTTTGAAGATTGTGCTGATAATTTTTCTTCCGCTTCACCTCTTCTGAGGCAACTTGCACCATATCACTTTGCTTGCGCTTCGCCTTCTTTTGCTTTTTCCGCCTCCTTTTCCTGTTTGTTTTCTTCACTAACTTTGCACCAACTTTCTTGGACACATCGTCCTGCAAAATTTCTAGCTGCTGAAGCAGCAATGATGCGTCACTCATGACGATTGGTTGTTCCGAGAACTGTTAAGCCATCCCCACACAACCAAATATTTCGTTTCGTTTCGCGTCACAAATTCCACTAACCTCAATAATACCACAAAGTCCAGTTCTCAAAAACTTATTTGAAGCCGTCTGTTCTTGTACGTGCAGTGTGCGCTGTCTTTACGTTGTGCGTCCGTACCCATTCACACCCGTACTTGCCAACTGTTCATCCAACCAATCACTCACTCAATGAACGAACGTCCCAGCCAGTCCCGCACCGACTCCAAACGCAGAATCAAGTTGACGACGCGCGATTCCAAGCGCAGTCGTGTGAGGTGGTACGTCCAAACATCCTCCAGTCCAACGTCGCTGCATAGAACAGCCCAGGAAGCACAACAACAACTTCCAAATCGTTGTTCGTCGTTCGTCGTTCGTCTTTGGCCATCGTCGTTGTCGTTGTCGCTGTCGTCGTTGTTGTCGTCGTCGTCGGTGGCCGTCGTTGTGGCCATCGCCGTTGCCGGTGCAGTGAAGTAGTATTACAGTATTACTTTACTTTGTTAGAGTGTATAATCGGTAGTGCACTTTTATCACATTTTGTGAATTTCCGAACGGGCTTCGTCGTTGCAACGTTGTCGAGTCGTTCATTCTTCGTTCGCGATGTTGCTGCGGATCGTCATCGCAGACTATCGTCGCCGTCGTCGTCGTCGTCGTCGTCGTCGTGATTGCAATTGCGATGGCGATGGCATTTTGCGTCCAACACTGCAAAGGATTCACTGCACTGCAAATTGCACCCCCGATTGCTTTCATATAGTTACTGTATTTGTGACCTGGGGGCATGCTTGCAGTACAAGGCGATGTCTGACCCCAAAGTCGATGATGTTCTGTGTCGAGGTGGAGACACTTCAGGACAATGTGAGGTAGAAAAGGAAAGAGATAACTACTAGTTTGTGATTGTATAAAATTGCATGGTGTTGTTGTACTTCATTCGGAAACGTCACACTTTCTTTTTTGTCCTACCCCGAGGTGTTGGTTTCCTGGTTGTCCTTAATTTGCCAACTGCGCGTCCTGTTTGTGCTGGTGTAGCGCGCCGGACCGGGGGAACCCAGTCATACACGTGATGATCTCGTCGCACGGGCTTTGTTCGGGCTGTTGACATTCTGTTCAAGAACTTGCGCTCGGCATCATTCAGGGTGCCTTCTCTTGCAGACGCGACACAAGGATATTGTTGCCACCATGCCCAATACTTCTTTGCGTCTTGGGTACTCTTCGGCTCAGACTTTGCTCGCGGCGTCGCAGAACGTCGATTGTCCGACACCACAGTAGTATCTAAGTGACCTACAGCTGCGGTCCCCGCACTTTTCCGTCGTGCAGGCGTTCGCGAAGGAGACGAACGAGTTCCTACTGAGCTTGAATCCAATTCTACCTCAATGGAACTGTCGTCATCGACCAGCGTTGGCGCAAGACCACGTTCTTCGCGATCCCAATCAGCTCGCATCAAGTCCACATATTCATGTACCTTTTGAAGCTCTTCATCGGTGAGTGATCGCGAGGCCGCTGTCTGCGCTAACATCTTCTGCTGCCTCAGCGCAATTGCATCCACCAACACTTTTGCGTGAGGATTTGTGATCTTGCCATTGCTACGCAGGACCAACGTCCGTGGAGCGTACATGGTACGGCTCCCTGACGGCCGTACTTCGGTACTAATTCTTCGACAACGTGTGCAATGTTGCCCTCAAGCAACAGTGAACTTTTCCATGTGCTGAGGAGACAAGAAAAAGAACTGAAAACCCACCGCACGTGTACGGACTAAAATTCAGGAACTTCCCTGCTCCAGACTTCACGGACTCAGCGAAACATGCAGTGGAAGACGAACCACCGCCCAAACCCACGCAATCACAGCAATTTTGATTCCTTTTCTTGCAATACTAATCCCATGGCCAGTCAATATTTTTGTTTGAGACGCATCATCGGTTTCCTGAGAGTGTAAGTGTGTCCTACAACCTACCACAAGTAACAAATACCAAGCGAACCACCCGCTGGAAGGACATGTAAAGAACAATCAAACTGGGCGCAACAACAAACAACCTGACCAACGACGACACGAGCAACGGCGACATAGACTCTGCAATCACGAAAATCCACGAAATAAAACACCTCACAGCCTGAAACAGGAGATACCGAGAGACAGCTCAGCACACTACCCACCGCCGAAAACATCAACGACCGACAACGACCGACGACGACGACCATCGACAACGACGACGACGACGACGACGACGACGACGACGAACAACGAACAAAAGTTCGATCCAACCGCCGAAAACGAACACCTCGTGTTGTACAGGTCAACACATCCTCGCTGATGTACATCTTACGCATCGTACACTTTCTGTACACCTACATCAAAGTGATTGATTTGTACGTTCACGCACTATGGACTTACACTTGTGTACGAAATGTATAGTTCGTGTACACTTGTAAGGTCCCAAATTGAATAATGTTGATTACGGAATCATTTGGTTGAGGTTTAGTAAAGGAGATGGTGGTTTCCTGATAAGGGAATATGCTGGAAATGGCAGCGTAAAGGAATGGAAAGTTCGTTCCTTCGTTCGTTCGTTGCCGTTGTTCGTTCGTTCGTTCGTTGGTTCGTTCGTTCGTTGTGACAACACGACAACGAACGTCGTCGTCGTCATCGATCGAATCGGAATCAATTTTGTTGTTTGTTGTGGTTTCACGTGCTGTTGCGTCGCTGCGTCGCTGCGTCGCGACGCGCGACGTGCGTTGGGTTGCACACACACAGCTATGAAGCTGCTCCGCAATGCCGCGGTGTTGCGGGACTGCAGCGATGCGGTTGAGATGCTGCAGTGGTTGCGGTGGTAATGGTCACAGAGAAAACAGCGTTCCGCAAGCAAAACGTTGTAGTTGTTCGTGAGAGAGGGATCTTGGTGATGTTATCCGAAGTTCCGCACTGTTGCGCCTCACTTTGGAACAGACGGAAGTGAACCCTGATGCGTGCGATGCTTGCCGTGGAGAGAAAGGAAGGCGGAATTGTCGTTTGCAGGTCGTGGACTAGGAACATTCGTCTACGGCCGTTTGGTTTGCGCCGGCAGAGTTGTCAGTGCTGTCCTGGTTTCCATGGGTTGACTACCGCACCTGCGCTGTGTGACAACTACTGAGGTACAATATGGACGTCGCAAATTCGAAGAAAAACTAATTTCCTTCACAGCCGACTCATTTTGCTGCGATATTGTTGTCTGCCACCATGCCATCTGCGCTGCTGTCGCTGCTGAGCCTTGGGCTGGCAGCTGTGGCACACAGCCTTTCACTCGACACTCTGAACCAGAGGTTGGTGGAAGCAGAGTACGCCGTCCGTGGCCCGGTCGTTGATCTTGCGAAGGAACTGGCTGTGGAACTGAAAGACCCAGACAACTCCCTGCCGTTTGACCAGTTGTACTTTTGCAACATTGGAAACCCCCAGGCGTTGGGCCAGAAACCTCTGACTTTCAACCGTGAGGTGCTCGCTCTCGTCCAGATGCCAAGCTTGCTGCAAGCTCCGGAAGCTAAAGCGCTCTTTTCCAAAACTGCGCGTGACCGTGCCACTGCCTATCTTGAAACCATTCCTGCCGTTGGCGCCTACAGTGACTCGCAAGGCCACCAAATCGTCAGAAATGAAGTCGCCAAGTTCATCACCCAGCGTGACGGCCCCGAACTCGGTGAGGCTGACCCGTCCAAAATCTTCCTCACTGACGGTGCCAGCGCTGGTGTCAAAATGATTTACCAAGCTGCATTGCGCGAGGATCACAAAGATGGTATCATGGTTCCCATTCCACAGTATCCCTTGTACTCCGCGTTGGCAACCATGAGCGGTGCCCACCTTGCTGGGTACTACTTAGATGAAGACCACCGATGGGCCACGTACTTGAAAGAGCTTCAGTCCTCTCTCGATAAGGCTCGCGCTGATGACGTGGAAGTACGAGCACTCGTGGTGATTAACCCAGGAAATCCTACGGGTCAATGCTTGACGCCAGATCTCCAAAAGCAAATCATCCAGTTTTGCATGCGAGAGAACCTTGTGCTGCTGGCTGACGAAGTGTACCAGGAAAACGTCTACGTTGACGACCGCGAATTTAACTCGTTCCGCAAGGTGGCATTGCAAATGGGCGCCGACGCCAAAGACCTGCAACTCATCTCGTTCCATTCTATTTCGAAAGGCTTCCTGGGCGAATGCGGCCTCCGTGGTGGATACTTTCAGCTGCACAACATCCCTGATGAGGTGCAGGCGCAGCTGAAGAAGATTGCGTCGATCTCGCTTTGCTCCAACATTGTTGGCCAGATTAGCGTAGGTTTGATGGTTAACCCTCCCGCAGAAGGCTCCGATGCTCGTAACGAGTATGTTGCGCAGCGAGACGGGATCCTGAGTTCACTGAAACGCCGTGCAAAGGCTCTAAGTGCTGCCTTGGGAAAGCTTGAGGGTGTCACTTGCAACGAGGCTGAGGGAGCGATGTATGTCTTCCCCCAAATCCACCTGCCGCCGGCCGCCATTGAAGCAGCTGAAGCGCAGGGTGTCACTCCTGACACTTTCTACTGCACCAGCGTGCTTCGCAACACTGGCATCGTAATTGTCCCAGGATCTGGTTTTAAGCAAGTCGATGGAACTTACCATTTTCGGACTACGTTCTTGCCACCAGAGGACAAAATGGACGACGTGATCGCAAGCTTGAGCGAGTACCACGCCAAGTTCTTGGCACAATATGGTGGCGCCAAAGAATTGTGATGGAATTGATTGAAATCACAATGTTCGATCAATGAACACTGATCGAGCACGAACGCGAACGCCACACATGCAATATTTTGTAACATAAAAGTATGTTTTTCCATCGCGAATGCTTGCTGTGTCGCTGATAGATACCGCTGCGGTCATTGTTCCACCCACGCACTTTCATTCGCTTGCCCATGCCGTTCGGAACTCAGGGTAGAGTGTCAGACCTCCGCATGCGAACAGGGTTTGCCCGACGATGTACCTTCGGAGGACACGCAATTCAGAGAAGGTCACCGAAACGTGATCCATCAACAACTCACACAACAGTTCAACGACTCACGAGGCATCCGACGACGCCATGAAGGCGAAGACTGCAGCCATTTCTTCCGCGGAACCAGGGCGGTTCTGCGGGATGTGTGAGCACACGCCCTTTCTTTTCTCTGGGTCATCGATCCAACCCTACAATGTCGTCGCAACGGGTAAAACTAGACTCGCCGAACCCACACAAGAAAGAAACGCTCGTTACCGCATTCATGGGAGTCGCGATGGCTCCAGGCGCGACAGAATTTACGCGGATCCCACGACCAGCGTACTCCAGTCCGAGCGTGGATGTTAAGTGACCAATCGCAGCCTTTGAACAAGCATACCCTGCGTACGTGGGCTTTGGGATGATTTGATGGACGGATGAGTCGAAGACAACAACCCCGCCTTCAGGACCTTCGGGTCTCTCCAAAAAGTGCTTGATTGCACGCTGCGCGCACAAGAAGTAGCCTTTCAGGTTGATGTCGATCACCTAAGCAAGGAAACCCAGTGAGATATGTCGCACACACCGGGGCATGAGTGTGCAATAAAGCTTACCTTGTTGAATTTCTCCAACGTCGCCAAATGCGACTCCTCGCCATATTGAACCCCTGGACCATCAACACAAGTTTTAGAGTCAAACTTGGAGCACGTGAAATGACTTCTCCTTCAATGGATTCAGAAACAAGAGAACCACGGCACCACCTACCTGCATTCGGGATGCAAACATCGAGGCGTGGCCAGTGCGCAAAATAATCGTCAAACATGGCTGTAATCTGCTCTGGCTTTGCCATATCGGCGCCAAGAACTAAAGTCCTGCTGCGTGGGATGCCATGAGCTACAATCTCAGACACAGTGCGCTCTGCCCCCGCTTTATCCCTTCCGTACACCACACAGACATGTGCGCCCTCACGAGCGAGGCGCACCGCCACAGCAGCACCAATGCCCTTGCTGCCGCCAGTGACCAGAGCATATTTTCCTTCGAATCGTTGCGGGAGAGCTTGGGCGCTGGCACTTGTTTTGCCGGGACGAAGCAGGCCGTTCGTCGAGCTCGCTTGCTTCAAATGAGCGAGATGCTTTTGCACACGAAGTGACGCAGCCTTGTCCATTTTGGTCACAGTTGATCGATTTTGGTTGTCAAAACTTCAAGAGCGCACAAGGTTGTATTCGTCCGGATTCCACTTTTGTTTTTTGGAACAATAAATCCCAACGCACTCCGCAACCACTTTGACGCACTTGGAACACACGACAACACTGGAAAAAACGTAATTAAAAGTGCGAGACGTGATGACAGCATGCCAAGCACCCAACAAGTCGGATGGCAACGGTGTGCAAACGACACGTGTGAATACCGCGATCCTTCTTACGAACGAAAGTGCGGAGTGTGTCCGTTTTGCTGCTCAGTGTCGCAACTCAACGCAACCGTGGGGACCAAAAGTACTCCGTTGCTACCATCATGAACAAGCCGACAACACAGCACCACAACACGACAGACGAACGAACGAACGAACGAACGAACGAACGAACTGTTGCTTCGTTGGATCCGATCGGGTGGATCAATCGATTCGACCGTATCTTTGGAGGCGTCGGTCACCAACCTCCGGGAATTGATTTTTGTATTTCAATACTGTTGGCTTGACTTACAAAACACATTTTGCGTTCTAGAATGGTTACACAATAAATAGAAAAACACATCACAATGTGTAGACAGTACATTTGTTTATGTATCGAAGCTGATGGTGGATCGCAAGCTGGAATAGCTGCACACATTCTCTCGCGACTCTCACAGCATTTGCATTGAAGTTTGAAGTTCATGGCATCGTG
>Ga0213839_1002313_pt1 | contig 10803 bp, 2 predicted proteins | sample SWPATP21_FD_160075 | JGI IMG/M metagenome (GOLD analysis project Ga0213839, IMG submission 160075) | Coastal seawater microbial communities from Marineland, Florida, United States - SWPA TP2 #1 | ecosystem: Environmental > Aquatic > Marine > Coastal | place: USA: Florida | collected 2016-08-14 | reverse complement strand
GGACGATAGCAGTAGTTCTCATCTGAGTGGGAACTTTTCTTCGGCGCCAGGGACCACACCAAACAGAGTGTTCAAAAGCCCAAAGTCATGGGTGTTGGGGTTTCTGCAAGTTGTCCGTGCTATCGTACGGCAGAGAACTGCGGACTGCGGTTTGATTGTCAAAAATGCGTGGCTTGGCATCCTCGCCGAGCAAGCTCAGTGTGGAACTCCAAGGACGCCCAATGAAAGTCACAGCAGAAGCGCTGTACAATTTGTGGCTCAACAACAGCTTCTCAACCAACGTGACGCCATGGGCCGCACACCATTTTTCGAAGCGTGTGCCACAGGTAATCTTGCTGCTGTCAAGTATTTTTGCAGAATGGGCGCAGACGTATCGATTCCAGATTCCGGAAATATTTTGCCACTGGAAGCCGCACAAAACAACCAGCAGCTCGAAATTGTCTTATGGCTCTTAGAAATGTACAGCAACGACTTTTCTGGCCAGGATTCCCTGGCAGCCAGTTTCCACACACATTTGCCATCAGACTCGAGCAATAGTTCAGAGAGCGCAGAGGACTTGGAAGCCTCCATCCCCCTGGACAGAGTGACGGAAGGAGACGCACCAGTAACTCCAGCTCGAACAGTTCAAAGCAAAGGGCGACGGCGCAGGGAAATTCCTCCCATCACCGTAGACAGCCCACGCGGAGCTCCCCCAAGTGGCAGTGACAATGCAGGCGGTGGTGGTGGGAGCAAGGAGAGATTACTCTCGTTGCGTGCCGGTAACTCTCTATCTCCTGCTATTCTTCGAGCAAGTTCGTTGCGACTTGTGCTTGGCAATCAAGCGGGCCATCCTCAGCGCCCAGCGTCACGAGATCTCTTTACAAAGCATCCTTCGGTCACGGCGTCACCGTCTTTGCTGCACCGGACACTGAATGTTCTACAAGTAGCGCAATCATCGCTGTGCGCTGCTCTGCAAACTTCAGCTGGGAAACTGGTCATGCGACAACAACAAAAATCGTTCGCTGGAAACGTGGATCAGTCGTACAATTACTTGCTGCGCCTGCTGGTCGAAGAATTGAAGGCGCGCCAAGCTGTGACGGAACGCCGTCACCAAGCGTACATTTTCGCAGAACTGGAACTAGAACTAGTTATGACCATGATTCTGCACTCGCACCGCGAAACCATATGTGCGCAGTATTTTTTCACTGCCCAAATTCTCGAGCCAGCAACCCGTGCTAAAATCTCGCGGTATTTTGGAGAGCTGCTACGACTTCAACGCATGATTATCGACATGCGCCAGCAGCTCATCAACGACATTTTGGGATGGCTCGATGCTCAACGACTTTTTCTGAAGAACTATGCTATTGGGAAAGCCGCTCTTGATTCGCCGCAAATTGCACGCTTACGAACCGCGAAAGATGCAGCAATGCTGGCGTGCGTGCAGCATATGGTCCTCCTTCACGGGTTGGAGCATGGTCAAGAGCAGCAGCGGTTATGCTGGACGATAATGCGCTCCGTGTCTACGAAAAAACAGGAGGCATTCCGTCAGGTTTGTGGTTGCAATATTGGCGCATCGTGCACTCAACCAAATTAATACTGTTCCTGCTTCTAGGTGATGCTTTTTCACGGTATTGACTCTGGAGATGCGTTTGTTCACTTGTATCGTCCACCACGGTCAATTATCGACGGCACTGTCGCAGTACGTGAGCTCATGAACTGCTTGGATCGAGTCGCCACCGTTGCCGCGAGAATGGACCGAACTGAGTCCGACAGAGCAACTTCTCATCTCGATACTGCACGACGAACTCCGTTGAACCATGGCCGTGCGGCTGCACCGGGGCCGGAAGCAGATTTACGCCAAAACCTGTCAGTTCTGCTTCAGAAAATGCATGGCTTTGAGCAAAATGGATCAGGAGCTGCAGGAGTGTTGATTACAGCAGGCTCGCGTAAAAGCGGCTCTGTGCTGGACTTCTTTCGATCACACAAGCGAAAGAACAGTCCTTTACAATTGCTGGGGACTCTACATGGTCTTCAACAGACAATGATCGAGCCCCCATCCCCTTCGAAAACGTCTGCAGAGAAAGACTGGTCACCACCGCAAGATCCTAGCACATCCACCAAAAGTGTGGCGGCTGTACGAGCTGGTGCCCCTGCGGTCCTCTCATCTTCTGGCGTTAATGGTGTTGTGTTGACTCCAACACGAATGGATGACGATCAACGTTGGATGTGGCAGCCTCCAGGAAAATCCACTGACGTGAATGATGCGAGAGGGCGTGTCGTTTTTGATGACGGCAAGGCACAGTCAGCTATTGAAATGTCACCTTCGCTCTTTGTGCCCGACGCTGTCCACGGGGCTGGGGGTGGTGGCAATGGCGGTGCGCCCTATGTTCCAACTCTACGACGTCGCATGACTCTTCATGTGCCTGCTCAAGCACGACGGTTCTCTCTAGTGGATGGTGTCTATCACTTGAAAGACACCGTTGTTGTTCCGCAAGACGAGTCCCCAACCGATCAGTCTGAGTTTTCCGATACTAGCACTAGCTCACTCGCCGGTGATGACGACAGCGCGGCTGCTGTAGTGATGGCACTGGCTGCGGCTGCTGGAGCAGGCGCAAGACGCGAAAGTCCGTTGCCAAGTTCAACTCCGTATACACCGCGAATACCAACCAGCACAAGTGCTGCAGCACCAATAGCACAGCAAGTGTCTTCCAACACCGAAAGCGTTGAAACAACGTACCGTCACCAACGCTCAACACCACCGTGGTCCACCTCAAAAGGCCTCGACCACAAACACGAGAATCGTGGCATTCCTTACTTTAAAGACGTGCCGCCGGATGCGTTCCATTCCGTTCAAATTGATAGACTGGGCCCACAATTGGCAGTTCGTTGCACCGGGGCTCAATTGTTCCACCAAGTGCGCCGTCGTCATTCTGGAAGCCTACGCTCTGCCGATATTGCCTGCGTCCTCACTCTTGCAGGAGCACCGTTGATAACGAGTTTCGTGCGAGCAGGCATTCTTGGCACCAAGTGGGGCCGCAAGTGCGTGTGGCAACTTCGAGAGCCAGTGGCTTCACTCTACTTAACCATCAAAATTGTCCTCCGCGTTCCACAAGCGCACGAAGGCAATGATGGCGAGTCAGTGGTGTTAGGTCAGTGTATTATTCCAATTTTATCTCTTCTTGACCACGACTCGTGTTCACGGAGTTGGAGTGGCATCAGCCGCGTCGTGCAGAAGCGACTGTGGTTTAGTTTGTACGCTCCCGACCACAAAGATGGTGCCACCATGGATGATCTACGCATTCGGCGGTCACAGTCGGCACTCAGCGGTGTACAGGGTGCGCCCCCTGCGAGAAGCGCTTTGCCTACTCCAGCCAATGATGTTGAGAAACCCCTGGACCAAACACGGCTCTCCAGATCTTCACATTTACGTAGCCATTCGTCGAAGTTATCCCTGACATCGCCCGCAGCATCACCTTCGGAAACGTCAATTGTTACCAAAACACCCTCGCCGGGCCAAGCTGGTGCCATTTGGCTCGACATAACGCTGGATCTTGATGGCTTGTATCGCAACGAAGAACTGTTTGTTCCAGCGCTGGAACTTCAACGTCTGTGCTTCCCCAATGTTGTTTCGGCGATAGACACTACGCACACTGCCTCTAGCACCTGGTCGTCCACAACCAAGCGTTTCAAGTTTCGAAGCTTGGACGATATGCTCTGCTGGCAATTCAAATTCCAAGCCGTATCCGCGCACTCAACAAAGGCCAGTATCAGTGCGCACGACAGTGCACACGACTCGCAACAACGAGATCAGTCGTCCAGCGTCCACCATTCACCCAGCCGCAGCAGATCCACTCTAGTTGAAGGCGTCGACTTCGAGGTTATTTTGAGACCACAGACTGAAAAAGTTCGGCAACTGCTTGTGAAGCTTCTGGGCCAAAATTACGATGGCTGTTTCGACAACTTCGTGCCACTGGTCGATGACGAACTAGAACCCAGGTCATCTTCTCGAAATGGAATAGGGATCCACAGCGACGGTAACGGCAGCCAACCAGCGTCACGTGCGCAAGCCGCCCCAGCAGCCACCGCGGAGTGTTTTGAACATTCCAAAGATTTGGATGCCGAGACTCCGCCCGCCCGCGGGCGATCTGATCAGCGTCACGGTTCGACACCTCAGCCTATCATTATTCGATTCGTTGCGAACTGTGTTGAAGACTGGGGCAAGTTTTGTTTGCGAGACGCATTTGAAGTGGCTGCTCAGGCCTCAGACAGTATTCTCAGCGGAACACAGCTACAATCTGCGGCAAGAGAGCGCCGCGCTGCTCTGGCAGAGATTTCTGAATTTACCAGCACACATGGAATACGTGGGAGTCTACGTTGGAGTTTGCGGCCAGCCCACTTGTCGTCATCGCGAAAATCAGCGCCCACGCATGTGCCAGAATTAGCTATCGATGTCAAAACGGGAGTTATGTCTTCCGCCGTGCGCCGAACGTGTGCGGCAGATCTTCGCCGCCGACATGTGCAAGATGTACCATTTTTGTGTTCCCCACACGTTTTCGCTCGGCAATACTACTTTCGAGCTGCAGGCACGTACAAAGTTTGGAGGACTTCCATGCCAACGGAGGCCATTCACTTATGGCAACCGCGGACAGTAAAAAGTTCTCTAAGGACCCTCCGCTCCCGCGTCCCGCTAGCACCTGGAGATAAAGTTGTGTTCCAGTTCAAAGTTTGGAGCGTCGGGGTTGCCGGCATCGTCATTGGTGTTGGACACAAAGACATTGACGTGGAGCAATGCATTGGGTTGGCTTCTCCGAAGATTAAATCGAAGCCTCGTCGAGCTCGGCCAAGGAAGCCTTCATCTGATGCACGCGCCTCTCCTGACGATGGTGATGTTGACTTGAGTGAAGAAGAAATATCTTCAAGTGGCAAGGATACCGGCGACAACACATTTGACAGCATTTTGAGCATGGCGCAAACGTCACCATTTAGTCGGCCGGTGGCGAAGACGTGCCGTTCCTGGGGGTACAGCTCGGACGGACTATTGCTTTCTGATGGTCATTTTCGCTTCGGCGGCATCGAGTACGAGGCTGGAGCATTCCTTCAGCTTCACGTCGACGTTCCAAGTGCCGAAGAACCACGAGGACGGATGATGCTGCGAGACAGCCATGGCAACGTTAGTGACAATATGTTCGATGACCTGTGCCTTGGACCCGACTCCGATGGAACAGGGCAACTGTACATTGCAGTGTCGTTGAGCGAAGGCGCTGAAGTCTGGCTCAAGAATACAAATGAGCAACGCGATTTGAGGTCTGCGTCGTCAGCAGCATTGCTGCAACAGCAGTTCGGCAGCGTTCGAAATGATATCATTTTGGCTGATGAAAAGCTGCAGCGCGATATTCGCGACAAGTTGAGCCGCACAATCACGCGGTCAGAATATCTGACGGTTCTGGGTGGCTACACTCGAGAGCTCAGTGCACTGTCACTTCCTGTTCGAGACGCAGTGAGTGCTGCACAAGTTCGTCGGGATCTCTGTCGTGAGAAACTTTGGATCAACGGCGAGGAGTACGAAGAACATCTTGCTGACGCTGGCGGACTTGCAGCCTTGCGCACTTGTTTGCATGCGACACTGGAAAACTTTAATGTTGGAGTGTCTACCTGGGTAGAAGAGGGCGGTGCTGACATTGACACTATCATTGCATGGATACTGCAGGCGTGTAGCCGTACGCTCAGCGGAGGGGACGCTTACTTTGCGCTATTCAGCATATTGCCCTGCGACCACATGACTCCATCGCATTTGAAGGAGCACAAGGACACTGAAATTTTCATTTCAGCAGAAAACATAATTGTCAAAACCAACAATGTGTTCGATTTGTTGATTCAGCAAACAGATGACACCGGTGTTGGGGGCCGAGGCCGCGGGCTGTCGTTTAGCCCAAGTGCACCAAGTGGCCACAACGAAGACGCGGGCGATGAAGTGAAAAGAGAAATCGTGGTGTCCACACTGATTCTCGAACAGCTACCGCTACGCGTCGAAGCTGCCCAAGTACCGGGACCAAGGAATGATGCGCACCGCTCACGGAATATTCCTCCACCATCACCTGCAATCGACACTTTGCCGGAGACCAGTTCCACGATCCACATCAACTCACGCGTAAGCATCCAAAGTGGTGGTGGCATTCGAGGAATAATCGGCACCGTTGTGAAGATAAATAACGACCACGCGAAAGTGGAGCTGGATTGGGTGATGGCTGACGGTCGCCCCGCCTTAGCATTCGCTAGCACAGCTTCCCTGACCCCAGTTGATCTACATGATGCTGGACACGAGGACAGCTTTGCCTCAAGACCTGGAGATATTTCGCAAACTGAACCCAATTTACAAGATCAATTGAACAACGAAGATGCCACAGTGGAACAAGATGGCAGCACCGCAGCCACTCGTCGCAGCAAAGCGAATGACACTCGAAAAACGTCGCGAATGTCTTCACGTTTGAACTTGCCTCCAGTTTCGTTGGTTCCCATTACCACCCGTGCTATTGTTGCTCAGCCACGGATATTCTCAGTGTCATTTGAAGACCCCTACGCTAGCTTGATGCACGAAAATATTACTTGCGATGAGCCACCATTGCTTGGCCATATTCGTCTTCAGAGACGTTTAGTCAAAGATCGGCTGTTTTCTCAGCTTGTGAAGGACAGAACTTCGTTCTCTCTGCATCCTCGAACAGGAATCCCCTCCGATCAGCCGGTACACTCCGATTGGTCCAAACGACACAAAGCGGTCGCAAAAGCGTTCGTGGCGCTCGCGTCACATGCCGAGCACAACACTGTGGCAGTTGGCCTGTTTCAAAAGTTGCAAAAATTCCATGGAGCGTACCTCCAAGCACTGCAACAATTGCAGATTAAATCTGTACCGCCAAGCGGCTTGTTGGACAGCGGGCAGCTGCTAACGCTGCCACTTGCGGATGCGGCGGCGTCGACACCGCACTATCTAAAGTTCAAAGTGTTAGCAGATGCTTGTCTTGTGCACGTCCTGGTCCCTGCGAGCATTAAACTGGTGGACTTGTCGAAGCAGGGAACGTCTCGTCAAGCAGTGAAGTCAATCAACCGCTTGCCGGCTCCGCAGTGGCTGTATTCACGACCCCGAGTAGAAAATGACAATCTGTGCCACAAAGTACAAGGAAGTCGTGAGGCAAGCTCCGTGACAGCCACTGCGGTGGTTAACGGCAAGCTCAGTGTGGAAGTCGTGTTTGACATTTGGGAAATGGACATTCAACGCAAAAAAGGCGACGATGTTGTGCTCGGCGGACCCGCTTCGCTCTGTGCGTACGCGTTGGTAGTAACAGAGATGGCAGATTAAGGTCGAACTTTTCAGTGTACTGTACTCCACGCTGATGCCAATGACAATCTATGAGTGATTCTGTTTTCATTTTCCACAGTTGACTCTTGAATTCAAAACCTTAAAATTTATAAATTATCATGGTTAGCATTAGTTGCGAAAAGCAATGCACCACGTAAAAGACACAACACGTATGTTTGATCACTGTTTTTATAAAAATTTAACGTAGCGTCATGAAGTCAGACGGATCACAATAGCCAGCCCAGGTCTCCGCGAAATTTTATCAACAACGTGCGGGTCAACGTTCCCGGCAACCGTGATGGGCCATTGCCTACTTTGGTTATCGATATCATAGCGACTTTCTCTCCGCCAACTCGTGTCGTTCACACAGTCTTGTACGCGGCGAAAACAATTAAGCCCATGGTTCTTCCAGATTCTATAACCTTTTTGTAAAAATTTATATATATTGAGAAAAGACACTCGGCATGAGAACTGACAACTCACCAAACTACGTTGTGATGAAACACGGCAGTCGTGACTACCATGATCAATGAGTGCTACGTACTGCCAACGCGGACAGCTGTGGGCACATCGTCGATGAGTGTGGTGTCAGTGGGTCTCTTCGGCACCCCATCACTTCTGGCATCGCGCCCAGGGGGTTCAGTTACTGCACCGGTTTTTGCTAGCATAACCATCGCCTCCATCAGCTCTCCCTCAATACGCTGCATGTACAGCGCAGGATCCAGCAAAATATCGGGAGCAGTGGACCCAACTGAATAGTGCGTTGGTGACTGTTTCGTGATCTTATACCAGTCACAGTGTACATTTTCGTCGGCCCTCATTTCCTCGTCTGCGAGGCCAGCACTTGTGCTGCCGGCATCACGGAGCAGCAAATAAGCAGTTAAGTCATACATCGGTGGAATTTTTGACAATGCTTCAAACCACGATGTGTTCAATGAGTCTTCGGACAGCACACGTTTGAGTGCGACGTGCCGAGGGTTGCTCTCGTCAAAAGTTTCTGCTGATTTGGTTGCAGCAGCCTTGCCAGGTTCAGATATACCGAAGTTGAGGCAGTTGAAGAGATTTCGGTTAGCGTCGCGAAATTCCATCACCCCCAGCTGCCAGTGAGCTTGTAGATCAAGTCCTCCGTGTGTGCTTGCTGCTTCGGCGAGTCTTTTGAACGAAGGCAGATCTAATTGCGTATTGTACGCGACCAGCTTCCCAATGTTGTATTGAGGAATTCCATTTGCAACAGCCCAAGCTTGCATTCGCGAAGCTGCCTCAAAATCTGAACCGATGTTGAACGACTCCTTGTCGTTGTAGTTTCCTTGCCATACGATACGTTCAACGATTTTGCGGGCATACTCACTGCGCTTACATCCGGCGGCCCGACCGTCTTCAGGGGCAAGGTTGGCGAAAGTTTCAACTTCAATTCCAGGACCAATGATTAAAACGCGGACAGCGAGGCACTGTTTGAGGATGTCGCTCTTGATGCGCACTGAATCTGCTGGATCGTGAATACTACACAGAGACGCACTGCTGTTGTGCACAGATGATACTTCGGCCTTGGAAGGATTTTCCCGGTATTGGTTTCCGACCCGCTCGTACATCCACACGGGGGTGCATCGGTCTAAGCGCTGTCCATCACGCAATGCTTTCTCGCGTCGAGAAGGCAAAATGGGAATGTCAGTGATCCCGAAGCATGCGCACAAATGCTGCACAACTCGAGCTCGATTGACATTGTTGCATGAAACCGTTGAAATGTAACGGATTCGGATCCGCCCTTTCTTGTGATCCTTAAGAGCGACCTGTAAACACTCAATGTCGTCGCAGTCGTGGCCGATGTCGGTTTCAATTACCACGTTTATGGGGGATGTCGATGCTCTGCGCTGACAGCGGGCACGTCGCTTACTCGCTGGCATTTCCTTCGCATGGACACTGTCAGTTTCGACCACAAGCCGTGACCCACAGCCGCTCTTGGCGAGCATCGTGGCACCCCGAGCCGAGGAAGTCCTCGACACAGAGCGTCGCAGCTCACCAATAAAGTGGCAAAACTTGACACGCAGTGATTATTTTGTGTACAAACTTTTGACGGTGGCGTAAATAATCAGCCGTCGACGTCGAATATTCCACAGCTACCCGCCCACCTTGGCATCGACATTTATCCGTGCACGATCTCTCCATCTATCAATCGATAGCATTCGTCAATGAAACACTTTTGATGATCGATCGAACTGGAAGTCTGTGGTCGCAGCTGAAATCGTGTTGTTGGTCACTTCACGGAGTCACCCAAGCAAGTTAGCCACCCAGCCACCAGCAAAAACTTTCGTGTGCAGCGACTCGACGCCGACAGGACTACTCGTCACTCACTTAGTCATACCCATTCACACGCCGTCAGCGTATGAACGATGATGCATCAACAACACTCGACAACGACGAACATCGAACGCCGAACGCTGTGGCAACAGCGACAAGAGAGACACAACTCAACGCACACAGAGATGATGTCGTCATCATCATCGTTCGTCACTGTTCACCCGAGGGTGGGGGTACTACCCCTTGGTTCACCGTTCACCGTTCACTGGCTCACTGGCCCACACCGCCAGCCAGTCTGCCACGCACAGCACACCACAAGCCAACGACGCCGCATTGTCCTCGCTACCGAGGGTACGGCATCTAGTCCCCGCCCACACTCACTACAAACTTGGTTAGTCAGTACTTTTAGTACGGTATTTGACCGCAGTTCCGGAAATCAGCTGACGACGCAGAACAACAACTCCACACGAAACGCTGTTCATTTCCTCCGTACTCTACGTACCACGACCGACGTTTGAGTGCATGAAGGCCCACAGGAACCGGTACTCGGAACAGTACCAACGCGCCACTTTCCGAGCCGTCGGCCACTGGAGTCACCACCAGCGCGGTGGGTGTGGGGCGCGTGAGTGAATTCTAAGAAGGTCTTTTTCCGATGTTGGCTCGACGGATTCGTCGTTCTACAACCTCAAAAAGTTCTTATTTGGTACGTGAAGCGGGGCTTCCTAGGGTCGGAGCCACTGCTGCAGCGCAGTGAGGCCAGCGAGCGGCGTGGTGTGGTAACGCCCCTAATCTGGATATTGCAATCGTCAACGCATGTTTAGAGAGAAATAGTTGAGTTGGCAGGTCGCTGCGTCGTCGGTGAGATGCGGTCTAATACTACAACCGTAAAAAGTTCTTATTTGATTCGTGGCAGCTGTCGGGCAGAGGCACGTTTGTGGGCGTGGGTGCGGCGGTGGAGGTCTTTCGCAGGCTGGCGTCGGCGTCATCGGCATTTAGGAGATGCGGGGCGACTGACGGTCAGTGCGTGGGGGCGGGCGAGTGAGAACATCGACGCTGGCGGAACTGGTGGATGTCTTGACACAGACACACACACACGCACACACACCCACAAAGGGAAGGAAGGAAGGAAGTGGTGCAACACCAACGAACACCGCCAAACACCGCAGCGACACACACAG
>Ga0213839_1002312_pt1 | contig 10810 bp, 11 predicted proteins | sample SWPATP21_FD_160075 | JGI IMG/M metagenome (GOLD analysis project Ga0213839, IMG submission 160075) | Coastal seawater microbial communities from Marineland, Florida, United States - SWPA TP2 #1 | ecosystem: Environmental > Aquatic > Marine > Coastal | place: USA: Florida | collected 2016-08-14 | reverse complement strand
GGCATGGTCACTGAGGTGGGTACGCTGCATGACAGGTATTGCGTCATTGAAAAGCATTGCATGAAGTTGAAAGCTTCTGTTTCGAGCAAACAACTGTCACGACACACGAACTTAGTGCTACCGAACGCCGTTGTATTCAACGAGGTACCATGTTTGCGAAAACTTTGTTCATTATGAGTGGTCTGTCTCTGAAGGTGTTTATTGTTGTGCTCAAGACTCCATATTCCCTGCCGGCAAAGATCGAACCATACAGCTTCCTTCCCTTCTCGACACAACAACGCGCATTGAAGCTTCATTACTACCAAGCGCAACATGCGTCACGTTTGCAAGGCATGCGCCAGCAAGGCGACAAATTCAAGTTGTTGAGCAAGCAGAAGTGCTTCGAGCTTAAGTTGCCCGACCGAGTACACGAAGGTCAAATAATCAACTTGGAAACCCCAGAAGGACTCGTGACTCAAATTGTAGTGCCCCCTGGTGCGAAACCCGGGCAGCGCGTTCGGATCAAGGTACATATCGCGGTAGAGTTTATGGTTGTGTTTAGTCGCAGTTGCTAATTCGTTTTTATGATGTTTGCAGACTCCCATCGTTTCGTTTGGCATCAGAGTGCCGCAAGACGTCAAGCCGAACAGTAAGCTCACCGTGAAGAGTCCAGTTGGAAGCGAAATGTTGCAGCTGCAAATCCCACCTGGAGTGAAGGGTGGCCAGCAATTTAATTATCACATTTAGTCGTGGCAAGGAGTATTGCACGCATCACCGACCAGATTTGTCGATTTGTGGACAATCAATTTCAATGGGAGACATGTGGATGAACTGTTCTCAAACCTAAGTTTACTTGATGATGGGTGCACTTGTGCTATGGTGCATGTTGTATTTTGGTTGGAAGGTGACTCCCACTGATTGGCGTCAAGCTGGCAGCTCCCGCGTCAAGAACCTGCATCTCAGGCCTCACACCTTGTGCACTCACTAAGCTTGCACGGGATGTGGCTTTACTGTGCTGGCTTTGTGCGGTCGTTTGCACTTCCATTGGTAGCAGCACCATCCAAATGCCGTTACAAAGGCAAGGCTGACGCAGAACAACACCACCACAAGTGTAAACCAACCGATGAAGAATTCTCGAAAAAGAATGATGTTGGGCTGCTCATCGTTCATGTTGTAGAAACATTCGACCCTATCTCCAACAACAGCCTCTTCAGGTAGAAAATTGTCAGGCCATGCGGTTTTGTCGTTAGTCGAGTACGTGCCGCAGGTTACTTCCCACGATTGACTCAGCGGTGAATACGTCGACACGCCATTGTAGCAGATTGTCATTGGGTTGTACAGCGGATCTTGTGTCCATGCGGGAGCAAAATCGTTGTCGTCCAAAGAAACAGTGGCATAGCACTCACAGCGCCACCCAGATACACTGGAGCCTTGGCAATCGGCTGGGCAATTTGCAACAGATTCAATCGCGCAAATTGCGGGCGCGTACTGTGTATTCTCGACCCAGTTGGTTGCCATGCGCGAGTTCCACGTTACAACGGAGAAAATGAAAAATATGACAGCAAAAGTTAGGAACCAGAAGAAGCCGCAGCAAAATTTGCTGCATCGACGCTTCTGTCCACCATGATTTGCCATTTAATCTGTTTGTTACGAAGCCGCGAGCTCAGCGCCAGATGGTGGTCATATCGCCACCGTGTGAGTGTATCAACGCAGGACAAACATGGGTGTCACTGCCGTGTGAATGAGTTGTCTCTTCCCCCACATTTCAATTGTGTATTCATAATTTCTCGTAAGGCAGGTATTTTTGACACTTCCTCACGTGTGACAGTGTCACAGTTTTGAACCCACTCTTCCCTGTGTCCTGTGTGCAGAATATTGTGTTCGCTCGCACAATGCATCCAGAGAGATGTTCATGAACTGCGATCGTGATCGTCCCACCATCATGTTCCTCCAATCACTTTTCCCTTCCCTCACTTGCCCGCGTGTTACGGGCGCCCTTCCGTTGATACGTATACCATTTCACAATGGCCCCCGCATCCCTCCGCTGACACCGCAACCAACCAACACCTGCACCTGCGAATCGTCAGCCGCAACTTTGCGACGAGGAAGGAACAAACACACTGCGAAGAAGAAAGTCTCTGTAACGGCACGGCGGCACGGCAAGGGCACCAAGCACCAACAGAGACTGCACACCTACATAGACCTGTACATCCAAAAACGTTGCGCCGGTGTGTTGCGTTGCTGCTGTCGTGGCAGCAGGATTGCCAACGAACGCTGCACGATGATGATCGATGATGGATGTTGCGAGATGATGAAAATGCACGGTGATGTGATCATTGAGTTTCGGCGCGTGTCCAAGAACGCACGCAATGGGCTGCCAACTCCATGTAGCAATGCAATGATTGTTTGTTTTCAATTTTCAAGTTCTACTTCAAGGTTGTGCATTCATTCTATTCGCGAGAACAGCAAGCGCTTGATAGACGTGGAGTCGTTGTTAAAAACGCTGCTGTGAAAAGCAAATGGTAAATTGTAAATTGAAAGTTTGATTTGCCTTCGGACACGCATTGTGCAACTATTCCTGCCAACGTTGTTTGAGCTCTCCAATTTGGGAAGTGGCTGGCGTTCATGGAGAGCTTTCGACGCGAACAGCTAGCTACTTAGCAGTGCCGCATTTCGCTTCAAGACGCTTGGTTGTCACAGTTGCGCTAGCTATTTGAGCCCCATATGTTTGAGCAGGTTCGACAAAACATTCAGCAATGGCCCCGCCCGTCAAATTGAATGGAGCCGTTCCTGTGATTGCCATTACTCCATAACTAGCGTATCCGCTTTTTGTCGCATCCGGCGTGACGACCTTAAAGTTGTATGACATCAAGGTTCGGTGCAAAGAGGCAAGTACATGCTCTATTCCCTGAGCTATGCCGCCACCAGTCGTGAATATACCCCCGAGTTTTCCAGAAAAGTTACCAGTTTGCCAATATGGGGACCACTCGTCCTCAACCCACGTGAGCAATCCAGCAGCCACATTTCCGAAGTGGACAGGTGCACCGATGACAACCGCATCAGCAAGAAGCACATCGGCAGTGACATCTGCATCTGAAATGGGTAACAAAGTGACGTCAACACCACTAACTTGACGAGCACCATCTGCAATGGCTTCAGCCAGAGTTTTGGTGTGGTTGTACTCTGTGTAGTAGAGAACACTCATTTTGGCATTGTCGGTCAGCGCCGCTGAAGCCCTCGAGATCATAGACAACCCGAGCGAACATAAGATGCACGACGCAAAAGACGGCATTTTGTCCGAAAATCTACTGTAAAATCAATGCCAAGAAATCGCCTTGGAAATAAAGTGGTGTTCTTGTAAAACGCACGTATTTTTGCTGTGTGTGTTGTTGTGCGAACCTTATGCTGCCATCCGTACTCTTGCCGCTATTTTACCAAGTTCCATCGCGCAACCTTTTCCCTCGACCCGCCACCAAAATTAAGACACATTTCGAAAACGGTAACACTGTCGGCCGTGCAGCTCGTGTCGACACTCGCGACGTCAATCAAGCCTAGCAACAGTGGAGGGGCGACAGACGGCAGATACCGACGCAATGGCGCAACGAGCAACGAGCAACGAGCAACAAACGTTTGGATGTTCGATTGTGGTGACGGTGTCGCGGTGACGGTGTTGTGGTGCTGCTCACCACTCAATCTCCGATCTCGTCAGCCAGAACAAAATCCACATTCATTTATACCGAAACACATAATACCACACGAAAAAGTACTACCGCCAGTATGTACCTATAGATATTTGGTACTGAAAGTACTATGTATAACTGTATAGAACCACAAGCTTTTTCGCTGTGGGAACGAACGAACGCAAACGCAGCTGCGCGATGACAACACAACGACGCAACGGCACAACGCACCGCAACGACACAACGACAGCGCAACAACACAACGAATGGACGACATAAACAGGGCAAAATGGTCAAACAAAGGAGGAATGAGATGACTACGAGTTGCAATTGCACGTCAGTGCCTGTATCTGTCATAAATGTGGTAGTATTTTAAGGTTGAGTCTGTGGACAAACGAAGCGAGGTAGTGCCTGCAATGCAGTGAGGAAGAGAAACGGTCAATTTCCGGTCCAGACGATTGGCTACGGGAACTTGTACCGTGGCCCTCATTGTAGCTATTCCAAAAGTAAACCGGCTGCGAAAATGATGTGAAAAAGCGCCATCATGTGAAACCAACCGCAGTGTTCAATGTCACGTGAGACATCCAGAGAGAGACAATGACGTTCTGCTCGTGGGTGAAGCCATGAAGCACCATCACTCGGCTCGGGAGGCCGTGAAAGATGGGAGCCTCGCGTCATTTTTCAAGAACAGAACAAACGACCACCCGCGGTTTCAATCAGGAAACGAAATCGTTCACTTTGAGTCACTTCCCAAACAAAATCCACTTGGGATTGTTTTCCATGGAGTGTGGTTCACGATTTTCTCCGTGGTGTTCGTTGTCGGGTTCGCTTTCCTGGCGCAGTACCTCTCCAATCATGCTGGTGTGCAAACGCTGTCATCTTCGTTGAAGAAGCGCTTGTTGAGTTTTTTCGGGAGAAGTCAATCAGCAATATTGAAGAAATCGGCAAGACGGTCGACGATCCTGTCCCAAGCACTCTCAGATGCCAATCGTCGTGTCACCGCAGGTGGCTCTAAATCGCAACAGACAGTTGAAATGGTGGAACTGCCTCCTGCTCAGTTGTACAATCCACTAGGGGTTAACATGATTTTGACCCGGATGGATGTATCAGCACTAACCCCACACATTCCAGCTCGCTACAGGCATCTAAAACGATGGGAACTCGTGTTTTCAACTTCAAAGCATGGCTACCGTCTTGAGGCACTGTACGACAGCGTTCGCGAACGATCGCGCAGACTAGGGACCCCGGCTTATAGCGATCCCTTCGTTTTAGTGGTCAGAACAACAAGTGGCAACAAAATTGGTGCGTACGGGTCTCATAGCTTGATAGCTCGTGGTGCTACTGGCTCTCGGTTTGCTGGAAACGGCGAGACTCTCATTTTCAGTCTTTACCCGAATGAGCGAATCTACGGCGTCAGCTCGCGGCTGGCAAGGACCACACAGCATTATTGGTCAACAACGAACTCGTCACTCGCGTTTGGAGGTGCAAAGGAAGCAGGCCTTTGGCTTGACAAGCAGTTGGAACACGGTCGCTCAGAAGGATGCACCACATTTGCTAGTACACAACCGCTGACTGGTCATGGCAATGAGGCGTTCCTCTGTTCAGCCGTGGAGTTATGGAGCTTGTCGTTAGTAAATTAGTTCAGAATTGAAACTTCCATTGCACATCTGTTCCTGGACTTCCATTGCTCCATTGCTCGTGTTTTGCCATCTCAATTCACCATGCACCATGCACCACGAACCGTGATCCGTATAAGCTGCACTACTGCGGCACAATGCTCAATGCACAGTGAACCATTGCTTGATTGATCGATTGCTTGAGATTGAGAGATTGATCATTCATTGCCGTCGTCGTCCTCACCATGAACCCTTCAATGACATCGTTCACGCTTCTTTTTTCGTGCTGAGTGCTGCAGCAGCGTTCAGCCAGCCTATCTATGCCCTCAATCAACCCGCAGCTCCAGTCAGTCGTTGCCTGTCATCAGCTGCCTGGTCTATGTTCTGCTCACACGTCACAGTTCGCTGTTCCAAGCCACTGCCGGAGACACACTTGTCGCAGTCAGTGACTACGCGCAGAATGTTTTCTAAAGTGGGTCATTATGGTACTGTACATGGCTAAATGTGCCAATGGTCGGTCCAAAATCGCAACAATCGCAACAATCGCGACAATCTTGGATGACCGCCGTTGCCCGCACGTTTCACGACTCACTCACTCCTTCCTTCCCACTGCCAGGACGCACGACGGCAGGAAGCAGTCCAAGTGTTGTTGTGGTGTTGTGGTTGTTGTGGTGTTGTGGTGGTGGTGGTCGTTGTTGTGCTCGTGGTCTTCTTTCTGCAAGTAGAGGTGAAGGTGGAGGTGGCAGTGGTGGTTGTGTCTCGTCGCGGGAGTGGGTTGTGGTGTGGGTAGAGCAATCGCACGATGTGAAGCACTTGCTCTGCTCCGTTCTGCTCGGCTCGCCTAGCTCGGCTCGGCTCTGTTGACTAAATCCCGTCAGTGTCCACGCACCACGCGGCGTGCTCTTTGTGTTCTTGTTGTTTATTGTTTGTTTTCGACCGCGAGGTGAGGTGAGGTGGTGTTGAGGGTTAAGACCGTGACACGCTGCAGGAACAGTTGGCGATGGGAGATGATAAAACGGGATGGTGTGGGGGTTGCAGTTTGGCTGTAATCTCCCTACAGCGAGGTCACGAACTGAGAGGTTCGCGCGCGAACGATGTGATCGCGCACGAAGTTGGTGAGCTTGGTCGAATGTCCCAGAAGGGTGACTGTCAACTCCACAAAAACGTGTAGAGATAATCCATCGGCGCGCACATTAAAAAGTGGTGGGATTTATTGACTTCAATACAGAACCTCGATGAGAGCATATTGATCTCTTCAGGGCACCCACCCGCCAATGCACAGTCACTGTCCAAGGCAGATCCAGATGCGAGGACTGCACGTACGGTGACAACTTCCTGGAGGAAGGCACCATGCCGACATCGGCCGGTACGCCGGACAAGTTCAGTAATGTGGCATGTGGACATTATCAACTTCTGCGGGAGAGGCTGTTGCATCATCAGCGCATGAGCAACATCAAGACGACCATTGACAAAAGTCCACCCGCCACGACAAAGTTGAAGCACTTCAAGCAACAAGTCAACAAGCACCACGTCGAAAACGAAAGGAAAGAAGATGTAAGAACAGAAAATTTAAGGTTGTACAACCGCATGTTGGACATTCAGGAGAAAGGCTCGGCGAAAACAGGCGGCCCAACTCCACAAACAGTGCATAGATCAACTGAATCTAAGTATTCTCGCAGCAAAAATTGGACTGCCCGTAGAGCAAGGCACAAGGCTATTGACAAGAAAAACAAGCAACTGTTTCGGCGGTTGCAGGGCGCCAAAACGCAGCTGCCTACAAAGAAAGCTCTGGCAAAGCAGTACCGAAAAAATCGACAACACTTCCGTATCGCACGGCGCAGTGACGAACTTGCGCGCCCGAGAATGTCAAAAAATCAGCACCTGGACCGCTTCGGGTCGTCGCCAAGGAGGACGAGAGCCAAACCGAAGGTATTTTGTCGTGAACTTCAAGAAAAATTGAACCCGGAGTGTATTCCTCGACCGCGTCGTCCTGCCACAAGCGACGGCACACGACCGGGACCTGAGGACAGATATGCCAAGCCTGCTGTTCCGTCTTTGGCACAGGGACGTTTGCCACGGGAGCCAAAAGGGATAGGGAAGCGAAAGAAAAAGATTCGGTTTAAGCGAGAGAAGGTGAAAAAATATTCTGCCTGGCCAGAAGAAAGGCCACCGCGGCTGTTCGACCACCCTGGTATCAGCCGCAAAAACGACAAACTGTAGACCAAGGTTCCACACTTTGAGTTGTTGAGTTTGAACTAAAAACACTTCACCGGGTACAGTGCAAGTGTTGTACTTTTGTGTAATTTACAGACACACAAAAGTTCACTCTTCACGGAGTCTACTGACAGACTTGTTTGTAGTCTGGGCAACAATTATTGTAGTTGTCGCAGCCATCGTTACACTGGCAAGCTTGACCAGGAGTGTACGGGCCACATCCGAAGTTTTTGCAGGAGTTGGTCGTCGAAGGATCGAAGACGGTGCTGTTGGCCAAATCTTCTGTCAGTACTTTTTGAAACTGGGCCTACAGGCGCGCCACAAACCAACTCGTTACGGATACTTTTTCAGTGCTGTCTGCCACAAGGTACACAAACGGATACGTACAACAACATCCGGGTCTTCCACGAACACGTGGAAATCGCGGTTGGTGTCCCGCCATTTGCTTCCACCAGCAGCGAAAGTGGGGAAACTCATTGGTGGGCCTGTGGGACCAATTGGATGTGAGTTGACAAACGTTTCTGGATTGTTGCCTCTATTGAACGAACACTTACCGGGAAGATCCGAAGGGGACATGTTGCCAGTACTTAAACCAAGGACTTTGCCGTCCACGATCCAAAACTTGTTGTGGCAATACCTGGTGACACGAACCATTCGGGGAGCTACAATTAAGTGGACAACCGAGTTGTATTACACATGGCGCATCGCAAGCCTTACATATAGTTGTCGTATTGGTATGCCATGTTCACAGTGACACCCGCGGCGTGCAACTGGTTGTAGCACTGCGTGGCCGATTCCTGGCCGACGAAATGAAAACAACAGTTCAGACGTGAAAGCGACACGTGCAAGCCTTTGAAAGCAGTATGCGCTCACCTGATCATAGGAGCTGTAAATGGCGGTGCTTACAAGAAGAGTCACGTTGATTTCAGGCTTCTTGTGCAATGCCTCCACCGCATCACAGATCCGGGGATCCGTGATTTGGTAGATGTAGATTTCGACGGACTCCTGTGCGGCGTTGATCATGTCCATGACAGCGCTGTAGGAATAATCGGGAGAGGTGACGACTGTGAAGTTTGCAACAGTGCCGGACACCGCCTTCGGCTTGGGGGTCACGTAAGACCGATTGGTGGGTCCAGATGGGACAGTGACTTTCCGGGTCGCCGTGCTGGTGATAATCTTCATATCGGCCGCCGAGTAAGTTGAAGTGGGGGTGAACAAGTCGCCGTTCGACCAATCTTCTTCAAAGACGGACGTGAGGAAATCCAGGGCTTTTGAAGCTCCAGCGCCTCCAATAAGGATGCCGGCCTCTCTGTTGTTGATGAAACTGTTCGAGCTCCAGTTGACAGAAGACACCGAAGCGAGCTCGCCGTCAATCATGACGTACTTGGAGTGAACAAACGTCGTAGACTTTGGAAGCAAATGCACACGCAAAGAGTAAGTGAATTGACTCAAAAACAGATATGGAACAACAACAAACAACGAACCGTATACCACTTGATAGTGATGTTGTTCAACGCGAAGAAAGTTGCAATGTCGATATCACCATCGCATACAACGTCGCCGTAGTTATTTGTGATGATGCGAACAGTGACTCCACGGTGCACGGCATTCAGCAGAGCTGGGAAAGCAGGGAACGTTTCTGCACTTTGTTGTTCAACCGAGCAACCAATGCACGTGGTCCCGTAAGAGCAGCCGACCCAGCTACTCATTCCAGGCGTTTGAATGTCGATGGAAGTCTTGGCTTGGTTGATCAGGTCGACGAGGGTGTCGATGGAATGGTCTGGGCTGAAAAAAGGGGTCAAAGTGAGGTCCTCGCCCTGCACAGACACTGGGGTGAACGTTGCCTTGTACGTCTTCGTTTGGTGGTCAAACGAAGGATCAGTGTTTTGAGCTTGCACTGAGGCGACAAGCGCCGCCAAAAACAAGGCAATCTTCATGTTGAGAAAGTCGGATCGTAACGCAATCCGAAAATGATTGAACTTGAAAGAGGTGCACAATAAATTCTTGGGTTCCTTCTCATCAATCAAATCGCGTCCCGGCCGGCCGGCCGCGACGTGTAGTAATGTTTCGATGCTTGTACTTTGCCACTTCGCAGAACTCTCGCCGATTGCGATCTTCCTCCCGCTCAGTGCTTCTTGTGTGGCTACCGCTTGTCTACTTGTAACAGCATCGCACTCCCTGTGTACAACCGAACCGGTGCACTTCAATTCCGCGTCAACACCGTCCAACATGCCAACCTGTCAAAACTCGCAAAGGTAAGCAAGTGCGCCCCGAACGAGTGGTACACAGTGCAAAGACGCAGTGCAAACAAGTAAGCACCCATCCCCCCAAGAAGGGTGGCAACCTGCCGGCAGACGACATCAGCGCAGACAGACAGACAGACAGACAGACAGACAGACTTTCATACACCACCAACGAACGGCAGCGTGGCAGCAGCCCTTCATTCGTCAACGCGTCAGTCAACACGTCAACACGTACGTCAACACGTCAACACGTACGTCAACACGTCAACACGTCAGTCAACACATCAACACGTCAACGCCGTTGTCTTATTCGCGGTGACGAACGAACGCCGGAACGCTGCAACGAACGAACGCTGCAACAAACGAACGCAACGCCGCAACACCGTGAGCCGAGAATTGGTGAGCAGCTGGCAGCTCAGCTGGGCAGCTGGGGTGACCACCAAGAGAACTGACTGCGATTGATTGGGCAAACCAAACTCCCAAACTATGGTATTCCCTTATCAAGATACAACTCATGTAAGTAGTAAAGGTAGATCATATTATCCTAAAATAGGAATACCAGAATAGAATGCATCGAAGGCAAGGACGGCCACGCACGCACGCTGCCCCGCAGCGCTACGTCAGCCACTCACTCACTCACTCATACACACAGTGAAGAGCACAATCCCATCGTTGAACATTCATTCATTTTGCATGATTTGTGGGAAATTGTGGGAGCATGCCGAGGTGAATCTATCAAGTCTCACTTCATTCAGTTCATTCATGGTGCGGATTGCGTATACAGTACAGTACTCGAGTAGTTATAATTTGTAATTGCAGTCGTTGCTGTTGAAATGAAAACACAACAAACAGCATTTTCATCATCCAATTGTCCACATACAAAATTTTACAACTTTTCAAATTTTCGCTCACAGAGTACAAAACAAAATCACAAAATCACAAAATTACAAAATCAATTTTTCATTTTTCAATTTTCAATTTTCAATTTTCGATTTTCGAATTTCCAACCAGAATAAAACTTGGACACGTGCAAACAGTGTGGGGGACGGAATGGCTACAGGCTACAGGTTTGTCGTTT